>Ga0209039_10002599_pt1 | contig 15126 bp, 30 predicted proteins | sample BogFormECP12_OM1_FD_188238 | JGI IMG/M metagenome (GOLD analysis project Ga0209039, IMG submission 188238) | Bog forest soil microbial communities from Calvert Island, British Columbia, Canada - ECP12_OM1 (SPAdes) (version 2) | ecosystem: Environmental > Aquatic > Freshwater > Wetlands > Bog ... | reverse complement strand
ACTTAGGGTCCACATTTCTCCTTCCCTTTCTTAGCTTGTTGGGTCTGATTTCACCCTTTTGCTGCCCAAATTACAGCAGCAATCAAAAGCACTCCAAGCCCGATAATTAAGTTTTTCGATAGGCCCGTTTTGCTTTGAATAGTTTGGAATGCGGTTCCCAATCCGGTTGATAACGTACCAAGGCCCGGAATTGTTGCGGTTGATCCGCTTGCTGTAGGTCCGCCGCCTAAACTATTATTTGTTGGCGCATTGGGTTGCGCGGTTTGTCCCCCAAGAGAAGGGGCGGCGGCGGTAACATGAACACTGGAAACCAGAATCGGATTACCCTGATACCGCAAAATGCCATTTGAGGATTTCCCGCCCCATGCGCTAGTTTTTGCAAAGCTATTTGCTGCGATTGCTGCTCCTAACATAATGTTACCCTCTTTTCAAAGTTTCCAAACGTTTGCGCATTGATGGTTTGAAGTGGGCGGGCGTTTTGGGATTTGCAAGCGCTTTTTCAATCCCCCTGATTTGCTCCGCTTTCGTAAGTGTGTGTCTTGCCATTTTGTACGCTCCTTTAAGCCTTGGTTGCGATGTAATAGAATATAATTACATCAAGAGTTCCGTCTCCAAGCGTTAAGCCTCCACTATCAACGGAAAATTCTAACGCGGCGTTATCGAGCGTTGATTCGAGAGAAGGACCGCCCGGATTGCCGGGAGAGAATCCTGTTGCTACCGATGGGGAAGGCGTTATATCCGTGCTGGCAAACGGAGTGCAGACTTGATCGGCTAATTGATCCATAAAATTAGCGGCATCGCATTGTGACCAAATGGCAGACCCGCCTATAGTGATTGCCATAGTTTGCCCTAGAAGCGCGGCATAGGCAATCGTGCCAAATTTGTAATTGTAAAACATTGAAATGGGAACAATATATTTTCCCATTCCGGGCGCTGGAACAACAATGACAGAAGCGCTAGAAAGTAGCTTTGCCGATGGAATTGTTGTACGAGCTACTTGGATGATGCCACCTGAGTTAATTGGCGCTCCGTTTAATTTCAGTCCGCCCGCTCCGGCTGTAATTTCGACTCCGCTTGTTCCGTCAAGCTTGATTGCGTCTCCCGCCCCGTCTGTTAGGACAATAGACCCGGCCTTAACAGAATCAAACACAATCGAAGCGCCGCCCGCTCCGTCCCCAAGCGCTAAATCTGGCACAGCGGCATAATCATTAGGGCCGTGGGTTGCTGGTCCAACTTGTATTGCTTGTCCGTTAATCGTTACAGTTGTCCCCGGTTTTGCTGTAATGTGCAATCCGGTTTCATCTGCTTTTACAGCATTGCCGAAACCGTCAACGATATTTGGATTCTGGCCTAAGCTCATAATGCTCCTTTCTAATAACGGTAATATGCACGCGGAGCGCTAGAGCCGGGGCCAACATTTCCGGGGGGAACTGCCATTGTAATAGTGTTCCCGACAATAGTGTAATCAAGCCCGGCCCCTTGCGCTTGCATTACCAAAACAATTGAAGCTCCAAGAGCTTTCCAGATGAAAAGCAAAAGAGAAGCAAGTGGATTGGGAGCGTTTGCTAAAGTAAAAGTTGGATTAGCTCCATTGACTACTCCCGCAACCGCTTCGTTGTCTGCAAAATTTGGGACGCCGCCGCCCGGAGTAATGGGAACGCCATTTAACTTCAACCCGCCCGCTCCGGTTGTAATTTCAATGCCGCTTGTTGCATCAAACTCGATTATGTTTCCTGCTCCGTCTGTTAGGACAATAGAGCCAGCTTTGACGGAATCAAAAAGAATTGAAGCGCCGCCCGCTCCGTCCCCCAACGCTAAATCTGGCACAGCGGCATAATCATTAGGGCCGTGGGTTGCTGGCCCAACTTGTATTGCTTGTCCGTTAATCGTTACAGTTGTCCCCGGTTTTGCTGTAATGTGCAACCCGGTTTCATCTGCTTTTACAGCATTGCCGAAACCGTCAACGATGTTTGGATTTTGTCCTAAGCTCATAACGCTCCTTTCAAATGGGAGCGAGTTTCCCCGCCCCCATCCTTATTACTGGTTTATTACGCTTTCCGTTCCTGTAACTCCGCCGGGGGGCGCGGTTGCTGGCGGCGTTAATTTTGCGACAACTGCCGCAACAATGACATCAAGCGCTGGCGCATCTTGTCCGTCTTTTCCGGGAGGGCCTTGCAATCCGCGCAACCCTTGCGCTCCGTTTATTCCAGCAGGTCCGGGCGGTCCAGCGGGTCCGGGCGCTCCCGGTTCTCCTTTAACCGCGCTTGTTAATCGCGCTTCAAGCGCTTTGATTTTTGCGTAAACATGATCCCATGTTCTCTCCGGCAATGAGAGCACGGCCTTTTCCGCTTTCTCAACTTCTGTTAGTACGCTCATTTCTTTTGCTCCTTTTTCTCGCTTTCGCGGTAATGATTTTTACAATTGATTGAACGCAACGGCCCATCCAATCTCAATATCGCCGTTATCGCAAGCGAGTGTTATCTCCCAATCATGTGCTCCCACTTCAAAACCAGCGTCAAGGTAAATCTGATTAACTGCTTTCTTGAGTTTGATTTTTTGTGCGGCAACAGTTCCGCCCGCTGAATCGGGAACCTTTAGGGAAAACCAGCGCTCTGACCCATCTGTAACAATCGCGTTTGATCCTAACGCGGTATATTCCCCTTGCTTTCCAAGTTGGTCAAGATGGAAATACAGAGAATTGTTAAGCGCCAGATTTGTACAAGAAACTAACTGAAAATTCTTATAGGCGCGGGGAAGGTTTATGATCACATCCCCTAATGGGCCGCGTAATGCAACAAAAGGAAATTGGACGGTGACAAAATGAACGTCATTAACGCCGCTTCCCTCTGACCAGCATGTATCTTTTTGTATTATTTTCGCTTGTGCTAATCCAATGTTTTCATGGATTCTGTCAAGCACAGGATTTCCGCTTTTTGAGGCTTCATGCATAATGTTAACTCCCGTTTGTCCCGTCTGTTAGTTTTTGATGCACGCCGATTCCAAGCATGGCAAAGATTAGCGTCATAAGCGTACTCAAATCAAGCGAAGGAAAGGTTAGGTCTGTGCGATGAAATAATATCGCAATCCAATTAAACAGTGGGCGCACAATGAATTGCGAAAACAACCCTAAGCAACAGACCCACCCGATTGCGGGACGCCAACCCGCAACCAACACACTCGCACTTGCCGCTTCTGTTTTGTCAATATCAAGCTGCCCAATGACTTGAGAAAGCTCTCCCGCAATTTGCATTTGTGCAAGTTGAGCTTTAGCTGCATCATTAGCTGTTTTATCCGGCAATATACGATCAAGAATCTTGCCGATTATTGGAACGATTGCGAGTGCTGCCATTTTGCGGCCCCCTCATCTTGGTTTAGGAATGAATGAAGCAACTGTTGCAAAAACATACAACAGCACAAGCCCAATCACTCCATAAATAATATAGTTGTAATCAATGCACGGTAAACCGGGGATTGCAAGGCCCCCGCTTCCATCTGAGCACGTAGTAAAAATTTGTCCTGCCGTGCTAGAAGCAACCGCGTCCGTTACATTGTTAACATCGTCCGTTGCTTGCTGCTCTTGTTGATCCGCCGCCGTTTGCGCAACATTTGCCGCTAATGAATCTTGGCCATAAGCGGCGGCGGCGTTATCAGCAACGGATTGAATCTGACTTTTCTCGCTCTCGGCTTCGTAATTCTTAAATGTATCGGAGCATACTATTGCGTTCCCCGAAAACACTTGAGAAAGAAACCCCGCAGAGCAAGGATTAGGAGTTGCGGCAGATGCCACAGTAAGCCCCCTTTCCGAATAACCCAAGAAACGGGTTTTGAAATTGTCTTAATGTTGACGGTTCAATTCTGCCCGGATGTAGCGTATGATTCCAAATCCTCAAGCCCAAAACGATGTACTTGGAAAAGAGGAGCGCTGCAATTCCGAAAATGAAACCGACAACGAATCTATTACTCATGGTGGTTAATCCGTGCTTGCGCTTGTTGTGGCGCTAGAACCCTGCGGGCAAGGATACCACCATGGAACCGCACTCAAATTTCCGGTTGTAGAGTCTTGACAAACGCTCTGATACCCGAAAATAATTGCGGCGAGAATAAAGCCGATTACCACAAAAAGCAATTCTTGTTTTGAAACACTTGGCATTTTAGTCCCCTTCCGTATTATCCGTGTTTGCATTCGCAGTTGTTTCTACATCAGTTGACGCGGGAGCGGTTGCGGATTGGAAAATGTCTTGCTCGCTTGAACGGCGAGAAACAAGCGCATCCGACACTTGCCCGCTAGCTTTATTCCATACGGCGAATTGTTGCGCGGCCCCGTCATAATCTCCCGTGTTAAGCAATCTCAGAAGCGTGCTAGATCGGAAAGCGCCGCATCCGATATTGTAGCAAAGAGAATATAACGCCGCCGCTTGCTCCGAAGCAAGCGGAACGGTTACCGCGTTGTCAACGCAATTTGCGTATGTGTCTAGGTCCGCTTGCAAAAGTGAAAGCGCATCCGCTTCTGCAATAACCGAATCGGTAGAAAAACCATCTCCCGATACAATTTGATGACCGTATCCGATTGAATACGTATTTGTTTGTTTGGGCGGGTCTGCATATGCTTTTGAGGAAAAAGATTCAAACCCCGCAATCATGCTTGCTGCAAGCGCTTTCGGGTCCGCCGTTCCTCCCGTCGCTCCTTTTAGTTTTTCGATCATACCTTGTTCCCAAAGTGTTAATCGTGAGAAAAGTGACTGAGTACCGCTTATGGGGTCCGCGAAGAAATCAGAAAAGCTCCCTCCGGTTTGCTCAACATCAAACCACCAAATCAAACCGAAAAAAGCGCCGATTATAAAAAACAACGCGATTAGAAAGCGTTTCATTTTGACCCTATGGCGGCGATTACAACTGCAACGCCAATAAGCGCAACCCCGACAAACAACATTGTCGGGCTAATTGATGTAGTTACAGGAATTGCCGCAATCCCCGGCAACGCAGATTGCCCTGTCAATTCATCAATTGTTGATTCTAACGCCGATTTGATATTATTAACTGGCGTTTGATGCCACGTGAGCGTGTAACCGGGACGGGTTGTTAATCCGTATTTGTCCCCGTAAATTTCCGATACTTGCGATGTTGCTCCGCCGCTTGTATTCACTGCGGCAATTGCGGCGTTAATGCTTGGCATAATATCGTTATAGTATAAGCAACAAGAAACTGTGCAAGTTTTGTTGCAAAGACTATTCGCTGTCCAAGCCGTTCCCGCCGCGCCAACAAGGGAATGGAGATACGTATAAAGATTTTGGGCTAATCCGTTTAATGCGGAGATTGCCGTTGTCTTGTCAACGTCTCCATTGTTAAATGCCTGATTTATTTCTTGAATGTCGGAATCAAACGCGGGGACCGCATTTGCAACCGCTTCGTTTTCTGTTTTTGCTCCTTTCAATCTTGCGGAATGTTGTAACAAAGAACTAACAAGAGATGCAGTTCCCGCTGCAATTGCGCCGATAGGACCGCCAGCAGCAAACCCTTTTCCGCTTGCTTCAAGCGACGATAACGCTGCTCCGCCGCCAGTTCCCGCGCTCATATGCGCCCCCCAAAGAGCATAACAGCAAACACTATAACACCAACCCCAAGCCAAGTTGCAAAGCACTTAGGGCAAATTTTATTAGGCGTCATTGTGTTTGCTTTTCCTCTTGTAATGGTTGCGCTAATCGTGCGTTTGTTATGTGCGCCGCCAATCGCAGCGGGGACCGTTCCAATGCCGTGACCATGTGCGCCAAGATTAAGGCCCGTATTATGCGTGTTGTTACCGCCCAAACTAGGAGCGGTTTTCACGTCCCCTGTATCATAAGGAGCGCGGGCAGAGATACCGCGTCGTGTGCTCTCTTGATTTTTAGGCCAACGATGCCAAAGATTTGCGGTTCCGTGTTTTTGACCCGCATCATTTGTACTTCCCCATTCGTTTGTTAGGGGCGTTGCAATGGGATCATAACCCTGTGGGCCGCCCAATGTGCTGCAAGAGTGTTCCATGTGACCCCCCTCAAGATTTCATAAACATCGCAAGGCCAATAACAACCGCAACAAGCACGACGCCAATCAATAGCGTGTTGCTGTTAGTTGAAATAGCTGCTGTCGGGCGCAATACTTGCGGCGGATTTACCGTGTTAGATGTTGAGCTTGCAACAATCGCCGCGCTTCCCAATGTTGCGCTTGCGGAAATAATAGAATCGAGCGCAGACCCTCCGCCAGAATCATCTTCTTCATAATTCAAAGCAATCATGCGCCGATGCAAAATTTCGCCAAAGTCACCGCGCTCTTTCGCCGTGTTAAGTTTTTCTTTCTGTGTTGTCATCATGGTATTTTCTCTCCAAAAAAGCGGGCGATATTTCTACCGCCCGCTCATTTCGCAGCGCAAGACAAATTAAGCCGTCTTTCTGCTGGCAACCTTTCCTTTGTTATGTACAGCGTCAGGAATCATACGCCGCCCGATTAGGCGGACGTTGTTAACATGGGTTGGTACTGGCGCTTGTACGGACAGTTTGAGAGTGATTGGGGCGAGCAATGCATCAATCATGCGCGTGTACATCTTTTCACGCAGTAATGATACGGGAACAAAAATCCCCGTCAATGTTTGTCCCGTCTCTAGAAGATCTTGCGTCCAATCAATCTGTACAATATCCGCGTTAGCGTCTCCACTTGACAGCCAAACACGACCGCCGCCTTCAATGTCAAAGTTAGTGACAAGAGGAACGCCGTTGCTGTCAACATTGGCGAGTACGTTGTCAAGCTCTGTTAGGAAAATCATGTCCGTGTACAGATAACCGCTTGGCAAAGTGTCAATAGGAAAATCCGATTGCGTGGCGAGAATCGGATACGTGTTTTCAAACAATTCGTGCGCGTGAATCGAAACCTTGTTAGGGTCCAATCCGAAATTGGAATCCGCGTAGATTTCGACCGTAACGCCCGCGAAGTTCCATAACTGTCCGCCGCCCGTGAACAGCTGCTCACGACCGCCGAAAGTCATGTTAAGCAGGGCTGACGTGTACTTTTCAATCGCAAAATCAAATTCAATTCCCTTCCGACATTTGCGCTTGAAATTGAGTACGTACTTGTAGTCAACCGTCTTATTGCCTGCCACGTCCGTGATTGGAGTCGCTTTAATCAAGTAACCCCGCTCGATCATGTTTTCATAAAGCAAACCACGGGCGGAAAGTCTGTTAACGGGAGTAATGCCCGTTACTTGCGGAGTGGTTGAAAGCGTTAGTTGCGTGAGCAACCCTTCCGGGTTATCCCATCCGGTTGCGGTTCCAAGATTTGCACCGCCAGCCGGATTCGCAACCGTAATCGTTCCAATCACATGTATGACGATACGATTGAATACATCTTCTTGCGCGTATTTCGTCAATTCAACGGGGACGGGGATAGGGGAAAACGCCGCCGCCGTTGCCGTCTGAGGATACGCAAAGCTATACAGCTTTTTGTACCGCCACAAGTTGCGAGTTACAGCGCCCATAAATTTCTCCTTCGTTTTGGATTACGGGTTATGGTTTCCGCGCAAGTTGTAGGCTTACGCGCAATAATAAGGATACGTCACACTCTCGGCGCTTCCCTAGTTACCATGGAAAGCAGGAATCCGCCAACTAGCATTGCCGCAAAAATAAACAATGCGGTAACGGCAACGTTCCCTGCGTATGTTGCTTGCAGTGTTTGAAACTGCGAAAACTTTGGTGCAACATACGTTTGCCCTGCAAGCAATCCCATGGCAACGAGAATTGCTAAAACGGCAAGCATTACAAAACCCATAACAAACTCCTTTCTGAGTTTCGTTGCGCAAAACAGCAGAGAGGCTCGCACATGGCGAGCGCTCCCGTACCTACCACCATTACACTCCTCCGAAATCCGCTCCGCAACTTTTAGCACGGTTCCGTTTTTGCGCAAAGCGCCGCCCCCCCCCTAGCGCTTCGCGCAGCGCTTTGCGCTCCCTGCGGGAAGGGGGCTAAACTGTTTACTAACTGGTTAGGAGCTTACAGGTCTTAGTCTAGTCTGTCGAATATAATTAAGAGTAATTACTAAGACCGAAAAGCCCCTAGCCCGCGAAGCGTGATCCCCGCCCCATACCCTATAGGGTTAATAGAGTATTCCCGGACCCCCTAGGGTTAGGGGAAGAAAAGTCTTGACATGGGAACCATAGGGGCTTACCCTTAAGGCTGGCCCGGACCCCCAGCCCTAAGGAGCAACTATGCCCGCGAAAGTCTCTGTCCAGCATCTTGATAAATCTCTAATCGGAATGGAGCCAATTCAGGAAGTAATCGAAACGTGCTTTTTCACTGCCGCGCTTGCAAATGCAATTCCACTTTCCCTTATTCTTGTAGGTCCGCCGGGGACTGGAAAAAGCAAAGTGATTTTGCAGTATGAATCGCCGCACATTCATAAGACAAACGATATAACCAGCATTGGATTAACGGCAGTAATGGAAGATGATAGCAAAGAAAATTGTGTGCGCCATATCATTATTCCTGATTTTAATATCGTTGTTAGTCACAAATCATCAACGAGCAACCTTACTGTTGCATCTTTGTTAACGCTTATGTCCGAAGGAATTATTAGGGTTGATGATGGACGCCGCAACAAAGAAATAATTCACGCTCCTATTGGCGTCATTACGGCAATGACCCGCGACATTTACGAAGAAAACGCCAACCGATTTAGACAACTTGGAATTGCGCGGCGATTTCTTCCCGTCTATTTTTCTTACTCAATTGCAACCCGTGAAAGAGTGCAAGCAAGCATTGCACGCGGCGAAGTTACACTTCGTCAGTTAGTACCGCGTAAGGTTTTTCTTCCACAGCAAGAAAAATGGCCGATTACAATTGAAGTTCCCGTGCAATTTTCTGCCCGCTTACAAAATCTTTCCCGCGATATGAGTGAAAGTCTCGCATTTATGCCACATTGGGAAAAGTCATACGCTGGCAGCAAGGCAGAAGGTCACACTAACGAATCATGGAAGATTGTTCCCTATCGCGGAGCAACACCTATTGAATTTACGCCACACATGATTTTGCGTACTATGGCAATTGCTCATGCGCTCCGAGCAGGCCGCAAGATTGTTAAGGAACCGGACATTGATTTTACAACGAGATTCGTTGCAATGACAAACTACGCAAATCCGACGCTGCTATGAAACCTATATATCCGCAACGCGACAAACTTGTCATGCTTGTAATCGGCGCACTTTTGTTATATTGGGCCGTTTACGAGCTAATCAAATTTTTGCTTGAACCAGTAAGGAGTTTATTACAATGAAAGAAAAGCAAATAGCGAAGTGTATTTACTGCGGAGAGCGTGCGGACGGTTCTATTAAACAAGGCTGTGTATTTTTGTCTGAACCAAAGGATGTTCAACATATTCCTTTTGAACGTTTACGTGATACGGTTGCTGAATTATTTACTGAGAATGCGGCCCTCCGCTCCCGCGTGGCCGAACTGGAGCGAGAACTGAGCGAAACGGAATTCTTTGTCATTGTCGGACGAAATAAGCCCGTCACATATTTAGGATGTTCTGGAAACGTTTCGATTTTCTCGGATAATGCAGCAGCAACCGGGGGGACAAAGAAGCCAAAGCATAAATGAAAGAAAAATGGTTTCCCGATGAACTGGCAAGAGCATATGAGCCAATGCTTGAAGTGAAAACGGAGCTAGAGCGAGCAGATAACATCAAAAGGAGTGAAATGCAAATGCCAAACAACAATCTTATGAGTTTGTTGGTTGAAGTGGGGGCGGAGCTAGAGCGAGCGGAAAAAATACATCCCGCGCACGTTCAAGGGTCTGCCGCTTCGCCTACTACGACGCCGCATGGTGGATACGCCGTGATCCTTGAGGAGCTTGAGGAGTTTTGGGAGCAAGCTAAGTTATTCAATCTCCCTAAAAATAGGGACACCCGGCCTAGTATGCGAAAAGAGTTAATCCAAGTTGCTGCTATGGCGCTCCGCACAATTCGAGATTGCGAGCTTCCAAATTATGAAGAAAACGTTTGAGCAAAAGATTTACGCTTGGCATAAATTTTGCTTGCACTTGGGTCCGGTTTTAGGCGGGCCCATTGTAAAAGCAATGGCGTATTACTCACTTTACAAAATCGCAACTAACGGGGGTTTGGAATCTCTAGCTTTCGTTTGTTACGAACACATGCTAACAATCGGGAAACAACAAAAGGAGAAAAAAATCAATGGCGCACAAACCGGAATGCGACAAAAGCAAAGACCCTAACAAACCGTGCAATCTTAATTGCGAAGCGGTTCCCTCAGCAACACAAACATGTTGGGATTGTGGTCAGGAAATCGGAGTAAATGAAAAGAAATGTCCGAAATGTCAGGCGGATATAGAGGCGGCGAAAGAGGAGGATTCTTTAATTGAACGAGCATTAAAGCGGCTTGCATTGAAGAAAAAGAGAACGCGGCCCGCTCCCATTGTTGATACGCCGCCCGTTGCTATGGTTTCGCGTTTCAAAACTCCGGGCCTTGCAAAGCTCTTTGCGGAAAGGAAAAAAGAATAATTATGCTTGAAGAAACCGCGTACGAAACAGAACCGATTTTGTGGAATGAAGATTCACGTAGAAAGGAGCACCATGGCGACTCAGCCGATTCAGTCCGACGTAAAAAAAATTTCCGGTTATGAGGATTTTGCAGAGCTTCGGGCCGCAATGCCAAATGATGCGGACCTAGCAGGAGCTAACGCACCGCGTCAGGGGACGGGGAAAAAACGGGGGCGGCGGGCGAAAGCTGCGTCAGTACCGCCAGCCCCGCCCGCCCCTGATCCGATGACGGACCCGCGTTACCGGGAAGCATGTGGTAATCTTTCTTGTTTTGGCGGTAAGCGCGTAATCACTGGCGGGTTTGATATGGGAGCAAAAATGCTCCATGATGAAGCATTCAAACTTAACGACAGCGAAAATAAAACTTGGGATGATTTCTTTTACATCCTAAGCAAAAAAGGATCAATGGATATGGGCAATCCGTGGATTCTTGCTCTTACCTTCATTGTTTTGCTTTTCTCTCAACTTGGGTTGCGCATGATTACGCGCTCGCAATCTCCATTTATCTTGCAACTTTTCGGGAAAATGCCCGAAGGGGAAACTGCAACGCAGGCAGATGCAGCAGAAGCGGAAAGCGCATGATACACCTTAACCCTGCATCAAACGCCAGCGTATTTGGTCCCGTTGCCAGCGGGAAAACTAATTTAATGCGCGAATGGTTGACGCGGGAAAACCGTTATGTACGTTTTGACTATGTGGGCGATACATGGCGCGAAGCGGATACAACGGTTGAGCATATCAACAGTTTGCCTAAATTTGTTGATAGATTGGAGAAAAACCCCTATTACTTTAAGATTGCGTACCATCCGGGGAAACAGGTAATGGAGCATTATTTATGGGTCCAGCGGGCGCTTTGGATTCTCAACACGCCGCGCTGGTTAGCAGTTGACGAATATCACAAGATATGTCCGCAGACTCCGTTACTAGATGAAGATGTAGAATACTCGCTCCGATTTGCTCGCCATAATCAGCTTGGCATTATCGGGATGAGCCAAAGGCCCCAAGACGTGCATAAACTATTTGTAAGCTCTTGCCGTTTGTGCGTCGTGTTCATGTCGCAAGAGGAAAATTATCTTAACGCTTGTGCTGGACATTGGGGATCAGATGTTGCGGATGCAGTTTCACAGCTTCGCCCGCTCATTTACGATGATACGACTGGCGTTGTACAACAAAAACAACAATGCGTTGTTATTACGCGAGATGGGCGTCCGGCAACCGTTTACGATTTTGCAACCGATTCGTTTACTCCGATTGCAGTATTTTTAGCAAACCCACCAACACAAACGCAACCGGAAGAAAGGAGCAAAGAAATTGAGGATAATCGAGATATGGAGCAAACGGGGTCATCTAGCGCCAGCATACCAAAAGGACAGGGAAATACTGGTGACCCCGCTACATCCATTTAATTGTGCGGAAGATTTTCCGCATGATGGGCAATACATGCTTGATAACATTGTGGTAACCCACGATAAAACCTTGCTTTATTTTACAAAAGATACCGACACGGTTATCACCGCAAAACCGTTAGGAGCAGCGTAAGCCAATGAGTGATATTGCTTTCAATTTCGGCAATAACGCTCCCCCGGATATTGATGCAAACGGAGAATGTATTATTTGTTTAGGCCGTGTAAAATGCGTCAGATGCGGGAAAGTTTACGGCGTATGCAATGAAATTGAAGCGGTAGAAAGAGAGAAAGAAATGTTAAGCAGAGCAGGAGCAGGAGCCGCGCCAGCAACGGCGGGCAGCGGTAAATCACAGCGGGCGGGTTATCGTTACATCAATGAGCAAGATTTAAGCGCAACTGAAAAGCGGCGCTTTCGCATCATTGATGTAAAGGAAAATACGGACCCGTTGCGCGAAGGGCAAAAGCGTTTTTCTGACGTTGTATTCAAAGGAGCATTCCACGGCGAAACGCGTTTGCTCGGATTCAAGCTCAGCAATCCGAACCTTGTTATTATTCAAGAGGAGTTAGGGCTTGAAGAAAACACGTATCCGGGTCGTGAGCTTGATTTGTTTCTTGAACAAGATGAGTTCACGGGACGCTATTGGATGCGCGTTGAAGTTCCTTCTGCATCCGAAGTAAAGAAAGCAAAGAAATAGCTTTTTCGGGGAGCCGCTCAAGCGGTTCCCCATTTTTATTTATCGGAGGGTTAGGCTATGACAAGACTATATGAAAAAGAATATCCGATTACTTCTGATGGGGAATGTGGTATCTGTGGACGATTAAAACATGTTGCGGATTCAGAATGCAGGTGCGGCGAAATTGTCAAAAATCGTGCTTGCCCTGATCATGCGCGTTATTTAAGAGTTACAGCAATTCCCGTTTATCGTGGGGAACCGCGTCAGATTTCCCATTGGGTTAATATCCTTGAGTGCCCAATTTTGGGTTGCGGATATGTCCGCGCTTTTAAAAATGGGCAAGGTGTTCCGCGCAACGAAAACAGAAAGGGGAAGTAATGGCGATTCCCGATAGGGTAAAACACAATTTTTATTTCGCTTTTGATTTGACGCAGGCCGCACTAGACAATCGTAAAGTCTACAAATGCCGTTACTGCCAATGTTGGACAGATGATTTAGATTCTACTAATGAAAAGGATCAAGTTTGTCCGCAGCGTGAACGCCGCACGGTTAACCGCCGCGTCAATAATGCAGGCGGACGGAGAGCAGGGGACCGAGACCTAATTTATGACAACAGCAAGTGCTAAGGTTTTCCGCTTCTGCTTAGAAAACAAAATTTGTGTCCGCTGCAAATGTAGAGATGCTGTCCCCAAAGAAAATCTTTGTACTAAATGTGCGGCATACATTCTAACAATGCGCGATAGTTCCGTTGCAAAGTTTTTGACATTGCAACATAATAAGGGGCGTAATCAATGAAAAAGATTCGGCATTTTCGTGACAAGCTAACCGGGCAGTATATCAGTAAGAGAAAATGGGCGGCGAATCGCGGCAAAAAGCGATATGTGCGGTCATGGGAAAACTACACTAAGCCAATAGCTCCGCAAGCTCCGCGCAAAGTTAAAGACAAGCGCTTACTTGAGATCGAAGAAATACTAGGTGAAGAATTTGAAAGTTTAGCGCAAGCGGAGCGAGCTTTAGCAAAAGAAACCGAAGAAAGAGAAATTGCAACGCGCCTAAAATATCTCAAGTCAAAAGACAATAGGGGGATACGTGACATTGAAGTTATCAGCCTTAGGGGGAAAGTTACATCCGTCCGAATCGGGCAGAGAACATATAAGCAACGCGCAAGTATCATCCGTCTGCAACCGCTTATTGATGCAGCCCAACAGCTTTCACAAAGGATCAATAAGAGAAACAGATAACCCGCAAACGCTTATGATTGATTTCGACGGCCCGCCCGCGAGTTTCCCTGTTGTTAATGAGTGCGTACGCCGTTTGGGATTTACGCCAAGTTCCATGTATTACGCGCAAAGTTCAACGCGGGGACACTGGCATGCGGTTATTTACATTAAGGAGAAAGTATCGCTCCTTCCCCGAATCTTTGCTCAATTATACATTGGCTCTGACCCCGAAAGAGAGAGAAACAATTTTATTCGGGCCTACTGGCTAAATCGCCGTGATAAATACGCCCAAATTCTTTTCGAGAAAAAATTATGACAATGCGCCGTGCATCAATAAACTATAAGCCTCTAAGGGGACGGCCCGCAACGCCTAACGCGGATTTGGAAACCTATAAAAATTGGATTGCTCAAATCGCAGAGGAACTATCTCAAAGAGCAACCGATATTGATGGCATCATCCGCGAAATTCGCCGCCTACAAAAAGTTGATTCAAATATAAACGGCGATATTCCATTTTGAAAGGATCATTATGATTTGCGAAACGCCAGAAAAACCAAAATGCAAATGTGCCCGGAAGGATATTGAATATAAAGAAAACAACATTCAACGCGCTAAGGAATCAACTTGGCAAGCTATTAAAGAGTTTCGAGATTTTTGCGGACATTGGCCTTCATGCAAAGCGCTCCGCGTTGATACTATTCCCCCGCCGTTTGCAATCAAGGCGTCAGATAAATGTGCATGCGCGATTGTCCGCGCTTGGATTGTTATTGCACGAAGCATTGGAGTTAACGAAGCTAAGTTACTCCAAGCTGAATTGCATCTGAGCTTAATGCGCCATTGGCAAGAGCAACATAGAGGCGAAATCAAAATCCCCGACTAGGTTACCTTGGTAATCTATCTCTTTTGCTGACACTTTGATAGGATAATTGAACAAGGGGGATTGCATGAGCCTAGCACTTGGACGTATAGCCGAATTAAAGCGCAAGCTCTCGGATACGGAATGTTGGGAGCAAGCAAAACGCGAATGCGGTATTATTGACGCCCGCAAAACTGATTCCGCAACCTTGAGCCGTGCACTTGCACGCGCTCAACAAATCAAGGGGGAACAATGAGGGTCCGGTTAACGAGTAATGGAATTTCTCGCAATGGGCGCATGCCTCAGAGACTTCGCAACTATTGCCCGGAGTGTAAGCAGTACGCTTCTCAAACTCACGGGCACGGAGCGCGTATGCCACGCCAAAGGGGGCCGCG
>Ga0209039_10002598_pt1 | contig 15128 bp, 11 predicted proteins | sample BogFormECP12_OM1_FD_188238 | JGI IMG/M metagenome (GOLD analysis project Ga0209039, IMG submission 188238) | Bog forest soil microbial communities from Calvert Island, British Columbia, Canada - ECP12_OM1 (SPAdes) (version 2) | ecosystem: Environmental > Aquatic > Freshwater > Wetlands > Bog ... | reverse complement strand
TGGAATGCGGGTTGGACGCGGCGCAGCGTAGAGCGCCTCGCAAGGGACACGACACGGATCACGGGGCAACAAAAAAGGACTCCACCGGGACGCAACTTCTGGCTATGCGCCCCGAAACCGAGGATCGCTGCCCCTAAAATAGAAAAGCGGGAGAATAATCTCCCGCTGCCTGCCGCTGTGCAGTTCTCGACGTGCATTACTATACAACAACTGCTGCCCCTCCGTCAAGCAAAACTTCACTGTCCGACTATCCGCTTGAGCCTGTTCTAGATTCCCGAGGGCTTTTTGGACTGGGCTTGGTTCAATCCAGACAGGAAAGCAGCCAGCTTGGCGTTTGCCACATCGGAGGGCATTCCGTCTCGTACTGCGTCGGCTACGATCGTTTCCGCGCGCCCGCGTACATTTCCCGCCAGACCGATAAAACTGCAGATGGCTGCGTAGTTCACGATGGTCTGCAAGTCCTCAGATAGAACCGCACGCACGGTGTAATCATCCATGTCGCAGCCTGGCGGAAATGCGGTGCTTAGCTTCCGAAGCAATGCGCCCACGTCCGCCTGCGCGCCATATTCCCTATACAAGTCCTGCAATGCGGCGTCCTTCGTGGTCTCAAGAATTTCCCGTTGGGTAGCCTCGGCCGCAGACTTAAGCAACTTCATCTCTGGAGCCAAGTAGTCGCCGAGAACGGAGCACCTTTCCGACAGGTCGATTGCTTCCTTTAGGAAATCTGACGCCTCTTTGACTGTCCATTTGCCGGATAGGGAAAGCCCTCGCCGGACAAATGGCTTGTAGTCCTGCATAAAACCGAAAACTTGCTTAAGGTCAGCCACCCTGGCGTCCGTGACCTGATGCGCAGAAATAGAGCGCACCGCCGCAGGGAAAAGCGGATTGTTCTGCTGGCGCTGTAATTGTCGCTCGAAAGGTCCTGGTGACTCAGCCCACTGGAAAGTATCTGCGACATGGGATGAAGCCCTTAACTCGGGACCGAAAATTTCCTCCGCCCAAACGCGTCCTGTATCGAGCCGCTCAGCGAGTGGCATCAAGAGCTCAGCCTTGCGTTCCTCTGGCCAGCCGGGCGGGTACATCACGGACACAGCTAAATCGAGGTGGAACTTAGCCCGAGGATCATCGATAGGGTGCCACCGGGGAGAGTCCGGATCATGAATCGCGATGCCCGCCCTGAATGCTTCGAAGAGCGTGGGAAGCCGAGACTCCAATTTTGCATCAAAGCTGAATAGCAACAAGATATGGGTTCGAATTTTTTCGGAAATAGCTAGGCCGTAGGTGCCTTTGGCGATCTCAACGAACACGGATAGTTGGTAGGCGTGAACTGCTGCATCCACATCGGCTTCAAAATCTGCCGGAATTTTCTTTGCTTTGGGATGCCACTCTTCGACCGGATTGAACGGAGGCCTCTCCGCCACTAGCCGTCGAAGAAGGTCGTATCCCGCCAACTGCGCATCAAAAGGATGTTGATCGGGAGCTCCCGCTACCTCCGAAGCGAGAGGGATCTGCTTTCCGCACTTCGCGCAGAACTTCGCATCTTCCGGGCTTTTTGAACCGCATGATGTGCAATACATGCGTGTCTCCGCTTACTGGGCAATATACATCACAACGGCCCACGACGTTACCGGTGGCTATCAAACGGTGTGAATTCTGGCGGATCGGAGTCGGCCGTCGTCGGTACTCCCGCTCCCAAAACCAAAACCAAAACCAAAACCAAAACAGGCTTGACATGACCGGCGTCGTTAAAGATGACCCACCACCAAATCTTTCAAGCAAAAGCATGCGGGATACCGGGCGTGTACAATACATGTATGTACACTTTTCTCATTTCGGACACTGACATACTCAAGAGACTGGAGTCCTCCGAGGACAGCTTTATAGAGAAGAAATCGCTAGGCGACATGAAGGATGTAGTTAAAACCTGTGTGGCTTTTGCGAATACTTGTTCGGTCGAAGGGCCTCCGGGCATCCTTTGCTTTGGAGTGAGGGAAGACGGCACAATTGAAGATAGACCTCAGAATCTCGAGTCAATGACACAAAAAATCAGAGACAAGTTGTCTCAAGTCTATCCCTCCATCGAATTTAAAACGCGGATTATTACAAGAGATGGGAGAGGCTTCCTCGCCGTAGTTGTCCCCGGGAGCAGCAACGGTCCACACTTTTCCGGACCGGCGTATGTTAGGGAGGGCTCAAGCACTGTCGTCGCAAATGAAGAACTGTTTTCGAGGATCATAGACAGGCGGGAACGGAAGGTCCGGGAAATCCTCAAATGGAAAAATAAGAATATATTGATGCGGAGATACGTTCTCTACCCTGCGCCGACCCAACAGAGAAATCCTTGGGTTTACAGCGATGCGAGGGTCACTGGTTGCACGGCAGAATGGTTACAAGTCGAGATCGGGGGAGACCTCGTCCCATTTCCGCTTGACGATGTGAGGCTGCTTGGTTATTCGGCTCAACCACCCCAATTGTTGCAGGTAGAAGTACCGCAGTAGGATTGCGTCACTCGCCTGTTTTCAATTCCCGAATCCAGATGTTGCGGAAGCGCACCGGGTTTCCGTGATCTTGCAACGCCACCGGCCCGCGAACCACTCCCGGCTTATACGGCGGACGCTCGCCATGTTCCGTCGGCCCCGTCAATTGCACATTGTCCTGCACCAGGACGCCGTCGTGGAAAACGGTTACTCGCGCCGGCTTCAGCAGCTTGTTTGCGGCATCAAACTTCGGCGCGTGAAACACGATGTCGTACTGCTGCCAGTGTCCCGGCGGACGCGAAGCGTTTACCTGCGGCGGATATTGGCCATACAATGCAGCAGCCTGCCCGTCCGCGTACGTTTTGTTTTCGTATGAATCCAGCACCTGCACTTCATACAATCCCTGCAGGTACACGCCGCTGTTCCCGCGCTCCTGGCTTTCGCCCACCGGAGGAACCGGCTCGGTGAATTCTACGTGCAACTGGAAATCGCCAAACTCCTGTTTTGTCTGGATGTTCCCGGTTTCCTTTACAACTTCCGCATAGCCGTTCAGCACTTTCCACTTCGCCGCGCTCTTATCGGCGTGCTGCCACTTCGACAAATCCTTCCCATCAAACAGCACAATCGCGTCCGAAGGCGGACGCCCCGGCGTATCCTGTGAGCTGAACGTGCCCGAATCCACCACCGGCGGGACCGGCCGATTGAGATCATGAATCTTCCACTTGGTATCGACCTGCGACTGTGCAGGCACAGCCAAAACAAGCAGCAGCATGCCGCTGAGTAAAGCAAACAAAAGTTTTTGCATGGATTCACCCTCGATGTGAAGACGACGTGATTCTATCACCGATAGCGCGATGGCGCGGGCCGACTTTGCGCCTCTACGATCCCAACACAGGACAAAAAGGGGAAGCGCCGTTTTTTTATAACCGGCGCTTCCAGAGGTGAACGAAAGCGGTTTTTGGCGAATTACGCCACCCCGCCGGCTATTCTGCGGCAGAGCCGCGGATGCGCATGCTGTAGAACGAACGGTAGACAAACGTGAACGAAACGAGGAAGAAAGCCGCCGCGAGTATATGCGAGAGCGTCCCGCCTGTTTCCGAAGTGAGCTTTACCGCCAGCGACACGGCCAGCAAGCCGAACAACGTCGTGAACTTGATCACCGGGTTCAACGCCACCGAAGAGGTGTCCTTAAACGGATCGCCGACGGTGTCGCAAATGACGGTGGCATCATGAAGCGGCGTGCCTTTCTGTTTTAGCTCGACTTCCACAATTTTCTTGGCGTTGTCCCACGCGGCGCCGGCGTCGGCCATGAAGATGGCCTGGTAGAGACCGAACACGGCGATGGAGATGAGGTAGCCGATGAAGAAAAACGGCTCGACGAAGGCAAAGGCCAGGGTCGCGAAGAAGACGGCGATGAAAATGTTGAGCATGCCCTTTTGCGCGTACTGTGTGCAGATTTCCACCACTTTCTTGGAATCGGCAACGCTCGCCTTTTCGGCGCTTTCCAGCTTGATGTGGGCCTTGATGAATTCCACCGCGCGGTATGCGCCCGTGGTCACTGCCTGCGTGGAAGCGCCCGTGAACCAATAAATCATGGCGCCGCCGGTGATCAGGCCGAGGACGAAGGGAGCGTGGAGGAGGGAAAGCTTCTCCAGATTGTTGGTGAGGCCGTGGGTGAGCGCCATGATGATGGAGAAGATCATGGTGGTTGCGCCGACTACCGCGGTGCCGATGAGCACGGGCTTTGCGGTAGCTTTGAAGGTGTTGCCGGCGCCATCGTTAGCTTCCAAGAGGTGCTTGGCGCGCTCGAAGTCCACGTCAATGTTGAAGTCCTTCTTTAGTTCCGCCTTGATGTTGGGGATCTGCTCAATCTGGGAAAGTTCAAAGACGGATTGCGCGTTGTCCGTGACCGGGCCATAGGAATCCACGGCGATGGTCACAGGTCCCATGCCGAGGAAACCGAAAGCCACCAGGCCGAACGCGAATACCGCGGGCGCGCCCATCATATGCCCGAGTCCCAAATTGCTGATCAGGTAGCCGATGGACATGAGCGTGACGATCGCACCACCCAGGTAGTAACCAGAGAAATTTCCGGCCACGAATCCGGAGAGGATGCCCAGGGAAGCCCCGCCTTCCTGCGCGGAGATCACCACTTCCTTGACGTGGCGCGATTCCACGGAGGTGAAAACCTTGACCAACTCCGGTATAACCGCGCCTGCAAGCGTGCCGCACGAAATAATGGTGGCGAGCTTCCACCACTGTGTTGCATCGCCGCCGAGGAACGGAATAATCAGCGACGAAACCACGTAAGTGAAAGCGATGGAGACGAAGGAGGTGATCCACACCAGCCACGTGAGCGGAGTTTCAAAGTTCATTTCCGTGGCGTTGCCGAACCGGGCCTTCTGGATTGCGCCATTGATGAAGTAGGCAGCGGCGCTGGCGATCAGCATGATGACGCGCATCACGAAGATCCACACCAGCAGTTGAACCTGAATGGTGGGGTCTTTTACCGCGAGAAGAATAAAGGTGATCAGGGCGACGCCCGTCACACCGTAGGTTTCAAAGCCATCGGCGGTGGGTCCGACCGAATCGCCCGCGTTGTCGCCGGTGCAATCCGCGATGACGCCGGGGTTGCGCGCGTCGTCTTCTTTGATCTTGAACACAATCTTCATCAGGTCGGAGCTGATGTCGGCAATCTTGGTGAAAATACCGCCGGCGATACGCAGCGCGGCTGCCCCAAGCGATTCGCCGATGGCGAAGCCGATGAAGCACGCCCCCGCGTACTCACGGGGAATGAACAGGAGAATGATCAGCATCATCAGCAGTTCCACGCTGATCAGCATCATGCCCACGCTCATGCCGGATTCCAGGGGAATGTGGTTGATGGCGTAGGGCTTGCCGCGCAGACCCGCGAATGCCGTGCGCGAATTGGCGAACGTGTTCACGCGAATGCCGAACCACGCCACGCTGTAACTGCCGCCCATGCCGATCAGGCTGAACAGCAGGATAATCGGCAGCGTCACGAAGATAGGTTTCCCGGCGACGGGAGACAATATGCCGAAATACAGCACGATCACGATGGCGATGAAGACCCACAGCAAGAGCAGGAATTTGCCCTGGGTGAACAGGTACGTCTTGCAGGTTTCATAGATCAATTCGGAGATTTCGCGCATCGCCTTGTGCACCGGCAGGTTCTTCAGCTTCATGAAAATGGTCATGCCGAAGAGCAGGCCGAAGATGCAGATGAGGATGCCGAACAGCAGCAATTTGTGGCCGTTAATATGGCCAAGAAACGTTACCGAGGACAGGTCGGGAAGTTTGAGATTCGCTTCCCCGCCTCCGACTTCCTCCGCGGGATGGGCAAGCAAGGCAGTGGCGCTGAGGAGCAGCAGAGCCGAAGCCGCGAAGACACGATTCAACGTACGTCTGCCCATTGACAGGGCAGCGTCAAGCGAGATTTGCATGAAGGATCCTCCAGAACATTCAGATCAATGCGGGGCGGTTCTTGCGGCCAGATATACAGCCGCGGCCCCAGTCATTGCAAAACCACACACCACTCCAGCCTGACGCGGAGCGTGGTGAACCAGAACCGGACAACATCCACCAGCGTCAGGGGGAGCGCCTCACCCGCTATCGGGGAGACTCCCGCTTTCCAGACAGGACGGGAACTCTCTTGCCGGCACACGCAACACCTTCTGACCCCGAGCGGGTCAGGACCACCGCGGCGCCCCACTATGCATTGCGCGGCAAACAAGCGAAACGTTGATTTATAACACTTTGCTAATGGCGGGTCAAACCATTTGAGGCGATGGAAATGGCCCTAAGTGGAGCACCAATGGTAGTATGGCAAGTTGGCTAGACTATTGCAGTGACATTCAACCCAGGCGATTACCCAGAATGAAGACTGAATTGACCGGCGCGGCCCAGCAGACCACCACAAAGACGCAACTACGGCACGATTGGAAGAAGGAAGAGGTTGCTGCGATTTACAGGACGCCGCTGCCTGAGCTGGTGTTTCAGGCGCAGACGATTCACCGCCAATTCCATGCCGCCGATCGCGTCCAGAAATGTCAGTTGATCTCGATTAAGACGGGGGGCTGCCCGGAGGATTGCGCGTATTGTCCCCAGAGCGCGCATTACGATTCCGATGTCGAGCGCGAAGGACTGCTGGACCCGCAGCATGTAGTGAGCGTGGCGCGGGACGCGGCGGCGAAAGGCATCACGCGCATGTGCATGGGCGCGGCGTGGCGGGAAGCGCCTCATGGCCGCGACTTCGAGAAAGTTCTTGAAATGGTCCGCGGCGTCTCCTCGCTGGGCCTGGAGGTTTGCTGCACGCTGGGTATGCTGACCAGCGAACAGGCGGTGCAGCTCAAGGAAGCGGGGCTCACGGCCTACAATCACAATCTGGACACTTCGCCCGAATTTTATGGCTCCATCATCACCACCCGCGTGTACGATGAGCGCCTGAGGACCCTTGCGGCGGTGCGCAAGGCCGGAATCACCGTGTGTTGCGGCGGCATTCTGGGAATGGGAGAGAAGGAAAGCGACCGCGCCGGGCTCTTGCATCAATTGGCGACGCTCAGCCCTCATCCGGAAAGCGTGCCCATCAACATGCTCGTGCGCGTCGAGGGCACGCCGTTGGCCAACGTGCCACCTCTCGATCCGCTGGAGATGGTGCGCGCCATTGCCACGGCGCGCATCCTGATGCCGGCTTCGCGTGTGCGTCTGGCTGCGGGGCGCAAGCAGTTGTCCCCGGAAGCCGTGACGCTGTGTTTTCTTGCGGGCGCCAATTCGATCTTTGTCGGAGAAAAGCTGCTGACCACGCCAAACCCTGGAGTTGATGAAGATGAACAGATGCTTCAGAGTTTGGGGATGAAGTCACTCGAACCACATGTCGTCTAACGCCTTAGCGAGGTGGAAGGAACAACTGCGGAAGGGGCTGCGGGCCCTCGAGGACCGCAACCTGCGCCGAAGTCTGGCCGAAATTCACGGTGTAAATCTCTGCTCCAATGATTATCTCGGCCTCGCCGAACACCCCAAGCTGCGCGAAGCCGCGCTCCGCGCCGTACAGCAGGCACAAAGGGTTGGCGGCACCGGTTCGCGTTTGCTCTCCGGCCAAACGGAGGAGTGGCGGGCACTGGAAGCGGAGTTTGCCGGGTTTGCCGGCACCGAGGAGGCGCTCTTCTTCGGCAGCGGTTACGCGGCGAACCTGGGCTTGCTGGCTGCGCTTGTCGGCAAGGATGATGTGGTTTATTCGGACGCCTTGAACCATGCCAGCTTGATTGATGGCATGCGCCTCTCCGGTGCGCGTAAAGTGATTTACCCGCACCTGAACCTGGAGGCATTGGAAGACAGACTGCGCGAGGAAGTTGGCGCGCCCTGGCGTAAAGTGATTATCACGGAAAGCGTCTTCAGCATGGATGGCGATATTGCGCCCCTGAAGAAAATCGCCGAATTGGCCGACAAATATGAAGCCGCAATCATTTTGGATGAAGCTCACGCCGTGGGTGTGATGGGCCCGCAAGGCCGCGGGCTTGCCGCGGAAGCAGGCATCGTGCCGCAACTGCTCGCCGTGGTGCATACTTGCGGGAAAGCCCTGGCATGCGCGGGCGCCTTCGTTTGTGGTCCGGCCGTATTGAAGGAGCACCTTATCAACCATGCGCGCACCTTCATTTTCAGTACGGCACTCCCGCCCTATTTTTCGCAACAGATTAGCGCGGCCGTGCAACTCGCCGCCGGCATGGAAACGGAGCGCCGGGAGTTGCAGGAGCGCGCGCAGCGTTTCCGTATCGCTTTGCGCGCGGAAGGATTCCATACCGCGGGCAGCGCCAGCCAGATCGTGCCGGTGGTTTTCGGAAAGGTCGTGGAGACGCTGGACGCCGCCGAGCATCTTCAGCGCGAAGGTTTTGCGGTGCGCGCCATCCGCCCGCCCACCGTGCCCGAGGGCAAGGCGCGCCTGCGCCTGTCATTGACTTCCCGAGTGCCGGAACACGAACTTGAACGCCTGGTGAAATCGCTTGTCTCCTGGCGTGCGGACCAGCAAACTCCCTCCGCAGCGAGGCACGCATGAGGCGCCAGTTCTTCATCACGGGAACGGATACCGGCGTGGGCAAGACGACGCTTTCCGCCCTGCTCTGTGCCGCGCTCGATGCGGTTTACTGGAAACCCATACAGACGGGCACGCTGGAAGGTTCCGACCGCGTCACGGTGATGCGCCTGGCGGGCATCGGCACGGACCGCACGCTGGATGAAGTCTACAAATTCGTGCCGCCCGTTTCACCGGACCTGGCCGCGCGCTGGGCCGGCGTGGAGATTGACCTGAACCGCATGAATCTTCCCATGAGCCTGATGAACGACTGGCTGATCGTGGAGGGCGCCGGCGGCGTTCTGGTGCCCATCAATCCCAAGCAGTTCATGCTGGACATGATGGTAAAATTCAAACTGCCGGTGATTCTGGCGGCGCGCAGCGGCGTCGGCACCATCAATCACACGTTACTCACACTGGCAGCACTCCACGCGGCCGAATTGCCGGTACATGGCGTGGTCTTGATCGGGGATCAGAATCGCGAGAACCGCGACACCATCGAGAAGTTTGGCCATGTGCGAGTCATCGGCGAAATCCCCAAGCTCCCCAATCTTCACCGCACCGCCCTGATGCAGGTATTCCTGAACCATTTTGATCGATCTGCTTTTGCCCAATGACCAAACCGCTCCGTATCTGGCACCCGTTTACAAATTCCCGCCTGGACCCTGCGCCGCTTCCCGTGGCCAGCGCTGAGGGCGTCTACCTCCACCTGGCGGATGGACGGCGCATCCTGGACGCCATCTCTTCCTGGTGGGTCAACCTCCACGGCCACGCGCATCCCCGCATCAGTGATGCGGTTGCGGAACAAGCCCACAAACTGGAGCATGTGCTTCTGGCGGGCTTCACGCACGAACCCGTCGAAGAACTCGCCACGCGCTTGCGCAAGTGGGTGCCTGCCGAGCTTACACACATGTTTTTCTCCGATGACGGTTCCACCGCCGTCGAAGTTGCCCTGAAACTGGCAGTGCAACATTTCCAGAATCTCGCGCGCCCCGAAAAACACGAAATCGTCGCGCTGGCCCACGGGTATCACGGCGATACCGCCGGCGCCATGTCCGTCAGCGATTCCTCTCCATTCACCGCGCCCTTTGAATCCATGCGCTATCCGGTGCACCGCGTCCATTCCGCTTATTGCCACCGGTGCCCCGTAGGGTTGAAGCGCGCCACCTGCCACATCGAATGCGTGCAAGAGTTGGAGGAATTGCTGGCCGAGCGCGGCGACAAGATTGCCGCCGTGATTGTGGAGCCGCTGCTGCAGGGCGCGGGCGGCATGATCGTGCATCCCGTCGAGTTTTTGCAGAAGATCCGCGCATTGTGCACCAAGCATGATGTGTTTCTGATCGCGGACGAAGTGCTCACCGGTTTCGGCCGCACTGGAAAAATGTTTGCCTGCGACGTTGCGAATGTCGTGCCTGACCTGATGTGCCTCTCGAAGGGACTTACGGGCGGCTACCTGGCCATGGGCGCGACGCTGTGTACGGACCGCGTGGAGTCCGCCTTCCGCAGCGAGGACCGTTTGCACACTTTCTATCACGGCCATTCCTACACCGGGAACGCGCTGACTTGCGCCGCCGCCAATGCCAGCCTGCAGGTTTTCGAGGACGAACCGGTGTTCGACCGCATCGCCGCGATCGCCCGCGTTAACGCCGATCGCCTGGCCGATTTGCGCGGGATGCGCCAGGTGGCAGACACGCGTCATATTGGCACGATTGGCGCGCTGGAACTCCGCGCCGACGATCCCGGTTACCTCTCCGCCTTGCGCCCCAAGCTTTACGACTTCTTCCTGCGGCGCGGCGTTTTGCTGCGGCCCCTCGGCAATGTTATCTACGTGCTCCCGCCCTATGGGATTGCCACGGAAGAGTTACACCACGTCTACGACATCATCACCGAAGCCATCGAAGCGCTCCTCTAGGCTGTTTCCGCAATCTGCTACACTGAATGGATCGCACCGCGGAGGATCTTTTCTTGACGGCGCCGTTGAGCGGCTGGAAACAGAAAATCGTTGTCTTCGCCGGAACCATAGGGGCGCCGGGTCTCTTTCTCATCTCGTTCCTCGATTCCTCCGTGCTGACGTTCCCCGTCATCAACGACCTGCTGCTTATCGAGCTCTCCATTCAACATCCGCTGCGCATGCCGCTTTACGCCACCATGGCCGGGCTCGGCTCGCTGCTGGGTTGCCTGCTGCTCTATTTCATTGCGAAGAAGGGCGGGGAAGCGTTTTTTAGGAAAAAAGCGGGGGGCCGCGCGCACGCCATCCGGCATTGGGTGGAGAAAAACGGCTTTGGCGGGATGCTGATTGCGGCGCTGCTTCCGCCGCCCACGCCCTTCAAAATTTTCGTGTTTGCCGCCGGGGTGTTTGAAGTGCCGCTATTGAGTTTTACTTCCGCCATCGCGTTGGCGCGCGCGATCCGCTACTTTGGCATGGGTTATCTGGCCATCCGGTACGGCAAGGAGGCGCTGCCGTTTCTGGCGCAGCACAAAGTGGCAGTCACCATCGCGGGGATCGTGTTCGTGTTGGCAAGCTACGCCGCATCCCGCCTGATCCTCCGCGAAAAACCCGCACCCTCGGCGTAAACTTTTCTCTCCCCGCGCCCCGGGCGCATTACCGCAAGTGAACGTCTTCCGCCCAGACCAATTGTTCACTCACAATGCGCGCCGCCGGGTCCAGCAGAATGCGCGCCGCCACGCGATGCCGCGTTTCCTGTTCGACTATGTCCCGCAGATCGCGAATCACTACTTCATAGCCATCCTGCGTTTTATCCATGGCCGCGCGCGGAATTCGCGCCGCGCTCAGGAACTTTTGCCCCACCACGGATTGTTGCACCGCCGCCAGCACCGGCGACTCTTCCGGTTTGTGCAGGCAGGTCGCGGATTCCGCATCGAAATTCTCGCCAGAGCCCGCCAGAACTTCCGCCAGGCAAACGTACGACTGCGTTTCCACCACGCCATGCCAGGTGAACACCGAAAGCGTATCCGCAAACGCCGCCACGCGCCGCGGCGATTCGCCGTGGTAGGAATGAGCATCCAGCAGCGAGAGGCTGTTGAAGTGCAGCAGCCCGCGCGCCGCGACGTACAGCACCACCAGAACCAGCGCCAGCAGAGCGCCATTGCGGCCACGCGGCGTTTTGTTCTTCGCGCCGATTTCGGAACTCACCAGGCGGAAAAACTCCGGGAGCAGCGCGCCGGCAAGCAGGAGCACGAAAGTCCACGGATCGACGTTGGGGAGCCAGTCCAGAGCGAAACGCGCGCCACGGAAAGGCCACAGCAACGCCACGCCGCCGGATTGGCAAAGGTCAAAGATCACGTGGGCGATCGCCGCACAGGCCGCCGCGGCAAAAAGGACTTTCCACGGTTCGCGCCGTTGGCGGTCCAGCGCGCGCGCGATTAACGCGGCAATCACAATAATGGCAAGCGTGCCCAGCAGGGAATGCGTCAACGTGCCTCGCGCCGCAAGGTAGGCGGCGGGCCCGAACCACACGCTGATCCAGTCCGCGTCAGCAAGCGTGCCGGCAACCAGCATGCCCACAAGCACCGGCCATCCGCGCCGCGCGAAAAATCCGCGTGCCAGGGCCAGGGAAAGCAACGCATGCGTGAGAATGTCCACAGTCAGGATTCACGCGAAGAACCGCTGTTGGAGGCCGGCGTGCCAAGCGGCACAAGCAGCTTCAACGCCCGCGGCACAATCGAAAACTCCACCGGCAGCCGCGCGAATGGCTCGCCATCCAGTTGGGCGTAGACCGGGTTGCCATCCAGCGGCTCGCACAGCAGCGTATCCGCTTTCCAGAAGTGTACATCTTCTTCCTTGCGCAGGTTGCCCATCCACAGCGTTGGCAGGTAACTCAGATAACGCAAACCGCTTTGCGTGGTCAGCGCCATCACTTCAAACTGGTCGCCAAAAAGATCAGCCTGGTCGGTGATTTTGAATGGGCCGCCGTAATTTTTCGTGCGCCCCACAATCACCAGCGTGCCTTCCACCTGGCGATCGCCGGCGCGCACGCGAAAGCGCGGAAATGTGTAGCGCAGCACTTCGCGCGCGCCTTGCCACCAGTACGCCAAAATGCCCACGCGCGCCTTCAAGCCCAGGTCCACGGAATAGACGATCATGCCGTCGGGGCCGGCGCCGGCTACGCTCAGGAAGAAGCGCTTCTTTTCCGGCTGCTCCAGCGGCGTGGCCAGGCCCAGGGCAATCTCTCGCAATTCTGCGCTAATCATCTGCTTTGCCGCGCGTGGAATGTCCCAGGGCAGCGCCAGCTCCTTCGCCAGAATATTGGCCGTGCCGCCCGGCAGAAGCGCCAGCGGCACGCGATGCCCGTTTGTTAAGGTTGCCAGGCCGTTCACGACTTCATTGAGCGTGCCATCGCCCCCGCAGGTGATTACCAGCTCCCGCCCCTCGCGCGCGGCCTGCTGGGCGATTTCCGTGGCGTGGCCGGGGGCGGTCGTTTCCGCAAGCTCCGCTTCGATGCCACCGGCGGAAAGAATACGCCGCGCCTGCTCGATCAGGCGCCGCCGCGCGTTTCCGCCATTGCCGGCGTTTGGGTTGTGAATCAAGAGCGCGTTGTGGAACTGGGTTTCCATGGTTTCCCGGAGCATCAGCAACCCATACATTCTATATAATAAGATGCGTTTTGCAGCCTACGATCTACGAGGCACTGATGGCAAAGGCAGCCCCTTCCACGATCAAGAAAGAGCTTCAGGAACTGCGCGAGAAGCTTCGCTATCACGAGTATCGCTATCACGTCCTGGACGACCCGGAGATTTCGGACGCCGCGTATGACCGGATGATGAACCGCCTGAAGGAGATCGAAGCGGCTTATCCCGAGCTGGTCACGCCGGATTCGCCCTCGGTGCGCGTTGGAGGTCCGCCGCGCGAAGGCTTCCAGACCGTGCGCCATGCGCGGGCGATGCTTAGCCTGGACAACGCGTTTTCGCACGAGGCGCTGCGCGATTGGGACCGCCGCGTGCGCGAAACGTGCGGCCGCGAGGACATCGAGTACATCGCCGAGCACAAATTCGATGGCTTGAGCATTTCCCTGCAATATGAAGATGGCGTGCTGGTGCGCGGCGTTACGCGCGGCGACGGCACCACCGGCGAAGACGTTACGCCCAACGTGAAAACGGTGCGGTCTGTGCCGCTGCGCGTGGAAGCGGCCGCGTTGAAAAAGGCCAAGCTGCCTGCCGATTTCGAGGTGCGCGGGGAGATCATGATGACCCGCGAGTCTTTCGAGGCGCTGAACCGCCAGCAGGAGCAGACCGGCGGGAAAATCTTTGTGAATCCGCGAAACGCGGCTGCGGGCGCCATTCGCGTGCTGGACCCCACCATTACCGCGCAGCGCCGCCTGGACTTCTTTGCCTACTACCTCTTCGTTGACGGGAAAGTGCCGTTCGCCAAGCATTCGGACTCCCTGCAGGTACTTAAGCAATTGCGGTTCCGCGCCAGCGACGATTGGAAACTGTGCGATGGCATCGAAAAGGTGGTGGAGTACTGCACCGCCTGGGACAGCAAGCGCGAAAAGCTGGCCTATGAAATCGATGGCGTGGTGATCAAGGTGAACTCCACGCCGCTGCAAAACGAGCTAGGATTCACTTCCAAGGCCCCGCGCTGGGCCATTGCGTACAAATACCCTGCGCGGCAGGAAACCACCGTGGTGAACGACATCATCGTGCAGGTGGGGCGCACGGGAACGCTGACGCCGGTGGCCGTGCTCGAGCCGGTGCAGGTGGGGGGCGTCACTGTCAGCCGTTCCACGCTCCACAATATGGATGAGATTGACCGGCTGGGGTTGCAGATTGGGGATACCGTGCTGGTCGAGCGGGCGGGTGAAGTGATCCCGCACGTGCTGAAAGTGGTGAAGGAAGGGAAGCCGCGCAAGCCTTTCCACATGCCCAAGGAGTGCCCCGTCTGCGGCAGCGCGATTCACAAAGCCGAAGATGAGGTGGCCTATCGCTGCGTGAATGCCGCGTGTCCCGCGAAGCTCAAGGAATCGCTGCTGCATTTCGCCGGGCGCCACGCCATGAATATTGATGGGCTCGGCGAGAAGATCGTGGATCAACTCGTGGAGAAGGGCATGGTCAAGGATGTGGCGGACCTTTATGGGTTGAAACAGGACGAAGTGGCCAACCTGGAGCGCATGGCGGAAAAGTCCGCGCAGAATTTGTTGGAGGAGATTGCAGCGAGCAAGAAGAACCCACTTTCGCGCCTGATTTTTGCGCTGGGCATTCAGTTTGTGGGGGAACGCACGGGGCAGCTACTGGCGGAACATTTCTCTTCGCTGGAGGATTTTGCCGCTGCTAAGACCGAAGAGCTGGAAAATGTGCCCGAAGTCGGACCCAAAGTCGCCGCCAGCATCGTGGAATTCTTCTCCGAACCCGCAAACCGCAAACTGATCAAGAAACTCGACAAGGCTGGAGTGCATCCCACGGCGGAAAAACGCGAAGTGAAAAGCCAGAAGTTTGCAGGGAAGTCGTTCGTGTTTACGGGCGGATTGGCGAATCGCAGCCGCGAAGAGGCCGGCGAACTCGTGCAACAGCACGGCGGCAAAGTCTCCGGCTCCGTCAGCAAGAAGACC
>Ga0209039_10002596_pt1 | contig 15128 bp, 15 predicted proteins | sample BogFormECP12_OM1_FD_188238 | JGI IMG/M metagenome (GOLD analysis project Ga0209039, IMG submission 188238) | Bog forest soil microbial communities from Calvert Island, British Columbia, Canada - ECP12_OM1 (SPAdes) (version 2) | ecosystem: Environmental > Aquatic > Freshwater > Wetlands > Bog ... | reverse complement strand
CGACGGGACTCGGCCAGCAGAGCCATAGAGTGGGTCAAGTTCTGCAGGGTGACGATGCCGACCAGGCGTCCGGTGTCGACGACGGGAATCATGCTCAAGCCTCGGCCGTGGAGCTTGCGGAAGGCGTCGGCGAGGGAATCGTTGCGTTTCGCAACTTCGAAACCTCGCACCATGGCTGGCTGCACATAGCCATTTCCGTCGCGGCGCAGGGCCTCGACAATGCGCGACTTGTTGATAACGCCCACCATCTCCATGCCACGCACGACGGGAAAGTCGTCCTGCAGGGTGTGTACGGCTTTGCTGAGCGCGTCTTCCAGCGTGTCGGCAGGCGAAAGGATGGAGAAGTGGGTGAGCATCACGTCTTCCATGCGCACAGACTCGAGAACCGACTGGAAGACCACGGAGCGGTCCTCCATTTGCGCGCCCAAGAAGAGGAAGAACCCGATGAGCACCAGCCACACGTTCCACACCAGGCCGATCATCATGAGCAGCATAGCGAAGACCTGGCCGATGGTGACGGCACGACGGGTGGCTTGCACGTAGTCCATGCGCTCGGCCAGCAGCGCGCGCAGGATGCGGCCACCGTCCATGGGATAGGCGGGCAGCAGGTTGAAGGCGCCGAGAAACAGGTTTCCCCAGAACAGGCTGCGCGGCAGGTTGGTGGCATGCACATAGGGCTGCGACCAGAGCTTGACTTGCGGTGCGAAGGTTAGGATGACAGCGCCCGCGATGGCCGCGATGATGAGGTTGAGCAGCGGTCCGGCGACGGCTATGCGAATGTCGCGCGCGGGATCGGGCTTGCTGGCCCCGGGGTCTTCCATGAGGGTGACGCCGCCGATGGGCAGCAGGATGATCGAGCGCACGGTGATGCCGCTGCGCCGGGCGACGACCGCGTGCGCCAGCTCGTGCAGCACCACACAGCCGAAGATGATGACGACCAGAGCCAGTCCCCGGCCCGGGCCGGTGACGCCCATGGTCAGCGATTCGGAGAACCAGACGAAGCCAAGTAGAAAGAGAAACGTGACGTGGATCCGGATATCGACGCCGAACACGCGTCCCGCCGGAAATGACCAACCGCGCATGAAGACCGCAACCCTCCTTCTTTATTCTATACACTCGTTTTACCGAGAGCGCTTTACCGTGACTAAGCGATGCGAATCATAGCCGGAGCCTACCGCAGCCGCCCGCTGAAATCGCTGCCCGGACTCGACCTGCGTCCCACCAGCGACCGCCTGCGCGAGACGCTGTTCAACGTGCTGGCGGCGTCGAGCAAACTGGAGGGAAGCGTTTGGCTCGACCTGTTTGCGGGCACGGGCGCAGTGGGCATCGAGGCGATTAGCAGGGGTGCGCGGCAGGTGTATTTCGTTGAGTCGGAGCGAAAGCACGCGCGGCTGCTGCGCGAAAATCTGCGGTCGTTGAAGATCAGCGAGGGATACGACGTGATCGAGCGGGAGGTGGCGCAGGCGCTGCCGCTGCTGGATGCCTCAGCCGGAGTGTGTGACTTCTGCTTTCTCGATCCGCCATACCAAATGCGCGGAGCGTACGAGCGCGCACTGGAATTTCTCGGCGAGTCGCGTCTGGTGGGACCATCATCGATCGTCATCGCCGAGCACGAGAAGAAGTTCGATCCCGGCGAAAAGTTCGGCGCGCTGGTGCGCTATCGCCGCATCGTCCATGGCGACGCCGCGCTGAGTTTGTATCGAGCAATTAGCAGTTAGCCGTTAGCAATTAGCGAAGCGCAGATCTCGACTCGGTCGTACCCTCTATTGGTACCACCTCGCTCAGGATGACATCCGCAAGCTTGTGCCTAACTGCTAATTGCCAGTCGCTAGTTGCTCGACGGCGCGACCCGCGTGGCCTTGCCTTCCATCACGGTGACCCATCCGCCCTTGGGGTCGGCGACTTCGGACTTGAAGGTGAAGGTATCGGGACCAGTCTCGACGATAGTGTAGCGGCCCTTGATCGCTATGCCGTTCAGCTTCTCGGCAGAGTCCCAGGTCCAGGTGTTGCCGTTGAGATGGCCGAGCGCGACTTGGTGCTCGCCGAGGCTGTTGTAGACGTTGTAGGTATAAACCTTGTCCTCGACGTTGTAACCCATCACGCGCTGGCTGTTGACCGTGCCTAGCGGTCCCTTCATCGAAGTCTTGGTTTCGAGGAAGTAGCCGTCGGTGACCCATTCGCCGTGTTCTTTCAGGGTAAAGGGCGCGGCTGGTGTCTTAGGACTGATCTTTGATGTGCCCGAGGCGGTCCAGTCGCCGAGGAAATAGCCCATGCGCTGGTGTTGGGGCAGGACTCCCGGCGGTGTGGATTGTTGCGGGGCCTGGGCGAAGGCGAACGATGACAGAAAGAGAGCGATGATGGCGATGCGAATCATGGAGAACGTCTCCTTGCGGAAAAACGGTAATCAGCCACAGATTTTCACGGATCAACACGGATTAGATGTAATTCAAAAAACCCGCCGTTCCGAAAATCGCCTGGCGTCGGTCGACAGGATTCAATGATCTGGCCCGACAAAAACTTTGCGCCAGGAAATACGATTCCCCTCAGAGGCTAAAGCTTGGCACCTTTTAATGTCGCTCGCGGCACGGCTGAAGCCGTGCCCCTTCAAAACTTGATTTCGAGATCAGATCCCGCGTTATCCGTGTAATCCGTGCAAATCCGCGGCTGCTTTGAATTTTGGCCGAAAGGCATCGTAGCACGAAGGGCGGGCTACTCCACGTGCTGGCGCACGACGCGCTCCGACAAATTGCAGAGGATCTCGTAGGGAATGGTTCCCGACCAGCGGGCGTGATCGACCGCGGTGATCTGCTCGTCGCCGCTGCGGCCGATCAGCACAACTTCGTCGCCGATCTCCACGCCGGGGATGCGGGTGACATCGACGATGGTGAGGTCCATCGAGATGCGTCCGAGCATGGGAGCGCGCTGCCCGCGCAGCAGCACATAGCCACCGGGTGAGAGTCTGCGATAAAGCCCGTCGCCGTATCCGGCGGCAATGACGGCGATCCGTGCAGGCGCCGGCGTGACGAACGCGCCGTTGTAACCGAGCGCCTGTCCAGCCGGCACGTCGCGCAACGAGAGCACGCGGGTCTTCCACGACATGGCGGGAATAAGGCCAAGAGGCCGATAGTCACGGGCGCTGGTGCCGTCGCGATGCAGCAGCGGAAGCTCGTATCCATAGATGGCCATGCCCGGACGCACGAAGTTATACCGGGCGCCGGGCCTGCCGAGCGTGGCACTGCTGTTGGCGAGGTGGCAAAGCGGCGGGCGGAGGCCGTGGTCCCCGAGGGTGCGGAGCGCCTCGCGGAAGCGCAGTTGCTGGCACTCGGCGTCGGCCGCATCGAGCACCTCGGCAGAGGCCAGGTGGCTGAAGACACCCTCGACGTGGACCTGCGGGAGCATTTTGACACGCGTCGTAAAGTTGATGAGTTCCGAAAGCGATAAACCGAGGCGGGCCATCCCGGTGTCGAGTTTAAGGTGGACCGGAACAGGGTCGCGGAGGCCGAGGCGGGCTGCGGTCTGCGCAATGGCTTCCACGTCTTCGATGCGCGAGACGGTGGGAGTGAGTCCGTAGCGCAGGGCGTCCTCTTCCTCACCGCGAAACGCGCCGACCAGAATAAGTATGCGGCTGCGCACTCCGGCATCGCGCAGCGCGACGCCTTCATCGGTCGAGGTCACGCCAAACCAGCCGGCGCTCTCCTGCTCGAGCGCAAGCGCGCAAGCTTCCGAGCCGTGTCCGTAGGCGTCGCACTTGACCACTGCACAGATGGTAACGGCGACGCCAACGTGCCTCTGCAAAGCACGGAAATTGTGGCGCAAGGCCGATAGCGAAACTTCAGCCCAGTTGGGACGAGTGGAGGCGCGCGTCGATGTCAGCATGGGCGGCAAGGCTCGATGATATCAAGTTACCGCAACGGTGTGACTCGGGGTACGGTTGACAGATGTGGCTACCGCAGCCCTATGCGAGCTATGCAAGTTGCAGCCTGGAGTGAGCGGATATGCAACTTTAGTTGCAGTAGTTGTTCACTTAACTGCAAAAACTATGTTGACCTAAGTTAACTCATGCTATAACAACACGGAAGCTTGACAATTCATAACACTTACGTTGGTGGTAAAGCAGCGGAAGGGCTCCACGTAAGTTCTAGTTGGAGTGCGCTGAGTAGAGAACGTGAGGACGCCGGAATGCATGTAGACCGAGCTGGGTATGAATTGAGAATTTATTTCTGTGAGCAGTTTGCATGATCAACATCGTTATTGCCGACCACCAGGCGATCTTCCGCGCCGGCGTGGCCAAGGTGCTGGCGGTCGAAGATGACCTTCGCATTGTAGGACAACCCCAAACCGTGGAGCAGATGTTGAACGCGTTGGAGCGCTTGCGCGTCCATGTGCTGCTGGTTTCCACGTATTTCCTTCCCGAGTTTCCGGAAATCCAGGCGCTGTCGGCGCGCAATTCCGCAGCCATTCTGGTGGTCGCCGAGAATGGTGATGAAGCTTCGGCGTTCATTGCCATGGGAGTGCAAGGCGTGGTGTTTCGCTCGGTCAATGGAGCGACCATCGTGGATGCGGTGCGGCGAGTGGCACGGGGCGAGACATTTGTGCACGCGCCAAATTCATTGCTCGGCGAAATCAGCGAAGACCTGGTGGGAATCCGAGTGCGCGACCGGCTCTCAGAGAAGGAGCTGCGAATTGTGGCCGCAGTGGTGCGTGGCTACAAGAACAAGGAGATCGCGGCCCTACTCGAAACCAGCGAACAGGTGGTGAAGAACGCGCTGCGGTCGATCTTCGACAAAATCGGCATATCGGACCGGCTGGAGCTGGCGCTATTCGTGCTGCACCATCGCATGCTGGCACACGCCACGGCGTCTGTACAAATCGACAGCGACCCACCCCGGCCCAAGCGGATCACGCTGGAACAGATTCAAAGCCGCGCGATTCCTCCTCAGTAACACCAGTCCCTCAACGAATGCGGCGAAGGACAAGCCGGTCCCCAACCGCGAGAAGTGAGTGATTCCGATTAAGTCGCATAATTTGTGGCGCTGCTTTCAGCGCAGCAACTGCCTATTGGCCAGGCTTGACCAGGTCATTGACGATGCGAATCAGTTCCTCGGGGTTGACCGGTTTTTCCAGGTAATAGTCGGCCATCGGATCGGGAGCCTGAAATGCCTCGTTGACATAGCCGGAAATAACCACCACAGGAGTGTTGGTGAGTTGGCGTGCCGCAACCACGATGTCGCGGCCGTTGGCGTCGCCCAGGCGCCAGTCGGTGACGACCAGGTCGTAGCGCCCCGTGTTCAGCAGGGCGATGGCTTCGCGGGCGGAGGTGGCGGGAGTCGCTTGATGTCCGGCAGTTTCCAGAATTATGCACTTCAAGTTGGCGGCGTGCGACTCGTCGTCCACGCAGAGAATTCTTGCCATAAAGATGTCCAGATACGGTTGCCCGGCGCCGGCCCGTGCGCACGGATGGATGAGTCGGTCGGCCATGGCCAATGTGGCCTTCTGCTCAATTGTTCAGCAGGCGGCGGCGGATGTCAAACGTGTCCGGTATGGGGGTGGACGCCAAATGGGAACCGTCGCCGGTCTGCGCGGTGCTGCGCACAATTATTTGCTTGACGCATGCAAATAGTTTGCGGTAGCCTGACTACATGAAGGCGAAGCGAAACGGCGACGCGGTGCAGAAATGGTGGGACGAGCTGGAGCGGCTGGCGCGCATCCTGGGGCAGATCGGCCCCGACGAAGTGTGCTGCGACGGACTGAGCCAGCGGCAGACGGCCATTCTGCGCGTACTGGTGTCGAGCGAGGGCGCGCGGCTCACGGACCTGGCGGCGTTGTCGGGCATAACACCGAGCGCCATGACCCGCGTGCTGGAGAAGCTGGAGGCGCGCGGTTTGGTGGAGCGGGTACGCGGGGCGCACGATGATGGCCGGGCCGCAATGGTGCGCATTACCGCTGCCGGCCGGCGTACGCGCAAGCTGCTGGACGAGTTGATGCGCAGCCGTACCCTGACCATCCTGGGAGCGATTCCGCAGAAGCATCGCGCTGAGGTTCTCAATTCTTTGCAACTACTGAACAACGCTATCGAACAAGCGGGCTGCTGCGCGTTGAACGCGCCGGTGGCTATGCTCACACAAATCAAGGAGCAGAAATGAAGAATGAAACGATTACCACGGCTGTGGAAGAACACTATGCGGCAGTAGCGCGTGGCGAAGCCACGGCATGCGGCGCGCCGGTGGACGACGTGGCACGGTCGATTGGCTACAGCGACGAAGAGCTGGCCTTGGCGGGAGACGCAAACCTCGGTCTGGGATGCGGCAATCCGCTGGCGCTGACCGAGATCAAGCCCGGCATGACGGTGCTGGACCTGGGTTCGGGGGCAGGCTTTGACGCGTTTCTGGCATGGCACCGCCTGGGACCCACGGGAAAAGTCATTGGCGTGGACATGACCGAGGACATGCTGGCTTTGGCGCAGGAGAACGCGGCCAAGCGCGGCGCCACGAATGTCGAGTTTCGCAAGGGATTAATCGAGGAGTTGCCGGTAGAAAGCGGCTCAGTGGACTACGTCATCAGCAATTGCGTGATCAACCTGTCGCCCGACAAGCCGGCGGTGTTCCGGGAAGTCGCGCGCGTGCTGAAGCCCGGTGGACACTTCGCAGTGAGTGACATCGTGCTGCTGAAGGCGCTGCCCGAAGAGCTGATGCGCGACATCAGTGCATACGTGGGCTGTATTTCCGGCGCCAGCCTGCTGACGGACTATCTGAATGCGGTGCTGGCCGCGGGATTGCGCGACCTCAGCATTCCGCGCATCGCCCACGGCTGCGATCTGGTAAGCCTGCTGGCTCCTGAGGACAGGAAGAAGCTGAAAGGAAACGCCTGCTGCGGGTCAACGGTCTCGGTGTCGTCTCTGAAGAACCCCGACACGCTGGTACGCGAGGCGGCGGCAGCAGTGGCGTCCATCAAACTGCACGGTCGCAAGTAGAGCGGAAGGACGAGGTTTTATGAAGGACACCTACAACGTGCTGTTCCTCTGCACAGGTAACTCGGCGCGCTCGATCATGGCGGAAGCAATCCTGAACTTTCGCGGCAAGCCGCGCTTCAAGGCGTACAGCGCGGGTAGCCATCCTGCTGGGAAGGTGCGTCCTGAGGCGTTGCGGCAACTGGAAGCAGCGCATCTCCCAATGGCCGAGTTACGCAGCAAGAATTGGGACGAGTTCGCGCGGCCGGGCGTTCCGGTGATGGACTTTGTGTTCACGGTACGCGACAACGCGGCCAAAGAAGTGTGCCCGGTATGGCCGGGGCAGCCGATGACGGCGCACTGGGGTCCCCGATACCGCAGTGCCACAGGCACCTCAGACGAGTCGCAGCGCGCGTTTCGCGAGGCCTTTGTCTCGCTCGATCGTCGCATCGGTTTGTTTCTCAGCCTGCCGTTGCAGGCGCTCGATCGTCTCGCGATCCACAAGGAAATTGAGCAAATTGCCCGCGCATAAGTGCGCGAGCTAGGGGTGCTGCGGCAGTCTGAGTGCCAGCAGTTTTGCCGGATCAAGATACTCACCGTTCCAGCGCACCGACAGGTGCAGGTGCGGGCCAGTGGCTCGGCCGGTGTCACCGCTGAGCGCGATGGTCTGGCCTTTTTCCACGGTGTCGCCTTCCTTCACGTCGAACTGCGACAGGTGCATGTAAAGGGTCATGAATCCAAGGCCGTGATCGATGATGATGCAGTTGCCTTCATAGAACAGCTCACGCGCAAGCACGACTTGGCCGGCATTGGCGGCGTGCACCGGCGTCCCCATGGGAGCGTGGAAGTCCAAGCCGCGATGCACGCTGGCCAGCTTGCCGTTGAAAGTGCGGCTGGTGCCAAAGGCTTCCGACACCTCGGTTGGGACCGGAGCGACGAAGTTGCCCGACCACTCCGGCGCGGAAATGAAGTGCGCGAAGGCCTGGTTCTTGATTACTTTTTCGGCCTCGATGCGCTTGAGGGTCTCGGGATCGGGCGTGACATACTTCTGCGGAACCGTGAGGCGCGAGGTCTTGTACTTTGCGGCGTGCACCGTGACAGGCCGCACCTGGCGCAGCACGCGTCCGTCCCGCATTGTGGCTTCGAGCGCGAGGTCGTAAGTCCCGGGCTTGGTTTCGTAGGCGACGCCGGCCAGCGAAAACCATACAACGCCAGTACTGTGTGAGAACGTCAGGTCGCGACCCAGCCATTTGCCGGTAACTTTCTGCGGCGCGCCATCCACGTCAACGGTGAAGAGACAGACGGTACCGTTGACCAGAATTTGCGGCTGCCAGGCGAGTGCCGAGAACGCAGCCGAGTCGGCGGCGCGGGCGGCAAGGACCGCCGCGAGCAGGAAAAGAATGACGAACGTGCGATGCATGGGTCGTGGATTGGTCTTGGTACGAGACTACTGTGAAGCAGGCGGTTTAGGCCAGTCCGCCGGAGTAACAGAACGGGTGCGTGGGCAGGTTTGTGATGAGACCGGGGAACGGGCCTGGTGAGGGGCCCGGGTTGCGCCGTCCATTGGTTGCGATACTGAGCAACCAAAACGCGGTCGGCGTATCGGCAAGGGGTGGAGCACGTCCTCACGCGTGCACGAAGAGCGTTGGTCTATGACCGGCGCTAAAGCGCTGCCCCACCCAATAAGTCGTTCCAAACACCGGCCTAACGAAGGGATGCAACGATGGCCACCGACGCTTTGCGCTTTGCCGAAGCAAGCAGCGTTTTCTGCTCCGGGAAGCCGACCCCTGCGCTGGCGGTCTTGAGGTCAGCCAGCAGGTGAGTCTCTCCAATGGCGTCGAACTCCACCACAGCTTGGCTGAAGCCCTCGCCGTCAACGGGGCGGGCCAGCAACTCGTAGCTGTTGCCGGTCGTCTTGTTTCGCAGCATCACGCTGTGATTGCCATAGTTCACTTCGAAACGGTACGTGCCTGCCGGGAGCTGCTGGCTGCCGGCATAGAAATCGAACGGGATGTTGGCGGTCACGTGATAGGTCGAATCCTGTGCCAGCGACAGTCCGGTCAGCGCCATCGCACAAACGGCCATCACCATAAGGTTGCGAGCAATTTTCGTCATGACAGTCTCCTCTCAAGTTTGTGTTGCCAACATCGGCCTCGAACATCCGGCACGGTGTCGAGTGTCGCGGCTGCGTGTGCAACGATGGTGCAGCAATAGACGTGGTGGAGCGTGCAAAGTTCCTGAAGAAGAGGGCATATGGGATGAACACACCGGATTGCTGCATGAGGCGTAGTGCAGAGTGTGTGAACGACCACGCCGAAGAAAATCTGACCACTGGCAGCCTGCGGCTGCCAACCCAGCCAGATGCCAGTTTTTAGCGGACTGTAACGCTGCGCGCTTCTACCAGATAAACGCAGGAGGACTCTCTGCATAAAACAAAAGGCCGGGATGGGGCATCCCGGCCTGCGTCGCGCGACCACTGCGCGATGATTTAGCTATCTCAGAGATGCAACGATCGTGACCGTTCCTTCATTCTTTGCCATCGTGCGGTTGCCCCGTCCCTGGGGAAACGACACGCCATTGGTGCGGGTTTCGAGGTCGGCAAGCACATACTTCCCGCCCACAGTATTCAACTCAACCACGGTGCCCTTGTTCCGGTTGTCGTACCCGGACGAAGCAAATTCGATGGGCGAAGCGAGCACCAGCGAGCTGTGGCCATTAGCCTGGTTCGTAATGGTCACTGCGCGGTCGCCATAGTTAACGGCGAAGATGTAGTTTCCAGCCGACATGAGCTGATCTCCGACGTAGAAGTCATACGGGATGCTGGCAGTTACGCGATAAGTGAATTGCTGTGCCATCGAAAGCCCAGTCAGCACCATCGCAAAAACGGCCAGCACAATAAGGTTGCGAGCGATTCTCTTCATGACAGTCTCCTCTCAAATTTATGTTGCCTACATTGGCCTCGAGCATCCGGCTTGTTTACGTGTGCCGTGGCTCTGTGTGCAACGATGGTGATTGGTAAGATGCTGTGCCATGCCCGAAGTTACAGCCCGGGAGCGCGGTTGTGATGGGAGGTGTGAAACACGGGACGAGGCGGAATTTGAAGGTACGAATGGAAAATTCGTGACAGAAACGTCGAGCAGTTGTCACTAACTTGTGACAACTGTGAAAATTTGTGAAATCCGCGACGGCCTCATAAATATTGGGCTAAATCGCACTCGTGGCTGAAGCGGTACGACGAGTGACGAAGTTCGGCCGCACTTGTTGGATGTGAGCGGCTAGCGCGCTATCCTCAAACATTCACGCCCAAGCGAATGCAGTCAGGTAGCGCAGCGGCATGTCTTGCATTGGGAGGAAGAATCAACTGGGACGCCGTTCGTGCAAAGCGTCCCCGACATGCTACTGTCACTTTGAGAGCGAGCGAACGTAGTTGACCAGGTTCCACAGTTCGTTCGGCGTAATGCGGATACGCTCCAGCGGCATGTGTCCTTTGCCGCCCTTCAAGGAGCAGAAGATCTCGCCATCGGTGATTTCTTTCATCGACGCGGCATTGGTGAAGTCGGGCACCTTCCCGCCTGGATCAACCTCGCCCTTGCCGTCGCCGGTGGCGCCGTGGCACATGGCGCAGTCGTAGCCGTAATATTTTTTCCCCTGAGCCAGCGACTCAGCGGTGGGCTTCACGGGATTGACCATCTTCGCGACTGCGTCGGGGTTCGAACAGGAGTCGGACGATGCGTTCTGAGCCAGCAGGGCTCCAGCGGAGAAAAGGAAGACAGACAGAATTGCAAGCGTAGCGAATTTACGCATGGCGGCCTCCAAAGATGATGACCTGCACTCCGGGATATCTCTCGAGTAGCCCCTAATTCTACTCCCGGTCACTGGGCGAATCTGTGAGGTGTGAACATCGTCTGAAGACATTCGCGGCTGCAAGTGCCGATTCGTGCCGGCCCGGTCAATAAGTCCACGATAAATAACGCGGCGCTCTGTAGCGAGGATGAAGTCGGCGAAGCCCGGATTGCCGCGGGAGGTGCGAGGCATGAAAAACCCGCTCTAGGTTGAGCCGGAGCGGGATTGGTCTGTTCTTAAGTTGTGAGATAGCCTACGTTGCTCCTACTTTATGACCTTCTCCCCGATCGACTTGCCCTGGGTGAAGAGCAGCAAATAATCCTGCCCGCCCGCCTTGGAGTCGGTGCCCGACATGTTGAATCCGCCGAAGGGATGTGCACCCACGATGGCGCCGGTGCACTTGCGATTGATGTATAGGTTGCCCACGTGGAACTCGCGTCTGGCGTATTCGATCTTGTCGGGAGATGAGGTGTAGGCCGCGCCGGTCAGGCCAAACTCGGTATTGTTGGCGATAGCGATGCCCTCTTCAAAGTTGCGCGACTTAATGACGGCAAGCACGGGACCGAAGATCTCTTCCTGCGCGATGGTCGCTTTGGGATCGACATCGGCGATAACAGTCGGCTGCACAAAGTAGCCGTCGCCCGCTTCCTTGGCGGGACCGCCGCCGGTGATGAGGCGTCCGCCTTCGGCGATTCCCTTCTCGATGTAGCCGAGAATCGACTTCATTGACTTCTCGTTGATGACCGGGCCCATGCCGGGATTCGTGGTGGGATCGCCGACGGTGATCTTCTCCACCCGCGCCTGCAGCGCCTGTAAGAAGCGGTCGTAAATGCGCTCGTCAACGATGATGCGCGAGCAGGCCGAACACTTCTGTCCGCTGAAGCCGAAGGCCGCTTGCGCGGTGCCTTCCACGGCGGCGTCGAAGTCGGCATCAACATCGACCACCATGGAGTCCTTGCCCCCCATCTCGAGGATGGTGCGCTTGATCCAGAGCTGGCCGGGCTGCTGCGTGGCCGCGGCGAGGTTGATGTGCAATCCAACTTCTTTCGATCCGGTGAAGGCGATGTAGCGAGTCTTGGGATGCGCGACAATGGAGCTGCCGAAATCGACGCCGTGCCCAGGGCAGTAGTTGACGACGCCGTCGGGCAGGCCGGCCTCTTCGAGGATCTCCATGAATTTCGCCGCGATGGTGGGCGAGTCGCCGGAAGGCTTCAGCACCACAGTATTGCCGCTGACGACGGAGGCCAGCGTCATGCCGCCCATGATGGCGGCGGGAAAATTCCACGGCGAGATAACCGCGCCCACGCCCAGGGGAATGTAGCGAAACTGGTCGCGTTCGCCGGGCAACTGCACGATGGTTGTAGCTTTGTCGAGGCGCAGCGCTTCGAGCGCGTACAGATGGCAGAAATCGATGAGCTCGGCGATGTCCGCGTCAGCTTCGAAGTAGTTCTTGCCGACTTCGAAGACAAGCCATGCTTCGAGTTCGAACTTGTGCTCCTGAAGGATCCGGCCGACGCGGAACAACAGTTGCGTGCGCTCCTCGACGGAGGTGCGGCTCCAGGTCTCGAAAGCTTTCAGCGCAGCCTGCATGGCGGGCTCGACTTCCGCCGGACCGGCCTGGTGGTGCACGCCGACGACCTCCGACGGCTTGGCGGGGTTGATCGAAGGCGCGGTGTCGCCAGTCTTGATGCGGCGTCCGCCGATCACCAGGTCGTACTCGCGGCCGAGTTCGCTGCGCACTTTCTCGATAGCGGCCTGCATGCGGCGCAGGTTGTCGAGGTTCGTCCAGTCGATCATGGGCTCGTTGACAAAGGCGTCAGGAGCGGTGATGTAGTTGCGGGTTTCGGCGGCGCGATTGGCCTCGCGCGCAGCATGAGTGAGGGTTGCCATAAATGCGTCCTTTCGGAAGGTCTGGATGGGTGCCGGCCAGCGTGTACGTAACTTAGATGTCCCGCGGTGGCTGAAGACTCACGGCGCGACATCCGCCGGCGAACGGAGTATTTTACACCGCGGGCATGGTCCAGGATTGCCTCGCGCCGCTCAGAGGAATTTTCGCCGCGTCCCGTCGATTTTCACCTGGCTCAAACGTCGAAGTGATACAAGGGGCGGAACTGGCGCACAAACGCCGAGGGCTGTAATCACCTTTACGATTCACGAGGAGAACGAAGATGGCAAATCCTTTTGTGCATGTTGAATTGAACACAACCGACTTAGGCAAGGCGAAAGAGTTTTACGGCAAGCTGTTCGACTGGAAGCTGGAAGACGTGCCGGATATGGACTACACCATGATCAAGGTTGGGGAAGGCACGGGCGGTGGAATGATGAAGCATCCGGTGCCCGGGGCTCCGTCGGCGTGGCTGGCGTATGTAATGGTGGACGACATTAACGCTGGAACGGCAAAAGCCAAATCGCTCGGCGCAACCGTGATGAAGGACGTCACCGAGATTCCAGGCGTCGGATGGTTCAGCGTGATCATGGATCCCACCGGAGCCGCACTGGCGCTGTTTAAACCGAAAATGTAACCGAAGCTGATGCCGCGCACGACATGTTCCCCACCCTGTTTGGCAGGGTCGGGTTGGTTGCTGAAGCGCAGGCGCCCAGTTCCGATGGCGATGGAGTCTCAAAGCTTCATCAGCAGCTCCGACTAGGGGCCAACCTTGACGCAAGTACTGGTATGGTTGTCGTACTCCAGTTGCAAATCATAGTAGTGGCCGTTCCAGGACTGATTGGCCAGACCGCCATCCCAATCAGCGGTGCTGAACTTCCACGCACACAGGTCACCGATTTCCTCGCCGTTTCCGCTATCCCACCAGGCGTTCAGCTCCGGATCGGTGGTGGCCTCTGTGATCTCGTGGCTGGTGACGTTAACGTTCGCGTCCGAAGGAATGTCGCCGCTCGGATCATGCTGACCCGCTGCGTAGCAGTAAGAGGGATTTGCGTAGGGCATGTTGGCATAGATAGTCGGGCTGGTGGTGCTGCCGAAATAGCCATGGTAGGCGCAGTACGAGGTATAGGCGCAGGACGACGAGGTGCTGTCGAAGCATGAGCCTTCGCCCGTTGAAGTGAACACAATGAACATTTTGTTCAAGCCTGGTGTCCACTTTTGCGCTGTCAACACCTTGGAGATTTCCGCCTGCAATTGGGCATCGGTGATGCAGTTCGTCCCTGTCACCCCATCGGTGCAGCCGCTGGCGGGATAGGGATCGGTATCCACCACCGAGCCAGCCAATCCACCAATGCCAACGAAGTAGGTGTTGACGCCGGACTTGGTGGAGTAATACTGAGTGCTGTTGTTGGCAACTCCGTGGTAGGGGTAGTCTGCAAGGAACTGCTTAGCCACTGACTCGTACTTGGCCGTCAGACTGGTGGGGTTTCCATTCTGCAGTTTCGACGGGACCCAGAAGATGGCGTATAGATTTACGCCAGTCATGATTGGGCCGCCATGGTAACTCAGCACTCCGGGCGCGAGCACGGGGCCTTGCTGGGCCCTGATCTGGCGGGTCATCTCGGGCGTGAGATGGATGTGGACAGTCCCGGTTTCACCGGTGACCACGTAAGGTGAGTTGAAAACGTCCTGCGCTGTCACCATTACGGGCAGGAGCAAGGCAAGCGCAGCGAAAGCGAGCATACCCCTAGCAGCATGCGAATCGGTCATGTTGCACCTCTTTTTTGAGTTGTAGCTTCCCAAAAAGTTGGGCCAGGCGGGAAACACTTTCGACGAAGGCGGGCAACAGTGGGTAAGACAGTACACCAACTTGGCGCGGCAATCCTATAGACAAAGGTGCCTGACGAACAAAGAATTTCGCTGGGAAAGAAAGAATTACATTATCCGCTGCGTAGGCTTTCGCCTCTGCCCCGGTGTAAAAGAACGCGTTGCCTCCGCTCAAGGTGTTCAGGCATTGCTCCGAACGCTACGCCGGCAGCACGATGCCGTCGAGGTTGCGATCGAGCATCGGGTCGTGCAGGCGTCCTACGGCCTTGCCGGTTATCACGTTCTGGAAGGCGGTCTGGAACTGCTCCATCTCGGGCTGCGTGCCCACAGTGATGCGTACCCAGTCGGGCATGGAGGGCCAGGGGCGTCCGATGAAGACGTTCTGATGGGCCATGGCGGCGATGACGTCGCGCGCGGGCTTGCGCGCGTTCAGCATGAAGCAGTTCGACACCGAGGGCGAATATTCGTAGCCGTTGCGGTCGAGCCAGGCGAAGGTAGACTGCCGCACAGCCGTGTTGATGGCTCTGCGTTCCTGCACCAGGTTGGTTTGATTGAGGCTGGCAGTGGCGGCGGCACAGGCAGTTACGGGCATCGGATTCCATCCGCCATAAGTTGTGATCCTTTTCA
>Ga0209039_10002595_pt1 | contig 15133 bp, 13 predicted proteins | sample BogFormECP12_OM1_FD_188238 | JGI IMG/M metagenome (GOLD analysis project Ga0209039, IMG submission 188238) | Bog forest soil microbial communities from Calvert Island, British Columbia, Canada - ECP12_OM1 (SPAdes) (version 2) | ecosystem: Environmental > Aquatic > Freshwater > Wetlands > Bog ... | reverse complement strand
CTACGCGCTCTCCATGTCCGATTATGTGGTCCTGATAGCCGATGGCATCAGCCCGAAACTCGGCGAGATCATCGTCGCTGTGAATTGCCTCAAGATGAATTCCGGGCTCGTGATATCATCGGCGCCCCTTCCTCTCTCAGGCACAACGCTCGAGAAATTCGGCAAAGCCGCAGACATGGAAGCCGGCAAGTCAGCGCTTCTGGCCGCGAGCCCGCCCCAATATGGCGAGGAGCTGCTCGCGCTCGTTGACAGCTGCGAATCAGTGAAATCCGTGGGCAACGTGGCGCACGGCATCGTGCGCTCGGGCAAGATAAAATTGCACGACAAGCTTTTCGCGCTCCCGGAAGGAAAGGACGTGGAAGTCCGATTAGTGCAGGTCGAGGGCAAGGAAGTGGAGGAAGCCGTCGCCGGGCAGAGATTCACGATTGCTTACCGCGGCGACCCCTTCGAACGCGGCATGCTCGTCCCAGTCAGGCACAACTTCGAAATCGGGAGCATCGTGAACGAGATGGCAGAGGAGCTGGTGAGGCTGAAGGGGAAGGGGACCCAGATGGAACCCGAAGTTGTGGAGAAGATGAAGCGGTTGGCGGCAAAGGCAGGGGAGGCGTTCAACACTACAATGGAGAGCCTTCTGACCCCGGACATCAGGCTGATCGAGCAGTCGGCGTCTCTGGTCGACGAAACCCTACGGCTCGAGAAGGAGATTACGCATGAGATGCTGGAGAAGGGGGAGTACGGCTACGCGAGGGTGCTCGTGTCTCACTTCGGGCAGCTCGCAAGGTACTGCAACATCATAATCGAGATCGCGTCGCACAGGCTTCTCAGGAAGACGAGCCGCGTGGCTACGATACAGCAGTAGGGCGAACTGGGCACCTGGGGTCCCTGGCCCACGTCGGGATATGTTCATTATTGGAAGCCGAGGCAGGGAGGTCGGCGCGGGGGTCGCATAGCCTGGTCAACTGCGCGGGACTCAAGATCCGGCCTGGCTTCGGATGGGGTATCCCGTCCCTTAGGGGTTCGTGGGTTCGAATCCCACCCCCCGCACTACAATGAAAAAGAATCGTTCCTGATGGTAGATTCATTAGCTACAGTCGACCCGACGGGAGACAGGTTGAGGAAGACCATTCTGAGAGGGACCCTAGTTCTGCTGGTTGCAGGGAATCTCGGTGTTGGCTTTCTGATAGGAACTGGTGGTCAACATATGGTCACGGTTACAACGACCTTAACCACTATGGGCTACTCCACCCAACTCGCTTCATCCCGTCCATTCCCCATAGGTCTGACGCTGCAAGCCTCAATCAACTCCACACTGATTCGGGTCGGACATGGAATAAGCGTCGCCGCCACCGAAAGCAACACCGTAGACACAAACATCACTGTTAGCCAGTTCGGCCTTAGTAATGTTTCCGCATGGGCGGGGTACTATCTGGCTCCCTGCGGGAGCATCCTTCCGTTGGGTCTTGCAGTATTCCGAGGCCGATACTCCAACTCCAACATCTCCTTGGCGGGGACGCCATTGCAGGTTATTCCTTACCATTTAGTCTGGTGTCCCGTCCCACCGCGTCTGTTCAGGGTCGCATTCTTGGCAGATAATGATATGTCTGAACTCTATTACGACACCCCCACCGGGCCGCAGTCAGGAGTCATGGCAATGAACACGGCCTTGAGATCAACCCCATGTGGTGACATCGTGGTCGCCGCATGCAGCGGTGCTCTGGGCGTGAGAGGCTATTGGACGGGCGGGGGGACAGGATCAATAAACTTCACCAATGCCTTCCATCCCTTCGAGACGGGAGTCTATACCGTCGTCGTGGGGAGCGCTTGGGATTAGACCGTCTACCTGTATTTCGAAGCCGTATAGCCAATGGGAATGCGGCGAAGGCTGTTCTCGCCCAGCTTGCTGGACTCGAATCCCACAACCCCTGTTATATCTCGTGGGGAAATATGGATGTCAAGTCCCTCTCGTGATCACCAGCCAGTCTGACTGTCTTCGAATCACTGAGCGATTCTCATTGGAATTGTCCCTTCAGGGACAAGGTGAGGATGCTTAGCAGACTCCGCAGTGAGAAAGGGTTGAGGTTGGACCACTTCTATTCACTTCCCGAATAGGAATGAGATTCGTAGATTGGGACGCCTTATCCCTAAAGAGTGGTCGGGACTATTTGAATGAAGCCGCGACTTCGCCCCAGGCATTGTAACTGTTTGCCGTCCATTGGGCCGTTGTCGACGCCCCGTTCCAGTCCACTGCAAACTCTGATGCGACATTCCATCCCGTGTTCTTACTGATCATTTGATAGCCGGTCGTCGGGGTCCAACCCGAGCATCCAGCTGCAACCGCGAACACTACGGTTCCTATGGAGGGAGTAAACGAATTGACATGTGGGTTTCCTATTGAACCGTAGCCGGGTGACGAATTATCTGGGGCATTACTCAACCCACCGTATTCCGCTATGAAGCCGTACGTGTAAGTCGACGACGCAGTCGTCGTGACGGTCACGGTTTCAGAGCCGGATGCCTTCGTAACTGCGTAGAATACCTGGACGCAATCATTGCCGCACTGTGAAATCGCGGAGGACCAAGTGTTCCCCTGCCCTCCAGACCCTGTAGGGTCGCTGACCGTGAAGGTCGCCCCGATCGCGTAGGTGCCCACCATGACGGCCAGCAGGTCTCCCTTCGTTACAATGTTCTGGAAGCTTATCTTGAACGAGGACTTGCACGAGAGTGCGGGAGTCGGTCCGGTTGTGGAGTTGTTGACAGGCTTGGTGTTCTGTTGAGCAGGCGTTGAAGCGGAGCAGCTGTTGAGATACTGCCACGTCTGGAACGGTTCGAGAGCACCGTAACTGGGATTCTTGCCTGACGCAATTTCTGACGCCATGTTGTTCCAAGAAATCCCTCCGTCGTTGAAAGACAATTGCCATCCGTACGGAAACCCGCTGTACGAGTTGAACTGCAGATGCTGGGCCACGTTGCTGGAGAACACGTGTTCGCAGTGATATTGGCCAAAAATCACAAGGCATGACCCGAGGACAAAACCAAACTTTGCAGGCGGGTTCGTATACATCGGGGTTGTGCCGTTGGCATAGCATTCTATGCCGCAATAGACGAAGGGCGCAGAGCATGGGCCAACGCAAGAGGTGGATGGTGAGAATGACGCTTGCTCTGAAAACGACGCTAACAGGTTTCCGCCATCCTGCGCCTCCAGAACAAAGGATGGAACCATCACAATTGGAATCTCCATCTCCAAATTGGGATTGTTGAAGTTCACCTGAGTATAGGTGATGCTCTGCCCTAGGCTCGTCGACATCTGCAAGTAGTAATTGGGAGATGGCCCTGTCTGGATGGTTGAGGACACTTTACTCAAGGCGCTGGTGCTCATGAGAGTGTAGTATGTGACATTATCCACACGGCAATGCCAAGTTACGCAATTGTAGCCGCTCCGGTACTGAATGGCATATGTGCTTCCGTTCCATCCCCAAATCTCTGATTCCCAGTAGAAGCCGTTCAGGATTGTTTGTCCCCCCTGGTTGTTATTGACAGAATAGTCTTTCATATAGTAGATATCATTCTGGTAGATGCAGTATGAAGGCGATTTTGTCGTGCCGTTGTCCCAGGTCAAGGCACACTTTCCTCCCGCTGTCATCACGCCTGGGTCTATGAATAGGTAATCTCCAGTGAAGGTCGGTATTGCGATGTTGTACTCGACTGTCAACGCAGGCACGCCTGTAGGACCGCCGAAGTCGTCGTAGGCACCCAACACCCACCCGCCGTCAGGATTACCCATCACAAGGGGACTCGATACCGACGAACGAGGGTTCGATGTTCCCCCCGATTCGGCCAATGCTGGTTGAACAAAGGAGATCACAAGACTTGAGGCGGTGAACAACCCGATTAGCGTAAGCGCGGCAACCATCCTGACAGTACGCATGAGGTGTAAGATTCACAGTGACTACTTACGCCTACTCCATGAAATCACCCTCAAGAACCCATGAATCTCCTAATGGAGCCGCTTCGGGCGAAAAGGCATTAATAACGGATTGCCGCTGAATAACTGACACAACTTGGTGGCGTCCAAGAGAGGCCCAGGCGTCAAAGCTTTTCTCCTTGTCATAGTTCTGCTTCTTGGAATCTTCGCATTCTATGCTGCGGCCACCTTCAATGAGGTCTCTTCCCTCGAAGGCCGGGTCAGTTCTTTGCAGCACGCTGGTAAAGACCTGTGCCAGAGTATTGGCACAGAGAGTCCTCCTCTAGATGTGCTCTTCAGCGACATCTCCCGGACTCTTCAGATGCAAATCCAGAACGATGAATCGTTGATAGTTACCCTCAACTCCACAAAGCCCGCTGGCTACGTTGGAATGATTTCAAAGCTGAATGGTAGTATCGCTCAAGACGGGAAACTTCTGACCAGCATCGAGAGCCTCTATCCGTCGCTATCGGGGCCCCTCACCTCAATGACAGATTGCGTTCAGTTCAATGAGCCGTAGACATTCCTCACACCTGTGCCAAGCAAGGCGCATCCAGCAGGAGGTTCAGCCTTGTCGGCGGCCGCAAATCCGTTTTGGATTCCTGCCCAACATGTAGGGCGGGACTCCCACCCCCCGCACTTGATTGTGCTCTAAGGCTACTTGATTACGATGCCAAGGACTGACACAGGTTCGTTATTCGGGGGCGTTCTCTACCCCTGCAGACGCCGATATCTTGGGCTTGAACTCCTTCAAGAACTCGACCAAATTGACCAAGTCCTGGTTCTTGTCTGCCCTCATCAATTTGACGACCGAATCTCTCCCGTTGACTTGGATCTTCTTCTCCGGCTGAAAACTGGTCTCCGTAAACCAAACAACTGCCTTATGTAACCTGCCCTTCAGTTTTTCCTGCACCGTTTCAGGAGTCTCCGGGAACTCCCCAAACCCAAACGCAATTCCGTCAATCCACATCGCGCCTGCAACATTGCCCGATTTCTGAGCCTCAACCTGTGAGGCTACGAAAGGGAAGAACTCCGATGGCTCCATCTTCATGACTTCGTGGAGGACAATCTTCTGATACGGCAAGTATTCGATTTGTGCCAATGTCAGTCCTTAACGCATCTCACCTTGGCGTTCTGAATTAAGGTTATCCGCTTGTTGGACTCCCACCCCCCCACTCACGTTAGTCGTAACGGGCAGGCGGGCGGGATGTAAGGTGCCTGTCTGTTGGTTCGGTTGCCGGGGTGGTCTCCGAGTTGTTAGTGCGCTCCCTTTTCCTTCAGGAAGTGGGCTACTTTCTCCCTGGCCAGCTTCGGCCCTGCTTCAGGGGACTCCTCTGAAGTCAGAGCGAGCGCCGTGAGCCCCTTGTCAGTCTTCGCGGTCATGTCCGCCCCGTGCTTCAGCAGCATCTGTGCAAGCTCGAGGCTCCCCCCGAACGCTGCCTCGTGGAGGGGAGTGAATCCCCCCTGCTGACGGGCGTTGACGTCTGCCCCACGGTCCACCAGCATCTTCGATATCTCGAGATGGCGATGCGCCACCGCAGAGTGGAGAGGCCTTACCTTGGTCGCGTTGTTCGCCAGAGCGTTGACGTCGGCGCCGTGCTTGACCAGGTACTCCGCGACCTCCTTGTGGCAGAAGAAGGCGGCAAGATGCAGCGCTGTGAAGCCGTCCTTGGACAGGGATCCGGCCCTAGATCTATCGTTCGACAGCAGGTTCTTGACCACATCCATCCTGCCTGTCATTGAGGCCTCGTGGAGGTCTAGGTTTGCGCCGCTGGAGATCAGCCTGTCGGCGATTCCAGTCCGGCCGTAGTAGGTGGCGATTGTGACGGGACTCATTCCCTCCCTGTCCCTTGCGTTCGCGAGGTCCCTGTCCCTCTCGAGGAGCTCACCGATCCTAGCGTCGTCTCCCTTCTTGATAGCCGCGAAGAGTTCGTCTGGCGTCGCCCGCGATTCCATCGACTTTTGAACATCTGTCAACGGTCGGTAAAAAAGTCACCGCGGGAGGATGGTCTCATCGCCGCCCATTCGACGTACCCATGCCTGCCGCTGGCGAAGGACAGGCGTATCAGACCTCCCTCCATCTGGCCTTCTTGCCGGCGACCAGGGACAACAGGATGGCCACCCCTGCCAGGACGGCCCAGCCGATGCCGACCTCCGCTTGGCTGAGCGAGACCAGTCCAGTCGCGTTCTGGGCTATCTCCGCCGCGTACGTTGTGGGGGAGAGATACGCGGCGTATCTGTATGGAAGTGGGATGTAGGTGATTGGGTAATAGACCGGGGGAAGCGTGGAGAAGAGAGTCGATATCAGTCTGGAGAACGCGAAGCTCTGCACGATGTCGCTCGAAAATGTCGACAGCGTGAAGCCCAGCGTCACCGAAGCGAGAAACATCAGCGAGAAGACGCCGAGGAGTTCGAGGACCTGTAGGGGGCCCGGGTGGATGTAGATTGCCATGAGGACCGCCAACACGGCGAGAGCCGGTATTGAGTAGATTATCTCGGCGAGAGCCATCCCCGTGACGTAGGCTCCCGGGGACGTCGGAGAGCTGACCACCATGTCCTGCAGCTTGAAGTCGTTCTTCAGGTGCGACAAATCTCCCTGCAGCGACATTCCGCTCTGGAACATGCTCATGATGAAGCCCCCCTCGATGGCCTCCCCGATCAGCCTCCCCTGGCTGACGAACGTGATCACGATGAGGAAGGACAAGGGCGCGAGCACTGTGTTCAGCAGCACCACCGGGTAGTTCTTCATCTCGTAGACGGAGTTGACGAGGACCGAGGCCAGAACCTGCCTCCCCCACGACCTCAATCGCCTTCGGCCTCCTGGCTGGTCCTGTGTACGAGCCGGAAGAAGATGTCTTCGAGGGAGATCTTGCTCATGGAGAACTTGGCCCCTCCTTCGAGTAGCGCCCGCGAGATGTCATAGGCCTCTGATTCGTTGGTGAGGATTTGTGTCTGGCCCGAGCGGCCCTCGGTGACGGTCCCGTCCTTGACAGCCGGCAGCTGGGAGTCGGACGCCACCATCACGCTGTACTGGTACTTCACCGCGGCGCGGAGCTCCTCCAGGGTCCCCAGCCCGACAAGCTCTCCTTCGTGCAGGACTCCGATCATGTCGGCCAGCCTCTCCGCCTCCTCGAGGTAGTGGGTGGTGAGTATCAGGAAACGGTTCTGGGCCAAGGTGGTGAGGAACTTCCAGAGTTCCTGCCTCGATATCGGGTCGAGGCCGGTCGTGGGCTCGTCAAGGAAGATTATGTCGGCGTCGGAGGAGAGGACCGTGGCCACGAGCACCTTCCTCTTCATCCCTCCGGAAAGGCGCCGATTCAGGACGTTCTCCTGACTCTGAAGGCCCACCCTCGCCAGCGCCTCGACCGCGCCCTTGTTTGCATCTCGGTAGCTGGACCCCCTCCACAGAAGGTACGATAGGACTGTCTGCTTCGGGGTCATCCAGGGAACGGTCCTGGCCTCCTGGGGGACGCAGGCGATGCGCCTTCTGATCTTCTTCGCGTCCCTGATCACGTCCAAACCGTCGATGGACGCCGCTCCTGAGGTCTGCTCAAGCTGGGTCGCGAGTATCCTGACGAGGGTCGTCTTGCCGGCGCCGTTCATCCCTATCAGGGAGAAGACGCCGTGCGAGGGGACGTGGAGGCTCACGGAGTCGAGAGCCTTCTTTCCCTCAGAGCCGTGGTACACCTTTGTCAGTGAATCGCAGAGCAGCCCGTCGCTCGTCAAGCCGGTCATCGGTGGCCGAATAACCCGGCCTTAGAATCTTGTCGGTGACGGGGCGGAGAGGCGGAGCGCGCCCGTGGAGGCGAGACGGCGAGGAATCAGGTCTCGGGTTCAGACCTTGACTCCGAGGACCTGTTCGATGATGTCGGACAGTGTTATCATGCCCACCATGTTCCCGCGGTCGAAGACGAAGGCAATCGTGGTCCCTGCGTCCTGCATCTTCTCCATTACGGCGGCCAGCCCGTCGTCCCTTTCGACTCTCGCGGGCTGGACCATGTAGTCCAGTACGCTTGCGTCGAGTAGGTTCCTGCCGACCGCCTTGGCCATGGTTCTGAACGTGACGGTGCCCACGTACTCCATTCTCTTCAGGTCGTGGACGGGAATCCTGGGATGGTTGGTCTGCCCCATGGCCTTCAGGGCCTCCAGGACGGTGGCGGTGCTGGGAATCGAGATGATCTCCTCCATGGGAGTGACCGTGTCTATGGCGGTGCTCCTGGATGACGCGAGCGCCGTCCTGAGAAGCCTGCCGGCGTCGGGCTCGATGTGCCCGGCCCTTTCGAGCATGGTGACGACGTCTTCGAACTCGCCGACGAGGTCGACCTCCCTGTAGGTCGACTTGCCCACGAGACGTTCTGACAGGCCCCTGGCGATCGAGGTCAGGGGGACGGCGACAGGCGCGAAGGCGTTCATCATGAACATGGTGCCAGGAGCCAGGGAGATGGACATTCGGAGCGCGTTCTCGATGCCAATGGCCTTCGGGAGCAGGTACAGGAGGACCATGATCGCCAGGGACCCCGCGACTGCGCTGTAGACCCACCCTATCGGCCCGAAGTAGTCCGACAAGATCAGGCCCATGCAGCTCGCGAGGACCACGTTGGATATGGTGTCGAGGAAGGTCGTCACGCTGACGAGCCTCGTCTTCTCGTTGACGATCTCGAGCGCCTTTGAGGCGTGGGCCGAGCCATTGTTGATCGAAGAGCTCAGTGACAGGGGCCTGAGCGTGAGGTAGGTGGCCTCCACGAGCGAGGACCAGAAGGAGACGAAGACCGCCACAAGCAGCGCGACATAGACCGCTATGGAGATCATTTCTCATCCATGCCCTTCGTCCGGCGTTCAGACGACAAGGGTGCCGATCTTTTCACCGCGGACTGCTTTGAGCATGTTTCTGGGGTTGGCCCCGTTCAGCACGATGAGCTTGATCCTTGATTCCGCGAGGTGCTGGACCGCGACGGGGTCGACGATGCTGTGAATCCCCGGCGTGTGCTCGCCCCCAAGGATCTCCTTCATCCTCTCGTAGGTGAGCTTGTCGAGCATCTTGGCCTTCCTGTTCTTCTTGGGGTCCGCCGTGAAGATACCGTCCTGGTCGGAGCCCTTGACAAGTAGGTCCGCGTCCCATCTCTTGGCGACGATGGCGGCCACTGTGTCAGTCGTTATCCCGGGCTTGAGGCCGCCCATTACCGCCACCCGGTTCCTGGCAAGGCGTTGGAGCATCCCGTCGATGGAGGTGGGGACCGAGCTCACTCCCCCGAGCTTCATGGCCATCAACCTGGCGTTCAGGCGCGACGCGTGGATCGCCACGGTGTCCTGCTGGTACGGGGACAGCCCCATCCCCCTGGCGGACCTGATGTAGTCCCTTGCCACCCTCCCCCCTCCCACCACCACGGCCACCGAGACGCCGTCGGAGTTCAGCTCGGCTATCGCCCGGGAATAGCCGTCCACTACGTCGACGGACGGCGGGGACCCCAGGACCGAGCCGCCGATTCTGAGCACGACCTTCAAGCCTATCACGTCACTCTCATCTGTAGGCGGGCGGTAGCTTTTATAAATGAGGTGCGGAGCAAATTTGAACGCTGCAATGCGACCTGCCTCCATTCCCGATGTCTCCCTTCCGGCCTGACTCAGAGGTACCTCCGCATTGTCGACAAAACCCGATTCTGTCAAACTATACAAGGTCAGGAAGCTGATTTCGGAGCTCGCCAGCAAGGAGGGCCGCGGCACCGAGCTGGTATCTCTTTACGTCCCCCCGAAGAAGGCCATCCATGAGGTCATCTCCAACCTGCGCGAGGAGTGGGGGACCGCGGGGAACATCAAGTCGGACACCACCAGGAACCACGTCCAGGATGCACTCACGCGGGCGATGCAGAAGCTCAAGCTCTACAGGACCGCCCCGGAGACGGGTCTGGTGATGTTCTGCGGCGCCCTCCCTACCAACGGGCTGGGGAGCGAGGTGATCAACCTGTACGAAATCGTCCCACCGAAGCCGGTGACGGCCTACCTCTACCAGTGCGACGACCACTTCCATCTCGAGTGGCTCAAGGACATGCTCAGGGAGGAGAAGGTCTTCGGCCTGCTGTCGATAGACGCGTCTGAGGCCGGGCTCGGGATCCTGAGCGGGGACAGCCTGGAAGTGGTCGACTCGATGACCTCGGGCATCTCCGGGAAGACGAGGAAGGGCGGGCAGTCGGCGAGGAGGTACGAGAGGGGGAGGGAGATGGAGATGACCTATTACTTCCACAGGGTCGGGGAGCACGCGACCCGGGTCTTCATCGACGGAGACAAGGTCACCGGCATGGTCATTGGGGGGCCGGGGCCCACCAAGGAGGAATTCCTGAAGGGGGACTTCCTGCACTACGAGCTCCGGAATAAGGTGCTGGCGGTCATCGACACCGGCTACTCCGGACGCGAGGGCGTGAGGGAGCTCGTGGAGAAGGCATCTGACACACTTCAGGGGGTCAGGCTGGTGGAGGAGAAGAAGCTGGTCCAGAGGTTCCTCGGAGAAGTCAACCGCCAGGGAGGGCTGGCAGTGTACGGGCTTCCAAGGGTGATGGACGCGCTTCACAAGGCGAATGTGGAAGCGGTGCTGGTCTCCGACGACCTGGACACCGTCAGGCTCGAAGCGAAGTGCAAGAAGTGCGGGACGGTCAAGGGCGACGTGGTCCTGACGTCGGCGAAGGTCCAGAAGAAGCAGGACCTGATCTCGGAGCCGTGCAAGAGTTGCGGCTCCACCGACTACGACGTGAGCGAGCGAGACATCGTGGACGCTCTTGAGGAGGCGGCCTTCCAGATCGGTTCCAAGGTGGAGGTGATCTCTTCGGGGACTGAGGAGGGGAACATGTTCAAGACGTTCGGCGGGATAGCGGCGATACTCCGGTACAGGCCCGGCTGAGGAGACGGCGACTTGGAACGCTCTCTTCTACCGACGCGCCTGGACTCGTGGCGGCCAAGTGGAGGACGCAAGGCTCATGGCTGAAAGCGGACCGCAGGCGGAGGAGGCGCGCCCTCAGGCGAGAATCGACGCAGAGCTCAAGGGAAACACCCTGAGGGTCTACGTCTACGCGCTCAGGAAGAAGAAGGTGGGCGTCCGCGAGGTCCAGCGGGCCCTCAGGATGTCGAACCCTTCGCTGGCGCAGTATCACCTGAACAAGCTGAAGGACCTCGGCCTGGTGTCAGGGGACGGAGGGGAGTACTCGATCGTCGACGAGGTGAAGGTGGACGTCATGAGGAACTTCCTCCGGTTGGGGACGCTCATAGTCCCCAGGTTCGTCTTCTACGCTGTGTTCTTCAGCGTCTTCGCGGTCTACCTGACAATATCCGCCGCCCCCTACTTCCGATACGTCCCCGTCCTTGGGCTGTTCTGCGGCCTCCTCATCGCGTCGTCGGCGGTCTACTGGTACGAGGCCCAGCGCGCATGGCGGTCCGTCCCGTCTCCCTGAGCCCGGCGCTCACAACGGTTTTATGTGCAGGTGGCGCTGAGCGACGTGGTTCTGCCATGCCCATCAGAATAGGACTCATAGGGAAGACCAACGCTGGAAAGACGACCCTGTTCAACTCGATGACCCTGCTGGCCGGGGAAATCTCGAACTACCCCTTCACCACGAAGGCCCCCGAGACGGGGGTCGCTAGCGCTGTCACCCTCTGTGTGCACAAGGAATTCGGGGTGCAGGACAATCCGATGAACTCCAAGTGCGAGGACGGCTGGAGGTTCATCCCCGTCGAGATCACGGACCTTCCAGGCCTGATCAAAGGCGCGTGGATGGGCAAGGGTCTGGGGAATCAGTTCCTGAGCGTGGCCGCCCAGTCCGACGCCCTCCTTCACGTAGTGGATGCGTCCGGGAGCGTGGACAAGGACGGCAAGATCTCTGAGCCGGGGACCGGGGACCCGATCGCCGACTTCGCCGACGTGGAGCTCGAGCTGGTCTTATGGTACACGAAGCTCTTCACGAGCAACATCGCGAAGATCTCGAAGCTGTCGAAGACGCCGGGCTACGGGATACCGAACGCCGTCGAGGAGGTCCTTCACGGAATCGGGGTCAGGAAGGAGCACGTTATTTCTGCCATGAAGGAAACGATGCTCGTAGACAGGGAGTTCGACTCGTGGACGGAGAAGGAGATCCAGGGCTTCTGCTGGGCGCTGCGGGAGGTCTCCAAGCCGACCCTGGTCATAGCGAACAAGATGGACCTGCCGTTCGCCGCAGAGAACTTCCAGAGGCTGAGGGAGAAATACAAGGGGCTGATAGTCGTCCCGACGAGCGGGGAGGCCGAGCTGACCCTTCGGAGGGCGGAGTCGAAGGGCCTGATCAAGTACGTCCCAGGGGAGGAGCGCTTCGAGATTCTGAGGCCTCAGGACCTGAACGAGGCGCAGAAGAGCGCGCTGGCCTACATCAGGAGGAAGGTCTTCGGCGAGTACCTGAGGACCGGCGTCCAGTTCGGGCTGAACATAACGGTCTTCAAGCTTCTCAAGATGAACGCCATCTACCCGGTCGGGGACGTGGAGAAGCTGACTGACAAGAACGGCCGCGTCTTGCCGGACGTCTACCTCATGCCCACCGGGTCGACGGTGGAGGAGCTGGCCGCCTCGATACACACCGAGCTGACGAAGGGGCTCGTCTACGCCGTCGACGTCAGGACGGGGATACACCTGCCGACCAACTACGTGCTCAGGGACAGGGACGTCCTCTCCATAGTCTCCACGGCGAAGAGAAGCTAGCAAGACCCTTAAGGGCGGTCGGGCGGGTTCGAGAGCCGTTAGCCGTTGTCCTACGGGGGGCCGTCTCTTACAGACCTGGAGCTCAGGTACCCCTTCGCCCCGCGGTCCAGGAAGTTCTTCGAGTCGATCCCGGTGGAAGAGGGGCTGGCGAGCAGGGAGGTGCTGGGGCAGGCGCAGGGCAGACTCCTCAGCGCCCTGGGCCGCCTGAAGTACGAACCCCATATCTCGGAGGTGATCGAGTTCTCGAGCTTCTTCGCGGCGGCGCTCGTCGCCAGCCAGGACGGGTTCCTTGCTTCGAAGTTCTCCGAGAAGGAGGCCGAGAGGGCGAAGGGGTTCTTCGTCGGCGAGGGGGGGAGGGAGAAGGCGACGGTGATGAGCGAGTGCTTCGGCGCGACCCTGGGGCTGTCAGAGGGGGAAAGCCGGCCGCAGTACACAATGCCCTTCGAAAGCTATCTTAGCATCGCGGCCAGGTACGAGCTGACGAAGTCGCCGAAATGGAAGTTGACCAGGCAGCCGCTTACTAGGGGAACGGTCATCTTGAGCGGCAACCTGCTTAACGATTTGTTCGCAGACTGTGCCCGGGGAGCGATATCAGAGGGGGTCAAGAATCTCAGGAGGGGGGTCTTTCCGAAGCAGCTCCAGGATGTGAAGGTGGCGGTCATGCGGTATGTGCCAGTCCAGAAGCAGAGGACAGGAAAGGGCTACCTGTACGTCGAGGACCTGCTAAGCCACCCGGTCTCTGACGGAAGGCACAGGCTCGTATGGCTCGTCCTTGCCCCGTACCTGGTCAACGTCAAGAAGGTGGAGAACGACGAGGCCATTGACAGGATCAGGGCCTTCGTGTCAGTCGCCGGGGAGACTCGGGACATGAAGCGCTTCGTCGAATACAACGTGAGGAGGGCGCGGAGAAACGGGCTCCTTCCGCCGACGCTGTCGACCCTCAAGAACGAGCACCCCGACCTCTATGGGCTCCTCCCGAAGGAAGTGCTGGAGGCGGAGGCGAAGCCCAAGGCAATGAGGCAGAGTCAGCCTCAGGGCCGAACCGTCACCTAGACCGAACGCCGGCCGGCCCCGTTTTACGCATTCGCAAGATATAGATTATAGCGTTGAAGGCGGCCTGCAATTGATCCTCAAGGACTTCGGGAAGACCGGCAGGAAGGTGTCCGAGATCGGGATGGGAACATACTACGACCCCGCTTGGATAGCGACTGCATTCATGGGCTGGAGGAGAGGGGCTTCGGCGAAGGTCCAGGCAATCGAGACGGGGCTGGCGGGCGGCATGACGCTGGTGGACACTGCCGAGATCTACCGCTCGGAACCCCTCGTCGCCAGGGCGCTTGCGAAGTCGAAGAGGGAGGACGTCTTCTTGGCAACAAAGGTGTTGCCCATCCACCTCCACAGGGACCAAGTAGTCAGGGCGCTGGAGAAGAGCCTGCGGCGGCTCGGTACCACCTACGTCGACCTCTACCAGGTTCACAGGCCCAACGGGAGGGTGCCCATCTCGGAAACGATGGGGGCGATGGAGGAGCTCGTGCGCGCCGGCAAGGTCCGCCATGTCGGTGTAAGCAACTTCAGTCTTGAGCAGACCAAGGAGGCGAACTCGGCGCTGCCAAAGTCGCAGCTCACCTCGGTGCAGCCTGACTACAGCTTGATCAACAGAAGCGTGGAGAGAGACATCCTCCCGTATTGCGAAGCGAACGGCATCGCCGTACTCGCTTACTTCCCCCTCGGCCACGGGAGGCTCGCTTCCGACCACAAGGTCGGCGAGATCGCTAAGAAGTACGGGAAGACGAGCAGCCAGACCGCGCTGAGATGGCTCGCGAGGAAGAAGGTCGTCTTTCCGATTCCGAGGGCCTCCAACCCAACCCACGTGCAGGAGAACGTGGGGGCGAGCGGGTGGGAGCTTGAAGACGGCGATGCCGAGAAACTGGACGCGATGTTCGCTTAATCGCTTAAATCCCCAGCCGGAAGAACGACGGGTTGGCGGGTGAGTGACCTCCACCCGATCCGCCTTACAAATCACGGTGTGGGAGGAACTAGAAATGAAAAAGTGGACGTCGAGAGATATCGCGCTGGCCGCCGTTCTCGCCTCGCTGTATTCGACGTATGTCATCTACTTCGCATTCGCGAGCTTCGGGCCTCTGCAGGTCAGGCTGGTCGACGCGCTGCTGCCGCTGTCGGTTCTATTCGGGTGGCCGGCGATAGTCGGAGTCACCCTCGGGGCGCTCATCGGCAACTGGGTGGCCAGCCCGATAGGGATTGTGGACATCGTCGGCGGCCCTGTGGCGAACTTCGTGGCCGCGTCCCTGGCCTGGCTTGTGACAAGGAGGAGGTTTCGAGGGGGTTGGCTCGTGGCTGTGTGTCTGGAGATAGGCTCCGTCACGGCCATAGTCGGCAGCTACCTTGTCGCCTGGGCGGCAGCGCCGGGCGTCCCGCTCTGGGTCGGTTGGGTTGAATTCCTC
>Ga0209039_10002594_pt1 | contig 15134 bp, 13 predicted proteins | sample BogFormECP12_OM1_FD_188238 | JGI IMG/M metagenome (GOLD analysis project Ga0209039, IMG submission 188238) | Bog forest soil microbial communities from Calvert Island, British Columbia, Canada - ECP12_OM1 (SPAdes) (version 2) | ecosystem: Environmental > Aquatic > Freshwater > Wetlands > Bog ... | reverse complement strand
CGTACACCTGACCGCCCGTGGTGCCGAAATAGACGCCGCACGAATCGAGCGAGTCCACCGCCATGGCGTCGCGCAGCACGTTTACGTAGCAGTTGCTCTGCGGCAGGCCCTTCGTGAGCGCCTCCCACTCGTTTCCGCCAGTCCGGCTGCGATACACACGCAGCTTGCCCTCGGGGGGAAAGTGCTCGCCGTCGCTCTTGATCGGCACAACGTAGATGGTCTCCGGCTCATGCGCGTGAACGTCGATCACGAAGCCAAAGTCGGTCGGTAAGTTTCCGCTAACTTCGTGCCAGGAATCGCCGGCATCGTCGCTGCGCATCACGTCCCAATGCTTCTGCATGAACAAAACGCCGGGGCGTGAGGGATTCATGGCAACGTGGTGCACGCAGTGACCGACTTCCGCGGTCGGTTCGGGAATGTGCGAGGAATACAGGCCCTTATTGATCGGCTTCCAGGTCACGCCGCCGTCGTCGGTTCGAAACGCGCCCGCGGCCGAGATGGCGATGTAAATCCGCTTGGGATCACTGGGATCAAGAATAATCGTGTGCAGGCACATGCCGCCGGCGCCGGGCTGCCAGTGCGGTCCGGTGCCGTGCCCGCGCAATCCGGGGAGTTCGTGCCAACTCGTTCCGCCGTCGGTCGAACGGAACAGGGCTGCGTCTTCAACCCCCGCATAGACCGTGTCGGGATCGGTGAGCGACGGCTCCAGATGCCACACTCGCTTGAACTCCCACGGGTGTTGCGTGCCGTCATACCATTGATGCGTGGTGAGGGGTCTGCCGGTTTCTGGAGAGCCGTCGTAGACGAACTTATTGCTCGCGCCCCGGTTCATGGCCTCGGGGCCGGGCTTTATGTCACCTCCGGGCGCCTCCCACGTTTTGCCGCCGTCGCTGGAGCGCTGAATGACCTGCCCGAACCAGTCGCTGCACTGCGAGGCATAAATGCGATTGGGATCGGCGGGCGAGCCCTTGAGATGGTAAAGCTCCCAGCCCGCGAAGTGGGGACCGCTGACATCCCAGTTTTCACGCTTCCCGTCCGATGTCAGGACGAACGCGCCCTTCTTTGTGCCGACCAGTACGCGTACCTCGCTCATCTGCCGCTCCTCTCCTGTGGGCTGCGGCGGTTCTATTCACGCCACCCCGCTACAGCGAAGTATTCTGACCGATTTCCCCACAAAGTTGCAACCCGGTCGGGGGACAAGTCAGTAGCAGATGATATGTCCGGTTGAGATCGTAAGTGATCTGTCCGCTTCGCGGGCGGCGAGAGCATCGGCATTCCCTCGGCGGACTGATGGCTGCCTTCCGCTCAGGAGAGGAGCAAGCCTCTATATCAACTCACTGCTCAGCGCGTTTGGCGAAGTAGCCGGACACCTTCCACTTGCCGTCTTTCTCCAGCAGCGGGGTCACGGATTCGATCATGCCGGGAGCGCGCTCGAAGTTGGTCTGGTACTGGATGATCACGTACTCGCCGCTCAGGGCGTTGGGAATCTTGGTGGTGTAAGTTGCGCTTTCAGTCGACGCGACTCGATCTTACCCAGGGGCGCGCGGGCCGCGTCCAGCGCGCTTTTCCACTGTTCCTTTGACACTTTCCCCCGAATCGCGCTGGCTGCCTGGAACCAGCTTTCCGCGTACTGGCCAGAGTCAACCAGCGCCAGCCATTGCACTGAGGCGTCGGTGGCTGCTTTTTCCTTTTCGTCGGCAGAGTAGGCCACTCCCACGAACGCCGTTAACATGCAAATCAGGGCGAACAAGCTCACATGTGATTTCACTCTGGACCTCGGTGACAAAGACTAAGGAACCAGCGCTCCCAAGACGATGCCGATTAATCCGAGCGGTCGGGATGCTCAGTCCAATCGTCGTCGTCGATGGTCTTCGACCGTGCAGGCTTCATTTTGGCCGCCGCGTTGCAGGCTATCTCGGCCGCCTCGCGGGCGATTTCCAGGTTGTTGTATTCGAACTGACCTTCGACATGTACCTTGCCGGTACAAACTGCCTTCTCTACCGCTTCCCCTTCTTCAGTCATCGTGACATGAACGACGTACGACATGAATGTTCTCCTCAATCAATAAGTATTGGTTGGTGCTTGCCAGATACAACAACCATGCCTGCGATAAGTACGGTAAGAATGCGTACGACGCAGACCCTTCGCAATGCCCTGGCCGCCATGCTCAAATAAACCTTGAATGACAGATCACGGTCGCGCTTTGACGCAACTTGATTCTGCTCTCAGCTTCGAATCTCGTCCAGCAGTTCTCCATTCGCGCCAACCAGTGAAATGCTAACTTCCGGCATTCCGAAAGCGTGCGTCGAGCAGCTCAGGCATGGGTCGTAGGCGCGAACCACGGCCGAGACTCGATTCAGCATGCCCTCCTCCAGGTGCGTGCCTTTGACAAAATGCTCGCTCACTTGGCGGACACTCTTCCCGATCGCCTGATTGTTATGGCCGGTGGCGACGATCAGGTTCGCCCAGACGATGGCGCCATTTTCGTCCACTTTATAGTGGTGGATCAGCGTACCTCGCGGCGCCTCAATGATGCCGACACCTTCCAGTGCATTCACGTTTGCGGTCGCGCGAACATGTGTGTCCAGTATCTCAGGCTTGCTCAGCAATGTCTTCATGCGCTCCAGCGCGTACAGCACCTCGATGAGCCGGGCGTAGTGATACAGAAATGCGCTATGCGGAACCCGTCCGAAGCGCTGGCGAAATTCCCGGAGCTCCGCGTCAGCCAAGGGTGTGCCACACGCGTTGGCAACATTGAGGCGTGCCAGGGGCCCCACTCGATAGATGCCTTCGGGATAGCCGAGCGGCTTGTAATAGGGCGCCTTCAGATAGGACTCGCGCAGTGTGGCCTCGCCAATGTAGTCCGCGTACTCTTCGGGCGGGATGCCGGCCTGCAGGATTTCGCCGCCCGCATCTCGGAAGCGCAGCGGGCCATCGTAGAACTCCAGATTGCCCGCTCCATCGACTAGCGACTCGTACATAGTCGGTGCGGACCCGAAGTTCTCGATCTCCTCATGGAAGGAATCCAGCTTACCCTTGAACAGGTCGAGCGCAAGCTTGGTGGTTTCGACTGCCTCAGGGATTCCGCCCAGCAGACGATCACGCGTCGGCGCCGACATCGGCGTCTTAACGCCGCCGGGCACGATCCATGAAGGGTGCACTCGCTCTTCGGCGAGGCCCTCGATCACCTGCAATCCGAACTTGCGCAACTCGATGCCGGCCCGGGCCAGATCAGGGTTCGCCTCAATCAGTCCGCCAACATTCCGGGTAGCGGGGTCTCCGTCCATGCCCAGCAGCAGGTCGGGACCGGAGAGATAGAAAAAGCTGAGCGCGTGAGACTGGACGATCTGCGCGCAATGCACGACTTCGCGCAGCAGCTTCGCCGCCTTGGGTATGCGCACCGCCATGATGGCGTCGCAGGCTTTCGCCGCCGCCAATTGATGACTGATGGGACAGATACCGCAAATACGCGAGGTGATTCCCGGCATTTCGTAGAACGGGCGGCCCTCGGTGAACTTTTCGAAACCGCGGACCTGCGTCACCTGGAACTGCGTGTCGGCGACTTTGCCGGCGTCGTCCAACTGGATGGTGATCTTGGCGTGGCCTTCGATGCGGCTCACGGGCTCGATCGTAATGCGCTTCATCGCCGCTCCTATCCGAACTTGATCTTGCTCATGGTCTCGGTCTTGCGCCCTTCCAGCAGAGTCGTCAGCAACGTGGAAATGACCTTAGTCTGCGGGGGACAACCCGGTACGCTGAAATCAACTTTCACGAAGTCATGTGCCGGACGCGCCAGCTTCAGTAGCTGCGGCAAGCCATCGCCCGGAATGCATTTGTTAACATCCGACCCTTCCACATAGATCCGCTGCAGCAGCTTGTTGACGGGGATGGTATTTCGCAGCCCGGCTACATTGCCGGTGACCGCACAATCACCCAGGGAAACGAGCGTCTTGGTGCGCTGGCGAATCTTCTGGATGTTGTCCGCATCCGCTTGCGAACTCACCGCACCCTCCAACAGCGTCACATCAACATCTTCCGGAAACTCCTGCGCGTCTACCAGAGGACCGTAAACGATATCGACCTTGCGAAGGATGGGAATGATGGCGGCGTCAAGATCGAGCACCGACATGTGGCAACCCGAGCAGCCATCAAGCCAGACCGTAGCGAGCCTGAGTTTCCTCATGCGTGTGCTCCTCCTCCTCTATGTCGAGCCAGCGCACTGATCGAAGTGGTGGCGCGCGTCATCTCTTCCACCGCCTTGCCTTTTTCCGCCATCGCGCCGGTCGGGCAAACCTGCACACACTTTCCGCAATTGGTGCAGGTCTTCGAATCTCCCCAATTCTGGTTCAGGTCGGGAACGATGTGGGCATGAATGCCGCGCGAGACCATGTCCCAAACATGCGCGCCTTCCACCTCCGCACACACCCGCACGCACCGGGTGCAAAGAATGCAGCGATTGTGATCGAGCACGAATCGTGGATGGGTCGCATCCACTTTGAGCTTGGGGAAGTTATAGGCGAAGCGCACGCTGGTAACGCCCAGCGAATATGCCATATCCTGCAATTCGCAATGGCCGTTGGCCACGCACACGGCGCAGACGTGGTTGCGCTCCACCAGCAGCAACTCGATAGTGATGCGCCGGTAGCGCGACAGCTTGGGAGAGGTGGTCGTCACCGACATCCCGTCCTGCACCGGAGTCGTGCAGGCCGGAAACAGGCGATCGATGCCCGAAACCTCGACCATGCACAGCCGGCAAGCTCCGACGGAGCTCAACCCATCCAGAAAGCACAGGGTCGGAATGTACTTCCCACTGGCGCGAGCAGCGTCCAGGATCGACTGCCCTTCCAGGGCATTGACCAACTCGCCGTCGATGCGGAGCGAGACTTTCTTTTGCGGCAAAGTTGACCTCCCTTTCTATCGCGATACCGGAACTTTTACATCGCAGCGCAGGCAGCGGCAGGCTTCCTCGTGCGATTCTTCAGCCGATAATCCCACCACCGCTTCGGCCGACGACTGCATGCGCTCGGCGACAGACAACTCATGCGGCACATGACGGCGACATTCGCTCACATCTTTGGGTGGGGACTGGTCGTATTCCCAGGCCGGAAACAATTCGTCCCAACGCTTGGCGTCCATGAGTTGCTCGTCGATGGCGCGAGCCGCGCGTTTGCCGAACGCCATCGCGTTGGATACGTTCGACGCGCCGGTGACCAGGTCTCCTCCGGCAAAGAAGCGCGGACGGCTGGTCTCCAGGCGGTAGCGATCCACCTCGATAGTGCCGCCTTGTTTAATCTGCAGACCGGACGCCTTGCAGAAATCCAGGTCCACGGTTTCTCCCACGGCCAGAATCACCGAGTCACATTCAATGCGCTGTACCTCGTCGGTGAGGACGGGCTTGCGCCGTCCCGATGTGTCGTATTCGCCCAGCCGGGTCTTCACCACTTCCAGCGCCTTTACGTTGCCCTTGGCATCCCCGATGATGCGGTGCGGCGCGGAAAGGAAAACGATCCGCGCGCCCTCTTTTTCGGCAGCTTCGGTTTCTTCTTCAATCGCGGGCATGTCCTTGCGCTCGCGGCGATAGACCACCATGACCTCGGCTCCCTTGCGCAAAGAGGAGCGTGCCGAATCAATGGCGGCGTTGCCGCCTCCGATGACCACGACCTTGCGCCCAAGATTCACGGAGTCGCCTTTGGCAATCGACTCGAGCAGAGGCAGCGCCGGATAAACGCCCTTCAGTTCGGTGCCCGGCAGATACACCCATGACTCTTTCCAGGTGCCAATCGCGAGGAACACGGCATCGAAGCGCTCATCCAATTCGTTGAGGGTGATGTCAGTGCCAACCCGGGTGTTAAGTGTGAACTTAACTCCCAGGCGCTCGATCAACTCGATCTCGCGGTGAAGGACGGGTTTGGGCAGGCGATACTCCGGCAACGCGAACCGCAGCATACCACCGGGTTCGGGCAAAGGATCGAAAACTGTGACATCGTGTCCGAGCAGCGCCAGATAGAATGCGGCGGTCAGTCCGGTTGGCCCGGCTCCAGCGATCGCGATCTTGCGCCCGGTATGTTCCAGCATGCGCTTCGAAACGCGCTCCACGGCTGCGTCAAATCGGTCAGACAGCAGAACGGCGTCTGCGATGTAGCGATGCACCTCGCGCATGTTGACCGAGTCGTCCACGGTCTGACGGCGGCAGCGCTCGTCGCAGGGATGCTGGCACACCCGTCCGGTGGACGACGGCAGAGGATTGTCGAGGATGATCGAGTCGAAAGCCTCCTCCAGCCGGCTTTCCTTGTACAACTGCAGGAAGCGCGGAATGTTCATGTGCAGTGGACAACTGTTTTCGCAAGGCGACAGCGCCAGTTCCGTGCAGACGCCTGCCTGGCAGCGCCGAGCCACGATGTGGTCTTCGAACTCATGGCGGAAGTGGCGCATCGTGGTAAGCACCGGGTTCGGTGCCGTTTGTCCCAGTCCGCACAGCGAGCACTCGCGGATGTAGCGGCTCAGTTCATCTAGCGTTTCCATGTGCTGCATGCGTCCCGCGCCCGAGGTGATGCGGTTCAGGATGCGCAGCGACTTGTTGAGCCCCACCCGGCAAGGGACGCACTTGCCGCACGACTCCGAGTTGGTGAACTCCACGAAGTAGCGGGCGACGTCCACCATGCAGTTGTCTTCGTCCATGATCACCATGCCGCCCGAACCCATGATGGATCCGAGTTGCGCCAGGCTTTCGTAGTCCACGGGGGTGTCGAACATTTCGTGGGGGATGCATCCGCCCGAGGGGCCGCCGGTCTGTACCGACTTGATGCTGCGGCCGCCTACGCCACCTTCGCCGATGTCATAGATAAAGGTCTTGAGCGGCGTGCCCAGCGGCATCTCTACGAGTCCGGTGCTGTGCGACTTTCCCACCAGAGAAAACACTTTGGTGCCCGGACTTTTGGCGCTGCCGGTTTCTGTGAACCACGCCGGACCCTTGGTCACGATGGGCGCGATGTTGTACCAGGTCTCGACGTTATTGATGTTGCTGGGCTTGCCCCATAACCCTTTCTGAGCAGGGAAGGGAGGACGCGGCCGTGGCCGTCCCGCTTCGCCCTCCAGGGAAGCGATCAGTGCGGTCTCTTCGCCGCAGACGAATGCGCCCGCGCCCTCCACGACCTCGATGTCGAACTTGAAGCCACGTCCCAAAATGTTGTCGCCCAGCACGCCGTATTCATGCGCGTGCTCGATGGCTTTTCTCAGGCGATGTACCGCGAGGGGATACTCGGCACGCACGTAGATGATGCCCTGGGTCGCGCCCATGACGTAGCCGCCGATGATCATGCCTTCCAGCATCGAATGCGGATCACTTTCGATCTCATTGCGGTTCATGTAGGCGCCGGGATCGCCTTCGTCCGCATTGCAGATGATGAACTTCTGGTCGGCCACCGCCTTGCGGAGGAATTCCCATTTGTTGCCGGTGAGGAAGCCGGCGCCACCACGGCCACGCAGCTTGGCAGCCTTGATCTGCTCGATGACGCTCTCGGGTTTGCCGTCAATCAAAGCCTTGTAGAGTGCCTGGTAACCCCCGACTGCGATGTATTCCTCGATGTCATCGGGGTTGATCAGTCCGCAATTGCGCAGCACGATCTTCTTCTGTCCCTTAAAGAAGGGGATCTCATTCCAAACCGGCACCTCAGGATAACCATGCCCATAGCGGATGGAGCCCGTGATGTGGTCCCATTCCTCGATCTTGCAGTACACCAATTCCGGCGTGATCTTGCCGCCGGAGATGTCATGGATGATCTGTCCCGCATCGTTGGCCTGCACCTGGCGCAGTATGAGCAGGGGCTGGCCCGGCACGCGGATATTCACCAGCGGTTCCTGGCAACATGCGCCAAAGCATCCGACACCGGTCAGGAAAAACTCCGTGCCGCTGCGCTCGATCGCCTCGAGGAACGCGTGATAGAGACCCTCGGCCCCGTTGCCTCGGCCGCACGTTCCCATGCCAACGCCGATACGCGGAACCGGAGGCACCAGCTTGTTGAGGCCAGACTCGCGGACCGCATTGAATACGCCGATGTCCTCGATGCGCGGCATCACTCACTCTCCCGTTCCAGCGCTCGGACCTCGCGCTGCAGAGTGCGTTCGTTGACATGTCCGCAGATCCGGTGGTTGATCTCCACCACCGGGGCCAGAGCGCACTGCCCGAAGCAGGCTACGGTCCGCACTGTGAACTTCCCGTCCGGGGTGGTGAGCGCCAGTTTGTCCGCGTCGCCGGCTTCCTCTTCGTCGTTCAGGCCCAGTCCCAATTCCAGGCGAAGGCTCTCGAGCAAGCTGCGCGAGTTCCGGGTGTGACACGCCGTGCCGCGGCAGATGCAAACGGTGTTGTCGCCTTGAGGCTGCAGGTTGAACAGAGCGTAAAACGTCGCAAAGCTGTAGATGCGCGAGAGCGGAATGTCGAGTTTCCTGGCTACGTACTGCAGCGCGTCCATGGGCAGATACTTGTGCGGATGGTGTTCCTGTACCGCCTCGAGGATGCTCAGCAACGCACCTGGTCTGCCAATGTTCTTGGCTATGGCCTGGTCAATGTAGGTCTGTTCTGCGCTATCTGAAAGAGTCGGCAATGCTGACATGTGCGTGGGCGCTCCTTTCGCGAGAGACCAGCACCGGGGGACCATTCGAAGGTCCGATAAACGGCCGCAGGCTTGAGCAACCGTTCGCAATGGACGGCCGCTATCCTGCTACTTAAAAGGTTCTTCCAATTTCGCCGGGAACTCTGTGAGACGGGTCACGTCAGGGGGTGACAACACTCACTCGACGTGCAATTTGGAACGGGCTGTTCGGATCTGGAACAAATGTTACACAGGCATATGGCGTGGTGAGCTAGGCATCCAGAGATTCGTTCGTAGCGCTACTTGCCGCTTGTCTCATTCCATAGAAACGACAGCTCATCGGCGGTGTCGTTCACCATCTGCGTGATCGAAACTCCTGCGCTGTGGCCGGCCTTCAATTCATAGTGCAAGAGAATTGGCCGATCGCTTCCTGTGTCGGCCTGCATCAGGGCGGTCATTTTGCGGGCATGCAGGGGATCGACGCGGGTGTCCGAGTCGCCGGTATTGAACATGATCGCGGGATACTTCACGCCCTTCTTCACGTTCTGGTAGGGCGAATACTTCAGCAGGTAGGGGAATTGGTCGGCTTTTTCGGCGGAGCCATACTCAGCCGTCCACCAGCGTCCGACTAGAAAATTCTGGAAGCGAATCATGTCAAGCAAGGGATAGCCGCACCAGATGGCCCCGAACAACTCAGGACGCTGCGTCATGGCTACTCCCATGAGCAGGCCGCCGTTCGAACGACCACGCGCTGCCAGGTGCGGCGGCGAAGTGTACTTATTGTTAATCAGGTATTCTGCGGCAGAGAAGAAATCGTCGAACACATTCTGTTTCTTCTCGAACATTCCCGCCTTGTGCCAAGCTTCGCCGTACTCGCCGCCTCCCCGCAGGTTGGGTTGCGCGTAGAAGCCCCCTTGTTCCATCCACCAGGCATACTCGGGGTCCCAGTGCGGAGGCAGGCTGACGTTGAATCCGCCGTAGGCAAACATCAGCGTTGGTGCCTTGCCATCGCGTTTCACACCTTTCTTCGAGGAGACGAACATAGGCACGCGAGTTCCGTCTTTGGAGGTGTAAAACACTTGCGATACTTCGTACTGCGACGACTCAAATGGAACTTGCGGCTTGGCGAAGACCTCGGTCTTTCCGGTCGCTACGTCGTAGTGATAGATCGCCGGCGGAATGTTGAACGACTCGAAACTGTAGAAGCCGTCATTCGACGACTGGCGCCCAACCATGCCCGAAGCTGATCCCAGTGTGGGATAGGTGATCTTGCCCACGGGCTTTCCTTCCAGCGTGTAAATCTGCGTTTCGGTGATCACATCGTGGAGGCCGGTCGCGAATAGCTTGTCCCCGACAACGGAGATCGACGAGATAACATCCTTGCCCTCGGGCACAATGGTTTCCCAATGATCAGGTGCGGGATCACTCAACTTGACCTTTACCACGCGATAATTTTCCGCCTGGTAATCGGTCAGGACATAGAGGTCGTCCGCGTAATTCTCTGGCGAGAAACGGCTGTCGATACCATGAATGACCGGCCGGATTGGTGCGTCCGGAGTGCGCAAGTCCTTTACGTAAATATCAACTCGCTTTGCAGGTACCCCGTGACCCACGTGCACGATCAGATAGCGGCCGTTCTCGGTCACCCGGGAATAGATCAAGTCCATGGGACCGAAGTTTTCCCCCTCGAAGGCCTTGCCGAAGATCATCTGGTCCGTTGAAACGGACGTGCCAAGCCTGTGGTAAAACACCAGCGAACCCGCAGGCTCGAACTTGGCATAGTAAAGCCCCTTCTCGTTTGGACTGAGGGAAACGCCGGCGTACCGCGCCGAGGGCAGCACATCCGGGAGCTCCCGGCGGGTTTTCACATCGAGCAAGTGAACAGACTGCTCGTCGGCTCCGCCTTCGCGTATGTCATACACCAGCAGACTCCCGTCGTTGGAAACGTCGGCGATATCGACCGAGGTATTCTGATCGGTGCTGAGCTTGCTCGCTTCAACCAGCTTCTCGTCGCTGCCTCGGAGGCCCTCGCGAAGATAAATCGAACCCTGGTTTTCTTCCGCTAGCCGCTTCTTGAAGAAGTACTTGTTTCCTCGCTCGACGGGAATGCCGTAACTCTCGACTCGCATTAGTTCCGTGAGCCGCTTTATGACCTCTGGGCGAATCTTCACCTGCGAGAGATAGTCCTCGGTGTACTTCATCTGGGAGGCGATCCAAGCCCGGGTGGCAGGACTCTTTGCGTCTTCCAGCCAGCGGTAGGGATCGGTGACGGTAACGCCATAGATCGTTTCCGTGACAGGTTCAACTTTCGCTGGCGGCGGCGGAGGCAAGATCGCTCCATTGCCACCATGTACTGCAGAGGATTTGTCGTCGGCCATCGAAAAGCTGGCCATACAAAGCAGCACGAGGGCGAAGCAGAACTCGGTCATAATGGAAGTTTTTCAAGGATACAGCAGGTTAGTGGAGCGGCGGGAACTGGGCAGCTCAACCCTTCCTGGCAGAGGCGCATTGGGTTATCGCAGCCCGTGCTTGATCGCAAGTCTCACTGCGGATTGGGTCGGCTGGTCGCCGTGAGCCTCGTCAGCGCGTTTCGAACCTTGCCGGCTTCAGCACCATTCGGACTCTCGTTCAGGTAGGTCTCGTACTCCATGGACGCGTCCTGGGGCTGGCCTTTTTGTTCAAGCGCCTGACCCGCAACATAATGCACGACGGAATATCCTTCGTGAGGAAGGTGGTGAACTTTGTGGGCAGTCGTGAGAGCACCATCGACATTGCCCGTCTGAATCTCCGCAACGCACATGAGGGTCAGGCTGATCGGGTTCAGCGGCTCAACCATCAGCGACTTCTTCAACAGTACTTCCGCGCGTGAAAAATTTCCATCGTGAATAAGGATGCGAGCCATGTTCCGGTCGGCATCGGCGTTTCGGTCATTCAAAGCAATCGACCGCTCAAACGCCGCCCGCGCCTTCTCTGGTTGGTCCATCTGGTAATACATCGCTCCCAGATTATTGAAGGCGGAATCGTATTGAGGGTAGATGTTGACGGCCTTTTCGAACTGCTCTGCCGCTTTCTGAAAGTCGTTGTGTTCCCAGGCTTCCATTCCCTTGCGGAACGCCTTCTTCGCGTCCGATGGAACGCGCAACTCGGCGGCTGAAGTTACCTGTGAGGTATTCGGCTTGGTGGTCGCCGAAGCGACATTGCTGCGTGGCTTGACACGCAGGAAGACCGTCCTGCTTTTGTCCATGTCTTCGACGTGAAGAGTCTCTGAGGTTGTACCTTGGATAGGCGTCCCGGAGACAAGCACCCGGTACTGTCCAGGATCCGAAACGTGAAACGACGCCCGTCCCTCAGAATCAGTGAACGTCGCTCCTACGGGAACTTCCGTACCGTTGCGGAGCTCGACCCGAATCCGGTCGGCGGCCGCCCGGTCATCCTCAAAGCTGACGCGCACCAGAATCTCAGCACTTGTCGGATGGCTTGGGGCCAAGCCTTGCGCGATGCACAGGGTCGGGGCCAAGGCTAATAGAAATTGGGCAACCCGAACTGGAGTGAGTCGTAACATACTGCCTCGGGGGCGCGACTCTGATTACGCTCTGTGGGCAGCATTGTACGCCAGTTTTTCCAGGACGTTTGTCAAATTACTGGAGATTTCAGGTTGCGCGGCGCGGGAATACCGAGAATTTGTCGGGCTGGAACATTTCCAGCCCGCGTCTGTGGTACTCGGGCAAAGCCGTGTCTGGCCCGGTCATAGAAATGGGCGGAAGACCTAACCGGACTTCCGCCCACCTGGGTTGGAGAAGCGCGCCTAGGGCTTCATCGGCATATACATGACTTCATTGGGCTTACCAACCTCAACCTTGTAGTCCGACGGGACCTGAAACAGGGAAGCATCCGGGTCTCCGCGCGATACATTGACCAGCTTGGTCGTCATGGTTCCCATCATCGGGTCGGTATGCACGGTCATCACCGCAATCTGCAGGTCAGACGAGTACCAGCGCTCGGTAACAACTTCGATTGGCTTATCGTTCCCAATCGCACCTGCGGGAATGGTGCGAGTCACGCGCACACCCTCCGCCTGGAGACCATTCACCGCCTTGGTTCCCAGTTGCTCTTTCGTTACTTCTCCGGGACCGCCAGGGCCGCCCATGACGCCAACTGTTACAGCTCCGGGGCCGCCAGGTCCACCCATGGCGTTGATGTGTTCTCCGCGCTCTTCGCCCTGATGCTTGGGGCCATGCATTGGCATCTCGCGCGCCGTTTTGGTATCCGGATTCAGCATGTAGCGCTTGACGGCCACTGGATCCGTGATCACCACCATACTGCGCTTCACGGTTCCGGTCGTCGGCGTCGCCAAATCGACGCCTACCTCGCGCCGGACTCGGCCCTCTGCATCCCGATATATCCGCGACTGCGACTCATTGTGAATGCGGTTGCCATCCGCCAGAGTCGTGTCATGACTGACGATGAAGTCACCGCTGAGAGGAGCCCCTTTAACGATTCCGCCCTCGCCAAACTCGCCGAAGAACATTCCGCCGAGAGGGGCCGCGCCACGCACAAACGTAACATCAGGAGGCGGCGGGGGAGGCGGAGCCGCCGATTGTCCGACCGCTACGGTTGCCGCCAGCACGGCCAGAACGATCACCGCTATTGGATTAGGCATTCCGAATTTCATGGAGTTCATAAGTTCAACCTCGAGTCGCGCAACTTTCACTTTTCTAATTCACGATCCGCATGGCTCGCACCAGACCGTCATCCCCGACGACCACGTCGGCTATCACCGGCTGACTTCCGTTGCCCTCGCCCGCGCCAATAGCGCTCCCGGGCAATTCCATGCGAATGACCTGCTCTTCGCCTGAGCAAATCAAGGGATCGCAAAACATCAACGCCACAAACCCTTGCCTATCGACGGTCGTGGCGATCGATTGCTCGTTGGCGGTCTGCGGCCGGTTGGGGCCGACGGCAGCGCGACTGGCCGTCGCAGAATTCGCAGACTTCCGCGCCATCTTGGTCGTTACATTTCCGGATATCTTGCTGTTATCAGCGAGCGTTGTTACTCCGGAATTGATCTGCTGCGGCGCTGCTGCGCTCTGCACTGGAACTTGCGACGGCGGAGCCTGTCTGTCGTGCCACATTCGTGCTCCCAGAAATATCCCAACGATCAGCGCGGCCGCCACTGCAGCATAAGCCCCGACTTCAAAGAAGCGGCTAAGTTTCCACGCAGCGGGCGCGGCGCGATCGGGCGCGACGGCCGCTACCGGTTCGAAGCCCTGGGTGCGGAATGCCTCCAGGACGGCCAGCTCGACCTTGGGGCCTGCTGCGCGCTGCGCAGTGTGGGCACGCAGGACTTGCAACGCGCTGCCCAGCAGCTTCTGCGACTCCAGCCACTTCCCGCAGGCAGCACACTCTCGGGCGTGGGTCGATATCTGTTGGTTCGCTGTCTCCATAAGGCGCAACTGCAACGGATTCAAGGATTCCGCAGCCTCAACAAATTCACGGCATGTCATGACAAGCACCTCGCAGCATCACCCGAGAACCCCGCCAATGCTGGGGCTGAGTTTTGCAGCTTCCTCACCAGCATCTCGTGCGCGCGATGCAGGCGCGAACGAATGGTCCCGATCGCGCATCCCAGCGCTTCGGCTGCCTCGGCATAGCTCAACTCCTGCAAATCGCACAGCACCACAGCTTCGCGGTAATGCTCTGGCAACGACAGGACTGCTTTCCAAACCGCCTTCGACGTCTGACCTCGGGCAATGCCGTCCACCGGATCGCAATTTGTCACCAGCAACGGGTCGCCATCCTCGGCGGGAGTCGTCATCATCGTTTCGGCATGACTCTTCTCCATCGCGCGCCGGACATAATTTCTTGCCACGCCGAACAGATACGCACTCACAGCTCCGCGCGATGGGTCAAATCCCCGGCCCCGTTGCAGCAGAAACATGAAGACGTCCTGCGTCACTTCCTCGGCCACTTGCGGCGACCCGCTCATGTGCAGCGCAAAACGGTAGACAGCACCCTGCCTTCGCCGGTAGAGCGCGGTGAACGCGTCTTCGTTCCCGTCCAGCGCTTGTGCCAGAAGCTGTTCGTCGGTATGTTCGGTCAGCAACGCCACCTCGGCCATGAACCTGATGTCGTTTCCATTAGTATTTCACCCTGCCCCGTAGGAAAGTTCCGTCATATTCCGTATTGCCGCGCCCCGCGGCATTGAGATTGGAAGAAATGGCTTGAAACTTGCGGGGGGGGTGCATAATGACCCGCAGATTCTCCCAGCACTGAATTCGCAGTTGAATGTGGAGGTGAGGTCACATGAAAGCGCCCATCTCTCGTAGTCGTCGCCCTCGTCGCAGTTGCATTCGCCGGAGTGGCTCAGGCCGGCCCTCTCAGCACCTTGTACCTGACATATATTGACTACCTCTCTCCTGCTACTTCTCACATTGATGTCGTCCAGGGCAATAGCATCACCAGCTTCCCGGAGGCGTATAACGCCCCCAACGAGGTTCCCATTGCCGTGTGGGGCGATGTACGTACGACTGGGTACTCTCCAGGCGG
>Ga0209039_10002593_pt1 | contig 15136 bp, 14 predicted proteins | sample BogFormECP12_OM1_FD_188238 | JGI IMG/M metagenome (GOLD analysis project Ga0209039, IMG submission 188238) | Bog forest soil microbial communities from Calvert Island, British Columbia, Canada - ECP12_OM1 (SPAdes) (version 2) | ecosystem: Environmental > Aquatic > Freshwater > Wetlands > Bog ... | reverse complement strand
AAACTTCGTCCAGAACGTGGGATCGTGCGGAAACGCATGGTGCAGGAACACCATCAGGAAAGCGAAAAAACGCAGCTCGTCCAGTTCAGGATGGTAGAAGCGCGCGGTGGAGGCACGGGCGCTCTCCCGAACTTCAATTTCAGGACAGGTTGTAGCGACAGAAGCCAATACTAAATTCTAAATGACACGGGAATAAATCGGTAACCAAGAGAAATTGACGCTCGTTTCGCAAGGCGAGGTTAAGGACGTGATTCGTCCTCTTGATAAGGACTTACGCGGTTTCCACGTTTTTGGGACGCGAGCGACGAAGCTGTATCAGCAGGTAGATGGCTGCGGCTGCCATGATCGGCGATGACCAGAATCCCGGAGCTGGTCTCGGAAACGTTACGCTGGCCACTGTCCGCCCAAATATCGTGCCGAGGGTGTGTCCGGCCGCATTCAGCAGCATGATGATCGCAAAGATGTATGCAGCTATTCGCGTTCCCTTCACTCCTCGCGACACCGCACCCGAGAGCGCAAGCAATGCCACGCAGGCCACGATCAGGCCAGCCAGCCACTCCCCAAACTCGAAGGTTGGCATCGGCCACCAGCCAAGTCGTTGGCGTAGCGCCAGCACCGTCGGGTTATAAACGCCAAGAAATCCTGTTGTCGCCTCGTCGAATATATGAAGCGCCAAGGCGAGGCACAATAGAATCCAGGCGCGGGCCAATGAGCGATTTCGGGGACCGGGTTCGTGCATTCGGCATCTCCCTCGGCTCTGCGGCGTAGATCATCGCCTCTAATCCCACCAGTACCCTGTTGGAACACGGCCAATGAACGAATTCTATGCCAGCACCTTGGCAATCCGGTCGAAAGCCCAGTCGATTTCTGGTTTGGTGATGACCAGCGGCGGGGCGATGCGAATCACCACGTCGTGGGTTTCCTTGCACAGCACACCCATCTGTTTCAGGGATTCGCAAAAGGGTCGGGCAGGTTTTTTCAACTTGATGCCAATCCACAGACCCCTACCCCGAACTTCGTGGATATGCGGGCTGCTGAGGCCTTGCAGTTTTTTCAGGAAGTAGTCACCTAACTCGGCGGACCGCTCGATCAGTTTTTCGTCCACTAGCACCTGCAGCGCGGCACGCGCGACAGCACAGCCCAGCGGATTGCCGCCGAACGTGCTGCCGTGATCCCCAGGATGGAACACACCAAGTACTTCTTTCGAGGCGAGCACCGCCGACACCGGATAGAAGCCGCCTGAAAGGGCCTTGCCGATGATCACCGCGTCGGGCCGAATGCCCTCGTGCTCAAAAGCGAAAAGCTTGCCGGTGCGGCCCAGGCCCGACTGAATCTCATCCGCAATCAGCAGCACACGATTCTTCCGGCAGATCTCGGCGGCGCGCTTCAGGAATCCATCGGGAGGAATGATGATTCCTGCTTCACCCTGAATCGGCTCGACCAAAAACGCGCACGTGTTGGCCGTGATGGCATCGTGAAGAGCGTCCGCATCGCCGAAGGGAATGATCTTGAATCCCGGCGTGAATGGCCCGAAGCCATCGCGGTATTGTTCGTCAGACGAGAAGCTGATGACAGTTGTCGTGCGACCGTGAAAGTTGTTGGCGCAGACGATGATCTCGGCCTTGCCGTCGGGAATGCCCTTGACCTTGTAGCCCCACTTGCGAGCCGCTTTCACTGCAGTTTCGACAGCTTCCGCCCCCGAGTTCATGGGCAGGGCCATATCGAATCCAGTCAGGGCATGCAGTGCCTCATACAGCAAGGGCAGTTGATCGTTGCGGAACGCCCGCGACGTGAGCGTGACTTTGTGGGCCTGCTCGATCAGAGTCTTCAAAATCGCTGGGTGGCAATGCCCCTGGTTTACCGCCGAGTAAGACGCCAGGCAATCCAAATAGCGGTTGCCGTCCACGTCATAAACCCAAACGCCCTCGGCGCGTTCGATCACGACATCGAGGGGATCATAGTTGTGAGCTCCGTACTTCTCTTCCAGCTCAATGAATTCATTTGTACGCATGGTCTCTTCTATAGCTTCCATGAATCTCCTAACGACTTCTATGTATGCAATTTCGTACTTATGTCGCCGCAACGCGGATCATTCGTTGTCGAAGAGCATAGTCAATAACGCCATGCGCACAGAAAGCCCATTGGCTGCCTGGCGAAAGTACATGGCGCGCGGATCGTCATCCACAGTTTTGTCCAATTCAACCGTTCTCGGCAATGGATGCAGGATCATGGCATCCGGCCTCATTCTCTGCAGCACCGTCGAGTCGATGGCGTAGCGCAGCGGCTTGGCAATCGAAGCGCCGCGTTCCGGACGAATCCGCGTCTGGTACACGACATCGACTTCGCCCACCACACGATCGATGTCCGACTCCAGTTCGTAGCGCACGTTGTGGCGGTCGAGATAATGGAGGATGTCCGGTCGCATTTGCATGGCCGGAGGGCTCACGAAGAAAATTTTCACCCGATCGAATTTCGCCAGCAGGTAGGCGAGCGAACGCACGGTACGGCCACGGTCGAGTTCCCCGATAAACGCGACGCTCAAGCCGTCGATGGGACGCTCACGGTAAATCGTGTAAAGGTCCAGCAGGGCTTGCGTCGGATGCTGGCCACCGTCGCCGTCTCCAGCGTTAATGATCGGTACGGGCGACACCTTGGCGGCGCGGTCCGCTCCACCGGCCTCGTGATGTCGGATGACGATTGCGTCGCAATAAGCGCCGATGATGCGAATTGAATCCTCAACCTGCTCGCCTTCGATCTCCGACGAGAAAGCCTGCGCATGTTCGGTTGAGAGCACGCGCCCACCCAGCCGTAGCATTGCGGCCTCGAAACAGAAGCGGGTGCGGGTAGAGGGCTTATAGAACAGGCTGGCGAGTATTTTGTTCTGGTAATCGAGGGTACCGCCGCGTGCGACGATGCGCTCCATCAGGCGAGAGCGGTCGAACAACTCCATCAGCAGCGGAACGGTGAACTGCTGTGACTCGACAACATGCCTTAGACTCACGTGGCTGCGCCTGGGACTTGCATGGTGCAGTTTAGACGGTTGCTCCATGATTTGCATAACCTTCACCGGAACGCTGGTAGCGCAAGCTCATCGAAACCTGGTTGCTCGACTTCATCATTGTCGCGGACGATGTGGGTTCCCGCCGAGCCCGACACTGCGTCGCACAAATGCTCGAATGACGTAATCACCGCTTCCCTGCCGCCGCTTTGCAGGAAGCGCAGCACCGACTCAACTTTCGGCCCCATGTTGCCGGGCGGGAAATGGCCGGCTCGGTGGTGCTCCTCCAGTTCCGCAGCGGTCACGCGGGTAAGCGGCGTCTGGCCTGGCCTCTTGTAGTTGAGATAGACATAGTCGGTGTCGGTCGAGATCACAAACAGATCAACCCCTAGTTCGGCGGCGAGCAGCGCCGACGCGCGGTCCTTGTCGATGACCGCTTCCACGCCACGCAGGACACCGCGCTCCGAAATAACCGGAATGCCGCCGCCGCCTGTGGAGACCACAAGCGCTCCCCGATCCACGAGGGTGCGAATCACGTCCAGTTCGACAATCTCGATCGGCTCTGGAGACGGCACCACCCGGCGGTAGCCGCGCGCCGCATCTTCGACGATGTGCCAACCCAGTTGACGCTGCTTCTCCTCGGCAACCGCCTTGGAATAGAACGGTCCGATTGGCTTGGAGGGATTTCGCATCGCCGGATCGTCGGCCGATACCAATGTTTGCGTGATCAGAGTCACGACGGGAACATCCAAGCCGGCTGCGGTTAATTCGTTGTGCAGCGACTGCGCCAGCAGGTATCCGATTTCGCCCTGGCTGGCGGCGCCGCAGACGTCAAGCGTCTGACTGTACGCAACGTCAGAAGCCCGCTCCGATCGCAACAATTGCGCGCCGACCTGCGGCCCGTTGCCATGGGTGATGACAAGGTGATACCCGAGCCGGATCAGGCCCAGAATAGCCGCGGCGGTCCGGCGGGTGTTCGCCAGTTGCTCCGCGATCGTTCCTTTTTCGCCTGCCCGAATCAGAGAATTGCCGCCAACCGCGACTAATGCAGTTTTCGACATAATGAATCCTTACGCCGGTGGCGGACCGAAGACGGCAAGGGAAGCCGGGGGAGCATCGTCGGCTACCTTCGATCCGCCCAACCCGGAACTGCGGTTTACCGCACCAATTCCAACAGCGAGTCGCGGGCAACTACCAGCTGCTCCGTGTCCACAGCCTTGTCGGTCATCAGTTCCAACATGATCGCCTTTTGGGCGTGCAGCCGGTTCTCTGCCTGCTGGAAGACGAAGGAGCGTGGAGAGTCGATCACCTCGTCGGTGACCTCTTCGCCGCGATGGGCCGGCAGACAGTGCAGGAAAATGGCCTCCGGTTTGGCACAGCCGAATAGCTTCGCGTTCACCTGGTAGGGACGGAAGAGGTCCTGCCGGTGAGCCGCTTCTGCTTCCAGTCCCATGCTGGTCCAGACGTCGGTGTAAACCACGTCCGCCTCGAAGCATGCCAATTCCGCATCGTTAGTCACGGTGATCGCGGCTTTGGTCTCGGAGCACTGCTCCCGGCACCAAGCCACGCTCTCCGCATCCGGCTCATACCCCGGCGGAGTTGCCACGCACACATTCGCGCCCAGTTGCGCACCCGCAAACATCAGCGACCGCGCAACGTTGTTGCCATCGCCGATGTAGGCGACCTTCAGTCCGGCGATCTGACCTTTCACCTCGAGCATGGTCAGGTAGTCGGCCATGGCCTGGCAGGGATGACTGTAATCCGTCAGTCCGTTAATCACGGGAATACTGGCGTGCTTCGCCATCTCCACCACGATTTCGTGCGCGAACGTGCGAATCATGATCGCCTGCACCATCCGCTCGAGGTTTTTCGCAACGTCGTGCACCGACTCACGCTTGCCAAGATTGATTTCGGCGGGCGAGAGATACAACGAATGCCCGCCGAGTTGCTCCATGCCAACATCGAAAGTAACGCGCGTGCGCAACGATGGCTTTTCGAAAATCATGGCCAACGTCTTGCCCTTCAGCGCGCCCGCAAAAATGGATGGATTGGCCTTCACCTGGCAGGCAACATGCAGGAAATGCCGGATCTGCTGTGGTGTGAAATCACGAATCGAGAGGAAGTCTTTGGGAACCATGCTACCTCCCTACGCCCGCCAGAGCGGGCTTGTGCGACTCCGTGAATTGTTCCAGCAATTCCGTGATCGCGGGTCGCCCCAACTCCTCCACTTCGTAACGTACCCGCACGCTCGGCTTGTCGAGCCGGATCGCCTTCGCCAAATCGATAGGCGTCGCCACTAGCACCACATCGCAGGGGACGCGTCGAATCGTCTCCTCCAACTCGTGGCGCTGAGTTTCGCTGTAGCCCATTGCCGGCAGCACTTTGCCGAGGTGGGGAAACTTCTCGAACGTCTTCTGGATGGTTCCGACGGCGAACGGACGCGGATCGACCAGTTTGGCCGCGCCGTATTGGTTCGCTGCGACCACTCCCGCTCCGAACGGCATCTCGCCGTGCGTCAGGGTCGGACCGTCTTCGATCACCAGTACCCGCTTGCCTTTGATCACCGAAGCGTCTTCGACAAAGACCGTGCAGGCGGTTTCGATGACCTGCGCCGTGGGATTGTGCTCAGCAATGTTCTGGCGGACGACTTGCACCGACTCGGGCTTGGCCGTGTCGACTTTGTTAATGATCAGCACGTGGGCGCTGCGGAAGTTCACCTCTCCGGGGTAATACGCAAGTTCGTGTCCTGCGCGATGGGGATCGAGAACCACGATACCGAGATCAGGCTTGTAGAACGAAGTGTCATTGTTGCCTCCATCCCACAGAATGATGTCGCCTTCCTGCTCGGCCTGATGCAGGATGTCCTCGTAATCGACACCCGCATAAACCGTCGTGCCCTCCATGATGTGAGGCTCAAATTCCTCACGCTCTTCAATGGTGCACTCAAATCGATCCAGGTCGGCGACAGTGACGAAGCGTTCCGCACGCTGGGCTACCAGGTCGCCGTAAGGCATGGGGTGGCGGACCACCACGGGGCGCCAATCCAAGGTCCGCAGTTCCGCCGCGATTCGGCGGGAGACGGGACTCTTGCCGCAACCAGTGCGAACGGCGCACACGGAAATCACGGGCACTTTGGCCACTAACTGCGTGTGCTCCGCGCCCAGCAGCCAGAAATCCGCTCCAGCCGCCGAAGCGCGTGATGCCAGGTGCATCAGCGTGGAATAGGCCACATCGCTATAGGAGAAAACCACGATGTCAATGCGCTCGCCGCGGATGACTTCTTCCATCCTGTTTTCTTCGACGATCGGAATACCCATGGGATACTGCGGGCCGGCCAATTGCGGCGGATAATGGCGTCCTGCAATGTCTGGGATTTGTGTAGCAGTGAAAGCGATTACTTCAAATTCAGGGTTGTTACGGAACACTACGTTGAAATTATGAAAATCTCGTCCAGCAGCACCAAGGATGAGGACTCGTTTCATTTTTTGTGAGAAGCGTCATTAGACCCATGAAGTGGGGACCCCTTCCCTCCTGCCACGATGGTCGTCCTCCTCGGACGTGTGCGCAGTGAGCGCTATCACACCCCAATGAGATAACGAATACCGGTCGTCAGGTCGATTCCGTAGCGTGTCCGCGCTCACATCATGATGTGACCGCTGTCACTTATCCGTTGGGCATTGCTGAATCAGAATCGAACCATCGTTCGGTAGCTGGGGAATATCTCAACCGCAACGTAAGTCCATCCGCGATGGCGAACCAGGTGGGGAGATTGCAGGCAAAGCCAAGCAACCACCGGGCGCCCGCGCTAAGGAAATACAACAATGGCCAAAGGATCGGTACAAATCGTAGTGGAGCGCTGCAAGGCTTGTGGCTTTTGCGTAGAGTTTTGTCCCACCCACGCTCTGGCGCTCTCCTCGGCCTTCAACGCCAAGGGGTATCACCCACCCTACATGGTCAACCCGGAAAAATGCAGCGGCTGCGATCTTTGCGGCATGTACTGCCCTGATTTCGCAATCTTCGGATTCAAGAATGCGGTTGAGAAACCTGTCGAAAACAAAAAAGCCGAGCCGCAGGTCACCGCACCGATTCCGACTGAAGAGGAGGTCCAGGATGCACGCTGATCCCGCCGGCGTTTTAACCGGTTCACATTTCCTCGACGGCGATCACGCCTGCTGCGAGGGCGCTTTGGCAGCCGGAGCACGGTTCTCCGCCGGATATCCCATCACCCCTTCCACGGAAGTCGTGGAGCGCTTCGCGTCCCGCGTTCCCACAGTTGGTGGAACCTTCATCCAGATGGAAGACGAACTCGCCGCATCGATCGCGATTCAAGGCGCAGTGTGGGGAGGCGCCAAGGCTTTCACCGTGACTTCCGGCCCCGGCTTCTCGCTGATGATGGAACACATCGGCTACGCAGCTATGACCGAAACACCGTGCGTGTTTGTCGATGTGCAGCGCGGCGGTCCCTCAACTGGTTTGCCGACGCTTCCCGCCCAGGCCGACATGATGCAGGTGCGCTGGGGATCGCACGGCGACTACGAAGTGATCGCACTGTGCCCGAACTCTCCCCAGGAATGCTTCGACCTCACCATTGCCGCATTCAATATGGCGGAGCAGTTTCGCTGCCCGGTGTTCGTCATGATGGACGAGGTGGTGGGTCATATGACCGAAAAGGTTGTGATCCCGCCGCCCGAGCAGATCGACGTGACGCCCCGCCGCTACACGCACATCCCTCCGGGCGAGTTCAAAGCTTACGAACCGCGCGAGGACCTGGTTCCTGACATGCCGCGCGTCGGTGAAGGCTACAACGTTCACGTCACTGGTCTCACTCATGATGAGCGCGGCTATCCCAACATGACGCCCGACGTTCAGGACAGATTGGTGCGCCGCTTGCAAGACAAGATCCTCAAGAACGCCGACAAGATCGTTCTCTTCGATGAAGCGCAGATCGAGGGCTCCGACGTTGTCGTCGTGTCGTACGGCATCACCTCCCGCGTGGCCCAGCGCGCAATCGAGATGGCCCGTGACAAGGGCGTAAAGGTCGGCAAGTTCCGCATCATCACGGCATGGCCGTTCCCCGAGAAGCAGATCAAAGAGATCGCGTCGAAGACCAAGGCCATCGTGGTCGCCGAACTGAATCTCGGACAAATGGTCCGTGAAGTGGAGCGTGCGGTTGCGGGCAAAGTGCCAGTCCGTTTCGTGGGACACGCTGGCGGCAGCGTTCACAAGCCTGAACAAATTCTGAAGGCCATCATGGAGGTAGCGCGATGACGACCCTTCCCGTCCACACCAATCCAACGGACCCGTTCCTGCGGATGGACCGCATTCCCCACATCTGGTGTCCCGGATGCGGCATCGGCACCAGCGTTAACGCCTTCAGCCGGGCATTGGTCGACGCCAAGATCGACCTTAAGAACCTGGCCATCGTTTCCGGAATCGGCTGCACCGGCCGCGTCGCGGGATACGTTAATCAGGATTCCTTTCACACCACGCACGGCCGGGCGCTTCCGTTCGCTACCGGCTTGAAGCTGGCAAATCCCAAGCTGAACGTCGTGGTGTACTCCGGTGACGGCGACCTGTTCGCAATTGGTGGCAATCATCTGATCCATGCCGCGCGCCGCAATGTCGACTTGAAAGTGATCTGCATCAACAATCTGATTTACGCCATGACGGGCGGACAAACGGCGCCCACGACACCGGGATCGGTCATCACTTCCACCAACCCCTATGGCACCTATGACTCGTCATTCAACCTGCCCTACCTGGTGGAAGCTGCAGGAGCTGTCTACGTGGCGCGCTGGACCACGTTCCATGTTCGCCAGATGGCCCGCGCCATGCAGGAAATGTTCTCCAAGAAGGGATTCTGTTTCCTCGAAGTCTTGTCACCGTGCCCGACACTGTATCAGCGCCGCAACAAAATGGGTGACGGCCTCGACACCATGATCTTCTACAAGGAGCACAGCAAGGTTCGTAACGGTGCTCCCACCAGCGAAGTCGCCCTCAGCAAGGCGGGGGAAATTGTCGTCGGTAAGTTTGTGGACCGGGATCGCAGCGATTACCGCGACCTGATGCACGACAAGATGGTCGAGAGCCTGGGTGACCGTTACATTGAAAGGGAGGCGTGCGAATGCGAAATCTAACCGAAATCCGCATCTCGGGATTTGGCGGGCAGGGAGTCATCCTGTCGGCCATCGTCATCGGCAAGGCTGGATGCATCTTCGAGAGCGGCTACTCTACCATGACCCAAGCCTTCGGGCCGGAAGCCCGAGGAGGTGCTTGCAGCGCACAGGTCATCCTATCCAACGAACCGATTCTCTACCCTTACGTTACCCGGCCCGACATTTTGGTCACCATGTCGCAGGAAGCCTATTCCCTGTTTGCGCCTCAGTTGAAGGAAGACGGCATCCTGATCATCGAGCAGGACTTGGTGCGCATCGACAAGCTTCCCGCGGGCGTGCGCGTTTACAGCCTGCCGGCTACCCGGCTGGCGGAAGAACTCGGCAAGCGCATGGTGATGAATATCGTCATGGTGGGTTTCTTTGGCGCCGTTACTGAGCTGCTGAATCCCGACGCGTTGCGTCAGGCCATAGCAGACTCCGTGCCCGAGGCCTTTCGCGAACTGAACTTGAAAGCGTTCGACAAGGGTTTCGAGTATGCCACGAAGCACCTCAGCGCCGAGGTCGAGACCGAGGAGCAGCCGATCGAAGTCTCGACACTCGAACAATAATCGTTGAACAAAGCGAAGCAGAAGCCGGCCATCAGAATTGGCCGGCTTTTTCGTGCTGCAAAGCTGCGGTTGAGAGTGGTCGCGCCCACCAAGTGTGGCTGGCTCCTTAGCGTTCTAGTCGCCGTGGTTCTGAAATGTCCGGCTCGCTAACGTAAAGCCTTCGGGTCGAACAATAACGTTGCCTTGATACGGACGGTCGATGTCTGCAATTGCCACCAGCACCAGCGCGATCAGAAAGCTCAGCACGACGACCTGCAGCACATGAAAACGGAAGCTAGGCACTCCAAAGAAACAGGACGCGGCGACCGTGATAATGCCCCCAGCAACCAGCACTGCCCGCAGGATACCTGGCAGCTCTTCCCGCCCTTGCATCAAGCGAATGCGGCGATATTCGGTGAGCAAGCGCAGCTCTTCCATGAGCTGGTAGCTTGCGATAGAAGTAGTGCTGGAATGGGCCTGGCTCTGTCCGGCTAGTCGCCACAACTGGTCGATGATGTCGCTACCCTCCCGGGGCAACGGCTTTTGTTCCTCCATGGCAGGCCATTCCATGTTGAGGACAGTCCGTGCGTACTTCTGGCAAAGATCCTGCACTTCCCGACCAGTGGCTATGTCTATGTTTTCACTGATTCGCCAAATGTTGACCAGGGAGATGGCCTCTTGCTCTTCATTGGCTTCGGCCTGCTGGAACATGTTCCAGACCCCGGAAAGCATGAACGCAAGAATTGCCGCGTAGGTCGTGCCGATGACGGCGACCACGGCTCCCGTAAAGTCGTTCGACTCCTTGCGCGAGTTCGTCGCCGAGGAACGCGTCACCAGGTATAGAAAGGCCAGCGCGTCAGGACGCATGCCGCGATCGTGAGAATGTCCCAAAGTAAACGATTCTTTAGCCCCTACAGAATTAGCAATCTTGCGGTGCCAACGAGGTTACACCCAGAAAGGAAAGATGGGCAGAGTAATTCTTGCGATCGCCGAGCTACCCGAGGTGCACGATTTTGTGCTCAGGGCAGCGGGCTTGGGCCGTTTCGACGAGGCGCTCCAAAAGTTCGGGGCCGTACTTTGCGTAGTAATACAGACCGGCGATTTCACGCTCTTGCAGAACCCGGTGGGGATACAGCGCGTTCTCGATCTGGGCTGCGTGTCGCGTGAGAATCTCGTTGCGGCGCAACTCGGACTGAGCCGCCCGCTTTTCGAGCCTTCCGACCTGGTAGCGCATCTTGTTGGCAGCCCGTCTCGACGCCTCAACCAGCGTGGGGTCGAGCCGTTGCAGGGATTCACTGATCCGCTGCATAGCCTCTTCGACAGCGAGCCGTCCACGTTCAAAGTCCAGCTTAAGTTCCGAGGGCAAAGAACGCGTGGCCAGACTATCGCGCAGTTGGGTTTCACCCCGAAACAGTTCGGGCAGCTCCAGCCGGTACTTTAACAGCAGGCGTTCGACGCGCGGTTCGAGCAGCGTCGCACTCAGCCGCGGCAGAACGGTCGTAACCCGCCCCAGCAATTTCTCGTAGACCACTCCAACCTGCGCGAAATAGGCGATCTCGGCAGGGCCTCCGATGTAGGCAAGCGTGGGCAGCCAATAGTCTTGCAGCACCGGCCGCAGTAACACGTTGGCATTGAAGTTTTCTGGAGTGGCGACGATTCTTCGCTTCAATTCTTCGAGCGAGACTCGCTCTTTGCGGATGACGAACTCGACCTTCGAACGGTGAATCGGTACCCTCGCCCCATCCACCAGTGCGAAGAGCGGAGTCGACTCCTCCGTGACCTTTACCTGCTCGTGGTAGTGCGCCCGGCCGATTTCGCGATTGCGGGCCAGCAGCGCCGCATCCAGTTCGTCCGCGCGCTCAATCGATTCAAGAAACAACGGCGTGGCGATGCGATGAAGTTCTGCATCCGCCGGATCCAGCAAGATGATTCCAGCATCGGCGAAGAGGCGTGTTAACAGCTTGGCGTAAGCCCCCGAGAAGGTCTCTCCTTCGCGATAGCATGCGCGGAGATAGTCCGCCGCCAGTGACTCGCCCAGCATCTCCGCCGCGCGGGCCACTAACTCGTTCGTCCCCTCGGCAAACCGGATATTCGCTACCGGCGAATCGGGTTTGCCGTCCGTCGGCGCCGCAAATGGAGCAAGCTGGAAATCGTTGGTCAGCAGCAGCGACTGATTAACTTCCGCCAGGTCGTGGTCCTCCGTGGCCATCCAAAAAATTGGGACGCACGTGACGCCGGCGCTCTCCACCTGTTTCGCCAGCGCGACCACCGAGGCGGCCTTAAAGAGCGCCAGTAGCGGCCCGCCGAAAAGTCCAACCTGCTGCCCCGTCACCACGGCGAAGGCACCCTCGCGCAGGCGGCGAATGTTGCTCAGGGTCTTTTCCGAAGCCCCCCATGCGCGGTTTTGCTTCTCCAGCACATCGGCGACTCGGAGGTTAATTTCAGTCCCATGCGGAACGTCCGAACTTCGGGCAGCAACCTGCGAAGGGTCTGGCGGATATGGAAAGAACTGTCGAACTTCAGGAGAGTAGTTGAGGAAATCGGAGAAAAGCCGGGTGGTGTGCGGGATGGAACTGAACGGAATGCAATCGGGAATCACGCGCCGCGCTCCAATGCCAGGACGCGGCAACAGCAGTCGGAACCACGGCTGCCGCGCTGCGAGCGCTGCTCAACGATTTTGTGGAGATCCCGAAGCATTATCGTTCTCAGCAATCCACGATTTGACAGCCGAACAGGTTCGCCCAAAAAACGCTTCTCGCCCAGCTTGAAGGGTCACGGCTTCAGCCGTGCCGTACAAGCCTATTAATCTTTGTCATTCCGAGCGGGCTTTAGCCCGCGAGGAATCTGCTCTTCCGCTTTTTCAGCAGCCTCTGAACCGGCGGCTGCCCCTGCAACCTATGAGACTAACAGGCACGCAAAACGTTTGGATGATTTCACTTGGCGCGGGATGCAGGATTCGTCCCGGCAGAATCGTCCGTCGTCACGGCACATCTAAATGATTGGTGGTTTGGACTTCCTCGCCAGCGATGATAGAGTGAAGCTGACCGTAGCATCACCACGTGGGGGCGTCACGGCTTCGACGGAAGTGATTGCGGTGAAGAGGCATACCGGAGTGCACGCATCCGTAATCGTGTGCAAAAACACAATTGCCAATCAAAACCTGGCATACGCAGCTTAATTAGTTAGGCTGCCGCTCCCTTCGGCTTTGCTCATGGGCTGGAGTCAGGGCGTCATACAGTGAGCTAGCCCGAAACCCTACGTCTGGGGGTAAGGGCGAAACTTTCAGGCTGGCCGGCCGCATTTCTTGTCCGTTCTGAGCGCGGTTGGCGAGAGTGCCGGGTCATACCGGCGCGGGAACGCGACTAAGTATGTAGTCTCTTCGCTGACAGCATTTTCGGACGCGGGTTCAACTCCCGCCGCCTCCATATCACTTTCTTTTTTGTTTTCAGTAGTTTAGAAAGTGAAGGAAGAAAAAGTAGCACGAAACAGACACAAGTCTGTTAGGCTGTCTCCGTTATGGAGACACAGGTTTACACGAAGCACTCCGCTAAGTGTCCGCACAAATCCAACCGCTTCTATCGTCGATGTCGCTGCCGCAAGTGGATTTATATCGCTGTCGAAAGACGGCGCGTTCCTGCCTTAACCCGCTCATGGGAGACGGCAGAGACGAAAGCCCGCCTCATGGCAGCAGGAAAGCCCGCAGCCAATCCAGACCGCCAGACGATCTCACACGCGATAGACCTTTTCCTGAAAGACAAGAAAGTCCAGAACCGTGCGACCTCGACGCTGTACAAGCTCGACTTGATGTTCCGCAAGCAGTTGGGCGAGTGGTGCAAAAACAACGCGCTGGTCTATCTGCATGAATTGACGCGGGCACAGCTTGAGAAATTCCGCGCAAGTTGGAGCGATACACCACCAGCACGGAAGAAAAAGCAGGAACGTATATCTGGTTTCTTCGGATACTGCCAGCGCCACAAGTGGATTACCGACACCCCGCTCAATCTCTCTCGCGTGTTCGCGTGATGCAGTGCCCTACCCTGCCTTTCGCCGCCGAAGAATTTCAGAAGTTGTTGGCAACCGTTGCGGAGATGTACACCGACCCCAGAGGCAGAAACGGACATACAGCAGAACAGCTTCGCGCCAGAGTGACCGCGTTCCTGCTACTGCTCCGCTGGTCTGGTCTGAGAATCGGTGACGCTGTGAGTTTGGAGCGGGCACGGCTGACGGACGACAACCGCATCCGGCTTTACATGGCGAAGACTGGCGAACACGTTTTTGTTCTGATACCAGCGGAGGTGGCGCAAGCGTTGCGCGAGTTGCCGAACTCAAACCCCGCCTATTTCTTCTGGACAAGCCGTGGGCTGGTTAAGAGTGTAGTGGCGAGCTGGCAGCGAACCTTGCGAGGGCTATTCGTGAAAGCCGAACTCGGCAAGCGTTGCCACCCGCACATGCTCCGCGACACGTTCGCTGTGCATTACCTTGAGGCAGGGATGCCGATAGATCAAGTCTCCATGCTTCTGGGACACAAGAGCATCAAGGTGACTGAGAAAAGCTACGCACCGTGGGTTGCCACTCGACAGAAGCAACTAGAGGCCAGTGTGAGAAAGGCGTGGGCAACAGCGTGACCACGACGAACTACCGCCGACCAGCGACCCCACAGCGACCCCGCAGCGGGATACCGCCCACCCTTCTGGTTCTTGATTACCCTGGCTCATCCCCGCGTATTCATTGGGGATAATGAGTAGACATGACGCTTTTTCACCCCGACTTTACAAGGCTACCCCCGCGTATTTCTCAACGTCTCCGACGCCGTTCCATGATCGTATATCAATGAAACCAAATACTTTACTACGTAATGCGCTTTAGGAACTCCGCAAGGATGGTTCGCACTGTTTCTGACGCTGTGCTTTTCGTTGTGGGGATAAGGCCCGCTCTTCAGATAGCTGAGATCGAGCGGCGGTCGAGCGCTTTCTGTGCAGCGTCATGAATAGGGCTACAGTCGAAGGGTTGGGACTCACAGACGCTAACCATCCCATTCGGATGCAAACACGGACTAGGATTCGGGTCACTTCCGCCCACATTGCAGTATCCGTGGCATGGTTCTTCGCCGACAACCACCATTCCATCAGCCGCAAACACGAGCAGTTCGTCCACGGCAGCGAGACGTCCATAGCTACAATCTTGTCTACGCGGAACCCTGGATTCACTTCGAGGACTTTCATTAAGCTGCGTCCCAGCAAACCCGCGCCGATCACCAGCACAAACGTGATGGCGATCTGTGCCGCGACAATCGCTCGCCCGACGCGCTGGCTGCCTTGCGATCCGGCCTGCCCGCGCCCGCCTTCGACTAGGCCCTTCATCAAGTCGCCTCGCGTCGCTCGCGCAGCTGTAAACGCGCCGAGCCCAGCCGCCACCGCAGCGCAAAGCAAGAACGC
>Ga0209039_10002592_pt1 | contig 15145 bp, 12 predicted proteins | sample BogFormECP12_OM1_FD_188238 | JGI IMG/M metagenome (GOLD analysis project Ga0209039, IMG submission 188238) | Bog forest soil microbial communities from Calvert Island, British Columbia, Canada - ECP12_OM1 (SPAdes) (version 2) | ecosystem: Environmental > Aquatic > Freshwater > Wetlands > Bog ... | reverse complement strand
CAAAAGCTCCAATGAGCGATACTGGAATCGTGATCGCAGGAATCAGGGTGGTGCGCCAATCCTGGAGGAACAGGAACATCACCAGCATGACAAAGAGGATGGCTTCCACCAGAGTGCGAAGTACTTCTCGGATCGAGTCGCCGACGAACGTGGTGGAGTCGAACGCAACCTGGTACTCCAGCCCGGGTGGAAAGCGCTTCGAGAGCCTGACCAGTTCGGCCTTGACCGCCTTGTCGACGTCTAGAGCATTCGCTGTCGGCAACTGACTTACACCAATTCCGACCGCATCGTAGCCGTTGTAACGCAGAATCGAACTGTAGTCCTCGGCGCCAAGCTCTGCCCTGCCGACGTCCTTCAATCTCACCAGTGCGCCGTTGCCTCCCGGCTTGAGGATGATGTTGTCGAACTCCGCCGCCTCGGTAAGACGTCCCACGGCCCGCACGCTGATCTGGAACATCTGATCTTTCGGCGCCGGGGACTGGCCGACTTGCCCGGCAGCGATCTGGACGTTTTGCTGAGCGAGCGCCGTCACCACGTCACTCGCCGTCAGTCCGCGTGCTGCCAAGCGCGACGGGTCGAGCCACAAGCGCATGGAATACTTGCGCTCGCCGAAGATTATGACGTCAGCCACACCTTGGATGCGCTTCAGCGCATCCTTCACGTAAATGTCGAGGTAATTGCTGATAAACCGTTGAGTATAGCGATTATCAGCAGTGTAGAATCCGGCCGCCATAATGAACGAGCTGGCATTCTTGGTAATCACCACGCCGGTGGTTTTGACTTCGTTGGGAAGGCGTCCGTTTACTGCCGAGACTCGGTTTTGTACGTCAACCGCGGCAATGTCCAGGCTGCGGGTCAGTTCGAAGGTAACGGTGATCGAACTGCTGCCGTCATTTCCGCTGCTGGAGGTCATGTAGCGCATGCCTTCGACACCGTTGATCGCTTGCTCCAACGGGGTCGTGACCGCCGATTCGACCGTCTGCGCATTCGCGCCGGTGTAGAAGCAGTTGACGGCGACTTGCGGGGGCGCCAGTTGCGGAAACTGGGCGATCGGCAGAAAAGGAATACAGACTGCTCCGGCAATGACAATGAACAGCGACGTTACTGTCGAAAACACCGGACGCTTAATGAAGAAATCAGCAAACAATGCGAGTGCCCCATCTTCTCGGAAGTTGCGAGCTACTGCTGGATCTTAATTGCCATCCCATCGGCAAGACTTTGTCCGCCGGATACGATGACCTGATCTCCAGGTTTCAAGCCACTCAGCACGGTATAGTCATTGCCTGATATTTCCCCCAACGTCAAGGGAATCTGACGCGCAACGTCGTGTCCGTCTTTTTGCTCGGCCACGAAAGCAAAGAATTGTCCGCTCACGCGAGCCACCGCCACAACCGGAATCGTAATACCGGGCTGGGTGCTCCAGGTGATGCGGGCCCGCACCAACTGCTGGGAACGGAGTCTGTCGGCCGCCTTGTCGACGGGGGCCTTAGCCAATACCGATTGCGTAGCCGTGTCCACCTGCGGAGAGATGAAGTTCACCCGTGTGGTGAGGATCACGCTTCCGTTGGCATCCAGAATCTGCACCGGAGCACCAACCTTCAGCTCTTTCGCGCGGTCGGAAGGTATGGGCAGATACACCTCAAGTCCGCGGCGCTCATCAATCGTCGTCAGCATGGTGGTATTGGTCACCCGGTCACCAACGTGGACCGGTATATCGCCGACAATGCCGTCAACTGGAGCGAAGACGCTGAAATAGCGGAGCTGCACTTGCTGCTGGTTTATCTGCGCGTCCATCGATTTCACGTCCGCGTTAGCCGCGTCGTACGTCGACTGTGCCTGGTCGAGTTCCTGCTTGCTTACCACGCCCGACGCGAACAGACCCTTGGCCCTCTCGAGTTGGACCTTCGCCAGTTGCAAATTCGCCATCTTGGAAGCCCGTTGCGACTCCCAGTTGGAGACAGTCGCGGCTTGGCGCCGCGGATCGATTTCCATGAGCGACTGGCCCTTCTTCACCAGATCACCCGACTTCACGTTGATGGCGAAGATCCAGCCCTCAACGTCGGACATGATGGTTGCAGAATTGCGTGATTTAATGGTGGCGACGTATTCCGAGGTGTTGCCGATCTCTTGCGAGCCAATGCGCTGGACCTTCACCGGCATCGTCGGTGGACCCTGAGGACCTTCGGCTGTGCTGCGGCCACAGGCAGCCAACAGCAACATCAATCCAACAGGAAGAACAAGCAGCAGCCCGCTGACTGGCATGATCCTGCCCGGCTGGTGGTTATCTAAGCGCTTGCGATAAGGCATAAGAATCCCGGTTCCTGGTAACCGCGATAGGGGTTTCTCTGGCTGCAACGGCATCGTCAAGAACAACGGCTTTGTTAGAGCTACTAGATTGTATCCCGAAGGCAAGGATGCAATTATCTCAGGCCAGAATAGGTGGGACCAACGGCTTGGCAGAGGGTGCGAATGCAAGATTGGGCTCAAGCGATTCCAGCGCCCGAAATTCCGGACGTGAAAGAGGGCCGCCGTATTTCTAATCGGCGACCCTTCCGAACCTCTCGGATGTCAGAATCAGGCCGCTCTTGCAGCCAGCCTCCGAACCGTAAGCGACAACATTAGCCGAGACACGCCCGACACGATGAAGCTGATACCAACCAATGTCCCCACGACCCATTCACTGTTGATGGGCCAGTGCGCCCAAATGAGAATGCCAAGTAATACCGTCACAAGGGCGTCGAACAGCACCCATCCCCAACCTGGATGGGGCCGCATCTGGAAAGCCAGTACCAGAGCGAACACGCCATAGACCAGCAGGAAACACGCAATGATCAGGGTCAGAGCCAGCAACCCTCCGCCGGGATGCAGCAGGATAAAGATGCCCGCGACAATGTACAACAAGCCCAGCAGGATTTCGAGAACGAGCCTTCCGCCACTCTGTGTACGGAAGCCGTAAACCAATTGCGCGCCGCCGTTGAAGATTGCGGTCCATGCGACGATGTAAACGATCACTACGCCCGCAATCAGCGGAGCGCAGATCGCGATCATTCCCGCCAGAATCATCAGGATGCCAAAGGCAATGGACCAGCCCGAGGCACGTTTAATTCCGCCAAGTACTGTTTCCGCCATACTTCCTCCAGTCGGATGGGCGCTGACGACTTGCGTTCGTCAGGCGCCGAGTCGGGCAGAGATATTGATCGGAGCCCCAAGCACATTCAAAAGACCGACCGACAGTCTATTCTCCCAGACGAAGTGACAACAATCAACGATTTAGTGCAGGTTGGGCAGACTCGACCTTGTCAAACTGCCTCATATCTACCGCAACTTTATTGTTGGCGCCGCGGCTGATCATGAATGCATTGGCGAATCGGTAACCCCACAAAACCTCGTCGGGAATGTAAGAAGTTCGCGTTTGAACGGTGGCCGAAAACGTCTCGTCGAACCCCCTGAGCAACACCAGCAATTCCGATTGCGAGTTGCGCAGTGATTCTGCCGTCTCCAAGTAAAGTGGGCTGCGCCCATCGATGGGATGCACTACGGTCCACGTCAGCGGGAGAAATGTGACGCCGCTGCGTTCGAGCTCGAGCGAGTAATAGCGACGCGTCCGGACGCCGTCAACCTGTTCAAACCGGCTGAGCAGTACTTTCGCCGTAACTTCTATCAGTTCGTTGGATCGAGCGTTGGCGACGCGGAATTCGAGTGCTGTGATGTTCTGGTAGGGCGCGATCAAGGCGTGACGGCTGAATAGAATCTTGGCGGTTGGTCGCGAAAACCGTGCGAACAGGAGGCCGGTCACGATGGCAAAGCCCAACAAACCGACTAGCGATTCCAGAGTCACCAGCGCATTGGCGGGAGTTCCGATCGGAACGACCTGCCCATAACCGATCGTTGACAGGGTTTGCACGCTGAAGAAGAACGCACGCAGGTATGTGTGATGCTCCATCCCCGCCGTGTTGCTGCCCAGCGCCCCGGGTCCGCAGGCAAGGTAGGCGGTCGCGAACGCGGCATTCACGAACAGATACAGGATGGCCGTTGCGGAAAAGAACTGCCACCACGGAATCGTGAGCATGGCGTGGTACGCGCTGAACGACGACCAAAACCGCAGACCGGAGCGCTCGACATTGAAGCTGCCGTCGCGGTTTAACAGGCGCTGTTGGCTCTCGCGGGATACGACCGCGCCAAATCCGAGGTCCCGGAGGTCCTGTTCGCTCACAGTCGGGGTTGTCGGTTCCGTCGCCATCGAAATTGCCTTTTCGCCGTCTCATCCCACCCGCGTTCTGAGAGTATATCGAGTTTTACGGGACAGACGGTTTTTTGCGGAGCCTGTTTGGGCGAGCCTTCGCCGCGCAGTGTCGCTCCTCCGGGCGTCAGGCCTGCCCGAGTAAACTGGTATTCGCAGCGACCTGCGGCTGAGCCGCGTTTGAACCCCGAAATTCGGACCAGCCTGCTGTGCGAAATGTCACAGCGCCAATGATTGAAATTCGTGTTTAATTGAAGATTCATTCTTGGAAGGACGGTACTCACCATGGCCAGTGGCAAAAAGGCTGTCATCGGAATTTTGACGGGCGGCGGCGACGTTCCGGGGTTGAACCCAGCGATTCGCGCTGTAACCATCAGGGCGCTGCGTGAAGGCTACAGCGTCATCGGGCTTCGGCGGGGATGGGCAAGCCTGGTCGATACCGTGCGCGATGCTGAGTACGACAACAGCGATAATTACCAGATTCTCACCGAGGAGCTCGTCAATCGCGCCGGACGTACTGGGGGCACGTTTCTTCACAGCTCCCGCACGAATCCCAGCAAAGTAAGCAAGGCCAGCGTTCCGAAGCACCTGCAGGACGCATACTCGGCCGAAAAGAACGATCTGACTCCGGAAGTTCTGAAGAACCTGGAATGGCTGGGCATCGAAAGCTTGATCCCAATCGGGGGCGATGACACGTTGAGCTACGGCGTGCGCTTGTATCAGGAGGGCGTTAAAGTCGTAGCGATCCCGAAAACGATGGACAACGATGTCCCTGGCACCGACTACTGCATCGGATTCAGCACGTGCATCACCCGTACCATTGAAATGACGAATCGGCTGCGTACTTCAGCAGGATCTCACGAGCGCTTCATGGTGCTGGAGGTCTTCGGGCGTTACGCCGGCTTCACTGCCATGCTGCCGACCATGGCCGGGGCGGCGAATCGTTGCGTGATACCAGAGCATAAATTCAACATCGATCGGCTGACCGAGCTCTTGAGCGAGGACCGCCGCCGCAACCCCAGCCGCTACTCGGTTGTGCTGGTATCGGAGGGCGCAATGTTCGAAGGCGGCGAAATGGTTTTCGAGCGCGACTCCACCGACGCCTTCGGCCACAAGAAACTTGGTGGCATCGGCGACCTGGTCTCGGAAAAAATCAAGGAACTATCGCCCAAATACAACAATGGCAAAACGGTAGACGTGATTAATCAAAAGCTAGGCTACCTGGTCCGCTGCGGAGACCCCGACGCGATCGACTCCATTGCTCCCATGGCCTACGGCAATCTCGCGCTGGACCTACTATTAAACCGGATTCACGGGCGCCTGGTCGTTCTGAAAAATGGCCGCTATGACAACATGCCGATCGACGCTGTGACCGCGACCAAGAAGGTGGTGAATGTGAAAGAGCATTACAACACCGACCGCTTGCGTCCGCACTACAAGAGCTTTGAAATGAAGCCGTTGTTCATTATGACCAGCGAAGCAGTGTAATTGTTTCGTCGCATTGTGCCAGATGACAGCGGGTCGCGCCAGGCGAGCCCGCTCTTCTTTTGTCGGGCTCGACTTGCTGCATTACCGATTTATACCAATCCGATCTGTAAGCTGCCGACCGAGGCTGGCGGAAACGTCAGTACGAGTGACGAACCGGCGATTTTCAACGCGCTATTCTGCGGTACCACGACATCGCGGTGCTGGAATGAGTTGTAGGCATGGATGTCAGAGTGGGACAAAGTCGTGATGCTGCCGATTTTGCCTGCGCGCCCGGAATTGAGATCTCGGTTTCGCGGGGTTCGCCGACACTCGGATTGACGACGGTGAGAACAAGTGTCTTGCCGTGGATCAACCCGGAGCCCTTCAGTCCCCAGAACTCCGCGGGCTTGCCGGCGCGGGCGTTTGTCGGTCGGACCAACACCGTCGCGCCAGTCATAGCTGTCGGCAAAGCAGCCTCCGGGAAAGCGCACGACCGCAGACTTGATCTTGCGCATGTGCTCCACGAGTTCAGTGCGGATCCCGTCGATGTTTGGAACGATTCGCTGACGATTGAAAGGGCCAAATCATCGCCACTTCCCTGCCATTGTGACATCCTGTAACTTTTGTGCACCCAAAGTGTCTTAACGGTGATGGGCTGCGGGTGGTTCCCCACAGGCCAGTGGAGCAGACTCGCCAACGTGATATCGAACGAACGATCCGCGCAATCGATGAGCAAAGACTCGCCTGACGGGCGAGATAAAGGTCTCATCGCCCGGATCCTCGGTGGCGAGCGCGAGTTGTTTCACGAACTGGTTCGCCCCTACGAAAAGAGCGTGTATTTCGCGGCGTATTCGATTTTGCAAAATGAACACGATGCCGAGGACGTGGCGCAGGAGACGGTGCTTAAGGCGCTGAGGAGCCTGCATACGTTTCGCGCCGAGTCGAAGTTCAGCACGTGGCTTGTGTCTATCGCTTTGAACGAAGCTCGTGGGCGGCTGCGGCATGAGCGGCTGATCCAGTTTGACTCGGTCGACGCCATCCCGGACGAAGACAGCGGAGATTTCACCCCCGCCGTCATATCGGACTGGCGCGAGGTTCCGCTGGAGGCACTCGAACGAAAGGAACTGCGGGACATGCTCCGGAAGGCGATTCGGGGCTTGCCTGCGATGTACCGTGAGGTCCTCGTGTTGCGGGACGTGCAGGACCTTAGTATCGCAGAGACCGCAGCCGCGCTGGGGGTCAACGACGGCGTCGTAAAGACCCGCCTGCTTCGGGCAAGGCTCATGATGCAGAAGGTCCTGGCGCCACAATTGAATATAGGGCGTGGTGGACTGCTTGGGATGTTTAAACGCAGGGCAGGTGGATCATGGTTCTGAACTGCAAGCACGTTTGGAAGGAAATCTCGAATTACATTGATGGCACTGTGCCACCCGAGCTCAGGGACTCGATTGAGCAGCACCTGGCGAATTGCCGCCACTGTGCGGCTGTCCTCGATTCCACCCGCAACATTCTCTACCTGATTGCCGACGAGCGGACCTTCGCGCTACCCGTGGGGTACAGCGAACGCCTGCATCTGCGCTTGCAGAATGCAATCAACACTGAGGAGGCAGACCCCTAGGCCGTCGCGCTTACTCGACGCAACGAGTTTGGTCGCAAGCTAGAATTCGTGATGGAACCGCGGGTGCGTAATCACCTCCAGTGCGACCAACAGCAAAGTGACAATCGCCAGCGCGAGCTGCAGCCACTTCCGCCGCCGCTGCTGTTTCGTCAACGGACGCACGCGCCATGCTGCTGACGGATTTCTCCGGATACGTTCTTCGTTCCAAAGCAGCAGCAGACTCAACAAAGCCCCTACGGTTCCAACCACGAGAGAAGGAAGCCGCAATCCGTTGCGATGAAAGCCATGTGCCGGACCACCGGCAGTCGCGGCGATAAGCGAACTTAGCCCCAAGGCAACGCGTACTCCGCTCAGGCCGACAGCTGCTACACAGATACTTTCAGCAGCTGCCAAAGCCAGCGATCCCCAAACCAAAAGGAGACCGCCGACTCCTGTCGACGGCTTTTCATTCCGACCGGAATCCACAATGGTGTCCCCATCCAATTTTGACAGCCCGGATGGGTGTCGTAAACCCGCCACCCTCCTCCCGAGCACCGTGAGTGTCCACCAGTTTCCCCGCGAGACAGATTATTTATCTCACGATGACCCGCTACGACTAGCTTGGCAACTAGGAGAGTCTGTCGGACAATGAGAGCGTGTCGACCGAACCAGTGAAGCAGCCGGACACTGTGGATCAAGCTCCATTGTCACGATCCAATGCACCCGATACCGGGCTAGCGCCTTCGCGGATGGCACCGCGCGAATTGGTGCGTTCGGTGGAATCCTTTTGCCACGCGAGCACGCTGAGTACGCGCAACGCGGCCCTGATCGGGCTCATTGGCTGGATGAGAAAACCCGCAGCATCGGTCGCGGACCTGTCCGGCTTGCCGGGATTGGTTGAATATCTTGAAAACAACGCCGAGGAGAGAATTCGTTTTCAGGCTACTTTCGCCGATTTGCTCTCCCAAATGAACTGCGTTTCGCTTTTTGGCGAGGCAGGAATCCCGTCGGATCACAGCTTCGTCTCCGAGATCGGGCATCGCATCTCTGCTCGTCTGTTGCCGTCCGCGCGTGAACAGTCGGATGCCGCGAAGCTGTTGGTGATGCTGTATCCCACTGAGCGAAATGTGAAACGCTTTCTTGCCAGTCCCCCGGAGTTGTTCCACCGGCTCGTCGCTGTGTTGACACCGCCCGGCGATGTGCAATTCGCCCGCCATGAGCAGCAAGATCTGCTGGAAGCGCTCCGCCTGCTCGGTTCGCGGGTGAGCGCACTGGGACTGGAGCCAGAAGTTAGGGCGCGAACCTCATCGCCCGGCGTTTCCGACTCGCCGTTCTACCAGATTGCTTCGTGTACTGAAGATCTCATCGCCGCATCCGAGTCCGAGAGCTCGCGGGTCGCCTTGGCACGCTGGCAAGGCGCGGTTCATCGTTGCCGCACAGAAATGGTGCGGGTCCATCAGGACATGGAAACCGCCGGTGTCAGCGTGGAATTGATTTTCGACCTGCGAAAGATCGCCGCGTGCCTCGCACGAATGGAAACGATTGTCGATGTTTTAACAGCCGATACCCGCGACGCCAGGGTTTTGGCCGTGCGCGGGTTGCTTGGCCATCTCATGGAGGGCCGTCTCTCAGACCTCAGCTTGTCCTCGTTGCTGCGCGAAAACCTCAACCTGATCGCCCGGAAGATGGTGGAGCGAACCGGCCATAGCGGCGAACACTACATCGCTCACAACCGGGGTGAGTATTGGCACATGTGGGCGGCCGCTTTGGGAGGTGGACTGCTGACCGTCATAACGGCAGCAATAAAGTTACGCATCCTTGACGCTCATTTGCCACCGTTCGTAGAGGGATTCGCCAGCGGCACTAACTATGCCGTCAGCTTCGTCCTGCTCCAGATTCTGGGGCTCGTTCTGGCCACGAAGCAACCTGCCGCGACAGCCGCCACTTTTGCCGGGATTATTCGCGAAAACCGGGGAGTGGAGCGCGAGAGCAAGCTCACTGAATTCGTATCGCGCATCACCAGCACACAGTTGGCAGCGGCGCTCGGCAACGTTGCGGCCGTGTGCGTAGGCGCCATCTTCTTCGAGCGACTGTGGATGTTCATCTTTTCAGAATCGTATCTGGCCCACGAGACCGCCACCCATGTTTACGAAACACTCCATCCGTTGGCGTCAGGCACCGCCTTTTATGCCGCGGTCACGGGCGTCATATTGTGGATGGCGGCGCTCGCAGGCGGATGGTGCGAAAACTTTGCTGTGTACTATCGACTACCCGAAGCGATAGCGCAGCACCCGTTGGGATCGAAAGTTGGCGAAGTTCGGCTTAGAAAACTCTCCAGGGTCTTGAACCGAAACCTAGGTGGTTGGAGCACGAGCATCGTGCTTGGATATTTGCTCGGATTCACACCCGTGATCGGGCACTTCTTTGGCGTGCCACTCGACGTGCGCCACGTTACGTTGTCGACTGGCACCCTAGCGCTGGCAGTCGCTCACTTCGGAACGCAGAGCGTGGGCCGCACTTGGTTCTACCAGGCGATCACAGGGATCGGCGTCATCTTTATCCTCAACTTGTTCGTGAGCTTCAGCATTGCCGCTTACGTCGGACTGCGAGCGTACGACGTCAGTCCCCGCGAGCAGCTCGAGATCCTGCGCTTCCTGGTGCTACGTGGGCTGAAAGCGCCTATGCGGTTCATCTGGCCTGACTATATGCGCAACTCCAGCTTAGGCGAATCGAACCCCTCCGAAGAGCAAAGCTAGGAAAGTCGCGTCACTGCGGATTGCTTGAGGTCGCACTCGTCACATTCCGCCGGGAGACGCGTCAGGCTGCGCGCCGGGAGCGAGCCCGTATGCGCACGACGGCGCGGTCGATGACTTGGATTACTTCACTGGCCAATTCCGGTTTGCGGTTCTCGCGCAACCGCCGCCTTGCCTTGTCGGCGTTGAACCAGGTTGGGTTGCGATGATCTTCCTTGGGCGACACTAATCGCTCAACTTCACAGAGGTGCGCATGCACGGGCACTACTGACCGCCGAGCGCGAAAGCGGTCGCGTTTCGAGTGAAAATACCAGTGAAACGGGTGGAACTCAACTCTTCCTTCGACGCCCGCCTCTTCGTACGCCTCGCGTGCAGCAGCATCGGCGTTAGTTGCATCTCCGTCAACCCCACCTTTGGGAAACGTCCAGCGGCCGCTCCGAGTGCGAACCAGCAAGAACTCCGGTTCGTCTCCCTTGAGCCGATAGCAAACTGCAGCCACGTGAATGCGTTCACCTGTGGATTTCTCACGCCGTTGCCCGGGCCAGCGCAGTGCGTGCGACCTTTGGCGATTGATCGTTCTGGCTGTCTCGGGCATCAACCCTCTCCAGCAAGCCGCCGCTACCGCTGTAGCTTGCTAACTAAGTAGTATCCCCTAAGTCAACGCATTCACCTGTTAAATCTCTGTTAACGTTCTTGGGGCGCACCTAGCTGGTGAATGGCTGCCAATAGCGCTTGCCAGACGCAGGGAACAGGAATGTGTTCGGGATCGTCGCCTGAATTCAAGCACTGGCGGGAGCAGCGACCACACAGAACGTTGCGCTCCCGCACTGGCTCTAGCGAGCGGAGAAGCGGTAGATCGTTACGGAATGAAACCTTTCCACGGGCTTCAGTTCGGTCGTGGGAAACTCGGGATGGTTGGGCGAATCCGGATAATGCTGGGTCTCCAGGCAGAAGGCGTCCCGCCGGTTGTAAACTTTCCCGCCTTTGCCGGTCACCGATCCATCGAGGAAGTTACCTGTGTAGAACTGAATCCCTGGCTGATCAGTGAGTACCTCCAGGACGCGGCCGGTCGTCGGGTCGTACGCTTCTGCAGCAAGTTCAACTTTCTTCCCGCCTCCGTCGATGACCCAGTTCTGATCGTAACCGTGTGCCAACTTTAATTGGCCATTGTCGGCGTCGATTCGCAAACCGATAACCGTTGACTTCACAAAATCAAACGGAGTACCGGCAACCGGTGCCAACTCCCCAAGAGGAATCAGGTTCGCATTCACCGGTGTGTATCGCGTCGCATTGATCTTCAGTTGATGATCGAGGATGTTGCCGTTCCCCTGCCCCTTCAGGTTGAAGTAGGAGTGGTTGGTGAGGTTGAGAACCGTATCCGCATCGGTGGTTGCCGAGTACTCGATGCGCAGCTCATTTCCGCTCAGCGTGTAGCGCACCGTCGTGGTCAGCGTCCCGGGGAATCCCTCTTCACCGTTCTTGCTGACGTAGGTCAACTCGACGCCGTCCTTGATCTCTTTGCCGGTCCACACTTTCTTGTTGAACCCAGCCGTGCCGCCATGCAGCGCATTGTCGCCGTCGTTCTTGGGGACGTGATAGGTCTTGCCATCAAGCGTGAAGGTGCCGCCGGCGATGCGGTTCGCATAACGGCCAATGATGGCACCCATGTAAGGCTTGTTCCCCGTCTTGACGTAACCGTCGAGCGAGTCAAAGCCCAGCACGACGTCCGCCGTCTTACCGCTACGGTCGGGGACCTCCAGTGAAACGATGATTCCGCCGTAGGTCATAATGCGGACCGTGATCGTGCCGTCCTGGAGCGTGTATAACTCGACCGGAGTTCCGTCCGCAGCCTTGCCGTAGGGCTGTTTTGTCACCTTCGATTGTGATGGAACGCTCATAGCGATGATCCCCAAGAAAACAAGAAGCGTCGATTTCATGTTGTCCCTTTTCTTGCCATTGCGACCGGCTGCATCAGGCTTTCGACGCCGCCGAACGTAGCATTACGGATTGTGCTGTCTGGATAAGTTGCGGGAGCACGTCAGCGAACAGCACACTTCGGGGTCCCGAAAGCGAAGTATAACTTCCGGAACAGTGGATAGAGTACCTCGTAGACTGCCTGCTCTGCAGAATCCGGCAGGTATTCCCGATACGGAGGGCATATTTGTTCTTGCGCTTCCTCAACCGTACTAAACGTGCCCGCCGCCAGAAACGCAAAAATTGCCGTGCAGCTACGACGCACGCCGTGGCGAGAAGCGCAGACTGTAGAGGATCCCGAGTATCAACAACACGGCGCCCCACCATACATTGGCGTGATATTGGAACAACACCACCGGGTTCGCCGGAGGATGCACCACCTCCCACAGCCCCGCGCCCAGGATCAGAGCGCCGTTGACCAGGAGCGAGACACCGACAAAAAACCAAATAGAAATGCCGCCACCTTTTCTCATATCCGCTCCCTCACCAGACCAGGATGTTGAAAATCACAAACACCGCCGCCACCACCACCGCCCAGAAGATCGGACGCTGCCACAGCGCCATGTCCCCTTCGTGCGGTATGTCGGTCACGCCATAGACCAGTCCGACCAACTCGCTGTCGGGCTTGGGTTCGGTCAGGAGGCTAACCACGACTGTGACGGTCACGCACACCACCCACGACCACAGGGCGCGATACATGTTTTCCGCCATGTCTCGCGCGTTGGGGGATAGCGCTACATACCGCGATGCTGTGGGATCGACCTTCACCCAAGCCCACATGCCAATCGACGACAACGTGCCCGCCAGCAGACCCCAGAATCCGCCTTTCGGTGTTGCGCGCTTCCACAACATGCCGAGAACCACGGTCCCAAACAGTGGGGCAATGAAGAAGCTGAAGAGCGCCTGCACGTAGTCCATGATGCTCAGAAACGACATCACCAGATAGGCCGTTCCCACTGAGATCAGCACGCCGATGATAGTCGTCCAGCGTCCCATCTTGACGTAGTGCTCATCGCTGGCATCCTTGTTGATCAGCGCGCGATAAATGTCATACGTCCATACTGTAGTAAACGCGCTCACGTTTCCCGCCATGCCCGACATGAATCCGGCGATCAGAGCCGTAATACCCAGACCCAGCAGCCCTGGTCCGGCGTAGCGCGCGAGCATCAGCGGCAGGACTTCGTTGTAGCTATGACCACCGGACGCAACTGCGGCACCTTCACCCAGTAGCTTGGTAGGCAGAACCGCCAACGCGAGCAATCCTGGAAGGATCACGATGAAGGGGACGAACATTTTGAAGGCCGCACCGATGATGGGCGCCATCTTAGCGGCGCGTAGGTCCTTGGCCGACAGCACACGCTGCACCACCAGGAAGTCGGTCGTCCAGTAGCCAAACGAAATCACGAAGCCCAGTCCCAGCACGATGCCGGTCCAATGAATGCCCATTGGGTTGTTGCTAAATGAGCCCAGGGTTGACCACAGGTGTGTGTACTCGGACGACGCGCGCACTGCGATCTGCGCCTTCAGATTAGACCAGCCGCCGGCTTCGATCAGTCCCATGACCGGAATCACCAGCGCGCCCGCCCAGATCAAAATGAACTGCAGCACTTCGTTGAAGATGGCGGAGCGTAAGCCGCCCAGAGCGACGTAAATTGCGACTGTGATCGACGAGACCCAGATGCTGAAGTTGATGTCCCAACCCAACACGACTTTCATGACCAGCGCCATGGAATACATGTTGATGCCGCTCATCAGCACCGTCATGAAAGCAAATGAAACCGACGACAGCGTGCGCGCGTTTTCTCCGAACCGCAGTTTCAGATATCCCGGCACGGAGTGGGTCTTGGAGATGTAGTAGAACGGCATCATCACCAGGGCGAGGAACAACATCGCGGGAATCGCACCGATCCAGTACCAGTGCGTTGCAAGGATGCCGTACTGGTAGGCCGCCGCCGCCCAGCCCATGAGTTCCAACGAACCGAGGTTCGCCGAAAGGAAGCTGAGACCGGCGATCCAGGCCGTCATCTCACGGCCCGCCATGAAGAAGTCTTCGCCGGTGCCCGACTGGCCTTTCAGATACCAGCCAATTGCCAGCACCAGCGCAAAATAAAAGGCGATAATCACCACATCGACCGCGGACAGATGAACAAGCCTGGTCGCTGCGACCATTGCCATCAGTGGAATCATTCTTGCTTCCTTGCTTGACCGTAATAAGCTTGCGTTCCGTGTTTTCTGAGGTAGTGCTTGTCCTGCAGGGCGCGGGAGATCGCATCCTCGCCACGGTCAATCCCGATCGTCAGATATGCGGTTTTTCCCAGCATCAAGGACGACTGCCGCCTCCGCAGCCATTATCGCGTCGGTCCCCCCAAGTGAACGGCCCGTGACTGGCGACGAGCACCCGGGAACCGCAGCGTAGTCTATCGCATCGAACACGCGCGCGATGACTTCGCCCGTGATTTTCTAGTAATCCGATGAGATTTCACTTTCGCGCAATTCCGGGGTGATTGGGATGGGCCCGTGAAAGTCGTCTGCATGAGTCGTGCCGAAGCACAGGATCGATTGTCGCGCCTGCGCCCAGGCCGTCGCATACTCGGAATACGTGTGCGCAACGCCTCCAATGGTGGCGAATTTCTTGTACAGCACCAGGTGCGTGGCCAAATCCGACGACGGACGCAGTTCGCCTTCGACCACTTTCCCTTCCAGGTCGGTGACCACCAGCCGCTCGGCGGACAGGTCTTCGTAAGGGACGCCGCGGGGCTTGATGACCACCAGCCCTCTGCGACGCGATATTCCGCTGGCATTCCCGAAGGTATAGAGGACGAGGCCTTGTCGTTGAAGTTCGAGGTTCGCTTACAAAACCGCGTTGCGCAATTCTTTTAGCAACATGCCGCGGGGCAGCCAGTTCGAGCTACCGTGCCTAATCCCTTACCGTGTACGTACACGACGACGCTATTCGCCTGTTGCGCGTTTGTCAACGGTCATCCTTCACAACTCTCTGCGGGCCTCTCCGTTATCATTCCACCATGACTGTCATAACCGCCAGCGGCATGTTGTTCGACCTGGATGGTGTTTTGATCGACTCTACACCTGCCGTTGCGCGTGTGTGGACGCAAT
>Ga0209039_10002591_pt1 | contig 15147 bp, 10 predicted proteins | sample BogFormECP12_OM1_FD_188238 | JGI IMG/M metagenome (GOLD analysis project Ga0209039, IMG submission 188238) | Bog forest soil microbial communities from Calvert Island, British Columbia, Canada - ECP12_OM1 (SPAdes) (version 2) | ecosystem: Environmental > Aquatic > Freshwater > Wetlands > Bog ... | reverse complement strand
CGAGCTCTTCGCTCCGGTTCAGCCCGGGGATCGCGGGGATGAAGAACAATCCCAAGGTGGGTGACGTGATCGGCTGCGATGCCTACGGCCCTTGCCATCCTACCTATTTGCAGGAGGGTCGGGACGTGAGCGCCGATCTGTCGAGCTGGCTCTCGGGCATGGTCCTTGGCGCCGGCGCGTCCGGCTGTTTCTTCGGGGGCTGGCTGACCGATTTCCTGGTACGGAAGACAGGCAGCCCGCGCTGGAGCCGCACGGCGCAGAGCGTCGTTGGCGCGGGGCTGGCCGCCTCGGGCCTGCTCGCGAGCGTCTTCACGGGCAACACCGTGCTGTCCTCCGTCCTGGTCGCCATTGTCTGCCTTGGCGTGCAGCTCCAGGTGCCGGCCTGGTGGGCCAGCGCCACGCAGGTCAGCGGCAAGCACGTGGGGACCCTCTTCGGGCTGATGAACATGATCGGCAACGGGGGAGCCGCCATCCTTCAGACTCGCTTCGGCTACTTCGTCGAAATGATGAAAAGCTGGGGTTACACGGGCCGGGCACGATGGAACCCTGGAATCTACATCTACTTGGCCGTCGCTCTGCTGGGGTGGCATTGTGGAGCCAGGTCGATCCCGAGAAGGTGGTCGAGAACGAGGCAGGTGAACTCAGGTGGCCAGACACCGCAGCGTGAGAGCGCTGGAAAGTTCCGCCTGGATGCTGCTATGCTCGTGAGTCTCCTTGGGTAATGGACCAACGGGTTTGTGTTGGTAGACCCAATGTGCCGAAACCACAGGGAGATTTCGAGATTTCTTTCATCCACCACCGGCAACCGGATCAGGGCCACGCCTGCTCAAGGTCCCAGGTCGGCTGGTGTTCCCTTTCGTCCTCATCCTTCGTTCCGGTGACACCCAGGAGGTATCTATCATGCTCTTTGCCTATGTAGGCCCCGAAACGATGTTGCCCCTGGCTTCCATCCTTGCTGGGGTCGTCGGGGTGCTGCTGATGTTCGGTCGTAATGTGATGATGTTTGGGCGCAAGATGGTTCGGGGAGTTCGTGGCCTCGCAGGTCGAAGATAGAGCCCTTTGCCTTGCGAGCGAGTCGATCCCTCGATTCAATAGCTCACATCTGTCTGAGAACCGTTGATGCGCAGTCCTGCCCCCATGTCCCGGCCTGATCTGAGAGAGAATCAAACACCTGTTTCATTGTTTTTCAGGGGCTTTAGTTATCAAGAGAGTCATCGTCATCGGTCTGGATGGTCTCGACCCCGGGCTGGTCTCGGGATTGCTCGACGCTGGCGAACTCCCCAACATGGAACGTCTCAGAGACACAGGGGGATACGCGCGAATCGCCACGACTACCCCTGCTCAAACACCGGTGGCTTGGTCTTCGTTCGCCACCGGGACAAATCCCGGCGGTCATGGCATCTTCGATTTCATTCGTAGGGATAAGAAGACCTACCTTCCCGATCTTGCCCTGAATCGATATGAGCAGACGAACATGTTCCTCCCCCCCAAGGCGGTGAATCTGCGGAGGGGAACACCATTTTGGGAGTTGCTATCGGGGAAAGGTATCGGATCGACAGTGTTGCGCTGTCCGTGCACCTATCCGCCGGATCCGCTGCACGGGCGGATTCTGTCTGGCATGGGTGTTCCGGACTTGCGGGGAGGGTTGGGAACCACGACGTTCTATACATCGGTCGGGGATGCCGAGCACCGCGAAAGCGAGAACTTGGTTCGGCTTCCTCCATCAGCGGGCGGACCGATCAACACCCATATCATCGGTCCACGCGACCCCAAGACGGGCAACAGCTTGCGGTTGGAGATCACGATCCAGGTCGATCCGTTGGCCCGGCAGATCATGATCCGCTCCGCGGGTTCGCCGGGACTCCTCGAAGTTCGCGAGGGATGCTGGAGCGACTGGCTGCGGGTCAAGTTCAAGCAGGGACTGCTCCGGTCGGTTCGTGGGATCTTGCGTTTCCACCTGGTGAGCATGGAACCAGAATTCCAGCTGTACGCCTCCCCAGTCAACTTCGATCCCGACCTTCCTCTGTTCCCGATCAGCTCTCCCCCCCAATTTGCGGGAGATCTGGCCTTGCGGATCGGGCTCTATCACACAACGGGAATGGTTGAAGACCATACTGGACTGAATAACGAGCGCATCTCCGAGGAAGCCTTCCTGGACCAGTGCGAGACGGTCTGGCGCGAGCGGGAGTCAATGATGCTTCATGAATTAGAGCGATTTGACAGCGGCTTCTTCTATTGTCTTTACGACACGCCCGATCGTATTCAGCACATGTTCTGGCGGTTCCGTGAGCCCGATCATCCGTCCAACCGGGGCAAGCCGCCTCGCGGGGAGTTTGCGCGGGTCATTGAAGACTGTTATCGCCGCTGCGACTCCGTCATTGGCAAGGTACTCCAGTTCGTTGACGACCAGACCCTGCTCATCACCCTGAGCGATCATGGTTTCAACGGCTTTCGGCGCGGTGTCAATCTCAATACCTGGCTTCACGACCAGGGGTACCTGGCGCTCAAGGATGGAACGAAGCCCGGCGAGGAGGCCGGAGACTTGTTCCGACATGTGGACTGGGAGAAGACGAAGGCCTATGCCCTGGGACTGAGTGGGATCTACCTGAATCTCAGGGATCGTGAGGAGCACGGGATTGTCACTCATGACGAATCAGCGTCGGTGAAGGCTGCCATTGCGGAAGGTCTGACAGGTTTGCGCGATCACGAGGTGGCGTCTGCAGTCGCCATTCGTTCCGTCAAGACCCGCGAGGAGGTTTATCAGGGTCCATTTCTTGAGGAAGCCCCCGACCTGCTGGTCAATTTCGCGTCCGGTTATCGGATCTCCTGGACCTCCTCCCTGGGAGGCATTCCGCGTGGTCATTTTGAAGACAACGTAAAGAAATGGAGTGGCGATCACATCATCGACCCGGAACTGGTGCCAGGTGTACTGTTCATGAATCACGTTTTTCAGACTAGCGGGGCTCGATTGATTGACCTTGGGCCCACGATCATGACGGCACTGGGCGTCCCCAAAGGGCCCTCGATGGAGGGAGAGTCGCTGTTGCCATGAAGATCTTGGTGCTGGGCCTTGATTGCGCGGCTCCCGAACTGCTTTTCGGGTTCGCAGACCTACCCAATCTCCGTCAACTGATGGGGGCGGGAGCGTATGGTCGCCTCGAGAGCGTGGTTCCCCCGATCACTGTCCCTGCCTGGATGTGTCTGGCGACCAGCCAGGACCCCGGATCGCTCGGCGTCTATGGTTTTCGCAACAGGATCGACCATTCCTACGGGGGCCTTGGAGTCGTCAACTCGCGATCGATCTCGGAGTTGACCATCTGGGACCAGCTCGCTCGAGAGGGCAAACGGTCCATCATCATCGGTGTGCCACCGGGTTATCCTCCACGACGCATCAACGGGATCTCCGTCGGCTGCTTCCTGACGCCTGATACAGATAGCGCTGTCTTCACACATCCCGCGGAGCTTTCAGAGGAGATTCGCCGGCTGGTGAGCCACTATCCGGTCGATGTCAAGGGCTTCCGGACTGATGACAAGCGCTGGCTCCGCGACCAGATCTTCGCGATGAGCCGCACTCAGTTTCGCGTGGCGCGCCATCTGCTGCGGACCCAGCCGTGGGACTATTTCCAGTTCGTCGACATCGGTCTGGACCGGGTCCATCATGGGTTCTGGAGGTATCACGACCCCCAGCACGTTCTCCATGTTCCCGACAGTCCCTTCCGCGAGACCGTCCACGATTACTACAGGCATCTCGATGAAGAGATTGGCCGGGTTTTGGAATTGCTTTCCGATGAGACCATCGTGGTAGTCGTCTCGGACCACGGTGCGCAGCGTCTGGATGGGGGTTTCTGTGTCAACGAGTGGCTGGTGCGAGAAGGATTACTGGTGCTCAACCGCTATCCCGAGGCGATCACACCTTTCGGTAAGCTGGACGTGAACTGGGAAAAGACCATGGTCTGGAGCGAGGGGGGGTACTACGCACGGGTTTTCTTGAATGTCAGGGGACGCGAGCCCCAAGGAGTGATCGACGCCGCCGATTACGAGCATTTCCGTGACGAGCTCAAGGCGCGGTTGGAGGCGACGGTAGACCCGGCCGGCAAGGCCCTGGGGACTCTGGTTTTCAAGCCCGAGGAAATCTATCGCAAGGTCCGCAACGTCGCCCCCGACCTGATCGTCCACTTCGGCAGCCTCTACTGGCGGTCGATCGGCGGGGTCGGCTACCCTGCCTTGCATGTTCTCGAGAATGACACCGGCCCGGACGACTGCAACCATGCCCAATTCGGCGCATTGATCCTGGCCGCTCCAAACAGCCCGTTGAGCGGGGAAGTCAGCGGCGCCAAGTTGCTGGACATCGCGCCGACACTTCTGGAACTTGGAGGCTATGAAATTCCTTGCTCGATGCAGGGACGATCGCTCGCATCGGGGAAGCAGGGTCAAGTGCCAAGCGTGGATCAAGACGACATCGATGCGGAGAGGATCGTCCGCGACAGGCTGAGCGGCCTTGGCTATATATAAATATATGCAACTTGAGATTTTATTGTATCCATGAATTCTATTGGAATCACGTGGAGGTTAGATGGCGGAAGGGCCCAGTAAACTTCGTGATTCTGAGCGAAGCAAGCTGTTGGTCACGTCCGGCGTTGTGACCGGGGCTGGCCTCAAAGCAGGCGATATACTGACACTTGCATGCTGGCTTGGATTGGCCGCGGGGCTTCTCGAGGTGGGTGTGAACGTGCTTCGCAGGCATGTGCCTGGAAATGACGGGTTCTACCGAATGTCACGGCACTTTGTGTGGCTGATACCCCTTACGTACTGCTTGCTCTTTGTTGTGCTGGGGATCGGTCTGACCGTGCTGTGCCGGCTGTGGCCAGTGTCCGGGAAGAGACTGACATTTCGTATCCTCGGCACTTTGACTTTATTGCCGGCACTCATGGTCGGGCTTCCCCAGATCTATCCCGTAGCCTGGCTCGTGGTCGTCTTTGGGATCGTTGAGCAATCGATACCCTTTATCAGTCGGCATGGTCGCCAGTCGCGGAGAATCCTTCGATTGGGTCTACCCGCGATGATCTTACTGGTGCTGTCATTGATGAGTTGGAGTTTGCTCAAAGAGACCATCAACTCTCGGCGAGTGTCATCCCTGCCGATGCCACCCAAAGAATCTCCCAACGTCCTGTTGATCGTGCTTGATACGGTAGGTGCCGACCATCTGAGCCTTCATGGCTACCGGCGCCCTACCAGCCCTACCCTGGAACAGTTGGCCAGTCGCGGTGTGCGGTTTGACTCCGCCTGTGCGACCGCCTCCTGGACTCTTCCCTCGCACGCAAGCTTTTTCACGGGGCGATGGCCGCACGAGACTACAGCGCGATGGAACCACCCTCTTGGCAATGAGTTTACTACGATTGCGGAATGCCTTTCTGAGCGGGGTTTCGAGACGGCCGCGTTCGTCGCAAACCTGCACTTCTGCGGCCACGACTCGGGACTGGCTCGGGGGTTTGCCACTTACAAGGATCATCGGCTGACGCCCCTTACCGGCCTCGCTTCATCCTGGCTTGGCGCTCTTCCCCTCGATCTTGCCAGGAGTGCTCGCAACTGGGTCCTCGCCCGGGGCACTGCACAGGCGAAGGAGACGAAAGTGCAACCAGAACCTGAGAAGGAGCAGGCTCCAACAGGCTCGGCGTCCCTGGAGCCGAACCTCCTATCTAACCCTTCGTCCGGAACGGCTCCCGGGGCAACGTCCGGTCTATTGGGTCTCATCAAGAACTTCCGGGCCAACCGCAAAGACGCGTCGATAGTCAATCAGGAATTTCTCGATTGGCTTTCCGGGAGGAATGAGCCCGATCGTCCGTTTTTCGCTTTCTTGAATTACTGGGACGCCCATCATCCCTACTTGGTCCCAGGGGAGAACGCTCGCCATTTCGGCCTCATTCCCGAGACGGCTGCGGATAGAGACACTCTGACCGCGCCGATGGACAAGCAACGGCTCTCGGAACGCGGCGCACGCCTCCTTTGCGATTCTTACGACGACTGTATCGCCTTTGTCGACAAACATGTCGGTCTCCTGCTCGAACAATTGACCCGGCAAGGCCTGCTTGATCGAACGATCGTCATCATCACGTCCGATCACGGAGAGTCCATGGGCGAACACGATCTGTTCGGCCACGGTTTGACCCTTTACCGGCCCGAGATCCACGTTCCGCTACTGATTCTGGGGACGACGCGTCTCCCGGCAAACCGAGTCGTGACCGACCCTGTGAGCTTGCGCGATCTACCAGCCACGATTCTCGATTTATTACGCATCAAGGATTCGTCACTTTTTCCTGGGGTCACGCTGGCACGGTACTGGAAGTCCACCCCTTCAACGCATTCCCCGCTGCCGGCCGGCTTGCCGTTGGCGGAACTGGACTCTCCGCAACCGGGCGATGTACAGCAGTCTCGTTCACCTGCCTTCGAGGGACCTCTAGCATCCATAACGACTCCGGATCTAACCTACATCCGCGGTCTCAGGTCGGGTCGGGAAGAGATGTACAGATGGAGAGCGGATCCCCTGGAGGCAAGGAATCTTGCGGATTCCCGAGATTCAAAGACGACTCTGAGTATTCTCAGGAAAGAATTAAGTGACATGGTCTCACCGTTGTTCAAACTCGATCCGCGCTGAGTCACAAGGTCCAAGCATGACAGCCCAGATTCACCCCACGGCCATGATCGAGCACGATGTCCAGATCGGTCACGGGACCGTCATCTGGGACAGCGTCCACGTACGGCACTCGACGACGATTGGCGCGGAGTGCATCATCGGCGAGAAGACATACATCGCCTACGGGGTCCGGATCGGCAGCCGCGTCAAGATCAATGCCTTTGTCTATCTCTGCACCGCCGTGACGATCGAGGACGGCGTGATGATCAGCGCGGGGACGATCTTCACGAACGATCGTTTCCCCCGCGCAACCTCGCCCGACCTGAGACACCTGCGGACGTCGGACCCGGACGAGCATACCCGGCCGACGTTGGTGCGCGAGGGGGCGACCATCGGCGCCGGTTGTACTATCGGAAACGACCTGGTCATCGGCCGGTTCGCCATGATCGGCATGGGATCGCTGATCACTCGGAGTATCCCTGATTTCCACCTGGCCTTCGGTCATCCGGCAAGATCAATAGGGTGCGTGTGCCGCTGCGGTGAGCCCTTGCTCCACTTTCCCGCCGATCGCACCCTGGCAAATCACGAGGTCCGCTGCGGAACATGCGGCCTGGCGTACCTGGTTGACGGTACCAGGGTGCAGGAGTTGACGCCGCCATGAGCCAAGACGTGCCAAGACGCTGGTGCATCCTGGGCGGTGGCATCCTGGGCATGGCCTTGGCCCGACAGCTTGCGCAGTCCGGTATGGATGTGACCCTCTGCGAGGCTGCCCCGGAACTCGGTGGCTTGGCCGCTGCATGGACCCTGGGAAATGTGATCTGGGATCGCCATTATCACGTGACATTGCTCTCCGACACCGCACTTCGGGGTCTACTTGCCGAACTTGACCTCGAGAGTGACATGCGATGGGTGGAGACCCGCACCGGCTTCTATACGCAAGGACGACTCCACTCGATGTCAAACACGGTTGAGTTCCTCAGGTTTCCTCCCCTGGGGCTTGTCGACAAGTTGCGACTGGGCTTGACCATCCTGCACGCCTCACGAATCAAGAACTGGCGCCGGCTTGAAGGCATACCGGTCGGCGACTGGCTCCTCCGATGGTCCGGAAGGAACACTTTCGAGAAGATCTGGCTTCCCCTGCTTCGGGCCAAGCTCGGTGAGAACTACAAGAAAACCTCGGCAGCCTTCATCTGGACCACGATCGCCCGGATGTATGCCGCCCGCCGCACGGGATTGAAGAAGGAAATGTTTGGTTACCTCCCCGGCGGCTATGCCAGGATGCTCGAGCGTCTTGCTGCTGATCTCGAGTCGAAGAGTGTTGGAGTCCGGCTAAACCACTCCGTTCGGAGCGTCCAGGAAGCTGATGGCCAGGTCTCTGTCACCTTCGAGAACGGCGCACACGAGATCTTCGACGAGGCCGTGATCACCTTCCCGGCACCGCTGGCACTGCGGGTTTGTCCGGGCCTGAACGAGGAGGAGCGCATCCGGCTGGCGGGGATTCAGTACCAGGGGGTGATCTGTGCCTCGATCCTGCTCGCGAAACCCTTGGCCGGTTTCTACGTCACCAACATCACCGATGACTGGGTGCCCTTCACCGCCGTGATCGAGATGTCCGCCTTGGTGGATCGGGACCAGTTCGGTGGCCACACCCTGGTTTACCTTCCGAAGTACCTTGCGCCGGACGATCCGATGTTCGGCCTATCCAACACCGAGGTCGAGGAGCGTTTCATTCCGGCCCTGTTGAGGATGTATCCCCACCTTGATCGCTCCGATGTGCTCTGCACCCGGATCTCGCGCGCTCGTCACGTCGTGGCGTTGCCCACCTTGGACTACTCACAGCGGCTTCCGCCCATGAGCACGTCGATACCCGGCTTGCATATTGTGAACTCAGCCCATATCGTCAATGGCACGCTCAACGTCAATGAGACCCTTCAGCTCGCGAAAAGGGCGTCTTCGGCATTGCTTCAGCCCATTGGACCGACGGTTTCTTGCGAGGTGGGCTCATGAACGCTGGAGCCGGCGAAAAACCGATTGCCAGCCTGTCGCTGGACCTGGACAACAAGTGGTCGTACATGAAGACCCACGGTGACGCTGGCTGGGAGTTGTTCCCCACCTATCTCGATATCGTGGTTCCTCGCGTGCTGGCCTTCTTGAAAGACCGCGACGTGAGCATCACGTTCTTCATCGTGGGGCAGGACGCGGTCCTGGAGAAGAACGGTACCGCGCTGCGGGCGATTGCCGAGGCCGGGCACGAGATCGGGAATCATTCCTTCCACCACGAGCCCTGGCTACACCTCTACTCACCAGCCGAGCTGGAATTGGAGCTCGCGCGAGCGGAAGAAGCGATCGAGTCGGCAACCGGACAGCGGCCGATCGGTTTCCGTGGTCCCGGGTTCAGTTGCTCTGCTGCCACGCTGGAGACCCTGGCACGTCGCGGTTATGTCTACGACGCCTCGACATTTCCGACCTTCCTCGGTCCCGCGGCGCGAGCTTACTACTTCTTATCGACGCGGCTTGGCAGTGAACAGCGACGGGAACGAGCAAGGCTCTTTGGTACTGTCATGGATGGTTTTCGACCCTTGAAACCGTATCGGTGGCAAACCCCAGGTGGTAGTGTACTCGAGATCCCCGTGACCACCATGCCCTTCATCCGGGCGCCGATCCACATGAGTTACCTCCTGTTCTTGGGCTGCTTCTCGTCCGCCTTGATGCTGAGCTACTTCCGAATGGCTATCTGGCTTTGCCAACGCTCGCGAACCCCCCTCTCACTGCTGCTCCATCCTCTGGACTTCATGGGAATCGACGACGTTCCCGAACTCGGCTTTTTTCCCGGCATGCGGATGCCCGGCCCGGCCAAGCTACACGCAGTAAGCACAATTATCGATCGATTTCTGGACCAATTCCACGTCGTGCCGATGCGGGTGCATGCGCGAGATGCTGAACAGAGTCACAAACTGGCCGTGAAGACGCCCCGCTAGGATACAGCGGCAGTGGTAAACCGGGAGACATCACGACATGGTCGATCTGCTCTATCGAAGTGGCGCTGTGAACACCACCTTGTGGGCATGCTGCGGAGCGTTCCTGTTTGTACTGGTAATGCGGTATCGCCGTGGACCCAGCACCGAACCAGCGGCGACGCTGATCCAGCCACTGCTGAGTTCGTGGGCTTTTCTGGTGGCCTTGGCTGTAGGCACAGGCGTCAATGTCGGTTACGGGATCTACAAGGGATACGTTGTCCCTCGAGATTACATGCAGGATGTGTTCTCGGCCCAGAGCTTCATCGACGGTGGATCGCTGTTTCCTCCAGACATCGGCCGGAAGTGGGTCGCCTGGGTGGAGAACCATCCTCCCGCCTATTCGATCTGGCCAGCTGGATCCAGCCGTCGTCAGCAAGAGATCGAGGGGCGACAGAATGCGGCTGAATCGGACTGGGTTCAGGCGCATCCGCCACTGATGGGGCTTTTTTTTGTTCCGCTTGTGCGGTTTTTCGGAGTCTATGGGACTTACTTCGCGATCACGGTGATTTCCGTTTCAAGCCTGATCTTGTCTTTGGTGTTGATCCAGCACGAGCTCAGGGGACCGAACGCACTGGTGATCGCGACAAGTCTTTTTCTATTAATACTGGGCTGGGATGCGATCGTGGCGGTTCTTCGATCGGGGCAGTCGGGAGTATACCTTTCCTTGCTACTCATCCTGGGCTGGATTGGCGCTCGCCGCGGTCACAATGTTGCCGCGGGGCTGTGCATCGGTCTGGCGACCTGTCTGAAGGTCTATCCAGTTCTGACCCTGATTCTTGCCCTGGTGCGCCGATTTCGCATGTTCCTGGCGGCAGCCGCGACCATCTTGCTGCTTACGGGTGCCACCTTGGCGTTGTGTGGCTCGAATCTGCTATTCGATTATGCCCGTACAACTCGCTATGTGACAGAGACCTATATTCCCTATGCCACTAATTTCTCCCTGATGGCCGCGGCGAATCGGCTGGGCGAAGCGATGCAGTGGCTTATCGGCAAGGAAGGGTCAATGTTGCTGGCTGCGGGGTTTGAAGCTTGTTTTGGCATCGGTTTCGTACTTTTTCTCTCCGGGCGAGCATTTCTCACTCGAGGCAGGGAAGACCGCTCTTTGAGATCATTCGATCTGGAGTATGCCTTGACGGTTGCAGCGATGCCTTTGCTTTCGCTGGTCTCCTGGGATCACTACAAGGCCGTCCTCTTGCTTCCCCTAGCGATTCTTGGACAGCAAGTCTTCCATCACGAAGCGCGCAAAGGTCTAGCGTCCGTGCTTTGCTACCTGTGCTTACTTGCAGTTCTTGCGATTCCCGAATGGACAATAAGCATGGCGGCAGAGCAAGTCGCAAAACTAAGCCCCCACCTGGCGAAAGCGGGAATCATGAACATTACCACGATTGGGTTGTTAGTCTTGAACGGCTGGCTTGTGCGGGAGATCGTGAACGCCAGCTCTGGACCCGTTGTGGAGCGATGACGTGAATCTGCGGACGGTACTTAGCGCTGTGGTGTGATCGAGCATCCTCGCGTTTTTCTTCAATGTCGCGGTCCGTGTAGATTGACAGTCCCGGTCTTGACGCTGAATTCCTGGTTTTGCCATGTTGCGACAAACCCGTCAGTTCTTACTTCCCTTGACCGCCATCCTTCTTGTGATTGGCGCCGTGCAATACTACGTCACGCCGTCGAGCGAGCCATTCTTCAATAATGACGAAACACGGCATGTGATGACCGGGGTCTACGTACACGATTTTCTTCGCGACCTGCCATTGAGCCGGCCCAAGGACCACGTGGTCGCCTATTACCTCCAGTATCCGGCACTCGGTCTACTGGTCTGGCCTCCCTGCTTCTACGTGATCGAAGGCCTGGCGATGAGCGTATTCGGGACATCCTTCGAAGTGGGAAGGGGGTTGATCGCATTGTTCGGGGTTGTCGGGCTGGCGTATTTTTTCGCGCTCGTTCGTCGCTTGCGTTCACCGCGAGACGCTGCACTGGCGACGCTCCTCCTGGCGTTGTGCCCTCTGGTTTTTCTTTTCTCCCATCAGGTCATGCTCGAGGTGCCGATGCTGGCACTCATGCTCGCGGCGATCTTTCATTTTCAACGGTACCTGGAGGAAGCCCACCGGCTCGATCTCTTCCTGACCTCGGTTGCATCTGCACTGGCTGCGCTGACGCGTTACGACGCCGTCGTGCTGCTGCCCTTCTTCGCCATCCTCATCATTGCGAGGCGTCGTCTCGACCTGCTCCGACGGTTGGACGTCCTGCTCGCTGTCGCGCTGGCACTTGCACTGACCGCCCCCTATTATGTGCTGGCTTTCTACTATTATCGGACGGGCCTTTATTCTGCCGCAATCGAGGGCGTGGACTCCTCCGGGGGCGGTTTCCTCAAACTTGCCAATCTGAGCTTCTATTTAACCGTCCTTCCTGAGCAGGTGTCCTGGTTTCTGCTTGTGCCAGCAACCCTGGGATTAGTTGCTGCAACCGTGCAACCCGAACATCGTCGTCGTTCCTGGACAATTCTCGCATTGTTCATCGCGACTTACGTGACGTTCACTCCCTTGGCCGAACTTGAAGCCCGGCACGCTCTGGCCTGGGTTCCGGCGATCGTCGTGTTCGCCGTCGATGGGCTTGGTTTGCTCGCGGGCAGGGTCAGGTCGCCTGTCGTGTGGATCCTGCTTGCAACCGTGATGGTTGGGGGAACAGCCTGGACCGCGCTTCACCTTCCCGCATGTTTCGTTCGCGGCTACGAGGACGCGGCGCGTCACGTGGTGTCAAACACCCAGGAAGCCCCCATCTTTCTGTTCGACGGCGCTTTCGGTGGGAACTTTATTCTTCAAGTGCGACGCCACGATGTCGGGCGGAAGTGCACGGTGCTCAGGGCAGACCACGTTCTTTACAGATCGCTGAACGAGTCCGGGTCACTCTATGAAGAGTACGCCGAGACGGAACAAAAGATGCTGGACCTTATCGAAAAACTCGCCCCGGACCACTTGGTTGTGGAAACCCCTCGTGCTGCCCCGGACTCTCCTGCCAGCCAGAAGCTGAGAGCTACACTGGATGCTCACCCCGATCGTTTTCAACGCGAACGGACCATTCCCATCCTGACCAATGTTCCATGCCTTCGCGGTGTTGTGTTGCAGATCTACCGCAATCTGGATCGCACCAGCCACGCGCGGCGTCACCGCTTCATTGGCATGCCCAGTATCGGGCGATCGCTCGAGACCGGTCTTCCCGGCCTTTGAGAGCTTGGGGGACAAACGAGATGGGCCCATCGGGGGACAGGCCTCTCTCGATCAGCTCCTGCGGAGCACATCGTCTCGATAGCACCGAGGATGCTTCAAACAGGTAACGGCTTCTCGCTCAAACCTCCAACCGCCACGGCGAGCGCATCTCGCGGGAAAGCATGGCGTTGCCCTTCTCGGCCCTCGGGCCGACGAAGTCCTGGGCGATCGGATCCCAGGTGAGGGGAATCCCCAGCCGCAGCGCGATCACGCCCATGTGGCACACCGAGACCGAACGGTAGCCGACCTCGACATTGCAGATGCATCGCTTGCGGCTGTGGATGCAGTCCATGAAATTGCCCATGTGATCATCCGATTTGTACAGACGATGGGCATTCCTGGGCAGCGGTTCTTCCAGCAGCTTGGGATCGCTGGCTTCAATCCGCTCGCGGTTGACGAAGATCCAGCCGCGATCGCCGATGAACCGGTTGCCGTTCTCGCCGTCGCTGGTCGTGATCAGGCGCGCGCCGTTTTCGTAACCGTAGGTCACGGCAAAGTGGGGGTGGCAGTTGTAAGAATTCGGCTTTTTGGACGGGGTTACTCCGGTGGCGGTCACGGACACTGGACCGGAGCTGTCCATTCCCAGGCCCCACTGTGCGATGTCGTTGTGGTGCGCGCCCCAGTCGGTCATCTTGCCGCCGGAGTATTCGTACCACCAGCGGAACTCGTAATGGCACCGCTCCTTGACGTAAGGGACATCGGCCGTGGGGCCTTTCCAGAAGTTCCAGTCCAGGCCTTCGGGAACGGCAACTTCGGGAAAGGGGCCGCCCACCGGGTTGTCGCCGATCCGAGCCTCGACGGTGTGGACCTTGCCGATCCGGCCGTTGCGGACCAGTTCGCAGGCCAGGCGATAGCGGGCGTCGGATCGTTGCTGGCTGCCCGTCTGGAAGACACGGTCATACTTCCGCGCGGCCTTGACCATCGCCTTGCCCTCGTCGATGGTCAGGCAGAGAGGTTTCTCGGAGTACACGTCGCAGCCGTGCTTCATTGCCGCGATCGCGGTCAGGGCGTGCCAGTGATCGACCGTGCCGATCGTCACGGCGTCGAGCTTCTCGTTGGCAAGCAACTCGCGAAAATCGGCATACTGATGACAATCCTTACCGATTTCCTTCGCGCCCTTCTTGCGGTGGTCCCCATCGACATCACAGACCGCGACGAACTTGACTCCGGGCTTGCCCTTGGCCCATTTCATGATGCCGGTGCCTTGTCCGCCGACGCCGATGGCGCCCATCACGATCTGGTCGTTGGGACCACGCCGACTCGCCTTTCGCACGGTGGACTCTTTCTCCTGCTGGGCGGCGAGGACCTCACGGGCGTACCAGAGTGGCAGGCCCGCGCCGATCGTCAGCGTGGCCAGCGACCGATCCATGAACCCACGGCGAGACAGGCTTCCACAACCCACTTCCATCATCGTTCTCCCTCTTGATCAGGACCCCAAGGGTAATTCGGTCATGCCCGGTCCAGATCCCGGACATTTCAGTCACGACCGATCCTCATGCCATCTTAAGCATTCCCCATGTGGCGACGAAACGACCTGGCCCGTGTTGCCTGGCGGGCCCGATGAAGGGCCGTTATACTCCGATGAACATGCCCGTTTCTCGGGGGATGTTCCGGCTCATGCCCCACGTTAGTCAGTAGTCAGTGGCCAGCGAGATAAGAGTGAGATTCTCAAGAACATCAGCATGAGTACGAAGACAAGCACGAGAACGAAGATAGAGCGTCCTCCCGGCCCCCGGCAGCACTGGCTGTCGGGAAACTTGCGGGAGTTCAGTCGCGACCGCCTGGGGGCGCTCACGCGCTGGCATCGCCAGTACGGCGACCTGGTCTGGGCGCGATTCGGGCCCAGAGCGATCCTCTTCCTCAACCATCCCGACCTGGTCGAGGAGGTGCTGGTTGCCCAGAACCGCAAGTTCATCAAGCATTACCGGTTGCGCAGTGCTAGGCGTACCCTTGGCAAGGGCCTCTTGACCAGCGAGGGCGATTTCTGGCGCACCCAGCGCAAGCTGGCTCAACCGGCGTTCCATCGCGACCGGATCGCCGCTTATGCAGATGTAATGGTTCAATACACCGAGCGGATGCTGGTGTCCTGGAAAGACGGGCAAACGCGCGACGTCCAAGCCGACATGATGCGGCTGACCCTCGAGATCGTGGCCAGGACGCTCTTCGCCGCCGAGGTTGGCAGCGACTCGGCCGGTGCGAGTGCCGCGATGGAAACGCTCATGCATACCTCGATGAA
>Ga0209039_10002590_pt1 | contig 15147 bp, 9 predicted proteins | sample BogFormECP12_OM1_FD_188238 | JGI IMG/M metagenome (GOLD analysis project Ga0209039, IMG submission 188238) | Bog forest soil microbial communities from Calvert Island, British Columbia, Canada - ECP12_OM1 (SPAdes) (version 2) | ecosystem: Environmental > Aquatic > Freshwater > Wetlands > Bog ... | reverse complement strand
GTTAGGCGGAAATTCCCGCAAAATCTTTGAGTCTAAAGGACTTATAGGCAAAATATTCCGGAATAAGGACTTAGCTCCAAAACAGCACTGAAAATGACTTTGGGGCAGCTTCGCGGGCCGTCTTGGAGAGACGGACACAGTGATAGCTGCCCCAATCTGGAAACATTATCGCACCGGTGCGGGCTGGAAGTCTGTGATGACGGTCACTGGTCAGATGTGATGAAAAAAACTCAAAGGCCCTGCCCGAGCGAAGGCTTGGACGCGCCACCCTCCACTTTTCAGCCGCCGTGCTCAACCAATATCTGTCGGTAAAAGAGCGGAGCCTGATCTGGTAGGCTGCGGGGTTCTGAGCGTAAACGCCTGTGGCTGTTGAAAAAGGAACCAAAACAGTAATTTCTGTGAATTTCAGCGTCTACGGCGAACGAACATTCAATGACTTACGAAGGAATTTCACCGTTGAAATTCCCTGAAAAGAGTTCTTCATCAGCCACGCCTTTTTTCGACAACTATCTTGAACCTGCCAATCGCGCGATATAAGTTGGAGCATGTTCCGGAGCGGTTCTGGACTGAGTAGACGAGTGGGGGCGAACAGTTGTTCTTGCCGCGCGGCAGACGCACATCGGATATTTCAGAAACTCCATCATCGGAAGCGTCCGGTCGAATCTCCCGACTTGAAAAACGCGAACGCCACTGCCGAACGGTAGTGGCGTTCATGGTCACTTCTGTTTGTCCTTTTCGCTTGGCGGTTGCTTCTTGGGCGGAGGTGGCGGAGTCTTCGGCTTGGCCTGCGGCGCCGGATGCGGTGCCTGTCTTTGAGCCTGCGGCGCAGCTGGCTTGGCTTCCGCCTTCGGGGCCGGTTTGGGCGCGGCCGGCGGAGTCGCGGGTCTTGCTGCTTGCGGAGGCGCCGCCGGTTTTGATGTTTGGGGCGTCGGAGTCTTCGGTTTGGCCTCCGGCGCCGGATGCGGTGCCTGCCTTTGAGCCTGCGGCGCAGCTGGCTTGGCTTCCGCCTTCGGGGCCGGCTTGGGCGCGGCTGGCGGAGTCGCGGGTCTTGCTGCTTGCGGAGGCGCCGCCGGTTTTGATGTTTGAGGCGGCGGAGTCTTCGGTTTGGCCTCCGGCGCCGGATGCGGTGCCTGCCTTTGAGCCTGCGGCGCAGCTGGCTTGGCTTCCGCCTTCGGGGCCGGTTGCTGCGGAGCGGGCTTGGTCTGCTGTGGCTGCGGAGCAGGCCGTGTCTGAACCTGTGGTTTAGGCTGGGCCGCAGGGGTCGTCTGCGGTTGGGGACGATTCGGCTGCGCAGGTCGCGTGGCCGCAGCAGGCCGAGCAGGAATCACCGGAGCGATCGGTTTGCCTTCGGGGATGGGCTTGGTCGCTGCAAGAACGGCCGGCCGCCCTTGATTGACAGAGGCAAACTGCTGACGGTTCTGTGCTGCTGACTGCTGCTGCTGCAACTGCGTGGTCATCGGAGGAATGCGCTGCTCACGTGTTGCGGCGACTTCCGTCGGCAGAGGCCGGCGAGTGATGCCTCCCGGCCCGTTGTAGCTGGAACGGTTATTCGTAATGTTGACTGTGGTGTTGTTGACGATGACCGTATTCGTTACCGTGCGGTTATACACTTGAACGTTGGTGATGTTCACATTGTTGACGGAACGGTTATAGTTGAAACGATCTCCGTTCCAGTACCCGCCCTGATAGCCGACTCCGACGTAGCCGAATCCATAGTTAATGCCGCCGTAGTAGCCGATATGCCGGCCCCAATAGCCATGGTTATAGCGGTACCTGCCGCGGACAAATCCCCAATATCCCGGCGTCCACAGGTAGCCCACTTGAGGCGGCCGCGCCCAGGCGCCGGGCACCCAGTAGTAGCCCTGAGGAGCATAGCTCCAATATCCGGGCGTCCACAGATAGCCATCGCCGGGGCAATCAGGCTGCGAATATTCCGGCAACGGTGGCGGGGGTTGTGTGGCCTCAAGCACCGGCTGGCCGTAGCTTGTATCCTCCTCGCCGGCACCGTAATCTTCATTGGAATAGTTCTGGTCCGGCGCAGGCTGCTGATAGTTCTGCTGCGGCGCCGGGTTTGCTGGCTGATTGTTGGTGCTGGGCGCCTGGGTCGCTTCCGCTGGGGCCAGGTTGGCCGCAGCTGCTGGATCCTGAGACTGATCGGTCTGCAGCGGTTGATTCTGGCTGCTTGTGTCCTGGGTGCCGTTTTTCTGGCATCCTACAACTCCAAACGTCACTGCGATGGATAGAACTGCCAGAACCATAAAAGCAGAAGATACTTTGTTGATCTTGTTCATAAAGGTTGTTCTCCGCGAGATCAGGATACAGGATTTCCAGGGCGACTGCCTTCCCCTGGAGAAGCTGCTCGATGACTTCCCAGCGTCAGACTATGCAGTTGATGACGCAACATCGGGGATTGCACTCATCGAGCGACACGTGAGCGCAGATGAGCTTACGGCGCGCCTGAAGGCGTGCCCTGATACGAACCCACTTACGGCGCGACTTAAAGCCGCGCCGCTTCAAAACAAAGTCTAGGGCCGGGAGTGATTCTGGTGGGCGGGGGTTGTAATTGCTCCTTCTGCAGCCGACCTGACCAGTGCCGCGTACTTTGCAAATACTCCGGTTTTGTAGCGCGGCGCCGGGGGTTTCCATTCCGTCAGCCGCCGCGCAATCTCGGCGTCGGAAATCTCCAGCTCCAGCCTTCGGATCTTGGTGTCGATGGTGATGCGGTCGCCCTCGCGGATTGCGGCAATCGGACCGCCCAGCGCCGCTTCTGGTGAGACGTGGCCGACCATCAGACCGCGGGTCGCGCCGCTGAAGCGTCCGTCGGTGATCAGGGCGACGCTCTCGCCTAAGCCTTCGCCGACGATGGCCGCGGTCACGCTCAACATTTCTCTCATGCCGGGTCCGCCTTTGGGACCTTCATAGCGGATCACCACCACGTCTCCAGCTTTGATTTGCTTGCTGGTTACTGCCTGCATCGCGGCTTCTTCGGAATCGAAGACGCGCGCCGGGCCGGTTTGCGATCCGCGTTCGTGGCCGCTCATTTTTACTACTCCGCCGCCGGGAGCGAGATTCCCTTTCAAGATAACCAGTCCACCCGTGGCCTTCAGCGGCTTAGTTAGGGGAGCGATCACCGTCTGTCCAGCCGTTTCTATCGCTCGGTTCGCCTCTTCGGCAAATGTCTTTCCGGTCACCGTCATCGCCAAACCATTTACGTGCTTGCCGTCGAGGAGCCTCTTGGCGATCACCGGAATGCCGCCGGCAGCGTCCACATCGGCCGCCACGTATTTTCCCGCGGGCTTCAAGTCGGCGAGCAGGGGCGTGCGTTCGCTGACCCGCTGAAAATCGTCGATCTCGAGCGGCAGCCCCATTTCGCGCGAGATCGCCAGCAGATGGAGCACGGCGTTGGTCGAACCCCCCGTCGTAGCCACGCCTGCGATGGCGTTCTCGAAGGCCGCATGCGTCAAAATATCGCTCGGACGAATCCCGCGCTTCAGAAGATTCATCACCACTTCGCCGCAGCGGAACGCGACTTCGTCCTTGCGCGGGTCCATCGCCGGAATGCCGTTAAATCCCATGGGCGAAAGGCCGATCAGTTCCATCACCGTGCTCATCGTGTTGGCCGTGTACTGCCCGCCGCATGCGCCCGCCCCCGGACACGCCACGTTTTCCAAAGCGAGCAGATCGGCGTCGCTCATTTTGCCCGCCGCGTTTGCACCGACGGCCTCGAACACATCCTGAATGGTTACGTCTTTGCCGCGATACTTCCCGGCGGCAATGGTTCCGCCGTAAAGCACCAGGCCGGGCAGGTTCATGCGGGCCAAAGCCATGGCCGCGGCGGGGATGGTCTTGTCGCATCCGACAATGCAAACCGCCGCATCGAAAAGCTGTCCGCGGCAGACCAGTTCGATGGAGTCGGCAATCACCTCGCGGCTGACGAGCGACGCCTTCATGCCTTCGGTGCCCATGGTCTCGCCGTCGGAAATGGCGATGGTGTTGAACTCCATGGGCGTGCCGCCCGCGGCGCGAATGCCTTCTTTCACCTTGGCCGAAAGACGGCGCAGGTGGAAGTTGCAGGGCATGGTCTCGATCCAGGTGTTGGCGACAGCGATGAGCGGCTTGGCGAGATCGTCGTCGGTGAAGCCGATGGCTTTGTACATGGCGCGCGCCGGAGCCTGGTCGCGCCCGTCAGTGATATTGCGACTGCGATGTTTGAGGTCGATGTCCATGGGAGTGATGGTGCCAGTGTAGCTGAAGTAGAGAAGCTGTCAGCTCTTAGCTATCAGGTCTCAGCAAAGACGGGAGATTTTTCTGAGAACTGAGAACTTCTTTGCCTTCCGGTTACGCGCTTTTCTTCTTCTCCGACGGCAGCCAGGACATCATCGCCCGCAACTGCTCGCCTACTTTTTCAATCGGGTGCTGTTTCGCGGCCTCGCGCAGCTTGGCAAACTTCTTGCCGCCCTTCTTGTTCTCTGCAATCCATTCCTTGGCGAAGGTGCCGTTCTGGATTTGCTTCAGCACTTTCTTCATCGCCGTGCGGGTTTCGTCTCCCACAACCAATTCGCCGCGGGTCAGGTCGCCGTACTCGGCTGTGTTTGAGATCGAATAGCGCATGCGGCTCAAGCCGCCTTCGTAGATGAGGTCCACGATCAGCTTCATCTCATGCACGCACTCGAAGTAGGCGATCTCAGGAGCGTATCCGGCCGCCACGAGCGTCTCGAAACCTTTCTGCATCAGCGAAGTCAGGCCGCCGCAGAGCACCGCCTGTTCGCCGAACAGGTCACTCTCGGTTTCTTCCCTGAAGGTGGTCTGCAACACGCCGGCGCGCGTCGAACCGATGCCGTGGGCATAGCAGAGCGCGAATTCATGAGCGCGTCCGCTGGCATCCTGGTGAATGGCCAGCAGCGAAGGCACGCCGCCGCCCTGCGCATACACGCGCCGCAGCAAATGGCCCGGGCTCTTCGGCGCAATCATGACCACGTCCACATCCTTCGGAGGCTTGATGGTCTTGAAGTGAATCGAAAAACCGTGCGAGAAGCCGAGAATCTTTCCTTTGCGCAGATGCGGCTTGATGGCCGATTCGTAGAACTCGGCCTGGGTCTCGTCGGGGGTGAGAATCTGGAGCCAGTCGGCGCGCTTGGCGGCCTCGGGGGGAGCGACGACGGTCATTCCATCCGCCCGCGCCTGCTGGGCGGAGCCGCGGCCGGGATCGAGCCCGATTATCACGTCGTATCCGCTGTCACGCAGGTTCTGCGCCTGCGCGTGTCCCTGCGACCCGTAGCCGAAGACGGCAATGGTTTTGCCCTTCAATGCTGAAGGGTTGGCATCGTTTTGATAAAAGACTGTGGCCACTGGCAAACTCCTTAGGTCTATTTGAGCTGAAATCTATGTTGGCTGAGATACTAAATCATGTTGGAAGACAAAGAACCGACCGATCGGTCGGTTTAGGAAATGCTACCCACCTGAACCTGCCGATGTCAACCCCCGTACTCGTCCATGTCATACGCCATTAAAAATGAGAAATGCTTTGAAGGGGCGGGGCTTGCTGCGTCTCTACAGGCGTAAAGCGATACCCTGATACGAACCTGCGTTTTTTCGCAGCCTCTTTAGCCCCTGAGGTAAACGGCTCATGCTACCCGAAAAACAGCGCCAACTTCCTTGTTGGCGGCAAAGCAGGGGTTATCCCGAGGCGGCTCGGACCCCGGAGTTCAGCAGGAAAGGGCAGGTTCTATTTCTTGAGTTCCTGCGGCCAGTTCACCACCAGGGTCAGGCTGGGCGAATTCTGCACCGGCGCTTGCATCATAAGCAAGCGCTTGCCGTCGGCGACGGCCTCGAATTGGTTGGTGCCCACGGACTGTGTAGGAAACAGGACTTGCGGTTTACCCAGATCCACGCTATCGCCGTGCGCCGTGACTTCCACCGAGGCCATGCGCAAGTGGTCATCCACATAGAGGATCTCTTTGCCGTTGCGGCTCCATACTGCTTCCGCACCGTCCCCCACCAGGAACTTGCCGGCGGGTTTGGGGAAGGCCACGACATAGACCTGGGGGTGTCCGGCCTCGAACGAGGTAAAAGACATCCATTTTGCATCTGGCGAAAACGCGGGACTACGGGTGTTGTACTTCTCCTGCAGGAAGGCATAGGGTTTGCGGTCGCCGAACATGGGCATTACCCATATATCGAAGTGGCCGTTGGTTATGGTTTCGTAGGCGATGTATTTTCCGTCCGAGGACCAACTGGTGGGGTACTTGTCCAAATCGTCGTGATAGAGCAATTCCTCCTGGCGGGCGCCATTGGCCGGCCTGGTATAGAGGTCAATCTTCCCGTTGCGCCCGGAGTCGAAAACAATGGTGTTCCCGTCCGGAGACCAGATGGGATCGTCATCTCTGGACTGCGAGAAACTGAATTGTGACTTGGTGCCGCGGACGAGGTCGTAGATGTAAATCTCCAGGTGTCCCGCGGCGTCGGCCCGCGCCGCAGAGACCTTCTTTCCGTCGGGCGAGATGTGGGCGTCCTGGAAGGTCCCGCTGTCAATGATATCGCCCTTCTTCCCGCTGCGGTCGTACCATGCCAGGTCGAGAGCAGCCGCCTGCCCGCCGGCGAAGATCAGCTTACCGTCACTCGAGAGTGAGAACGCAGCCGCTCCCCGGGTTTCACCGCGGACCTGCTCGGCGATGGGCACGGGATTCCCGGCCAATTTCAGCTTCTTTTCATCGAAGCTCTGCGTCATCAGGTTCCCGCCGTGGACAAACACCAGATGTCCGCTGGCGTATTGGGCACGGAAATCCGAGTCCACCAGGATTATGTCCTGCTGCGAATCGAGCGCGCCCAGATGAATACGTCCCCCTTCCTGGTTGCCGGAAGCGTATTGATAAAAGATGAAGTGCCTTCCATCGGGCAGAAATACCGGCCAGCGCGGGGAACCAGTGCTTGCGGCTGCCTTCTCTTCGCCGATCGCGTGGGACGGTGTTCCGCCGGCCGCCGGAATGCGGAGCATGGCGGAGGTGGTGTCGGGGGTGTACAGAATGGTGCCATCGGCTCCCCAGGCGCCGCCGCGAGGCTGGGGAGCGCCGGCCAGGGTTTGCACCGCTCCTCCGCTGGCGTCAATGATCCTCAGTTTTCCCTGCGCAAAGAATCCCAGGCTGCGGCTGTCCGGCGACCAGAAGGGGAACGCGGCATCGTCGGTGCCGGCTAGCGGCTGGGCTGAGGTCGAATCCAGAGAGCGCACCCAGAGTTGGGGCGCGCCTCCAGCGGCGGTTGCCGAAAACGCCAGCTTGGCGCCATCGGGCGAAAGGGCAATGCTCATCGGATCAAAGGAGTGCTGGTCCGGCGGCAAAATGCTTACTCGCAAGGGGTGGGCGGGCACAGGCGCGCGCAACACAAAGCCAATGGCAAAGGCGATGGCGGCCGCGGCGGCCACAGCGGCTACCGTCCACGCCAGTTTCTGCGAGACGCGCCGCCTCGCCGCCACGGGCGCGGGGATGCCCGCTTTTGAGCCGGCCTCGGCAATCCATTGCAGTTGCAGCTTGACGTCGTGGGCCGTTTGCCAGCGGTCGTCGGGGTCCTTCGCCATGCAGGTCCTGACCACGCGGTCGAGCGCAGGCGGCGACATGGGCTGAACCGCCGAAATGGGCTGCGGGTCGGAAGCCAGAATGGCGGCAACAATGCTGGCCTGGCTCTTGCCCGTGAAGGCGCGCCGGCCCGAGGCCATTTCGTACAACACCGCTCCCAGTGCGAAAATGTCGGAGCGCGCGTCGGCCTCCTTGCCTTCCAACTGCTCCGGCGACATGTATTGGAAGGTGCCCAACACCATGCCCTGTGCGGTCAAGGGCTGATCCGCCGACGGCCGGGACAACGTCATGGTCAAACTGGATGAAGGAGGGGCTTCGGCCGGCGTGGCCTTGGCCAATCCGAAGTCCATCAGCTTGGCGCCGGACTTGGTCAGCATGATATTGCCTGGCTTCAGGTCGCGGTGGATCACACCGTTCTTGTGCGCTTTTTCCAGGCCCTCGCAGATCTCGATCCCATACTTCAGTACCTGTTCGGGCGACAGCGGTCCTTTCATGAGGCGATCGCCCAGAGTCTCGCCTTCGAGGTACTCCATGACCAGGAAATCGGTCCCGTCCTGGTGGCCGACGTCATGCAGGGTGCAGATGTTGGGATGGTTCAGAGAAGAAATGGCGCGGGCTTCGCGCTCGAAACGCTGCTTGGCCTCGAGATTGGAAGAAAGATGCGCCGGCAGAATCTTAACCGCGACGGTGCGATCGAGGCGCGTGTCGCGGGCGAGGTACACCTCGCCCATGCCGCCCGCGCCCAGCGGCGATTGAATTTCATAGGGGCCGAGTTTCGTGCCAGAGGTGAGGGCCATAGGTTGCTCGGCATTATAGTGCAAGGACAACCGACCCTTTGGATTTTGTGGGTGCCAGCGCGGCGGCCCTTCCCTGGCAGCGCCATGGCGAAGCTGTGGCCGCCTGAGGCCGTCATGAAGCAGTTTTGTCCACGCACAGAAATTCCAGCCCGGTAACGGAGGAAGTTGTTCGCGGGTCACGGGGTACTTCGCACCGCCCAAACCAGGCGCGAGATTCGCTTGTAGAGCCGGGACCCTATTTCGCGATACCATCTGTAGTGATGCTTCGCGAAGCTGCCATCGAACCTCGTCACGAGCCCCGGCAGGAACCTCGGCAGGAAATCCTGCGCACCGCCGCCCGGCTTTTTCAGCAGCAGGGATACGATGCCACATCCATGAACGATGTGGCAGCTGCGCTCAAGCTCTCCAAGGGCGGCCTGTATCACCACTTCCAGTCGAAGGACGAGATCCTGTACAACATCATGTCGCATGCCATGGACATCACCGAGCAACGGGTCATCAATGTGGTGCGCCACATCGACGGGGTCAGCGCTGCCGGAGCCGAAGAGCGCCTGCGCACGCTGATCCGGCTGCACATCCAGGTTGTGCTCAGTCCCGAAGACCGTGAGATTACGGTCATGCTGCACGAGAACCATCCGCTGCCGGCCGCGCTCCGCCGCAAGATCAACGGACGCAAGAAGGATTACCTGCACTTCGTCGAGAACCTGATCACCGACGTGCAGCGCAAGCGTAATTCCCCGTCGCCGGTCACGCCGCGCGCGGCCGCCCTTGCCCTGGTCGGCATGATCAACTGGATCTATCAGTGGTACAAACCCGACGGCCCGCTGACCGGCGAGGCGATTGTGCGGCAGTACACGGATATCTTTTTTCATGGAGCGGTGGGGTAGTTCTCAGTTCCCGGGTTGGGTATCGAAGAGACGCGGCTTGCCGCGTCTCACGGCCTGCGAGGAGCGAACAGCGGGTAGCGGTTTCCCGACGCACATCGTGGCCGGGCGGGGACGCCCGGCGCTCCGTCGCTGCTGAGAGACGCTCGCTGAGAACTGAGAACTTCCCTACTCGCCAGCCGCTTTTGCCGGCACCCAATACACTTCTTCTTTTAAGTTTTCTCTCTGGAAACCGATCCGCTTCAGGATACCCTTCCCGTGCTCGACCATCTCCGGATGCCCGCACAGATACGCGATGCTATTCGCCCCGGTGCATCCCCACTGGTCGGCGTACTTGCGAATCAGTTCGTCCACGCGGCCGACCTCGCCTTTCCAACTCTCGTCCTCCCAGGGACGGCTGACCGTGAAAACACAGCGAAACCACGGCGCTTGTTTCGAGAAGTATTCCAGTTCGTCGCGATAACCGAACTCCCACGACCGGCTCGCGCCGTCCAGCAGAAATAATTTGTGGTCGCCAGCGAACCTGCCCTCTTTCCAGTCCTGGAACAGGGTTCGCACATAGCTGACAAAAGGCGCGACTCCGGTCACGGTGCTCACCATCAGGTGGTTCGTGCGCTCCGGTTGTGCGCTGTCGAATGTGAAGCTGCCCTTCGCAACTTTGCGCACCAAGACTTCATCGCCCAACTGAAGGTCATACAGCGGCGGCGTGGTCTCGCCGTGCGGGATCAGCTCAAAAAAGAATTCCAATTCCTTTTCGTGGGGAGAAGAAGCAATCGAGTAGGGACGCTCCAGTCGCCGCGCGTGTCGTTCAATCCCGAGCGTCGCGTATTGGCCCGGAGCAAAGCTGAACTCCGCCCCGGGATCAATGCGAATCATCCATAGATCCGGCGCAAAATCCGCGCGCTTGGTAATGCGGGCCCGGTAGTGCTTGTCATCCATAGGAAGGTCTCAGGTCTTAGGTGTCAGGTCTCGAGGGAGCCAATGGTAGTGCTTGTCATCCGCAGCGATCAGTTTCCGACATCCCGAATCTCAAAGCCGACCGGTCGGTTGCCGGTGCTATAGACTACCGCAATTCGCGAGTCTTTTGTGCCTATTTCCTGATGTCAACTGGGGTTGTCTTCAGTTCGAGATCGGCACTCGAGTCGAGTGGGGCACGCGCGTTGCAGTTTTCCTGAGGCCTTGGACCTGACACCTGAATAAAGAACAGCCCGCAAGCTTTTCAGCCTGCGGGCTGCCCGGTGGACTGTTTGGGATTGACTGAGGTGGTCACTCTCGTGGCCCCTCGCTCACTCCGGTGCCGGGCACAGCGTGTGCCCGGCGGATCAGCCCCTATTCACGGATTGTTTGCGAGAGATGGTTCCCGATTCCCCCGACCAAAGGTTCCTCGAGAACTCCGCTTAGAGCAACCGCCCTAAGACTCAGCCACCTCACCTGGTCTGGTACTACTGTGACTTTCAGAACTTGTCATCCGACCACCTCCTCTCCGGTGTAAAGGCAGAGTACAAAAAAGCCAGCTCGGCGTCAACGGCACGAAGGAGGAGTGCCGCGGGAATTAACAGGTGTCAGGTCTCAGCTCTTGGCTCTCAGCTACCAGTTTTCAGTGAGAAGCGCCGGAACCTGATACTGAGTACTGGCAACTGAGAACTGGGAACTGGTTTCGCGGGTACACTGGTTTCAGGTTCGCGCTGACCGTGGCGCATCCCCAGAAGACGAATGAAAACAACCACCGTGGGGTTCCACTCGACATGCCAGCCGTGAGCGTGGCTTCCACCGTCCTCAACGAGAGCGAAGACATCGACGCCCTCGTCGAGAGTCTGATGCGGCAGACTCTCGCTGCCGCGGAAGTCATCATCGTCGATGGCGGTTCCACCGACGGAACCTGGGAGCGTCTCGAAGCCGCGCGGTTAAAGTACCCGACCCTGGTTGCCATCCGCGATGAAAGCTGCAGCCTGCAACGTTCCCCGGGACCGATCGCGCGCGGTCGCAATGTCGCAATCGCCGCTGCCTCCTCCGAAGTCATCGCCTGCGTCGACGCCGGATGCACTTACCATCCCGACTGGCTCGTGAACCTCACGGCCCCGATTTTTGCAGGCGACTCCCAGTATTCCGTTGGCGGATCGTACGTTGATCTAAGAAATCCCGATCTAACAAATCCCGATCTAACAAATATTGACCCAACAAATGTTGACCCAGCAAAGTCCACCGTGTGGGATGTGGCCTCCGCGCCCTTCTTCGGAGTCAAGTTAAACCCGAACGCAGCCACCAAGTCTTGCACCGCCCGCTCCATGGCCTTCCGCAAAGAGCTGTGGCAACGCGTGGGCGGATTCCCCGAAACCGTCTTCCTCGGAGAAGACACCGTGTTCGATTCCAAGGTGCGCCAGCTTGTGACCCCTGCTTTCGCGGAAGGCGCCAAGGCGTCTTACCAGCCGCGCCACAGTTTCCGCTCCGCTCTCCGGCAAATGGTCAGCTATTCCGTAACCGACGGCGTTTTGGGCGGACGCTCGGCGCGCCTATGGCGAAACCTGGCTCGCTGCCTCGCCGAGATTCTTGCCGCCCTCGCTCTTATCTACTCGCCCATTCCGCTGATGTGCGTGCTCGCGCTCGAAATCTATTTTGCGTTTCGGTTGGACTGGGCCGACATCCGAAAAACTTCCATGCGCACACTGGGCGCACGCCTGGTATTTTCCCTGATTATCCCCTGGGTAGTTGCGTGGTATCAGACGGTAGGCAGCATCACCAAGAAAAACCGTCCCAACCGGCAGAATTTCACTTAGCTGGAGGCGGCTGGTTTGATCGGAGGCGACCGCAGGGAAGCGCGGCGTCGACCGATGCGCGCTTCCGGTGCTGCAAATGGAGCAGGGGTTCAGCTTCCGGACTCGCCCGGAACTCGCAGTACATGCCCGCCAGATACCTACCTTCGTTACTGCCCCTTCCCTAGACTGAAAGCATTCCTGCAGCGCAGGGAAGGCTTCCCCCGAGTCAAAGATCTTTCAACAAGTTCTCAGTTCCCGGTTCTCAGTTCTCGGAAAAATCCTCTGATCGACCAGTTCAATTCCGCAATGAGAATGGAGACTGAGAACTGAGAACTGGGAACTGACTTCAGCCCTTCCACCGGTATGCGTCTGGTTGGGGCAGGCCTATATGCTCCAGCACGCGGTTCGCGAATTCCCGGGCCATGGCATCGGCGCTCGACGGGTGGTTATAGAACGTCGGGATCAGCGGGAAGATAGTCGCCCCTGCGTCCGCCGCCAGCGACATGTTGCGGATGTGGATTTTGTTCAGCGGCGTTTCGCGAACGCACAGCACGAGCGGCCGACGCTCTTTAAGAGTCACGTCGGCGGCGCGCTCGATGAGGCGCGAGGCGGTGCCGTTGGCAATGCGGCCGAGCGTGCCGACGCTGCATGGGATCACGACCATGGCGTCGGAAGGATACGACCCGCTGGCCACGTTCGCCCCGATATCGGCGTTTGCCTGCTGCTGAATCTTTGCCGAAGGCGCGCCGATGATTTGACGTAGGAGGTCAGAACGGCCTTCGACGCCGAGTTCCTCGGCGATGACGCGCAGGCCGGCGTCAGAAGCGATGAAGTTCACCGTCTTCACCCGCGGGTCGCGTTCCACGGTGAGTAGAAAGTGCTTCAGAAATAACGACCCACTGGCGCCGGTGGTGGCAACAGTCAGGTTTTCCGGCGCAAGAAGAGGCAAAGTTGGCGCTCCACGAGGCAATCTAGTTCGCGGCCTCGAAAAGCTGAGGATAGGGACGCGGGGAGGGCAAGTCAAGACGAGGGAAGCTGGTTGATTTGTGATTTGTAATTTGTAATTTCTGATTTGTAATATCGACATTCAGTGAAGCGAAGGCGACTAGCGAACGACCGACGACGAACGACCGACGACGCATTTATGGCAACCACCGGCATCTTACGATCGCGGCGCAGCGCCGCTCAACTCCACGCCCTGGCGAGCGTCGAGCGTGAGATTCGCGCCATCGATCCCGCTGCCGGACGCAAATATCTCCGCGACTTTCGCGAGGCCTACCGCTCCTACGAGAAAATTCTCGCCCCGAGCGATGTCCGCGACGAAATCGCCAAAGCCGGAATCGTATTGGTCGGCGACTACCACGCCCTGCCCAACTCGCAGCGCTATCTAGCCTCGCTCCTCCGCGATCCCGAACTCCACCAACGCCCCGTAGTGCTGGGAGTGGAAACCATTTTTTCCCGCGACCAGCACATTCTCGACGAATGGTTCCGCGGCGAGATTGACGAAGACGAACTGCGCCAGCGCATCCGTTTCGAACTTGACTGGGGATACGAATGGGCTCCATTTTACGAACTGCTCTCGGCCGCCCGCGGCCGCGGCGCTCCCATCTACGGGCTTGATTGCATGCCTCGCGAAGATCTGCGCAAGATCGGAGCTCGCGACCGCCACTCCGCCGACCAGATTGCCGAACTGCGCCGCCAGCATCCCGACGCGCTCATCGTCGTGTTGTTCGGCGAGTCGCACCTCGCGCCTCAACATCTGCCCGCCCTGCTCCAGCAGCGGCTTCCCGCGGAACCCGTGCTCACCGTTCTGCAAAACGTCGACGCCCTCTACTGGCGCGCCGCCGGAGAAGCCCGCGACCACGTCGAAGCTGTCGAAGTCCGCGAAAATGTTCTTTGCGTCTTCAACGCCACGCCGCTGGAAAAATACGAGAACTACCGCCTCTGCCTCGACCGCTGGCGACGCAGTGATAATGACCACAGCGCGCCCGACCTCGGCCCCACCCTCTACAACCTGATCGACGGCATGGTGCGTTTCTTAGGCATCAACCAGTACTCCCCGCACAACACTACGCAGCCCAGGGTTTTGGTTGACCTGATGCCCGAGGTCTATTCGCGCAGCTCCGACGCGCTCCTGCGGCGCCTGTTATCCCGCAGGGGGTTTACTGCCGAACACCGCCGATCCCTGCTCCGCCAGGTCCGCGAACGCGGCAGCGTTTACCTCACGCCCATCAACGCCGTGTACGTACGCCAGTTCCGCATGACATCCTCGGCCGAGGATGCCACTCGCTTTCTTCATCAAGCCTGTCGCGGACTGCCGAATCTTTCGAACGGCAAGGCTTTAGCACAGCATGCCGCGCCGAACGCCGCGTCAGTCGCCCAGTCGCTCGACAGGGACGATGCCTTTTGCATGGCCGTCTTCGAACACGCGCTCGCCTTTTTCGGATCGCGCATCTTATACCCCGCGCGTCCCGCTCTCCGCGATACCGATCTGGCGGATTTGTTCGACGTGACTCGTGAGGACCTCGAACACCAGACAGCGCTTCCCTTCGCCGAAGCAGTCGACGCTCTCGATTTCCTGATCCAACACCGCGAATGCGATTTTTGGGACAACCATCGCTTCCAGAGCCAGCAGTCCGAATCCCTCGCGCCAGCTCCAGCCTTCACCGGCCGCAAGTACGAATACGTCGCCGAGCAACTTGGATGCCTCACCGGCACCGATCTCTACGACGCCTACATCGAAGGCCGCCTGACTACCGCCGCCCTGCGGAAACTCTTCCTCACCCACATTGAGCAGCCTGGGGTGGCCTGCGAAGCCTACGTCCAGTTAAGAACGCGTCTGCGCTCCGGACGCAGCGTGTAAGTTGACACTCCAGAAGATCAAGAGCTTGAACCACAGGGCGCACAGAGGAACACAGGGGGAGATCAGAAGAACTAAACCCTTAGAACGCTTAAGACATTCGCTTTTCTCGGCGTGCTCCGCGTCTCGGCGGTTCACGTTTTTGCCCCACTGCGGTATCCTCACCTGTCCAATGCCTGACGACTTCCCACTTCAGTCCCAGACGCCGGATGCGCTGATGCTCTTCGGCTTCTGGTACCGCGCGCTCCCGGCCGGTCAACTCCGTCGCGGACAGCTGGCCAAAAC
>Ga0209039_10002587_pt1 | contig 15167 bp, 15 predicted proteins | sample BogFormECP12_OM1_FD_188238 | JGI IMG/M metagenome (GOLD analysis project Ga0209039, IMG submission 188238) | Bog forest soil microbial communities from Calvert Island, British Columbia, Canada - ECP12_OM1 (SPAdes) (version 2) | ecosystem: Environmental > Aquatic > Freshwater > Wetlands > Bog ... | reverse complement strand
GGGCCAGGGACCGCCTGGATAAGAACGACAACAGGAACCGGGTGCTCCAGTTCATCGTGCGGAACCCCGGAGCCACGATGTACGACGTCTCCCGGGGCCTGGGCATGAACCTGGGCACGGCCCGGTACCATCTACTCATACTGGGCATCAACCACCGCATCACGGCCCACAGGACCGACCTCAAGTACATACGCTATTTCACCAATTCCGGTTCCTACACTATTGAGGAACAGCTCGCGATGTCGCTCGTCCGCCGGGACGGCGTCAGGAAAATACTGGGCCTGCTCATCGAAAAGCCCGGCATGTCCCATACCCGGCTCGCAGAAGCGCTGGGCATGCCCGAGAGCTCGCTGAGCCGCTACATGAAGGAACTCTCGGAGAAGGGCATCATCGACCGGGAGACCGACGATGCCGGGATGAGCGCCTACTTCGTCAATAGCGGGCATAAACAGGCCATCGCCAGCATGATGGAGCAGCTAAACGATTAATTTTTTGATATAAAAGAATGGTTCATCTCCAGATGTTGGATCATAGTTTTTGTTTATGAAAAATTATATGACTGGCATTTAAACGTTTATTCTTTTATCCTGTGACACGTTGAATCTAAAATTGTTAAATGGGGAACTATTATCTTTTACATGACTCAATCATTTATTCCCCCTGTGGCTCCAATATTCTCTGTGCCCTCTGAAACCGAACAACGTCTCTGAGTTCTCTGAGATCTCACATCTAAAAACATCTCCGTGCGTCCTCCGCCGCTCCGTGGCTCTGTGGTTCAAAAACCGACTCAAACCAGCTTCCCAGGCAAACAGGCACAAGAATCAAAAATGAAAAAAGAGTCAATAATTCGTCATCCGACAAACGGAGAAGAATCAAAAGAATAAAAAGAATGTTTTTATTGGCCGATCCTTCTCAGGAGCAAATAGATGCCTGCGATCGATAGAGCACCTATACCTATGGCTAGAACCAAAGGCGTACTGGAGGTGCTAGATGCCGGTACTGCCATGGCCGTGGCCGTTACCGCCTGTGGCGGGGTCACGTGGATGGTCGGCATTGGCGTAGCGTTTTGCTCCGGCGGCTTGAGCCCTAGCTGGACGTTAAGCACGATTGGTAAAGAATCGGTGACATTCCAGGCCGGCCTTACCTCGATGCGTTGCGTCGGGGAAGCCGATTTGAGCCCGTATTCCTCGTGGACTGCGTAAATATCGTATACGCCCAGGGGCACGTGGAAGGAGAAACTTTCCTTGCCGTCGGTACCGCTGGCGTGCTGCTGGTATAGTTGGCCGGAGTCGACGCTTATCAGGTAGACATCGCCATCAACGTACGGGGCGTCAGAGCCATTACCCAGCCTTATGGCTCCCCAGGCAAAGCCTGCGGTCGGTGGAGGATAATTGGGGAACTGGGTCTGGCTGCTATTTATGAACTGTATGCCCCGGCTGGGATACCATAACGTATAGTAGGCCGGTATCAAATAGGGCACGCCGTCCCTGGTAAGATTAACTCGCACCGTAACCACGTCAGAGTCGCATGTCACATTTATGAAGTCGTAGTGGCCATATTGATCCGTCTGCTTGATCGCTATGGCATTTTCTTTAATGTCTATCAGCGTCACGTTGGCCCCCTGCACGGGGTTTGCAAGGGCGTCGATGACCTGTCCCGAGATCGAAAAGGGCGTTCCTGATGCAAAGGCCGGGGATATGGACAGAAAAAGAGCGGCCCCCAGCACCATGCACATGACTAAGTAAAACGGTCGCATAAGCTATTCACAAAGAGTCAGATAAAAACGAGCCTATAAATAGCTTATATCATCATCGATGAACTCCCGGACGAGTTAATCGATTATGACAGAAGATATATCACGGGCATCCCTTGTTTTTATCTCCGGGTACCTATGCGAAGGCGCGTCATCTTTGAGCCTATACTGGCTATAGTAGTCGTTTTGCTTTTATTCTCCGTATACCTGATGGTATCCCATTATGCCTTCATGACCAGCACGACCAACGCCACGGTGGAGTGGGATGCCGCGAGCAATGGCTCGGTCTATTATATAACGGCCTGTAACGACGGCACGCTCCGCGCCCTGGTGGACGGCCACGTCTTCGGAATCGACCAGCGCGGCAACGCCATCTGGAGGGTGGACATTCCCGACAAATGGTGGGTGGGCAGCCGGTACTTCAAGCCCGCGGTCGCGGCCGGAAAGGACGGCTCCCTGTACGTTTATCTCAGGGCTAACGTGACCAGGGCCGCCATCGAGAATAATTTACCATACGCCTATCCGGGAGACTATTACGTCGACAAGGACGACCAGAATAAGCGGCTTATGGACGCCTATGCCGGCACCGATTTCGCCGCTTCGCTGAACGAGACCGTGCTCGCCATCGCGCCCGACGGCACTATCCTCTGGAACATGCCCCTCTCCACCGGGCTCTATAATGCAGGCATCCAGGTAGAGAATGACACGATCTACGTTTATCATGGCTTTAACGAGACTGCCGTCGATAAGGACGGGAAGGTTCTATGGGACGTCGGCGACATAGGGGCGGCCCCGGCGGTGGACGACGCCGGATACGTGTATTCGGTCGTGCCCATCCGATACGGGGAGCCGGGCGGGAACATACTTTCGGGCATCGTCCAGGCGTACTATCCCAACGGTACCCTATATTGGCGCCACGACATTGGCGATACTACCTATGTGCAGGACGGGGATAGTTCCATGCCGCTCCTCGATCACGATACGCTGTATGTGCCACTATCGGACGGCGTGACGGCCATGGGCCCGGATGGCACGACTAAATGGACAAAGCATTACAACGGGACGGCCACACTATTCGGCCTGGCCCCGTTCGACCGGGACGGCAACATATACGTCCGTATATTCGACGATACCCAGGGCCTCAACGGCTCCCGCCTCTCTATATTGAAGCCGGACGGGAGCGAGCTCGCGCTCACGGACGATACGGCCGACTATACTGCTGCCGGGGACGGGATCGGATACGAGGTCGAGGCCCGGCCTAATGCCAGCGGCCAGGGCATCGAAGACCTCGGCTCGGCCGTAATGACGGCAAGGTCCCTTAAAGATAACAGAGTGCTCTGGAGCTACAATTTCACGCCCGGCGCCACAAACACCGCCATAGTCAACGAGACGAACCTCAAGAGCCTGTTCGTCGAGGGCGACGTTAAGAACGCCCTCATGCTCAACGGGATGAACAGGCTGGGAGGCTATAACTTTACGCCCTCGGACATCAGCGGTAACTCCTTCGTCCGCATCATCCCCGGCAAGGACGTGACCTATGCCAGCTTCTGGACGTACAATTATGACGAGCCGGCCATCTATAACCTATCCCGGGTCACTTACTCGGGCGGCCTCTACGCCTTCGACCATAACGGCAGGCTGCTGTGGTCAAGGCCCATCGATTCGCTCATCGGCTCCTTATATGAGCGGGACGGGACGATCTATTATAGTACGGGAGACGGCAGCATGTCCGCGGCCCACGTCGACGTTGCCACGGGCCTGGCCCTCGCCGCCATCGTGTACGTCATCATACGCTTCGGGGTCATCGGGGCCGTGTCCAGGGCCAGGGGCGCTTTGAACAAGAATGAGAACCGCAACAACGTGCTCAAGTACGTAAAAGAACACCCCGGCTCGACCATGTACGAGATATCGAGGAGCATGGGGATCAACAAGGGCACCGTGCGCTATCACCTGTTCATCCTGGGCATCAACCACCGCATCGCATCCCAGAGGGCCGATAAAAAATTCGTCCGGTACTTCCCAAACTCCAACACCTATACCAGGGAGGAGCAGCTGATCATGTCATTATTGCGAAGGGACTCCATACGAAAAGTGTTAAGTGCGCTGATCCGTAAGCCCGGCCTCTCCAACATCCAGCTTTCGCAGGAGCTAAACCTGCCGGAGAGCGCCATGAGCAAGCACATGAAGGAATTGTGCGCCCGCGACCTGGTCATAAAACAATGGATGGCCGGCAGCGTCTCCTACCGGATAAAGGACGAGGCGAAAAGCACCATCGTTAAGGCGCTGGAGTGCATCCACAAAGAATCACTTTAGTCTAAATAATGATGTTCTCTAAAAACAAGATACATGAGAGGAGGGAGCGACAGGTTGGGAGCCTGGCGCCCTTCCGCCTCTGAATTTAAGGCAGCTTGTGGTTATAGATTCTTATCGATGAAATCGCCCGTCATATGGTTGCGGCGTGTTCCTATGCCCTTGCACTCGGCATGATGACAGTAAAGCCGACAAGGCGTTTTTCCATCGAGGCGTTCAGGGCTGTGCCCTGGTACAATCAACTCTATGGATGAAGAGCATATAAGCTCTCTCTCATAATCGCTAAAGACGCTAAAACCGCGAGCGCCGGTCGTACTATTTTTCATTTGCGGGGTATTTAGGCCAGACGGTGCCCGTTCGATAAATCAGGCTGCGCCAAGGCCAAATCTGCATCTTTAGCGATTATGAGAGAAAGTATATTTAAGCTACCCATGATGTACTACTTGTGTCTATAAAGAAGGGTATCCTGTTCGAAGCCGTAATAGCGATAGTAATCGTTTTTCTAGCTTTCGCTATGTATTATATGGTCAGCAGCAATGCTCCCGCCACGGCCATCAAGTGGACGACCCCTACATATGACCAGCCCCGCTACATGTTCGCGGGCGATAACGGCATCTTATACTCATTTACGGGCAACAGCATCTATGCCTTCGACAGTGACGGCCATCCGATCTGGAACCAGACGATACCAAATAACTATAGCATATCGACTGACTGGCTGAGGCTCAAGGACACGGGCGACATCGCCGTCGGGGGGTTCACTGGAGTGGACGAGATCAGCCCGACCATAGCCACCTCGAACGGGCTGCTGTACGTCCTGGCCCGTCCGGATATCACTGGCTCCCAGGACATCACCACCTACGATAACTTCACCGTGGTATTCGCCATATCAAAGGACGGCACCATCCTCTGGAACGTGCCCCTTCAAAGCAAGCTCATCATATACGGGGGAGCATCGCTCGACGCCGCATCCATCTATGCGGCAAACGACCGCGTCTACGTGTTCCACGACTACGAGGAGACGGTCTTAGACCGCAACGGCAGCGTGCTCTTTACCCTTAACAACGTTTCCGATCCCGCCGCAGTGGACGAAAACGGGTACATCTATACCATTTCGCCCGTGAAGACGGACCCGGTGCTGGAGGGCGGCGCCTATGATTACAGGATACCCTCGGGCACCGTGAATGCATATGATCCCGCCGGTAACTTGAGCTGGAGCCATGACATCGGGGAGCCCGTCATACGCCAGTACGTCCGGGAGGACATCCGCCCGGAGTTCGACACACTTCCGCTATACAGGGACCAGACGCTGTACCTGCCGCTGCAGGACGGCATCCTGGCCATGAACACCAACGGCACCATCGACTGGCTCAAGCGCTTCAACGACAGCACCAGACTGCTGGAGCTAATGCCCCTGGATTCATCGAATAACATTTACCTGGAACATGCCAACGAGCAGAACCTCTCGGGATCGAGCCTGTACGTGATCTCGAACGGAGGAGATAACGTATCCCAGCCCTGGCCATACAACGAGAGCCAATCGTGGAATTATAAGGCCGGCAAAGACGGCGTTCTCTATTATGTGACGGTCGACTCCACAAAGAACAGGAGCTTGACCGACCTGGACTCGCTCATGCTGACCGCCTATGACGTGAAGAATGGCACGAGCCTGTGGAGCTACCCGCTCCAGACTTACAAGAAGACCACGGTCACGCTGGACAATACCAGCATAAAGAACATCTTCAATCCCTATACATCAGGCGACGTCCTGAATAGCAGCCAGCAGCGCTATCCCTATGGAAGCACGACCACGACGGTGTTCGGGACCTCGGATGTCAATGTGTTGCCAGGGGACGGCCTGATCTACGTCAGCTATACCGACTATAACTATGAGTACCCAATCGTGTCGGGCCAGTCACAATGCGTCTACTCCATGGGCATCGACGCCATAGGCAGCGACGGCAAGCTCCTGTGGCAGCAGTCCGTCGACTCGCCGGTGACGGCCATGGCAGTGGGCAACGGCACGTTGTTCTACAGCACGAACGACGGAAAAATATCCGCCGCTAAGACGGACCCGGTCACGGGGCTCACCATTGCTATCGTGATCTACGCCTTCACGCGCATATTCGTCTTCGGGGCGGTATCGAGGGCCAGGTCGAGGCTGGACAAGAACGAGAACAGGAACGTTGTTTTCAAATTCATCGTGGAGCACCCCGGCTCTACTTTATACGAGATAGCCAGGGGCGTGAACATGAACCTGGGCACGGCCAGATATCACGTGCTCATACTCGGCATCAACCACCGCATCACCTCCCAAAAAGCGGATAATAAGTACGTACGCTTCTTCACGAACTCCAACTCTTTCAGCCAGGCGGAACAGGTCCTCATGTCGTTCATCCGCAGGGAGCCGACCAGGAAGGTACTGGGCCTGCTCCTCGAAAAGCCCAACCTGACGAACGTGGACCTGTCCAGGGAACTGGATATCGCCGAGTCCACCATCAGCAAGTATATAAAGGAGCTCTCCTCCAAGGAAATCATCATGAAGGAGCCGCTGCCCGGCGGCAGGTTCGCCTACTCCATAAGGAAAGAGTACAAGGAGCGGGTCGCCGTGGCGCTGGAGAGCCTAAAATGCGTTCCCTAGGTCTATTGCTGGCATTCGTAATTCTATGTGCTGTCGCAGTGCCCGCCGGGGCTTACCCGGCCGATATTTCCGTCACCGTTAAGGTCATCAATAAAGACTCTACGCCCGCCGCAGGGGTTTCTGTTTTTCTGCAAAATGGCAATTATGCGGACCTGGGCATGGGCACGACGGACGATTCAGGTACACTGAGCTTCAACGTCAGCCCCGGCTCCAACGCCGTGAGGGCCCTCGTCAGGCAGAGTGGCGCCGATTACAACATCACCTCTGTTTGGTACGAGGCCGCCACCACCGTCATACAGGTCATGTTGCCCGACATCGGTGAGGTATCGGGCACGATCAAACTGGGCGATATGGCGGCCGGTAACCCGCTCGTGGTAGTCGATGATGACCAGATCTACGATTCGACGCCGTACGATGTTGCGCAGCAGAACGGCTCAACGGTCCATACGTTCACGGCCAATCGTTTTTCCTTTACGGCCTCCCTTGGCGACCACTCCGTTTATGCTGTCGGCTACTCGGACGGCATGGTCTACATGTCCGACCGGCTTTTCATCAACGTCTCCTCATCTCCCGGCATGGCCCCCCTGGTGCTGGAGCTCAAGCCTGCCGGGACAAATACTTCAATATTAACCTCATCAGTCTATGACCATATCTTTCATACGTCGAACAACATCGCAGGCCCTGTGAACATCATCGGCAGGCTCTCCGGCGCCGACGGCAAGCCGCTGGCCAATGTCACCATGGTCGTCCAGGACTATAGCCTGGCGAAGTCCGGCCCCATCACGACCGATCATGCAGGCGATTTTGTATTTAGATCAGTTAACATGAGCACCGGCATCGTACGCTTCGAGGTCACGGTGCATGATAATGGCTCGGATTTTCAAACGTATTCCCAATTCTACCAGTTACAGAACTCTTCCTGGCTGGAAGTAAAGCTACTTGATTACCCGAACGCGACGACCGGCTTCATCTATGGCATCATCACGAACTCGGCCAACCATTCCAACCCGGTGGCGCTCTCCGGCACCGTATACCTGAGCAACGGGCTCTCCCAGTCGGTCTCGCCCGATAAAAATAATGGCCAGTTCTTCTTTAACATCACTCCCGGCGTTTATGAACTATATGCTGAGCACCAGGAAGGCAGCCGGCTAATGGTCTCCGATAGGGAGTCCATCAACGTGCAGCCCTCCTGGTCGGCATTGTCCGTGAACCCAACACTGCTGGTCGTACGGCCGGAAAGCGTGCAGATTATACCGCTCATCCTATCCGTCATTTTGGGCCTGCTATGCCTGGCCTGGGGATGGTTTGCAATGCGGAAATGGCTATAAAAAATAAAAAAAAGTATTAAATTTATTTCGCGTTCACGACGCTGACTTCGAGCTCTTTTAGCGATTTTGCGGCCATCAGCAGCATTTCCTTATACTCCGCAACGTCGGCGTGGTAATGCTCTATTGCCTTCTTGACGTCCGCTTCGTTTCCCTCTTTCAGGGCGATGAGCCTGTCCGCGGTGGCGTTAATTGCATCTAGCACCCACATGTCCCTGGTCTCTGCATCCACTCTGAGCACGGCCTCGGGCCTGATGGAGACCATGATGTCGCCTTCCTGGGCTTTATATACCCGGGGCTTGCCGATGACCGCCACGAAGGCCGGGGCTTCCATGTCGGAAAGGGACTGGGCGGCCTCGGGGCTGTACTGGCCCGCGTAGAGTATGAACGCGCCCGTCGGGTCTGTCACCCTGGCCCTCCAGTACTCCGAGTCCTCGCCGATGTTCTCCTTCTCGGTAAGCGTGCCGACGATGAACACGCGGTTACACTTGGCGCCCGTGGGCGTCAGCAGGTAAGCCGGCGCGAACTGGTCGTCGCTTTCCTTATAGGTCAAATTGGAAGCGTTGAACTCCTTCGCGAAGACGCGCTTCGCGACCTCTCTTGCCATGGGCATTTATATCCCCCCCACTTTTTTGACGACCGTGCTCACGTCAAGCTGTACGTGGGCATGCTGCATGTCCTTGACCAGCAGGTACTGGCCGCTCAACACCGGGCCCTTCACCGTGTAGTACTTACCCAGCAAAATGCGCTTGATCTCGTCCAGCACGACCGAGGGGTCGACGGCGTCCATGGCCATTTTCTTGGCCACCTTTACGTCTATGTCCGTTACCTTGTGGGTCAGCTCCTGGTTAAGGATGATGTCCTGGGCGGTCCTTCCGTCGTCGATGACGGCCTTGACGCGGAGGTCGTATTCGCCCTCCTGCTTGCCGTGGTCGACGCAGGCACCCTTTACCAGGATGCGGTTGCACTCCGGGCATCTCTTCACCAGGCCGCTGCCCGACTGCACGTCGACGATGGCGCCGGTGAACGACACTTCGTTGCTGGCGACTTCGATGTCATCGGTCGGCACGATGGCAGTCGTCTTATTCAGCTTGACGGAGAACCTTCCCTGCCAGGAGTCCGTGACCACGTTCTTGAAAATATAGCTCTTGCCCTCTTCCAGGGGCTGCAGGTCCGACTTGGTCCAGACCACGAACTTGATGGTGCCTGTGTCGTCGCCCAGTAAACCGATCTGGGAGATGGACACCTTCTCGTTCTCCCATAGCTGCACGACTTTGGCCTTCAGCGATATCCACATGCCGTCGCTGCTGATGTCCTTGATCTTGGTGAGCGGCGACTCTCCGCTTCCCTGCGGCGTGCGCTGGAGCTTCAGGTCTCTCACGTACTGGTTAAAAACGGTCCTTCTCGCCTCTTCCTCGGGAACTCTATACTCGTTCACGAGCAGGTCGAGCTTCGATTCGATCTCCTTCTGGGGCACGTCCGCGCCCAGCTCGGAGAACTTCTTCCTCATTTCCTTGGCTAGTTCCTTTACCATCGATTATACCTCAAGTCTCCTGTATCATTTGATGGGAGACAATGATAGGTGGCCTTCTTTACTATATAAACAAAATTAGAGTTCATTGAAAGTATTTCCATTTCCGGTATTCCAGTGGTAAGCCGTGCACAAGACCTGTGACTTTATATCCATCAACTTTTACAGAACCGTGTTATCTATTTTTTAGGTGCAGAACATGAAAACGAACAGGAATTTTATACTCATGACCGCCGTCCTGGTCATGATAGCACTTGCCTTGGTGATCGCGCCTCTCGCCGATGCTAGAGGCGGCATGGGCGGTGGCATGGGCGGCGGCGGCCGCATGGGAGGCGGCATGGGAGGCGGCATGGGCCGTGGTGGCATGGGCATGGGCGGAGGAATACGCCCCGGCGGCGGCATGGGCATGCATGGAGGCATGGGCCAGGGAGGCATAGGAATGGGCGGCCAGGGATTTAATCGTGGCCAGGGATTTAATCGTGGCCAGGGATTTAATCGTGGCCAGGGATTTAATCGTGGCCAGGGATTTAATAGGGGCTTTGACCGTGGCCGTGGTTGGGACCGTGGCCGTGGATGGAATGGCGGCTGGAACCGCTGGGGCGGACGAGGCAACTGGTGGGGCGGACACTGGTGGGGGAACAACTGGTATGGTAGCTGGGGCTGGCCAAGCTGGTGGGGCGGCTGGTGGGGACCTTCCTATTATGTGCCTCAGTACTGGGGATGGCCTACCTGGTGGGGCAACTGGTGGTGCCCTGGCGGATTGTGCGCGTAACCATCTCCCTTTTTTCTTTTTCCAAACGTAAAGTAAGGCTTATTTTCCTTCAAAATCTAAAGATATTTATATCCAACCAGTGAAATTTACCCCGTAAATGAGCAAGAAATACCAGCCGATAAATGCCAGGGTCCAGGCGGTCATCGACCAGCTGAAAAAGGAGCACCCGGGCTCCACCATAGAGACGCTCAGCTACGACTTCGACTCATACGATATCATCCTGGAGCACGATAAGGCCGTTTATATCATCGGCATTAAGCTTACACGGGCCACGAGGCAGACCGTGTTCAAGATCGTATTATACGGTAAGGCCGTAGGCCAGCGCTATAGCGACCGGAAGGTGTACCTGAAGCTCTACGCTCCGTCTATGGCCCCGGACGCGAAGGCCTCTTTTATTAAGGCGGGCGGCTCGTTCCAGAAGCTCGGCCTGGCCAGGCGGAGCTCATCGGACCCGGTCAAGGTCTCCTCGCCGGGCTCGTGGAAGGTCGTTTGCTATTTCCTGAGGAACGACGGCTCAACGACCAACCAGGCCTCGGTGAAGACGGGCGTGTCCTATCCCTGGACCCGGTCGGTGGTGAAAAAGCTCGTCGAGCTCGGCGCGTTCGACGATAAGAGCCGTAAGGTCCGCGTGGTCGACATCGACGCGTTGTTCACGGCAGTGGCCTGGGAGCGCCCCATCAATAGCCTTAAGGGGCTGGGCTTCCGGAGCGCTTTTAGCGACGAGCAGGAGGCCTTGAAGGAATTATACGCCAATATGGAGGGGATCGTCCCGAAGTCCGAGTGTACTCTTTTCACCGCCGCCGACCTGTACCTGGAGGGTATCGCCTCGGGCGGCTGTATCCAGCTCTATGCGGACGAGAGCGCCGCCCAGGTGGTCAAGAGCCTCATGGGCGAGGGCGAAGGCGTGAGCTTCCAGATCTATAACCCGGACCGCGAGCTGGAAGAGGATATCTACAGCATCGACGACGTCCGCGTCGTCTCCATCGAGCAGGCCATACTGGACCTGGCCGGGCTGGGCTCCGCGGGCGCAGACGCCGCAAAAGTGCTCCTGCAAAAATATCGTTCTAAACAAGCTCCCTAAATGAATTGAGCTGAAGCCGGAAAAGTTTATATTATTTCCGCAGGATTTCTTTCACAATGGATAAAAAAAAGATCCTTGTCATCAATAACTATGGGCAGACCTGCCACCTCATCCATCGCTCGCTGCGGGACCTTGGCATGGATGCAAAGCTCGTTCCCAATACCTCAGGGGCCGAGGATATCCTGGGCATGGAGCCCGACGGGCTGGTGTTCAGCGGCGGGCCCACCATGGACCGGGCGGGGAACGGGATAGAGCTGATCAAGCTCGACCTGCCGATACTGGGCATTTGCCTGGGCCACCAGCTATTGGCACTTGCCTACGGCGGGGAGACGCGAACGGGAAAGTATGGCGGGTTCGCCAGGGTCGACATCGAGGTCCTCGACGAAGACGTGATCTTAAAGGGAATGGCGCCCATGACGAGGGTCTGGGCGTCCCACCAGGACGAGGTCTCGAAGCTGCCCCCTGATTTCAAGCTGCTGGCGCGCTCGAGCATCTGCGATATCGAGGCCATGTGCCATAGGTCAAAACCGCTCTATGGCGTACAGTGGCATCCCGAGGTCTCCCACACCGAGAAGGGCATCGAGCTATTGAAAAACTTTTTAGAGGTGTGTTCCCGCCTTTGATCGACGACATCGAGAGCTTCAAGGCCGCGAACGCCGGAGCGCTCGCGAAGAAGATCGCCGAAGCGCGCTTCCGCTGCCAGCGCTGCGGGAAGTGCTGCAAGAGCGAGTTCGGCGATAACACGGTCACCGTATTCCCTTCGGAGATCAGGGGGGTCATGCAGGCCACGGGCCTCGGCTGGCTGGACATCGTCCGGCCTAACGAAAGCTGCGACATGGACGATAACGGCGAATATCATACGTTCGAGTGGGCCCTCCGGAAGAAAAATAATGGGGAGTGCAGGTTCCTTGAAAACGATAGGTGCACCGTTTACGAGCACCGCCCCCTGATCTGCCGCTCATACCCGATGAACCTGGACGCCGGGCACCTGGAAGTCGAATTGTACGAATGCGACGGAGTCGGCGCCGGAGAGATGGAGGAAGCGGATGTCAGGCGTATGGCAGAAACGCTGCTTCGAAGGCAGCTAACGGAAACAATGGAGACGGTCTCGCTTATGGAGCGATATGAGCCTTTTCATTCCAATGTGCCGAAGCCCGCCGACGAAAAGGTATACGTCGTGCACGACAGCGAGGGCTTCCGCAGAGTGGTCATGCACAAAGACGGAAGCTGCTCTTTCATATAAAACGTGCTTTTTTATCGGGTTATTTTTATTTCATGTGTGGCCATTCATTTAAATTGTTATGTACTGGATGGATTACCGTATAGAGGTCGGGGAGATGGCCCCGGACTTTCGCCTGGAGAGCACTTCCGGGCAAACCGTGAGGCTCTACGACTATAAAAATAAAAAAACCGTCCTGCTTTTCTTCTTTGATCACCAGAAGGATAAATGCCTGGAAAGGCTGAAAGCCCTGGCGGCCGATCATGGTAAGTTCGAGGAGACGAGCGTCGCCATATTTCCCATCAGCATCATAAAGGCGGAAGATGGTAAGGCCCTTGCGGATAAACTGGGCCTGCCTTTCGGGGTCCTGTGCGACGATGACCACTCAGTATCAAAGGCCTATAAAGTAAGCCGCTGCAGCGAGCCCGGCCACGTCTGTTTTCAGGTCTTAGAAAAGGTCGAGTCGCCTACGTTCCTGGTCATCGACACCAGCGGCATCATCCGCCAAAAGCATTCCGTTGGTACCGGTGAGCCCGACGACGAAAAATTACTGAAGGAGTGCCGCGAAGCCCTCAAATAGGCGCAAATCCGGAAACATGGCACATACTTCCGGCCTTGTATCGTAGATCGAACAGCCGGATCCCTCGTGATAAACGCATCCTTCGCCCGTCTTAGGCAGGACGAGCGCGCCTTCCCTGGACGCGGCGAGCGCGAACGCAAGCATGGCGACCAGGCTCTCATCGAGCTCCACGATCCAGGAGCACATCATTTCCATTGATCGCATCTCGCAGGGCGTAAGCCCCTGCGGCGGCCCCTTCTTCGGGCTGTATTCCAGCCGCCGGATAATGTCGAGCCTTTTCTCCGATATCCACCGCTGGACGTCGTAGACTGACGCTTCCACCCGCCACTGCCTGCGGCAGCAGCTGCCGCATCTCGTGCACTCGAACTGGTCCGCCCTTCGAAAAGCCGGGCAGATCGAGTACGCGTCATATGCCGAATATAGCTGCTCCGTCGAGCACTTACCATCACGGGCGAGGGCGAAAAATTCCTGCCTGCTCAACATATAACTAAAGATAGATTAATCATATATTATAATTATTTTGGGCAGGCACGTTTTGTCGCTACAGTGGCAACCGATATAATATGCTGACCACCAGGGTCACATGCACGACTGCCGAGGTCAGCGTTAAGGCTGCTAGTGCCTTATGCGTCGGTATGGACCTCACCTTACCCTTTATTAAAGCATAGCCGTATGAGGCGGTCGTGATGACCAATAAAAAGGTGAGCAGCCCCATCCATACGAAGAGGGGCTGGGGCCCCAGCGATATCGTCGCTATGTCCCGGATACTCATACCACGATCACTTTACCTGTCATGGACGGGTGAATGCTGCAGTGATAATCGAACGTGCCCGCGGTATCGAACGTTTTACTAAAGTTACCGCTATTTTGTAGTTGACCAGACCCTGTGTTGTCGGCGAACGTTACCGTATGCGCCGTGCTGTCATCGTTCGTCCACGTTACGGTCCCGCCTTTGGCTATCGTGGATTCCTTGGGGTTGAAGGCGAATCCACTGATGGAAACCGCGGCCGTTGTTGCCTGCAGCGTCGTCGGCGAAGGAGTTATCGTCGGGCCACCCGGCACCGGTGTGCTGGTGGCGGTAGGCGTCGCCGCCGGGCTCGATGACGTACAGCCGGCCACTGAAAGCGCCGCTACGGCCAATAGCATCAATAATATCCACTGGGTTTTCATAGTATCATTATCCGATATAATATATCGTTCAATTTATAATTTAATAACCCTTTCGATTACTCACCGAACGATCACTTTACCTTTCATGGTCGGATGTATGTCGCAGATGTAGTCGAACGTGCCCGACTGGGCGAACGTTTTAGAATACGTTTCGCCTTTCTTAAGGTCCGGCGAGTCGGAATCCTTGAACTTTACGTCGTGCGCCATCGCATCCATATTGGTCCAGGTGACCGTATCGCCCTTCTGTATGGTTATATCCGAAGGCTGGAATTTGTAATCCTTAATATTCACTTGCGCCATGCTTGCCGAAGCGGCCCCGGTAAAAAAGACTATGGCCGTTGCCAGTATTAACAGCGTTATAAGTTTCATGACACCATAAGGGAGGTTTTGCTTGCGCGGAGATAATCTTAAGCGCGGGAAGGAACGGCCGCCATTAAGGTTTCCGGGCCCTGAGGAAGACTGCCTTGACCTTGCCGCCCACTGCGCTTACGTCCTCGGCTTCAAAGCCGGCCTGCCATGCTATTTTTTGTATCTCGTCTGGCGACATCATGCGTCGGTACGGGGGCATTTTGAAATGCCTCATGAAGCGTATCATGAAGGCGAACCGTTCGAAAACGTTCATGCCTATGTTCGAGTAGAAGAGCACGAATAGCCTGCCGCCGTGCTTCAATATTCGGTAACTCTCTTTCAGCGCTTTTTGTGGGCTGCCCACGATCTGTATGACGTTGGCCGTAAAGACAGTGTCGAAGCTCTCGGTCGGGAGCCCGGTATTTTCCCAGTTTATT
>Ga0209039_10002586_pt1 | contig 15170 bp, 13 predicted proteins | sample BogFormECP12_OM1_FD_188238 | JGI IMG/M metagenome (GOLD analysis project Ga0209039, IMG submission 188238) | Bog forest soil microbial communities from Calvert Island, British Columbia, Canada - ECP12_OM1 (SPAdes) (version 2) | ecosystem: Environmental > Aquatic > Freshwater > Wetlands > Bog ... | reverse complement strand
ACGTTTAGCAAAGGCATAGGCGACGTCCTCCACCGTGACGCGCAGATTGAAATCGATGGTCTCAAGCTCCAGTTTGCCCGATTCAATCTTCGAGAAGTCCAGGATATCATTCAGCAGGGCCAGCAGCGCTTCCGCGCTGTCGAGCGAGGTTTGCAGATAATCCCGCTGCTCCGGGGAGAGCGAGGTATCCATGGCGAGCTCAATCATGCCGATCACACCGTTCATCGGGGTGCGGATTTCATGGCTCATATTCGCCAGGAAATCGCTCTTGGCGTGGTTGGCATTCTCGGCGTCCTGGCGGGCATGCACCAGCTCGGTGATGTCGTGGTAGATCGCCAGGGCTCCGATCTTCTCATCGCCCACAACGACCGGTACTGCAAAGAGTTCGACATCGACCGGTGAGCCGTCCCGCCGATGGCGACGGCTGATCTCATGAACTGAACCATCCATGGCCTGCTGGGTGAAACGCGCTGCTTCGGTGGCCAGATCCGCGCTCGTGATCAAGGCGTCCAGATTCCGGCCGAGCACCTCGCGGGAAGGATAATAAAACAGTTTTTCAAAAGCCGGATTGCAGGAGACGATCTTTTCTTCCGTATCCAGGACCACGATCGCCACCGGGCTGTTCTGTACCAGTGACTCGAAGTACTGCTTCTGCCGGATGAATTCCGCCTCGGCTCGCTTCCGTTTGGTAATGTTGCGCAGGATATACAGCGTGCGCGGCGTGGTGGTCTCCTGGAACGGATACACGGAGACTTCGTACCAACCCCGCAAGTGCGGGAATGTCGTCTCGCCACTGAGCCGGTTCCTGCCCACGCCTGCCTGGCTTCCAAATAAGGTGACGAAGAGGGGTTGACCGATCAGTTCTTGATAACTCGTCCCGAGGCCTTCCACGGCGGCGTGATTGCAACGGATGATCGTATCCGTTTCGTCGGTCAGAAAGATCAGATCGGAAATCGCATCGAAGGTCGACTCCCATTCCTTCTTGGCATTGCCGATGATCGTCTCGGTCTGTCTGCGATCCTCAAGTTCCTGCTTTTGTTCGGCGTTGATTTGAGAGAGCTCGCTCGTCCGGTCGACCACGCTCTTTTCAAGGGCATCGGCCAGTCGCCGCAGACGATCCTCGCGTTTACCGACAAAATTCAACCCCAGCGCGAGCAGAAAGGGAGCCGCATCCAGGATCCAGATCAGGGGTTCCGAGCGCTGAAGGTTGACGATCGTCCCCAGGCTCAACACCTGCCGGTCGACCAGGATCGTCAACACAGATCCACCCAAGGGGAATAGTAACCCCAGCAATGCACCGTAAATCGTCAGGCGGATGACATTGGACGACAAGCGCAACATCGATTTCACAAGATCTTCCCAGGGCAACACGTCATCGTTGACAATTATAGATTAGTTTAACATATAAAGCCAACCAAAAACCGGCTTTACCGGGGTTGTCCTTTGGACCGACCCCGAACTGGATCTGCGGGGAGCGGAAACCGGTGTTTCTGGAGGCGCTCGAATCCGCGCTGACCCCCCTTTGTCCGGGATCCAGCCAGGCCAGGATGATCCCTAAAAAAACGAGCATCCCGCTGGTTTGGCCATCGCCCCAGCGGGATGTTTCATCTAGCCTGTGATGGTTTTTCCGGTGTATTTCTTGAGGTAGAAACAGACACAATACATAAAATCATTTCGCTGGAATTACACCGTGATTTGTGGACCAATCAACTTGCCGACGCCTGATTTTTCCCCACCTTCTCACAGCGTACTTCGTATTTCAAACGGATTCCAGATCCTCAGCCAAACAAGAGTGGCGGGTGATGGTGTGACAGGCTAGTACTTGACCAGATATGTGCGATGAAAGTATTGAATTTCACAAATCCCCATGCTATAATGTGATGCGACAATCCGAGTGTTGAAGCAGGTTCCAGCATTTCTGATCTGAATTCTTTCAAGAACCTGAGAATAAATTAAGCGAAATCCTCATTGCCATGGGTTTCGCTGTTCGTTTTTAAATCAAGGCTATAAGAATGGATATAAAAATAGTTCAGCCATAATCTTGTTTCTTCGAATCTGTCATCTCATTGTTTAATCAGGACAGCACGGTTCATCTTAGGACTTGCCATCCCTATCGCACATCTATAGGAGGATGAGAGGGCGATAAAAAAATATGTCAACCTTGCTGAGTAAGAAGGCGTTGCCCCTATCTGGAGAAGAGGAGTCTGCGCTCAATTGGCTGAAGCCTCGGTAGGCCTGAGGAGGATACAAATCTTCCAAGGATAATCATAACTCATTGAATCGATCACAATGGAGATTTTCCTATGTACAAACTTCCCAAAACCTTGTTTCTGGTCATTGCGTTGTTGTCTATGATCATGGCAGCCTGCGCGCCGAAGTCAAACACACCGACATTCTCTTCCACTCCCGGGATTGGCTCCACCTGGACACGTCCTGCGGACAACATGGTCATGGTCTATGTACCGACAGGAAATTTCAGCATGGGTGATACAGCCCAGCAGGCATTAACGGAGTGCCAGCTACCTAATAACCAGGACGATTGCAATCTAAGTATGTTCACCAACGAACAGCCTGTTCATACAGTTTCCCTGGATGCCTACCTGTTCGATAAAACCGACGTAACCGTCGCCATGTATACGAAGTGTGTGAATGCCGGAGCCTGCAAAAAGCCGGTTAGCCCTTACTACGGAGACCCGACAAAGGATAATTATCCAGTCGATTGGGCAAATTGGAACGATGCGCAGGCGTACTGCCAGTGGGCCGGGGCGCGTCTGCCGACGGAGGCGGAATGGGAGAAAGCCGCGCGCGGCACCGACGGGCGCACCTACCCGTGGGGAAATAATCCCCCGACTTGCGCCCTTGCGAACACTCCTTTTCCTAACGCCTGCACGACTGGCGCGAATGGTTCCACGCCGGTGGACAGTCACCCTGCGGGCGCCAGTCCATACGGAGCACTCGACATGGTCGGAAACTTGATGAATTGGGTCTCTGACTGGTATAGCGCCACCTATTACACCAGTTCTCCGTCCTCGAATCCGACCGGCCCCGCCTCGGGAACAGACCGTGTCCTTCGGGGGAGTTCCTGGATGGGTAATATTGTCGGTAACCGAGCCACGGTCCGCGCCAGTAACGATCCGGCAGAGGTCGGCTACATGTTCTCCGGTGTAGGCTTCCCGATAGGCTTCCGTTGCTCCCGCTCACTTCCTTGATCATGAAGCGCTGGTTTCTGTAGTTATAAAATTCTAAAGCTGGGGCTCTGAGGACAGAGTCCCCGACCGAAAGCCGCCCGCATCGTGCCCGAAACCCTATCGGGCGAAGAAAGGAAATAAGTTATCCAAAAAATCCCGCAGGCAGTACCTGCGGGATTTATGATTAGGCTGTGGTTCGATTACTTCGATAGCGTTTCAGGATATTCCAACCCACCATCCGGCGGTTTTCCTCATCGTAGAGGCGCATGCGCAAGGCGGATAGGCTGGCGAACAGCGTCATGGGAGGTACATGGAAGATTGGGTTTTCCCGATAGCAATCGGAGAGTCGGTAACTCGGAATCTTGGGACTCAGATGGTGAATGTGGTGAAATCCGATGTTGCCTGAAAACCACTGCAGGATGGCGGGTAATTTATAGAACGAGCTTCCATCAAATCCTGCCTTGACAAATTCCCATTTCTTATGACGCTCCCAATAGGTCGGGTCAAAATTATGCTGAACATAGAACAACCACACACCGGCGGAGGCTCCCAGAATCATCACCGGTATTTGGATTAACAGGACCGTCTTCCAGCCCACCAGCCAGGACAGAATGCCAAACAGGCCAGCCAGGGCAAGATTGGTCCACCAGACGCTCGCGCGTTCGCGCTTGGCATATCCGGGTCTCGGGAATCGTTCCACCACTGTGAACATCAGAAAGGAGCCGATCGTAAACATCAACAGCGGATTGCGCATGGTGCGGTAGGCGATCCTCTTCCACCAGGGCGCTGCCAAATATTCCTTGACCGTCCAGGTCTTGACATCCCCCACCCCACGCCGGTCCAGGTCGCTGGCGGTGGCATGATGGATTGCATGGTCGTGCCGCCAGCGGTAATAAGGAGTAAAGGTCATGATCCCGGTGATAATTCCCAAAACATCGTTCGCCTTTTGGGAATGGAAAAAGGAGCCATGCCCGCAGTCGTGAAAGATGATGAACGTACGCACCATGAATCCGGCAGTCGGGATGGCCAGGAGCAGGGTCAGCCAATAGGAGATCTGCACGCTGCGGGCCATCAGGTACCACAAGGCCATGAAGGGCAGCAGCGAGTTGGTCATCTGCCACAGGCTGCGCCCGAGATCAGAGTGTGCATACCGGGAGACGATTTGACGCCAGGGAGCCCGGTCTTCAGGGCTAACCATATTTGAGATATTGTTCATTATATTTATCCTTTTTATCCATGAATTATACCCCCTGAAGATTATTTCCAGCCGATTAATACACGTTTCAAGCCCCCAGAAGGTCCGCGATCAGGATGCTTCTCCCCCTCTTAGATGGCCTGCGTCAAAACGGGAATGCGTTGCAGCGATGCGGGTCAAACCGTCTTTTTATTGAGATCCGGAAGATCCGGAGATGCCGATTCAACGCGTTCAATGTCCGGGAAGAACTGGCGCACAGTGCCTTCCACCCAGCCGTGCAGGGTGGAAGGAGAAAGCGGACACCCCAGACAGGCTCCCCCGAGTCTCACCTTCAAGACCTTGCCATCGAATTCGACGTAATCAACCGATCCACCGTGGAAGGTTTCAATGTAGGCGCTCAATTGTTCCAGGAGCGCCTTCATCTGTAATTCTGCTTTGGGATCAATTCTGGTTTGCGCCATCTTCGTTTCCTCCTTGACCCTCGGTCACCTGACGGATGCCGTTGGCCAATAAAGAGGTCACTCGGGCCTGCTGGGTCTGCTTACGTTCAGCGATCACGGCTGCCAGACGGTCTAGGATGACCTTGCCGACGCGAGGATAATCATCGCACAACCTGCGCAGGTCGGTACCCCGGATGTGCACCACTTCGCAGCCTATTCCACACACCGCAGCCGAAGTATAACAAGGGTTGCCCATCGCCGCTGACCAACCGAAGATTCCTCCCGGCTGGACGCGGGTTACGATCATCACCGGGCCATCTTCCGGCTTATAACGAATCACCACCTCACCCCTGACGACCAGGTAAAGGAAAATAGCCCGATCCCCCTGCTCAAAAACGGTGGTTCCGACCGGGAAGGATTGCGGCGTGAAATACGGCGCCAGCAGCCTCATATCTGCTGCGCTGAGACCTTGAAAGAAGGCGAGGCGATCCAGCTGCTCGAATCTCATCTTATACTAGATATTAGTCTCGCCCACCGATCCTTTCCAGTGGCAAACATCATAAAGGTATAGACATATGTCTATGTTATTTGTCATAGACTCGGCCATCCTCGGGTATACTTTCTCCATAATGAGCATCCGCAGAGCACCTGAAGCACCCCGGCCGCTTGATCCGCAACCTGGCCTTTGCCGGTTCCGTCCCGGGGGCCGGAGTTCTCGGGTTCCGAACGTCTCCGGAAGATATCCTGCGGCCAGCCCAAGCCATTTTTTACCCTGATCATGATCCGCGGTTCCACTGCCATGATTCCCTTCCTTTTTCCAGCCCCTTCTAAACCCCGTGCAACTTTTCCATCCTGGAAGACATCTAATGAGTGAGTCGGACGTTCCCGACTTCTCGATTGAAGCGTTGCGCTCCGGGGATCGGGAGGAATTTGCCCGTCTGGTCGATGCGACCTCCGGCCAAATTTACCGGCTTGCACTGCGGATGCTGGGCGACCCGCAGGATGCGGAGGACATACTGCAGAATACCTATATCCAGGCCCTGCGACATATCGGAGAGTTTGAAGGCCGCTCCAACCTCTCGACCTGGCTTTACCGTATTGCGGTCAATGAATCGTTGATGCAACTGCGCAAACGGCATCCCGAAATCAGCCTAACGGAGGCCGTGGGTGATCAATCCGAAGAAGATGACTATGCGCCCCTCCACCTTGCCGACTGGTGCTGCCTGCCGGAGCAGGAACTGCTCTCATCCGAGGCCCGCCAGAACCTGGATGAGGCCATTCAGCGTCTTCCGGATACCCTGCGCATTGTTTTCATCCTGCGAGACCTCCAGGGCTTATCCATCCAGGAGACCGGCCAAGCGCTTGGAATCAGCGAGTCGGCGGTCAAGACCCGCCTGCTGCGGGCCAGACTGCGCCTGCGCGACGAGCTGAGCAGATACTACAGCGAAAGGCTTGGCAACCGGAGCGAATAAAATGGACCAACCTGATCAATCCCAGTGTCACGCGCTGCTCACTTACCTGTCCGATTATGTGGACGGGAGTTTGAGCGAAGATCTTTGCCTGGAACTGGAGGGCCATCTCGCCGAGTGCCAGGACTGCCGAATCGTAGTGGATACGCTGCGAAAAACCATTTCCCTTTATCATCGCTGTGCCGCAGATCCGCAGGAAGTCCCCGGCGTGGTTCGCGAGCGCCTCTATCGGACATTGAACCTGGAGGATTTCCTGAAGCATTAAGAACCAGAAGTTCCCGATTTCTCGAGCAGCGAAATCTCAGGGCATGCGACCTCTCCCGGAACGGGCCTTTTTTGGAATGGGGTGATGCATTCCTTGAGACCCGGCAGGCTTTCAATCCCCTCCGAGCGATTTTCATGCCTCCTGGTACGACCCACGAAAGGAATCCATGGACGCAAAAGTGACCTGGCATACAGGATTGAGTTTTTCAGGAACCGCCATGACCGGATTCCAGGTCCCACTCGGTGCGGACCCAAAGGTGGGCGGGGCCAACGACGGTTTCCGTCCCCTGGAATTAATGGCCGTCAGCCTGGCAGGCTGCACGGCGATGGATGTCGTTTCCATCCTGGAGAAAAAACAACAGCGCATTACCGCTTTCGAGGTCGACGTGCACGCTACTGAGGCAGAGGAACACCCTAAGGTGTTCACGCATGCGGTGATCACCTACCGGATCACCGGACTTTCCGTGGATGAGGCTGCCGTGCTGCGCACCATAGAACTCTCCGTGGAGAAATACTGCCCCTCCGTGGCCATGCTCGGCAAGGCGGTTCCGTTCGAATTCAACTATGAAGTCTTCGAGGACCAGGGGGATCAAGAGGCACAACTCGTCAAGGCCGGGAAGTACCAGCCGCGCCCGGCCTGACCCGCCCGGGGACGGTTAGGAGATCACGGACCGGCGATCACCAGGCTGTCAGCATCGGCGCAGGTGCAGGCCGTGATGATCCGCGTGCCCCGGGTCAACGTCCCCAGGTAATGCACCGGGCCGTTGTGAGCGATCCAGCCATCCAGGTTGAACGCCAGCGGCCCATCTGCGGGGATCCACTCCCCGTTGTACTTGCGGACGATATGGACATGCGTGCCGGTCGCTTCCCCCCCCTCGCAGGAAGGGAAACCGATCTGATCGCCTTTCTTCAACACGGTTCCTACCGGGACCCGGCCGATGGTTGCCACATGCAGGTAGAGCAGGTCCCAGCCGGTGCGCTCATCCCTGTCGCCGTCCAGGTCCTCGACGACCACACCGGTCTCTGAACGCACCACGATGCCAGCTGCCATGGCGGTTACCTGCTGAGAGCTGGGGACGCAGCCACTCACCGCCGAAGGCGGTGCGAAATCCAGCGCCGCCCACGGCAGCAACGTTCCCCATCCGGAGTGAGGACCACCGGTCAGCGCCCAGGCTTTTCCGGGCAAGAAGGGGAAGGTCAGGGGCGGCTGCTGGAGGCTGACCGGGATATGCGGCCGGTCATTCAACCAGGGGTCGCCGAAGAGGTTCCGGTACACGCGCGCCAGGCCGTCCGGTCCTACGGCGCGGTCGTAATTCTGCTGGGATAAATGGCGGGAAAAATAATACTGCAATGCCACCGAGGCGGCATTCTGCCAGGGATCAGGTCTTTCGGTACGACCGTCCGGATGGTCGAAGGAGGTCAGCTGTCCCGTCCTCCAGCCGTAGTACCCGTTGTTCAGTATATCTGCCGCCCAAACCAGCTGTAAATAGACACCGGCATAGTTGTAGTCCGCCTGACCGAGTGGATAACTGCTGCCAGGCTCGGTCGGCTGAGAAAGCGCCCCGGTCTGGTACTCCAGGATCGCCAGCAGGATACGGGGGCTGATGCTGTAATTGAGGGCGACATAATCCACCATGCCCGCCCCGGAGCGGTTCGCTCCCCCGATGTAGCCAACAAAATCCTTCAGCCAACCTGGCTGGCTGGAGACGAAAGCCGCGGTATCGAAACCGATCACCGCCGGGCCGTTGACATACTGGCTATCGGGCAGGCTTTTAAAGGGGGTCCCCCAGAATGATTGATAATAAATCGGGATCTTCATCGGCATGCCGGGAGGCATGGTCGTAGCGTCTGCCGGGATCTGTGGATTCGCGGAGCGGATCTCATCGCTGGTGGTGTTGAAATGAGCCGCGAGCGCCGGCAGGGTATCCCCCGTCTGGGCAAGATAATCCACCAACTCGCCCGGATCATACTGGGGTCGCTGGGGGAGCGGGGTTAACGTCGGACCTGCAGACATCGTTCCGGTCGGCAGAACCGGTGTTAATTCGACAGGTTGCTGGGGCAGACAGCCCGCAAGGAAAAAACTCAAAAGGAGCAGGGGGACAGCCCTGGATGGGAACACGGACCGCCGAGGGGAACTACTCACCCGGCAAGCGGATGATATTGGATTCAAATGGGCTGTTCTGGTTAGCCACGATGATCCGGCTTCCCTTGGTAAGCGTGCCTTCATATTGCTCGGCACCCGCGTGGGCCACCCAGCCGCTGAGCACAAAGGGTAAAGGCCCGCCCGCTCCTACCCATTCGCCGTTGTACTTGCGCGCAAAGTGGAGATGCGTGCCGGTCGCTTCTCCCCCCTCGCAGGAGGGGTGCCCGACGTAATCCCCGGCTTTCAGCCACGTCCCCAGCGTGACCCGGTCTTTCGTGGCGACATGCATATAAAGCAGGTCCCAGCCGGTCTGCTCGTGACCATCCCCGTCCAGGTCCAAAACGACGAGCCCGTGGTCCGAGCGTACGACCACCCCGGGTGCCGAGGCCACATCCCAGGCGTCCGAAGGCACACATCCGGACTGGTCGGCGGCCGGTGCGAAATCCAGGGCGGCCAGAGAGGTTTCCGACTCCCAGGCCGGGTGGGGGCCCCCGGTAAAACTCCACAAGTGACCGATTTCGAATGGCAGGCTGAGGACCGGTTGAGTAAGGCCCGGTGGGAAAAGCGGCGCCACGGCCTGGTCCCGCGCCCAGGGGTCGCCGAACATGTTGGTATAGAGAGCCATGAAGCCTGTGGTCGGACCCATCGTCTTCAGCCAGTCGGGGTAATTTTGGGTCTGGGAGAAGAAGTCTTGCAGCGCCACCGTGCCTGCATTCAAGTCCGGCGCGAGTCTCAGGGTCTGCCCATCCGGGAAGGTCAGCGTCGTCAAACCGCCGATCCGCCAGCCGTAGTAGCCGGCGGCCAGCTGTTGAATCGCCAGGCGCAATTGCTCGTACAGGCCTTTGTAGCCATCGTTTTGATAACCCATCGGATACTCATCGGAGGATTGGGCGGACACGGGCCCCTGGACCCAACCGCTTTGATACTGAAGCAAAGCCAGCAGCAGGCGTGGGTCGATGGAGCTTTCCGCGGCGATCTTCTGGACATCATCCCCTCCGGAGATCCATCCGCCATCGGTCAGGTACTCCCGATAGGAAGAGAGCTTGCCGCCACTCGCTTTGACAAAGGCGTCGGTGTCAAATCCGATCGCAGACGGCGAGTAGACGACTTCGCTGTCTGGAATCAGGTGCTGGGAGGGCGAGGTCACGCCCAGACGGTTAGGAATCAACAGACGGGTTCCCGGATCGATAAAGCCGGTGGTCGGAAGGGTAACTGCCGCGGAGATCTCGGCCGGCTGGACCCCAAAGTGGATGGCCACCACCGTCAGACTGTCACCGGATTGAGATTTATAAAGGATCAGAGGCCGTGGAGTGTCCGTCGGACCTGACGGGGTAGCCGTATCGGTGGGGGAAGGGGTGAGGGTATCGGTGGGGGTCGCGCTCGGGGGGAGCGGTGAAGCCGTCAGGGTCGGATCCAGGGTCGGAGGGGCGGTCGTGACGGTTGGTCCAGGAGTCTGGGTCAGATAAGGATCATAAGTCCCCCACAGGTCATTGCCGCAACCAGTACCAAGCAGACCGATCAAAAGCAAGAGCAGCGTTGTCTTCCGCTGTGCAAATCCCAGGCGCAACTTCATCGCGCCCGATTATACCGCCTTTGCCGTGACCCGCCGCCGGGTGCCGGAATCATCGCTGGATCTGGTTCGACGGGATCTTGCCGTCGAAAGAATCGACCTTCTGGTCGTTGCGCGTCAGCGAGCCGACATACTCTTCCCCCGTTCCCGAAGAGATCCAACCATCCAGGTTGAACGGCACCGCTCCGTCAGCGGCGATCCATTCCCCGTTGAACTTCCGGGCAATATGCACGTGGGTACCCGTGGCAATCCCGCCTTCGCAGGAGGGATGTCCGATCCGGTCCCCGGCATGCAGGAAGGTTCCGGGCTGGACCCGGTCGCGACTCTCGACGTGCATGTACAGCACTGCCCAACCGATCTGCTCATAGCCGCGGCCGTCCAGGTTCTCGATGACCTCTCCGATTCCAGTGCGGGTGATCAGCCCATCCGCCACCGCGGTGACCCAGGCGTCGCTTTCGACACAGCCTGCGGCCTCACCCGGAGGGGCAAAATCCAGCGCGCCCCAGGCTGAGCCCTCATCCCAGGCGGCATGCGGACCGCCGGTAAATGACCAGATTTCCCCCGGCCCGAAGGGAAGGTGCATCGGCGGTTGGACCAAACCGGGAGGCACCAACGGTTCGATGGCCTGATCAAACGGATAACCGAAGAGCAGATAAAACGTGTCGAAAAAGCCGCCCGGTGAAACATCCCGTCGCCAAGTGGGATAATCATCCAGCTGGGCAAAAAAATTCTGCACTCCGGCGGTCCCGGCATTGATGGTCGGATCCACCGGTACGGCAGAGCCGTCCTTGAGCACCCAGCGGGTGACGGCGCCTGCGCGCCAGAGGTAGTAACCCTGGTTCAAGGCGTTAGCCGCCCACACCAGCTGACGGTAAAGGCCGATATGAAACCCGTCATTGAAGCCAAATGGGGTCTGGCCCAAGGCCGGAGCGGGATTGGGATTCGTCACCCAGGCAGACCGATATTCCAGCACCGCGAGCAGCAGGCGCGGGTTGACCGAATAGTCCAGTGCCACCTGCTCGAGGATCTGGGCTCCAGTCAAGGTTTGGCCGTTCACATCCTGGGAATAATTCGAGAGATAACCGTGCTTGCTCTGGACAAAGAGGTTCACATCCAGGGTCACTCCCATCGGCCCAAACACCAGTTCCGAATCCGGGATGATCTTGAAGGCCGGCCCGGTCGGCTGAGGGGTAACCGCGGGAATGATCAGCGACATACCCACCTGCAGGGAATTCGGATCTGCGAGGTGATTCGCCTGCTGCAGGGCTTCCACGCTGATTTCGTAGTGAAGGGCGATCGCCCCCAGGGTATCTCCGGGCTGAACCTGATAGGATTCCGGACCACGCTCCTGGCCGGGTTGAAAATGAGGGGTATCCGGAGTCGGCGTCAAGACCGGCGAACCCGGAACGCGTGTCGGGGGAACTGAAAAGGACAGGGTCGGGGTGGAAACCGGCGCCTGTGATGGGGCGGGGCCAGAGGTGGACCAAATCGATTGGGGGGTGCTGATCTGAGGACCCGGTGCCGGTCGTGAGCAGGCGCTTACTGCCAGGGCAAGGGTGAGAATCCAGAATCGACGCACGAACATGGCAGGATTGTACCAAATTTGCTACAATCATGCCTGAAGTCCAGCCCAGGAGCAGCGCATGTCCCGATCCAAATGGTGGCAGAAAGCCGTCTTTTATCAGATCTACCCCCGTTCGTTCGCAGATGGGAACGGCGACGGCATTGGCGACTTTGGCGGCATAATCTCCAGGCTGGATTATCTTAAAGATCTGGGAGTGACCGCCCTATGGCTCTCACCCCACTTTCCTTCTCCCATGTGGGATTGTGGGTACGACATCTCGGATTACAGCTCGGTTGCACCGGAATACGGCAGTCTCGAAGATTTTAATGCCTTCCTCAGCAGAGCCCATCGGCGCGGGATGCGGGTCATTCTCGACCTGGTTCTTAATCACACCTCCGATGAGCATCCCTGGTTCCTGGAGTCGAAATCGAGCCGGCATAACCCCAAGGCCGACTGGTATATCTGGGTGGATCGACCGCCCAACAACTGGCAATCCTGCTTCGATGGCCCTGCCTGGTCCTATGAGGCGGGGCGCGGCCAGTACTATTATCACTACTTCATGAAACAGCAGCCGGATTTAAACTGGCACCATCCCGCGGTCAAGAACGCCATGTGGCAGGCGGTGCGTTTCTGGCTCGACCTCGGCGTGGACGGTTTTCGTCTGGACGCGGTGGGCACCATTTTCGAGCACCCCGACCGGCCGAACCATCCGGTCCCGATGACTCTGGCTCAACTGCGCCATTTTTCGGACGTGGCCAGGACCCCCGCCGAGAAAAAACTGCTGGCAAAATACTGGCGCGAAATGTTTATGTTCCAGTGGGGCCATCCTCACTCCCTGATGAAAGAACTGCGCGCCGTCCTGGATGAATATCCTGGAGACCGGCTGCTGGTCGGCGAAGACGATGACGTCTCCTACCACGGCAATGGGGAGGATGAATTGAACCTGGTCTTCAACTTTCCCCTGCTGCACGCAGCCCGCCTCTCCCCGGCCGTCATCCGCAGGAACCAGAAGGCACGCCTGGCGGCCCTGGCGCGGGTTTCACCTCAGGCCTGGCCGTGCAACACGCTCGGCAACCATGACAGTCCGCGGATATTCAATTCCTTCGGGGATGGCCGGCATGACGCCGATCTGGCCCGGGTCCACCTGGCCCTGATGCTGACCCTGCGCGGTACGCCCTTCCTTTACTACGGTGAAGAGATCGGCATGACCGATCTCCTGCTGAACGACCTCTCCCAATTCCGCGATACGATGGCGATCTGGTATTACCACGCCGCCGTCGACGAGCTCGGCGTGAATCCGCAGCTTGCCTTCCAGCGAGCCGCGGCCATGACCCGCGATAAGAACCGCACCCCCCTCCAATGGGCTCCCCTGCCGAACGCCGGTTTCTGCCCTGCCCAGGTCCAGCCCTGGTTGCCGGTCCACCCCAATTATTTGAAAGGGGTGAATATCGAGGATCAGGCCAAAGACCCCGGCTCACTGCTGAACTATTATCGGCAGTTGCTGCGCATCCGCAAGACTCACCCGGCATTGGAGCTCGGTGAATATTCCGCCCTGCATGAACATTCCCGAAGCTATATGGCGTTCCTGCGATATACGGGCGAGCAGAAAATTCTGGTTCTTTTAAACTTTTCCCCAAAAAAGAGAAACTTGAATTTTTCCGAACTGGCGTACAATTCCCTGGAAACGATCTTCCGGTCGACACCGGCCGCGCAGGCAATTGACCTGGAGCATATTCCATTGGCACCTTTCGAAGTCGTTTTAATCGAGGTGGTACCCGCGGAAGAATCAGGATCTGGAACCCTTTTGAAAACAGCGAAAGGCGAACCCCATGTCCGGGGATGAGACCCGACCACAACCAGCGTGCCCGGGGGACGATCCCAGGGGAATCTCCGCGCCAGCGAGGTCGCAAGCCGTCACCTCCTCCCAGGTACCCAATTCCGAGCAGCCGATGGTCTGCGGCCGGTCCATCCACGGCGATCTGACCTATATCCCCAAGGCCGAATATGCGGGTGAAGTCCTTTTCTTCTGCTCGGACTATTGTCTGCGCGCTTATCAGTCCGATCCACAACGCTTTTACGCGGCTCATCGCAGGTTGCGTTCCGGTGATTAGAATCGGCTGTTCCCTTGTCCCGCTCGAAAATTGGCCGGTTCGGAAATCCACATTAAGCTGCCTGCTCTTGGGCGGCGTCCACCTTGACTCCTTTTGAACTGGCGTGGACGCCCAAGCAGGTATAATCAGATTCACCTTGCCTTGAGGACCCCCATGCCAACCCAACTCGTTGAATGTATCGCCAATTACTCCGAAGCACGCCGACCCGATGTGGTGGATGCGATTGTCCAGGCGATCGCGGCGGTTCCTAGCGTAACCCTGCTTGATCGACATTCGGACAGCGACCATAATCGCAGTGTACTTACTTTCATCGGCGCACCGCAGGCGGTGGAGGAAGCGGCCTTCCGGAGCATCCAGAAGGCCGCGGAACTGATCGACCTGGGCCAGCACACCGGCACACACCCGCGCATCGGGGCAACCGACGTCGTCCCCTTCGTACCCATCTCCGGGATGACGATGGAAGACTGCGTGGAAATCGCCCGCCGACTGGGTGAGCGGGTGGGCCGGGAGCTGGGAATCCCGGTCTATCTTTACGAAGAAGCCGCCCAGCGTCCGGACCGGGTCAATCTGGAGGATATCCGCCGGGGCCAGTACGAAGGACTCAAGGAAGAGATCAAGACCCATGCCGACCGGAAGCCGGATTTCGGACCCGCCCTTCTTGGGCCGGCGGGGGCGACGGTGATCGGTGCCCGACACCCGCTCGTCGCTTACAATGTCTACCTCAATACGGCAGACTTGGCCGTCGCCAAGGCGATCGCCAAGGCGCTGCGGCATTCCTCCGGCGGGTTCCGCTACGTCAAGGCACTCGGGATGCTCGTGGAAGGCAGGGCACAGGTATCGATGAATCTGACCAACTTCCGCCAGACGCCGGTTCACCGGGTGGTTGAGGCCGTCCGGCGCGAAGCGGCGCGCTACGGCACCAGCATCCACCACAGCGAACTTGTGGGACTGATCCCCCAGGAAGCACTGACCGAGTCGGCGGCCTGGTATCTGCAGCTGGACGGGTTCCGCTATGAACAGGTGCTCGAACAGCGCATGGTCGGTCTGGCCTCTCAGGGCAATCCTTCGACCAGCACCCCGTTCCTGGATCAGCTGGCCGCCGGGACTGCCGCCCCCGGCGGGGGGGCAGCAGCGGCCTACGCCGGGGCCATGGGGGCAGCGTTGGTCGCCATGGTTGCCCGTTTAACCCTCGGCAGAAAGAAATACGCCGAGGTGGAGGCCCAGAC
>Ga0209039_10002585_pt1 | contig 15173 bp, 15 predicted proteins | sample BogFormECP12_OM1_FD_188238 | JGI IMG/M metagenome (GOLD analysis project Ga0209039, IMG submission 188238) | Bog forest soil microbial communities from Calvert Island, British Columbia, Canada - ECP12_OM1 (SPAdes) (version 2) | ecosystem: Environmental > Aquatic > Freshwater > Wetlands > Bog ... | reverse complement strand
AGAGCCAAGATCATTCCATCCGAAGCTCGCCGGAATGCAATAAATCCCGGACTTGCCTTCGCCTTTCGCCGAACGCGGTTCGAGCACAGCGTAATCGATACTGATGTTCTCGCACTTGGGATAAAGCCTGGCGAACGTTTTCTCAAAGGTGCGTGTTCCATAGCTCATCGCTATCTCATCCAGCAATGGCGCTGTGTTGGGCAGATGCTCGCGTAGGGCATCGGCGAGCGTGCGTGCACCCCAGACAAACATTCCGCTGTTCCAGAAGAAGTTGCCGGCCGCCACGAACTGCTCTGCTACCTCAGCAGAAGGCTTCTCGGTGAAGCGGCGCACTTGCAGCACGCCTCGCGCCAACTCGTCGCCCGCTTCGATGTAACCATAGCCGGTCTCGGGGCGGGTTGGAGGAATGCCGATGACCACAATGTTTGCACCGTTGGCTGCGATCTGCGCGGCGCGCTTGATGTCGTCACGGAAACGCTTCTCGCTCTGGATGACGTGGTCGGACGGAAACATTCCGATCACGGCCGTTGGATCGCGCTGCGCCAGAAGGAATGCCGCCAACCCAATCGCCGGCGCCGTATTCCGTCCTACCGGCTCGGCGATGATCTGTTTCTTTTCCAGACCCTTGAGCTGACGCACAATCGCATCGCGAAGGTCGCCGTTGGTGATGATCCAGAACTGCTTCGTCTTGGCTAGTGGCAACAGGCGCTCCACCGTTTCCTGGATCATGCTCTTCTCGCTATTGAGCGGCAGCAGTTGCTTGGCCATGCACTTGCGGCTCAACGGCCAGAAACGTGTGCCGCGTCCACCAGCGAGAATTACGGGATAGAAACTAAACTTTGCCAAATCGATTCCTCTGCCTAAAGGGCACTGACTGCTTGTCCCAGCACAGTTTCTGGTTCGGCGACTGGTCCCGTCGGCAACGACATGCGCATAATCTCGATCTCCCACTGCGGACGCACGATGTATTCGCGCACGGCGGCTGGGATGACAACGGCTTCTCCCGTCGCAAAGCTGATGGGCGCCATGCCTTGCGACTCCACGATTCCGGCGCCATCGATCGCGACGACGATTTGCGGCGAAGCAGGCGTGACCTCGGCTTGCAACGGCTCGCGCAGCCTGATTTTTTCAACCTGGAAGAATGGTGAACGCACCAGGACGTCAGGCGGATCATCCGCATGGCGAACTACCTTGCCTGCGTTGGTGTGCAGCTTCGTCGCTGCCAGTCCTTCGGCGACGTGCAGCTCCCGCGGGCGTCCGTAGTCATATAGGCGATAGGTGATGTCGCAGGTCTGCTGCGTCTCGACCAGGATCATCCCGCCGCCGATGGTGTGCACGGTTCCCGCGGCGATGTACAGCATGTCACCCTGATACACATCCACCCAGTTGAGGAGTTCCTCGGCACGCTGGTCGCGAATCGCCTGTTCGAACTCCTGCAAGGTCGTACCAGGTTTCAATCCCAACGCGACTTGCGCCCCAGGTTTGGCAGCGAGCGCATACCAGCACTCAGTCTTGCCGCAAGGCTGACCGGTATTTCGAGCTTGCTCATCGTCGGGATGTACCTGCACCGAGAGCTTGCTGGCTGGAAAAAGAAATTTCACCAGCAAAGGAAAGCGGTTGTCGTGCGGGGCGGCTGCTCCAACCAGATCACGCCGATATTGCTTGGAGAGTTCCCCCAGCGTGCGGCCCGCCAGCGGCCCGTTGGCGACGCGGTTGTCTTCCCATGTCAGCCAGCTTTCACCGATCGGCTCTTTGATGGCCTTGACGTAGATGGGCCGAAGATCGCGCACGCCCCAGGGGCGCTCGTCGAAGATGGGCATCAGCAGCAATGGGTAGAGTTCGGACATAGCAAAACGCCGCTGTGCCTACACGCTGGAAAAGAATTTGCGCATGCGCTCTAGGCCCCGCTCCAGGTTCTCCCGCGAGACCGCGTACGAGAGCCGGACGTGGTCTTGCGTGCCGAAGCCTTCGCCCGGAACGACGGCCACGTGCGCTTCGTGCAGCAGCCTGCGCGCAACATCGGACGCGGAATACAATCCGCCGCGCTCGAAATAATGGCTCACGTTAGGATAGGCGTAGAATGCGCCGTTGGGCGATGCACAAGTGAGCCCAGGTATGGCGCGCAAGCCTTCCACAACCTGGTCGCGCAGAGAAATGTAACCTGCCAGCATTTCCTGCACACACTGTTGCGAACCGGTCAGCGCGGTCACCGCGGCCTTCTGCACAATCGAAGTCGGGTTGGAGGTGCTCTGGCTTTGCAGCTTCTGCATCGCGCTGATGATCGGCGCAGGGCCCAGCGCATAACCCAGCCGCCAGCCGGTCATGGCATAAGTCTTGGAGAGCGAGCCGATGATGATCAACCGCTCCTTCACTTCGTGGACGCAACCCGCAGAAAATAGATGGCCGGTAAAATTGAGATAGACGTAGCATTCGTCAGAGACCACGTAGATGCCGCGATCATGGGCCAGCTTCAACACCGACGTCATGTGGTCGGGCTTCATCACCGCGCCTGACGGGTTGCTGGGCGAGTTCAAGACAATGACCTTGGTTCGCGGCGTGATCGCGCGCTCCACCATCTCGGCAGTCAAGGCGAAGTCATGCTTCTCGTCGGTCGCGACATAAACCGGCTCGCCGCCGGCATAGCGGACAATGTCCTTGAACGAAACCCAGTACGGTACCGGGAGGATGACTTCGTCGCCGTGGTCTACCAACACCTGAATAGCATTGAACAGGGCGTGCTTGCCGCCCACCGAGGCAATGCAGTCCTCTCGTTTGTAGTCGGACCCAAAGTCGGTGGCGTGGCGCTTTACGATGGCGTCCCGCAGCTCCGCTATTCCGCCAACCGCTGTGTACTTGGTGAAATTGTTGTTGATGGCCGCGATCGCCGCTTCTTTGATGTGCTGCGGCGTTGCGAAGTGCGGCTCGCCAGCGCCGAAGTCCACAATGTCAGCGCCGCTGGCGCGCAGTTTTTCGGCTTCGGCCACCACCGCCATCGTGGCCGAGATTTCGATCCGCTGAATACGATTGGTTAGAAACGACGATAGTTGGGTTCCGGCAGCAGTCATGGTTTGGCCCTTTATTTGAGATGCGTTCCCGCGGCAGACACTTGTCGCTGCGCAATTTTTTGGCGGACTCGCTCTTCCACCAATTCCGGCACCAGTCCGCTGAGCGGTCCTCCCAGCTTCGCAACCTCCCGCACGATGCGCGAACTGAGATAGGAATACTTTTCGGCCGGCATCATGAACACCGTTTCCACCCGCGGCTCCATCTTGCGATTCATCAGCGCCATCTGTAACTCGAATTCGTAGTCACTGACCGCGCGAATACCGCGCAGCACCGCATTCGCGTTCTTCTGGATGCAGTAAGAGACCAGCAATCCGTCGAATATATCAACCGTGACGTTGTCAAGCTCAGAGGTCATCGCCTCCAGCATGTCTTTGCGCTCCTCCATATCGAAAAGCGGATCGCCTTTGTCCATGTTGCGGGCGATGGCGACGATGAGGCGATCGAACAGCTTGCTGCCGCGATGGATTAAATCCAGGTGGCCGTTGGTGACCGGGTCGAACGAGCCGGGATAGATGGCGACGATATCTTTCAAGAGGCCTCAGAGAACAGGATTGGCGCGGGTTGATTTTATTCTGGCTTGCCCATGTGAAGCAATCACGTAAAACCAGCCAGTCGATGACAGGACGGGATCCCTCGTCGCAGAGATCCCGTTCGCATCTCGCCAGCCGTGCTATTTCCGCCCAGCCGGCGGCTTGGGCGTCGCGTGCGGCGGGGCTTCGGCGTGGGCGACCGCAGCCTGCGCTTTGTCTTCGACGGAGATCAACCCCAGCGCCTTGCGCACTTCGGTTTCGATCTTCGCCGCGATGTCCTTGTTTTCCTTGAGGAACTGCTTGGCGTTCTCGCGCCCCTGGCCGACGCGCTCGCCCTTGTAACTGAACCACGCACCTGATTTTTCCACCAGGTTCATGTTTGCAGCAAGATCCAGCAGGTCGCCTTCTTTCGAAATGCCCTCGCCGTACATCATGTCGAACTCGGCCTCGCGGAACGGGGCAGCGGTCTTGTTCTTGACGATCTTCACTCGCGTGCGCGAGCCGACAACCGCATCTCCGTCTTTGATTGCGCCGATGCGCCGGATGTCGATACGAACCGAGGAGTAAAACTTCAGCGCGCGGCCGCCGGTGGTGGTTTCCGGATTGCCGAACATCACGCCGATCTTTTCGCGAATCTGGTTGATGAACACCAGGCAGGTGTGCGACTTGGCCACGATCCCGGTGAGTTTGCGCAGGGCCTGCGACATCAGACGGGCCTGCAGGCCAACGTGGCTGTCGCCCATCTCGCCGTCAAGCTCGGCCTTGGGAACCAGCGCCGCGACCGAGTCCACTACCAGCACGTCGATGGCGCCGGAGCGTACCAGGGCCTCGGCGATCTCCAGTGCTTGCTCGCCGTAATCGGGCTGCGAGACCAGCAGGTTGTCAACGTCCACCCCCAGTTTGGCGGCGTAGATAGGATCAAGGGCGTGCTCGGCGTCCACAAAGGCCGCCATGCCGCCTTGTTTCTGCGCCTCGGCGATCACCTGCAGCGCAATGGTGGTCTTGCCGGAGGATTCCGGCCCGAAGATTTCGACCACGCGCCCGCGCGGGAAGCCGCCCACGCCGAGCGCGGCGTCGAAGGAAATCGCTCCCGTAGAAATTACGGAGATGGGAACGACCGCTCCCTTGCTCCCCAACTTCATAATGGAGCCCTTGCCGAACTGCTTTTCGATTTGCGTCATAGCCAGGTCAATGGCCCGACTTTTTTCAGTTTTCTCGTCTGCCATAAGTGCCGCTCCTTGCGGGCTCCGTGCCGACGCAGGGCGTCTCAGGACGGAGTACTCGATATGAATCGCGCTGGGTCAGTGAGGCAGGCGCCATGACGGGATAGGCGTTTTTCGCAGAAAGGCGCATGATTACCGACGCTGCATTATACATCCGGTTAACCGACAAAAGCGAATAAATAGCGAATACACGATCACGGGAAGAAAATCCGTGTGGGGCCTCGGCAAAGCACCAGGCTTGGAGGTTGCTGTTAACCACTCGATAACCAATACTTGCTCACCTTGTGCGCTTCCCCCTTTTGATCGACCCATTTACCAGTTGATTACACCCCCCTCTCTCGATACCTTCGCAAAATATTGAAAACAAAGGGACGAAAAAAATAATCCCTCGCAAAATCTTATATCCAAAGGAGTTACATATCAAAATCTTCAATCCAAAGGGCTTATCGACCAAATCGGGGCCCTCGACCAAAAAATTCCTCTTGTTTTGCGTCTTCAGGGAACCTTCGATATTAAACAAATGGTAACCGACGACGCTTTGGTCTGGTCATTGCCTCGTGACCACTGGCAATCGATTTTCAAAAGATCGCCGGCGTCCGGGAAAGCAAATTCCACCAGGGGCCGATTTCGGTCCGATGGGAGAACGAATATCCCGCACGCCGGCCCTAGAGACACTAAACCTCTCTTCTCAAGTGTAACGCCATGTCAGGCCATGTCAAGTTACGAAAGTACATGTACCATCACGCATCACAGCCGGGTGTGACGGGCAGCGAGAAACGTGGTGCGCGACCGCCATTCAAGCCGCTCCCGCCAGGTTAACAAACTACGTATTGCTCAACGAGGTAATAACGGCCCAACAAAAGCCTGGCTCGGCCTCCGACCCATCAACCCAGGCATGAACGAGCCGAAATCTTAGGAGTTTACAAAATAAGTTGCTGGGCGGGAACTTTTTGCCCGCTGGTGACATTACAGGATAGGAGCAAGTCTACGACGTGGGTGCGGAACAAACGAAAGACCGGGCGGGTATGACGAACGACGAGGCATTGATGCTTGAGTTTCAGCGGGGATCGCGCGCGGCATTCGAAGAACTCTACGCCCGCTATTGCGGGCCGCTGTATGGCTTCTTCCGCCGGCGCCTGGAGAATCCGCAGCGCGCCGAGGACTTGGCCCAGGAAACCTTTCTTGCCGTGATTCGTGCGGCGCCGCGCTACGAGGCGCGCTCGTTGGTCAGGACCTACCTCTATGGGATCGGGTTGAAGCTGCTGGCGATGGAGCGGCGCCGGCTCGCCCGGGATGGAGTGCCAGGGGAGCCAGCCACCGAACCCGCGACGGGCAGTGATCCGGAAGCGGCGATGTGGGTCCGGCAGGCAATGGCGCGGCTCGATACCTCGGAGCGAGAGATCCTGATGCTACGCGAATACGAGCAGCTTAGTTATGTGGAGATTGCAGAGCTGCTGCGGCTTCCGGTCAACACGGTACGATCACGGCTCTTCCGCGCACGCACGGCATTAAGAAACTGCCTCGACCCGAAGGGCGCACTTCACAACGCAAAGGAAACCAGAGGAGCTGACAGTGGCACGCCAGCAGCGGCGGCAGAAGATGAGGCTTGCAATGCGTAAGGACAATCATCCTGTGGAACAAGAAGAAGTGATGGCCTACCTCGACGGCGAACTTCCGATCGAGGAAGCGGCCAGGGCCGCAGCTCACCTTGAGGCCTGCCGTGAATGCCAGACGTTGGCCGCCGAACTGAAGGACGTCTCGCAATCGCTGACCGCGTGGGAGATCGAGCCCTACGATCCGCAAGTCAAGGTGGACGTGGCAGCGGCCCTCGACGAGCGGAAATCAACGAAGGCGATCAGCCTTGGAAACAGCGGAAATTGGTTTGCTGCGTTCCTGGAGCGGCGCTGGGTTCCCTTCGCTGCGATCGCCGGAGCCGCGCTGCTGGTTTCAGCTCTCGTGCTCGTCCCTTACATGTCGCACCATGCGGCCCCGCAGATGGCCATTTCTGAAGCGCAGTCCGGAGCGGACCAAGACAGGTTCGCCGTATCGCGACACGCCATTACAGCCGTACCGAGCCCCAAGGGAGGAGTTGTCGGAGGGGTGGTCGGCAGAGTACCCGATGGAGTGCCCCTTGGAATGCAGGCGCAGATGTACCAATCGCAGGCTGCGCCCCCTTCTTCGTTCGCAGGCACCAATCAAGGTAAAGCTTCTGCGGTTCAGAGAGCGCCCATGATCGCGCGTACTGCGGAGCTCACCTTGACAACGAATAATTTCGAGAAGGCCCGCTCCGGCATCGACGAAGTTCTGCGGCGACACCAAGGCTATGTAGGCGATCTGAACGTCGCCTCGCCCGCAGTCGGCCAGCGCAGGCTGACCGCAACCTTGCGCGTGCCGGCCGATCAATTGGGATCCACACTCGCCGAGCTGAAAACCCTGGGCCGAGTCGAATTGGAGTCCCAGCGGGGGGAGGAAATCACTGCGCAGTTCGTGGACTTGGAGGCCCGGTTGGCAAACGCCAGGACCACGGAGAAACGGCTTACGGAACTGGAACGGCAGCAGACGGGGAAGCTCTCCGAGGTGCTGGAAGTAGAGACCGAAATTAGTCGCGTTCGAGGCGAAATTGAGAGCATGGAGGCAGAGAGGAAGCTGCTGACCACGCGGGTTGATTTCGCAACTATAACTACGACGCTCACGGAAGAGTTCAAGGCCCAGGCTCAGCTCGTCCCCAACTCGTTGGGCACCCGCTTCCGCAATGCGACCATCGATGGATATCAGAGCGTAGTCAACGACGTGGTCGAGCTCCTTCTGTTCCTGGTTTCGTATGGGCCTTCCATCTTGCTATGGGGTGCGCTCATATTCTTTCCGACTCGCTTTTTCTGGCGGAGATGGAAGAGAAAAACGACTTCGTAGTGCCCGCAGTCTTGTGACATTTCCTTTGCCGCCGTCAGGTGAAGATCTGTCACTGACGCTAACTTCGGTACGGTCTAGAATCGATTGCGACAAAGGAGGCACAGGCTTATGGGCAAAGAACTCAGGACGGTGTGCGACTCCGGCGGGCTGGCTGTGCTGGAGATCGTCAAGGAAAACGACATACTGGTGGTTTACGAGGCCGATGACATGGACCGGCAGATAACGTTCCCGGCTTCGCTAATTCCCACGCTCATTAGTTATCTGGAAAACTTGAAGTGAGCGGATTGTGCCGTCCCGGTGAGCGTGCGCAGGTGACTGGCGAAGGTCAGTTCACCCACGGCGGTCTGGAATCGCCGTTTTTTTTGCGTGGCTCGCGTGCGCTGGGATCGCGGAAGTTGCCAAGTTCGTCGAAGTAGTCCTCGTGCCGGTAATCGCCGCGGTCATGCTTGCGCATGTACACCTCGAATTTGCGCGCCGCGCGCTTGCGCTTCCAGCGGTAATAGGCATTGCGCAAGCCGAACCATCGTTCCGACGTCGCATAGCCCAAGCCGCGACGGGGAACAAACTTCAGCCAAATGTAGCCGAAGAGCGCTCCGCCGAGGTGGGCCATATAGGCGATGGATTGTCCTCCGCCGCGCGCCGATGAGAGCGCCCCATAGAGCGCGAGCGCGATGATGCCCATGACGAAGTATTTGGCCTTGATGAGAAACGGCAGCGGAAAGAGCATGACTTCCGAGTCGCCGTGCAGTATGCCGAAGGCAAGCAGCAATCCGTATATGCCGCCGGACGCGCCCACGGTGGCAGTGTACGGACTGATGCCAAGAAGCCCGGTGAAGGAGACGGCCACCGTCACCAGCGCAGCGCCGATCAAACAGAAGAAATAAAACTGCATGAACAGGCTGTAGCCCCAGTCCATTTCGAGCTGCGCGCCGAACATCCACAGCGCCAGCAGGTTGAACAGGATGTGCAGCAGCCCGGCGTGCAGGAATCCATAGGTGACGAGTTGCCAAACCCAGCCGTGAATAACGGTGACGCCGCGGAGTTGGAAAAGAGCCTCGCCCATGGCCGCCACGTTGGGGGCGAAAGCTCCGAAGAAGGCGAACAGCAGGAAGATGATGCCGTTGGCGATCATCAACTGCTTCACAGCGCGCGTGAAGGGCGGGAAACTCATCGTCATGGTGGGGCCGCGTCGCATTCGTTGCTCCCTTGCAGATATATGCCGCCCCTACGGGGCTCAGGTCAATTTTCTTATCGCACCCAGGGCTTCCGCGCTGGGCTAAACTGAGCCGCGCCTAACCACCCCACCAAGCGCAAAACCGGCGCTTGGCGGGGACCCCGGCTACGGCGCTTGTTCTGAGCAGCTTCCACACCCTAGCCATTTCGATTAGCGGCCCCGAACATTTCCGACGAAGGCGGCCCTATCTGCTTGACGTCGGGAACCGCATCAACCAACCGCGTCCTAGCGCTCAGGCATGGGCACGATCGCCAGGCTGCGGTGCCCCTTGACGTCCACGGCCCGCACAGCAAAAACGACATTGTCCTTCGACACCGGCAACGTGGCCCGCGTAACGTTACCGACGGCCGTCACGTGCTGCCAGTCGACGGCTGCCGTGTCGCGCCACATTACTTCATAACCGGTCGCGAGCCCGCCCGGCGAAGGCTCCCAAACTACAGTGGAATCGTTTTGCAGCTCTTTCGTCAAGAGGCGCACATTCGCCGGCGGCGCGGGGGCGGAGGCCAGCGACGCCAGCGTGGCCGCGTTCAGACGTGCCACATTTGCGGTGTAATCGTAATCCACGAACTTGGGCAGATCGCCATATTCGATGCCGTTCTCAGTGCGCACGTTCTGGTGCTGATGGCTGTAGTTCTCGCGAAACTCCGTGAACCGCACCGCAGCGTATCCCTGCTCGTTGAAAGAGAAATGATCGCCGCCGCGAAGATAGCGATCGCGCCGGAAAACCACGAGCGGCTGAAAAGTCGAGGGTGGCAGATACACCTTCGAGATTGAGGCGATGTAGCGGGCCAGCTGCCGCGAAGGGCCATCATTCTCTCCACCCAGCGCACGGATGGTTTTAAGCTGCTTCTCGTCGGCGGTCGTGGGAATGCCCTCGGAGAAGATGCGCACGACGTGCGGATCCTGCATCGTATCGCCGGGAGTGCGGTCGCCGCCCACGATGTCATTGTTCAACACCGCCTCGATGTTCCAGCCCTGCGCTTTGGCCATTTTGGCGAAGTGGGCGCTGCCGTAAAGGCCCTGCTCCTCGCCGGCAACCGCGAGAAAGATGATGGTGGCCGGAAAGCGATGCTTGCTAAGCACGCGCGCGCATTCCAGGCTGACGGCGGTTCCGCTGCCGTCATCGTTGGCGCCGGGTGCTGGATTGGTTGCGTCGTTGGTCTCGCTGTTGCGCGAATCGTAATGTCCGGTCACCAGGACGATGCGGCCGGCGTTGGCGGGATCGGCACCGCGCAGCACGGCATAGACGTTGATGATCTTGGTGGGCTTGGGAATGCGCGGCCCCGGGTCCTGCGTGAACTCGTCAGTCCTGACCTCGAGGCAGCCCCCGCAATCTTTGGAGTAGCGCTCGAACTCGCTCTGGATCCATGCTGCCGCCGCGCTCGCGCCTTTACCGCTGGAGGCCTGCATGTCGGACGAGAGTGTTTGCCGGGTGCCGAAGCTCACCAACTTCTCGATGGTCTGCTGAATTCGTGCCGCAGAAACCTCCTGCAGCGCCGCAGAAATCTGCGGATCGGGGGTTTCGCCGGGTACGCCGGCCGCCTGCTGAGAAAATAAAGCGACCGCAAAGGGCATCTCCAACATCAAACCCGCGATTGCGGTGAGGAGTGGTTTTCTGATGGGCATTGGAACTCCGCGAACCGTTGGACAACTTGCACGCCTATTCACTTGACGCTGGTGCTAGGAGACTCTAAATATAAATGGAGAGACGGGGCGCTGTAATTCCGGCTCATGGCCCCAGACAAGAAACGGAGGCAATCATCATGGTTATGTGTCCTGAATGCGAAGGCGATTTGGACATTGAAGAAGAAGAAGTTGACGAGGGCGAAGTGGTCTCGTGCCCGGAGTGCGGCACCGACTTCGAAGTTGTGGCAATTGAGCCTCTGGAACTCGCCCGCGTCGAGGACGAGGAGGAAGAAGAGGACGAGGAGGAAGACGAAGAGGAAGAGGAGTGAGTACAGGGCAGCGACACGGCATTTGCAAGAGCTGGATTCTGGTCGGTAGCTTCGGCCTTCTGCTTTCTCTTCCTGTCAACGCAGGTAAGCTGGGGTTAACGTCTTCGCCTCAATCGTCGAAGCCGGAGGCGGACGCCAAGAAAAACTACGCATTAATCTACGGCACTGTCTGGGACGAGGACGATCACCCGATGGCCGGCGTGCCCATCACAATTCGCAGGGCTTCTGACAAGAAACCCAAGTGGGAGTTGGTTTCCGACAGGCGCGGCGAGTTCGCCCAGCGCGTTCCGGTGGGGGCGCAGGACTACATCATCCAAGCCAACATCAAAACTCCCAGCGGCCAGCCGAAGCCGGAAATCACGGTTCACATTGATGACGACGAACGCAAAGACGTCGGCATCCGTCTAAGCAAGTAGAATTGGATCCAGGGGTACCGTTCCGATGAAACGAGCACTGGGCGCTGGAGTCGTCTTGCTGATTGCGCTGAGCTGCGCCGCTGTTCAGCTCACAATTCCGCTGGGTGGCAGCGGATCGTCGGACTCGAATCCGGGGCGCAAGAGCACCCGCTCCACATCGCGCACCCTGACCGGCAGTGTGCTCAACAAGAGCGACCAGCCTGTGCCCAACGCCGTGGTTTACCTCAAAGACACCAGGACGCTAGCGGTTAAGACCTTCATTGCGCAGAATGACGGGACCTACCGCTTTCCTGGGCTTTCCAACAACGTGGACTACGAGATCTACGCAGAGCAGAACGGGAAGAAGAGCGGCACCAAGGTCCTGAGCCATTTCGACGACCGCGATCAGCCGCGCATCAATCTGAAGATTGACGTGAACAAGTAGCTGCCTGCAACAAACTCAAAGGCCGCCATCTCTGGCGGCCCTGGTTAACATCACGAACACGGATCAGTTGTTTTCATTGCTGGCGCGCTTCCACGACATGAACTCGCCAATCGTGGCCGCTCCTGACGAACTCGACGAGGTCGCCGGCGCCTTGTAAGACTCGACGTCGGCGCGCGTGGCTTCTTCGCCAACCGCCCGGATGCTGAGCCCCACCTTCTTCTCCGCAGGATTCATCTTGATGATCTTGAACTCGTGCTCCTGGCCGGGTTCCAGCTTAATGGGCGCTCCGTGCGCATCCACCGCCTCCGAATTGTGGCACAGACCCTCCACCCCATCGGCGATCTCGACGAACCCGCCAAAGCTGGCGAGGCGCAGCACTTTGCCGTGGATAACGTCACCCACCCGGTGCTGCTCGAAGAAGGTGTCCCATACGTCAGGCTGAAGCTGTTTCACGCCCAACGAGAGGCGCCGCTGGTCCGGCTCAATCGCAAGCACGATAGCTTTCACCTTGTCACCCTTCTTCAGGACTTCGGAGGGATGCTTGACGCGCTTGGTCCAGCTCAGGTTGCTGACATGGACGAGTCCATCGATGCCGTCCTCAATTTCAATGAAGGCGCCAAAATCGGTGAGGTTGCGGACCTTGCCCTCGACCACCGCGCCCACAGGGAACTTTTCGTGAAGGCTCTCCCACGGGTTCGACTCCAGTTGCTTCAAACCCAGGCTGATGCGGCGCTCGGTCGGGTTCACGTTCAGTACCACCGCCTCAACCTGGTCACCAATATTGACCAGCTTCGAGGGGTGCTTCATGCGCTTCGACCACGTCATTTCGCTGACGTGCACCAAACCCTCAATGCCCTGTTCCAGCTCGATGAAGGCGCCGTAGTCGGTCACGCTGATGACCCGGCCGCGCACATGCGCTCCCACCGGGTAACGCTCCAACGCGTCCATCCACGGATCGGGCGTGAGCTGTTTGAAGCCCAGTGAAACACGCTGCTTTTCGCGATCGAACTTCAGCACCTTGACCTGGATCTGGTCGCCTACCTGCACCAGATCGCGCGGGTGTGTGAGGCGTCCCCAGGACATGTCGGTGATGTGCAGCAGGCCATCAATGCCGCCCAGATCCACGAACGCGCCATAGTCGGTCAGGTTCTTCACGCTGCCGGTGAGAATGCCGTCTTCATGCAACTGCTCCAGAGTGTGGGTCCGCTTCTCGCTTTGCTCTTCTTCCAGCAACTGCTTGCGTGAAACCACGATGTTGCCGCGCTTCTTGTTCAGTTTGATGATGCGGACTTCAATGTCATGGCCCTTCATTCCGTCGAGATTGCGAACCGGACGCAGATCGACCTGCGAACCGGGGAGAAACGCACGCGCGCCGAGGATGTCAATCGTCAACCCTCCCTTGATACGATCGACGACGCGCCCCTTCACTGAGGCCTTTTCGTTGAAGGCCTTCTCGATATCGTCCCAGGCGCGCAGACGCTGCGCCTTCTCGTGGGAGAGGTTGATGTAGCCCTCTTCGGTGTGGCCGGGCTGGCGCATGACTGGGATTTCGTCGCCACGCTGCACCCGGACGTTGCCGTCGTGGTCTTGCAGCTCCGCAACCGGAACCACGCCTTCGGACTTGTAGCCGATGTCAACCACTACGTACTGCGGGGTGACCTTGAGGACCGTGCCGGTGACAACCTGCTCCTCGTTGAGGGCAGCTTCCGTCTGGGCTTGCTCTTGTTCGAATGTCTCAAGGGCGGTGGCGAAATCGTCCATGCTGGGTTCTTTTTCAGACCGAGGAGCGGGCGCTGGGGCCGTCTCGGCAGGATGAGTAGCGGAATCAGGAGTCTGGTCAGTCTGAGTCGCTTCTTCGGCGACGGATTCCTGGGTTTGGGTGTCCGGGGTTTCGTTAGAGATTTCTTCAGAAGCCATTGGTTGTGTACACACACTCGCGCGCTTGCGAACGCGCAAAGAGCCTAAGATAAACGGACTGCTGGCTTGCAGCGACAGGTTTGGTTTTTCCGCTCAAAGCGGACTTGGACAATCCAGCGGCCGGATCCTGATGAGGATGGTCTCGCTCACAGGGAACACTTTGACTATAGCAATCGCTGTTGAAGAGTGTCAAACAAACGAGAGCACGCTTGACCCTGATTTTACAAGGTTTTCTGCGTTTTTTCATCAGCCTGTCAAGTGAGTTGTATCACTGCCATGTGTGACAAGGGGCAGGCGCCTTTGGGGAGCGCCAATCGGTCTGGTACTCTGCCGTCTTATGGATTATCTCTGGACTCCGTGGCGGTATACCTACCTCGCCAGTGCCGGCAAAGCGCCTTCCTGCATCTTCTGTGACCTGCAACGCAGCGCCGATGATCGCAAAGCGCTGATCGTCCATCGCGCCAAGTACAACTTCATCATCCTGAATGCTTATCCCTACACCTCGGGACACTCCATGGTCGTACCCTATGAGCACATCGGTCGTTTGCACGAGCTACCGCAAGGGGCTGCAAGCGAAATGATGGAGCTGGTGCAGCGCATGGAGACTGTGCTATACGAGGTTTACCAATGCGACGGAGTGAATCTGGGAATGAATGTGGGCAAGGCTGCCGGCGCAGGCGTTGCCGGCCACATCCACATGCACGTTTTGCCACGCTGGATCGCCGATTCGAACTTCATGACGGTCATCGGCGAGGCCCGCGTGCTGCCGGAACTGCTGGAGGAGACCTACCAGCGGCTGAAAGCAAGGTTCTGAAGCCGCTAATCTTCGTTACTTCCGCCCCGCCGCCTCGACTGATGTTGTCGGGTCAGCGCCTTCCCACGTTTGGTCCGAGGTTGGCCCGTACACCGACGGTACAGGCTTGTTCAGCAGTCGGAGGTACACGGTGAGCTGGGTGCGGTGATGGCAAGTGTGCAGCACGCGCCGCCAGAAAACCCAGATGCGCTGGCGGGTGAGGCCAAAGAATGGCACATCCTGGATCCACCACTCTTGAGTCTGCGTGGCGAAGAATGCAAGCCGTGGACGTGCCAGCTCTTCCATGCGTTGGATGTATGCACTAAGTTCTTGCGCCTTGGGCAGCACGTCGCTGGGCGGCGGCTCAGGCGTGCCCACGAACTCGCCGAAGAAGCGGCGCTCGGAGAGTAACTGGTGCTTCAGGATCTCCGCGACAGTTGACGACTTCGCATGTGGCCGGAAGTCCATGTCCTGTTGCGCGAAACAGCGCCAGACGGAGATGACTTTGTCGGTCTCGCTGGCATACGTGTCGAGCAAATGCTGGAAAAGCGGATCGCTGGTGCGTGGTACGTCCTGTTCGGGGATGGCAACGAAATCGTATTTCATGGCCGACATTGTAAAGCGGTTTCACAGTTAGCGTAGACCGGATCGGGTAGTGCGGGCCTTCAGGCCCGCATCAAGCCCATTCATCAGACTCGGCTTCAG
>Ga0209039_10002584_pt1 | contig 15174 bp, 4 predicted proteins | sample BogFormECP12_OM1_FD_188238 | JGI IMG/M metagenome (GOLD analysis project Ga0209039, IMG submission 188238) | Bog forest soil microbial communities from Calvert Island, British Columbia, Canada - ECP12_OM1 (SPAdes) (version 2) | ecosystem: Environmental > Aquatic > Freshwater > Wetlands > Bog ... | reverse complement strand
AGGCCAAAGGCCACCGCGCCCACGACCCAATCGTGCGCGGTTGGCCACGGTGAGCCCCCGTTCGGTGTTCCGCACATGATGAGCTCGTTGACGATCTCATTTCCCCCCTCGAATTCGATCAGGCGCCGCGCGACGAGCCCACCCATCGAATGGGCCACTACCGTCAGCTCCTTGCCGTGGCCGGCTTTCAGACCGACTCCCTCGAGCCGCTCCTTCAGGTCCTTGGCGATCTTTTCGATCTCAGTGTTCAGGTTTTCGTAATCGCACGTCAGGATCGCGTCGTAAGCCGAGTCGATCGGTTGGCCGCCGGCGAGCTTTGCGCGGCGCATTCCGCGGCGCAGCTCGAGCGTGTCGCCAATGATGCCGTGGATCAAGAGGAGCACCCTCTTGGCGTTTGCGACGCGCTGGCCCACTTTCGCGCGGTCGCGCTCGTAGATCACGTCTTCCTTACCCTCCGAAACGTCGAGGTCGGCAGCCGCGAGGATCGGGTATTGGAACTGGCGGCCCAGCACGTGGCAGATGACTTTTTGAAAGAAGATCTTGATTGATCCGGTGAGGCTCCGCTTACCGCGTTCCGTGGGCGTCGGCAGTCGCTCGATGACGATTTCGGTGCCGCCGCCCGCAGTCGCCTTGGCGTGTCCCAAGGGCAGGAAGAAATCGCCGTCCCAGGCGTAAGGCATTACGCGCTCATCCGCACTTAAGGAGACGCGTGTTTCCACGCGCAGAGGAGCCGCGGGCGTTACAGCTTCGTGGCCTTCGACGTCGCGCAGCTCGAGCACGCTCATCGGGGCAGCCGGCTCGCCGCGCGTCGTGATCTTCGCGGCCAGGACAAAGCGCGTGGCGTTGGGGTTGTTCTCGAGGAGATCGGGTGCGGAGGGGATTCCCACGCTGCGCGAGGCCACAGTCGCCTCAACGAGCCGAGCTTTGGCTGTCAGGCCCGCGTGGCCCTTGATTTTCACGCCGTCGCCGAGATCGGCTTCGGAGTCGGGCGAAGCGGGAACCGGCTGGGCGTCGGCCGGTCGAAAGGTGGTGAATACGAGCGACGTCGTCCACCAGTCATCGAGTGATTTCGGTTCGTCGGTGCCCGCGTGGCGGGTCTGGAGCCGTTCCATCAGGTGGTCGAGTCCGGACTGGGGCGGCGGGATCAACTCACGCGTCCGCGGCTGATCGAGGTCTTTTTGCGCGAGTCGCCGCGCGTCGAACGCCGTCGTGCAGACGATCAATTTCACGTGGTCCGTGAGCTCGGTTACGCCGGCTTTCACCAGCGCGTCGGGAATGAGCGCCTTGATGGGTTGATTCTGGTAGGCCCACACTTCCGAGTTTGCGGTAAGCTCAATGCAGGCGGCCGACTGGAGATTGGCGAAGATCCCGTAGGTCTCGGGCAGGTCGAGAAGAGCGACATACAAGGTGCGGCCGCCTTTGCCCGTGTTGCGAATCACGATTTTGAACTCTGCGGGAACCAGTTTCCCATCCTTAAGTTTGTAGTCGAAGCGATGGACCGAGCCCTTCAGCTCCTGGTCGTTCTGGAACAGCTTGACCTCGATCTCTTCGGGCCGGATCGTGCTCTTGTCGTTCTCGAGCCGCAGAGTCAGAACCCAGCGCGCGATGTGCTCGAGCCGCGCGATGGCCAGCGCGGCCTTGTCGGGCGTGTAGCCCGTGATTTCGGCGACGAGGGGACGATCGTCGGCGGGGCGGGTGATCCGGTATTCGCCGGCGCCCGCGATCAAGCGGAATTCGGGCGCTTCGTCGTCGGCGCACGCTCGCACATAGCTCGAGACGCCGTTTTGGGGCCCTGCCGTCGCCAGTGCATTCCTTGCGAGAGCGACGCCGGCCTCTTCTCCCTCGATCCGGACCGGTAAACGCGGCAGCGGCAGGCGGCTGATCACCGCCTTGAAGGTCTCCTTCGGGCTCGGCTCCCCCATCCCGCTCAGTTCGATCGTGCTCAACGTCGGACCGACCTTGATTACCTTTGCCTTGCCCTTGGCCTTCGAGGCGTCGCGCATGATTTCAGGCGTGGAGTCGAAGGGGTAGAGCAAGAACTCCAAGGGCTCGTCGTTGGTCGGCGCCGGCAGCCCGTGCAACGCACCGGCTTCGACAACCCAGCCCCCTGCGGCCTGCTGAAATGATACAGGGTACGAGATCTCCGCCGGCCGGACCGCCCCGCCCAGAAACGGCGCGTCGAGCAGGTTTGGATCGAGCGACTCGAGCTGCGGCTCCTGGTCGGAGATCGCCCCGACCACCAACGAATTTGTTCGGGCGAATAGATCGCGGTAGGTGATCGGCCCCGTTGCGGCGCGGAGCGCATCCACCAGGAAATAAGAGAATGCACCGCGGACGCCGGCCGGCGATTGATACTCGGACGCCAATTGATACTCGCTGCAGGCCGCCATCAAAACGTGTGGGCCAGCCGGCCACCCCGACGGGCTGCCATCCCCGCCTTGCGGGCGATCGGGCGCGCCGGCCGATTCTTGTTCGATCAGATGTTTGACGTCTTCCGCCAGCCGGGATTCGAATCCACAAAAGGTCTGCAATGGCCGCTCGCGATCATCTTCGGGCGCCAGCCGGACGGCCGTCAGTTGATCGCGGAGGTTTCGCGTGCCGGAGCCCGAGTGGCAGCAGTCGAGAATGATCGCGACGTGCACGCCGGGTTTCGCGACGTTGGCGATCAGCCTGGCGAGCTCTTTGTCGGCCAGGTCATACACACCGTCGGTTCGGCTGTCGTAACAGACGATCGTCTCGTTCTTCTTGTCGGGCTCAATCGGCCAGAACTCCTTGGGGGCCGCGGCGCGCGAGCCATGACCGGCGTAGAAAAACAAGGCGACGTCGTCTTGCTGCTGGGCCTTGGCCAAGTGTTTCTCGAACCCGTCGATGATCGTCTGCCGCGTCGCGAGCTCGTTAACGAGCAGCGGCGCCATTTCGAGCGCGATGTCTGCTCGGCCACCAAAGCGATCATGCAAATACTGCGCGAACGCGTGGACGTCGTTCACAGCTCCTTGCAGATGTGGGACTCCTGGAGATTTGTACTGGTCGATGCCGACCAAGAGGGCGTAGACGGTGCGTTTCATCGGTGGTTCTCCGGACGGCGGACGCAGTCAAGGGCCGGCCATGGGACGTGACGAACGGATGGGGCCTCGAACCAAGTATCGGGCCGGCGGCATTGCACGTCCCCCCGCAGGTTACTATCGCTCGTGCCGGCTGTCCACCATGGCGGCAACGAAAACTAGCGATTATCATGATCGGCTGGGTGACGCCGCCACTCTATATCGAGCCGGAAGACGTTGGTTACCGGCAAACACAAGAGCCGTGTAGTTGCGATGAAAAGCTGCTTCATTCGGATTCGTGAGAACGTGGATAGCCTGGGACGTGCGCTGCCGGATTACCCTGTGGAGCTCGAGCTCGACTACCCCGTCGGGCTCAAGCCCGAGGACAGGATCAAGCCCGGGAAAATCTCGGTGGCCGAGCTCGCCACGGAACCGCACGTCATGGCCGATCCGGCCATCTGGCGTGGGCGGCATCTGGGCGGGAACGACGATGCCGCCGGAGGATCAACGCCGAACGCCGACTTCGCGAAATGGCTGCACGGGCTGATCTTCGGCGCGGGGAAGGACCTCGCGGGCGACTGGGATCGAATCCGAGAATGTGCTGCGGATACCGGAGTTCGTCTGGTTTTGGACATCGAGCCACTCAAGCTGCGCCGACTCCGATGGGAGCAGATTGGCAGTTCGCCGTTCTATCCGGGGCGTCACCCCAAGTGCTCGGTGGTCCGTTGTCGCCTGAAGAAGGCGGCGGTCCTCATGCGCGATAGTCCTGTTCGCATCTTGATCGCGATCGGTTCGAGGCCGGGCGATGCCGCCGTCCAAGCGAAGTCCGAGCTTCAAGCGCTCATAAAGGCGTTGCGCGGTCTTCCCAACGCCGTGCGGCTTCTCATCCTGATCCGGCCGACGCGCGATGGGAGAGTGCAGGACGAGGAGCGCGTTCGGAAACGTCGTGAGGTCAAGTCGTTGACGGACCATTTCAAGGACTTTCGGCCCCACATCTTTCATTTTATAGGGCATGGAAGCATCAACCCTTTAAACGGGCAGACTTATCTTCTTCTGTACAATCCGTTGACGGGGAACGTGCCCTGGACGCTCGATGACATGGTCACCGACCTGGGGGCAAACGTGCCTCCCTTTGTCTTTCTGAACGCGTGCCACACCGTGGATGCGGACCCACAGGTCGCCACCACGGAAGGAGACGCGCGCCAGGCTGCCTGGTCAGTCTCGGAGACCTTCATCGATGTCGTGAACTGTCGCGCCGTCCTGGGAATGCACGGTGCGGTTCGTGGAGATACCGCCGGTCTCTTCGGTGCCGCCTTCTACCAGGCCTTGATCGTCGAGGGCAAGGACATCGACGACGCCGTCACCGAGGCCCGCATCAAGGTCGACCAGTCCCGAGGCGTCGATGCCGCGCGGGTCTGGGATTGGACCTTACCGTATCTGCGGCGGAGGGTGCTGCCGGACCAGGTCCTGGGCCTCGCCGCCAATGTCCGCCGCTTCGCCGATCTGGCGGCGACCTCGAGTGAGTACGAGGTGGCGAAACTCTTGGTCGACCGCGACGCCGAGCGCTGCGGCTTCCTCGAGCTCGTCCAACCCGATTCGGAGAGGGTGTCACCGATCGTCATCGTCTACGGCGACAAGGACGTCGGCAAGACCGATCTTTTGCGCTCTTGCCTGCTCGCGACCGCGATCCGCGGGCGGCCGGTCAAGTATGTGAACTTGAACGGAGACTCCCGACACGACGGCCAGAGCCTGCTCCGCGTAATTTGCGACGGACAGGACGACAATCGCTTGATCTACAAGCCATTGCCCAACTCAGCCATGGCTTCGTTCTATCGTGTCTATAACGCTCTGATCGCCGGCGACGATTCCGGCGATCCCGAGGTCTTGAAAAAACACCCGGATATCGCCCCCTGGAACCGGAAGGGCGCGCTCGAGAGGCTGTCATACGACGGCGGTGTTCAGGATCAGGTCGAAAAGCTTTATGGCGCCTTTCGCAATGCACTCGAGGCCCTGCCGAAGTGCATGCGCGAGCAGCTCGCCGATGAATTGCGGCCGCCCGGAGGAGAGCCCGATCCGCGCGTGTTGGAAGATCGACGGCCGTGCTTGATCGTCCTGGATCAGCTCTGCGTCGAGACGATTCACGTCGATCCGTTCCGCAACCACTTCGTCGCGAAGCTGCTCGAGGTGCTCAGCGGATCGAAATCGGCTGATCTCGTTGTCGCGCTCGTTGTACGGAAGGGCGACATGAAAACGCTTGGCCTGGACAAGCTCAAAGCCTCCCGTGTCGCGGTGAACGACCTGAAAATCACGAACTTCCGCACCTTGGCTATGCGGTTTTTTTACATGAGCACCGGCTCAAAACCGTCGAGTGGGAGCAACGCGAGGTTTCGGCGGTGGAAGCGGGCTGTCGATTTCTTCAGGGACGGTTACGATGAGGATCATCTGTCCGACTGGAAACCGATACATCTCAAGATGATGTGGGAAGTTACTTTCCCGAATTGAGGATGCAACTCCGTGAGTGATTCCGGGAAGTTCGAGAAACTCCTCGACCAACTTCGGAGTGGGAGGGGCCTCGAAGAGATCGTTGGCGAACTTCCGCGTGGCAACGAGCGCGAGCTGTTGCGCCGGTGCGCCGTGGCTCGATCGTTCGATCGAACCGTGTTCGACGAAATCCTCTGCAAGGTGCCGAGTCTGCTCGAAGTCGACGCTCAATCCTTCGTGCGCGTGACCACGAGCTCGGCGATCGAGCCGATCTCCAGTCCAGCACCGGTCTACCGCCTGAGGCCTGACGAGCGGTCCCGCTACCTGGCGACCTGGCAGGACAGCGAGCGTGCCGGGCTCCGGGAGCTCCAGTCGAAGCTGCTCGAGCATGCCGAGAACTTCGGCGATCACGATTCGGTTCTCTACCTTCAAGCTCGCCTTGAGCCTGGTCAGTCGGCCGCGCTCTTCAAGCAGGCTTTCACCGAGGCCGAGCGGAGAGCGGACCTGACCGCCTGCGACCGGGTGATCAACCTGTTCGATCTGGAATCGAAGCCGGCGGACCTCGACCAGGCGATCAAGGTCGCCCGCGCGCGGCTCGGGGCGCGCGCACTTTGGTCGGAGCCCTTCTACCGGACAGGGAGCTTCCTGGAGAGGCGCTCGCTCACCAATCTGCTCGAACGATTGCTCGATTCTCCTGAAGCCGACAGCTGGGCGCTGCTCCTCCACGCCGCCGGTGGTCTCGGCAAGACGATGTTCCTCCAGTGGGCGATCGCCCGTTGGTGCGTGCCGCGCGGCGTTCCCTGCGCCCTCATCAACTTTGACTATAGCGACCCCGCCGTCATTGCCGCGGAGCCGTGGGTGTTCGCGCTCGAGATTGCTCGCCAGTGGAACAAGCAGATTCCGGGCGGTCCGCTCGGGAGCGTGATCGACCGCCTCGAGCGCTGGGACTCGTCCAGCAGCGAGAACTCCCTGGCTCATCTCGTGGCGGCGCTCGATCTTCCCGGCAAAGTCCAGGCGCTCATCGTCCTGGATACATTGGAGGAGGTCCTCATTCCGCGCCGGCACCTGCTGGACCGGATCCTGGGCCATCTCCAGGGACTCCGCGGCCAGGGCGCCCGCGGCGAGCGCATTCGCGTGATCCTGTCGGGCCGATACAACCTCGCGCAACGGCTCACACCGGCCGAGCTGGCGCTGACCGCTCCACAACCGATTGTCCGGGAGATACTCCGGTTCCACCGCGGCGAATCCCGTGACTACCTGACCCGGCTGAGGAAGCACCCCGAAGACGATCGCGTCGACGCGGTCGTCGAGCGCTGCTTCGACCCGGACGAGCGATCCCCGGGTTGCACGCCGCTCAAGCTCTGGCTGCTCTCGGAGGTCATCAAGTCTGAGCCGCACCTGACCGCGCAGGATATCCGGGAGATCCCGCAAGAGAAGCTGGATGTGGAGTATCTCATTCAACGGGTGATCAATCGCATCGGCGCGACCGATCTCGGTCCGGACGGCCAACCGCTTCCTCAGTACCGGCAGCTCCGCTGGGTCTTGCGGTATGGGGTCATACCGCGGCGATTGACCCTCGACTTTCTCCTTGCGCAGCGGATCCGAGAGCTGTTGGACAACGAGATCGTGGGGAAGACCAGCAGGGACAAGACGAACCTGGGCCTTACCCCAAAGCAAGCCGAACTGAAGCCCTGGTCTCGGACGCCCGAAATCCCACCGGGGATTCAGGAGCTCTGGGAGATGCTGAAGACGTATGCCGGCGAGTCATCGTGGGTCCGTTTCGCGCCGGCTGAGCCCAACCTTCCGGAGGCGCTCGTCTTCACGCCCGACGTCGTCAATCCGATGCGCGCGCTGCTTCTCGAACAAGAGGGCGACATCTTTCGCGATTTGCATACCGGGGCAATGAAGCACTTCAAGGGTGAGGCCACACGCCTGCCGATCGGCTCGCTGGAGCGCCTGCACGCTTGGCGCGAGGTGACCTATCACGACTTTCAGCGGCGGGGGGAAGCCGCCGGGCCGGACTGGATCGCCAGGATCACGACCGACGAGTTTCGAGACCGTCCCGGTTGGCGCAAGGTACTGGCCGAGGAAGTGACCGGGCTCGGTTACCTGACCGGCGACGAGTCGCCCAGTCCTCTGCCGCGCAAGGATGGGACACGGATGATCGCCCCGTCAACGATGGCTCGGGCATTCTTCGAGCGTGTCCGCGCCAGTGCCGAGCTGGCGAGGTCCGATCCCGCCAGGGCCGCCGAACACTGGCGGGCTTCGGCCGTCGCGACGGGGCTGCTCGATAACGTGTCCCGACGGACCGGGGCGTCCCCGGAGGGCGTCGGCGCAGAGACGGTGGAGTTTTTCGGGGCCTTGGTCCAGGCCCACTCGCCCGACGGCCCGCGCTCGAACGCGGTCGAGACGCTATCTCGCCTGAGCCTGTCCACCGACCGCGATCTGGCCTTCCAAGCACTGACCCAACTTGGCCTCCTGCTCTCGGCCGGCACAGATGAGAAGGGGATCGAGGTACTCAGTCGCTGGCTCGATCAAAGCTCCGGCCGCGCCCAACCTGCCGCAATCGTGGACATGCGGTTGGAACTGGCACATCTCCAGGTTTACTTCGATGTACCCGAAGCCGCAACGGCATCGTGTGAAACGGCGTTTGAAGAGATCGATCGACTTGACGAGGACGAGGGACCGCGGCTGACCAGGGCGGATTTAGTCTGGCGCGAGTCACTGCTGCGAGCGGGCCGGCCCGCGGCCGTCTTCGCGAGCTATTCCACTCGCGACCGCATCCTGGAAGAGAATCGGCCGGCCGGCTGGAGCGCCGCGATCTGGGGCTATCGCGCGGAAGCGAGCCTCTTTCTGCTCGATCCCATCGCCGCGCTGAACTACCATCGAGCGGCCAGGGACGAGCGGAAAAAGGCGGTGGTTCCCGACGAGGCCGGCAGCCACTCGGTCCCGATGCCCGGGCCCGATACTCGAGCGCAACGCGGGCGGATCGCCAACGTCTTGATGAATTTCCAGCGTGGGGTTCGCGAGCTCAACGAGGCCGCGGATGAATGGACGCAGTTCACTGGGCCGGCGGCGTCCAACTGGGCGCATGACGTGCTCGCCGAGCGCATCGCGCTTCATCTCGATCAATTTCAAGACCTCAACGGCGCCCAATCGCTCCTCAGCAACGTGCCGGCCGGCTTACCTGCGCCGGGCTCCGAGCCCGACCTTCGACTGGCCCTCCTGAGGGCCCAGTGGCATGACCGACGGGGCAGATCTGACGAAGCACGTTCGATCGTCGACGCCCTGCTCGCCAACCTCGATTCCGACGCGCCGCCTCGATTCCATGTCAGGACTGCCCTCGCTGGGCTGACACTGAGAGCCGGCCCCGTGCACGAGTCATACGCTCTTCGGGTGCTTGATGCCCTCAACCGGATCGATTCTCCCACGGCACGCGCGGCACTCCTGGGCCCTCTGGCGCGCTGCCCCGGACCTCTCGAGCTGTCGCGCCCGCTCGCGAACCGACTCATCGAGCTCGTTGCCGAGCCCGCGCATCTCCAGCTCACCCCTCGAGAGCGAGCCGTTTTCTTGCTCCGGCGTGTCGAGCTCCTGCGCGTCATCGGGCAGCCGAACGAGGCCCTCGAGTCCCTGGCAATCGCTCGCGACCTCTTGCTGGGCAGCCAGAACCCGTTCGCCAAGAGGACGTCGACCACTTTCCCTCTGCTCGAGCTCCTCCGTGCGGAGGACCGGCTTGGTCCTCCCGAGATTCCCTGTTTTCGCGCGGCCGAATGGCTTCCCTTCTTCGCCAAGGAGTTCGAGGCCGATTTGTATCGATTGCTGGTCGCTGCGGCCTGGGTCGACCAGAGCGAGCGCGCCCTGCGCACCGCGGACCGAAACCGTCTCGAGGAGGCCATTCTCGAGGCCGATCGTCGTCTGCAGCGCTCCGAGTTGCCGGGCGCCGCCATCCTGAATGCCCGATTGTTCCGTGTTCGATCTGCTTTTTCGGCACGTCGGGAGATGGCCGACGATGCCCAGCGGTTCGCTGCCCAGGCGCGTGTCGTCGAGGAGAGACTCGGTCTTCCCGAGGTTGCACAGTCGAGCTCGGTCACTCAAGCTGGTCCGAAAGAAATTGGGCTAAAGCTGGGATTGCAGATCAATTTCGAGGTTGATCAGCCGGCGGTTTCCAACGTGGATCTCGAACACGTGGCGGCGGGCTCAGTCTCCGTCAAGTCCCCGCCGGTCGCACCGCCCACTCTGTGCCCGATTCATCCCTTCCTCGCGTTCGTCGCAACGCACGACCCGGATCAAGGGCTTTCGCTGCGGTCGGCCGGCACGGAAGGCCCGTCGATGCGCTCCGACGTCGTGTCGAAACGGGCCGACGTATGGCAAAAGCTGCCGTCGTCCGACCAGCCGGCTCCTCTCGAGCTGGTGACGGCACTCGAGCAGGATTGGGACAGATTCGCCAAAGAGCTCGGCGGTTTCACGTCACCGTCCGATTGGATTCGACTGCTGGAATTCTCAGGGTGGTGGGAATCCTTCGACCTCCGACTCGAGTCAAGCGATCCGACCTCCGCACCCCTTCCCTGGGAGCTTGCGACGTTTGTCGGAATCGAGCCATTCCGCGCTGATCAATCCAAGCCGCGTTGCATCTACCGCTCTGCCGGCGGTGCGGACGGAGTGACACTGAGCTGGCTCCGGTCGGCCCTTCGGCAGCTCATCGACCCTGGGCTCGCGGTCTACGGTGCCGATGAAACGCGCCTTCGCCAAGCTCTGGTGGTGTTTCAGGAACGGGAAGGGTTGAAGGCCACCGGCCAAGCTGATGCCGAGACTCGCTGGCTGATTGACCGCCGCCTTCAATCGCTGCGGAACCATCCCCCACGTGCCATCTTGCTCATCGCGAATATCCCTCGTGGTCATGATCGTTCGCTCAATCTCGACTTGGTCCGTCTCACGTATCGAGAGCTGGGCTTCGAATTGATCACGGTGGAAGCGGCGGAGGCGATACTGTCGGCGTCTCGGAAAGTGCTCGAGGGCAAGGTTCTTTGCCTGGTCCACGTGATCGCGCGATTGGTCACCGCGCCGTCCCAAGGCGTCTACTTTGATTTGGGCGGAGATAATGGCAGTGAAAGCCATAGCTCGGGTGGCTGGGCGCTCACGACCAAGCTATTCGATGAATTCCTACGATCTCTTCCTGAAGGCGACGTGAGGCCCTGGATTGTGCTTGATCCGCCCCGACCGTCCTCGCGCGTCGAAGCCGTGCGGCAGCTCTTCTTGCGCAACGCGTTCGCCGCCGAGCTTTTCCGCTTAGGCAACAGCCCGACCGTCCTCGCGGCCGGGCTCGACGCTCCTGCTAACGCTCGTGATCGGGCTTTGACGGTCGCGTCCGCCGTGGCCGTAGGCCGTACGCCCGGCGACCTCGCGCGCTCATTCCAGGGAAGCTTCGACAAACACTCGAGTGATCCTTCATCCCTCTACGAGATACTCTGCTCGGCCGCGACGGCTCTCTTTGCCCGGGATCCTGATGCGCGCGCCCCAGGTTCGGGTCGATCTGAGACGGTTCCGTCTCCGGAACGGTCCGTCCGCGTGACGCGCACTTTGTACGCTCTCTTAGTTGGCATCAACGATTATCCGCCGCCACTTTCACGACTCGCAGGTTGTCTCAATGACGTCGAGGCCTTTGCAAACTTTTTGAGAAGTCAGGTGGATCGATCGCTCGGTGTCTACCTCCAACTGCTCATTCTCGGAGACGACCAGGCCACCCGCCAGGCTGTCATCGAGAGTTTTCGCAGTCATCTGGCTCGCGCCCAGCGCGGTGACGTTGCTCTCTTCTACTTCTCAGGAAGGGGATCACAAGCGCCGGCGCCGCAAGAATTCTGGCACGTCGAGCCGGATCGGCTCAACGAGACGCTCGTCTGTTACGACAGCCGGTCTCCCGGCGGCTGGGACCTGGCCGACAAGGAGCTCGACAAGCTCATTGAACAAGTCGCGGCAGGGGGCGCGCACACTGTCGTCATACTCGACTGCTGCCACTCTGGATCAGGCACACGGGGTATCTCCGTGCGATCGGACGGCCGACGAGCACCGTTAGATAATCGAACGAGGCCGGCGAGCTCGTGCCTGGTGTGGCAGGACGACAAGGACGGGGCCTCCGGCGCGCCGGGACCGGCAGAGGTCGCCGCGTCATGGACGGTCGGCCGGCACATGCTCCTGGCTGCTTGCCGGGAGAACGAGGAAGCCGGCGAGTACGTCAGTGACGACGGGCCGCGTGGGGCGTTCTCTTACTTCTTGCTCGTTTCGCTTGAGACACGGCCCGGCCAGCAGACCTACCGCGACCTGATGAGCCGGACGAGCGCCCTCGTCCGATCAGTCGTCCCCTACCAGACGCCCCAGCTCGAGGCCACTCACTCGGAGGACCTTGATTTGGTATTCCTCGACGGCGCGCTCCGGCCGGTCGAGCGGTGGTATCGGGTGTCGTTCGACAGCTCAGAAAGGGAATGGCGCGTGGAAGCCGGCGCGTTGCAGGGACTGCCCACGCCCACGGCTGCCGAGCCGCTCGAGCTGACCCTGTTTTCCTTCGACGCCAGTGAAGAAACGATGCGTGACCGGACGCGTGCAAGGGGCAAGGCGAGAGTCACGCGGATTGGAAGTATCTGGAGCCCTATCGAGCTGCTTGCGATGGACGCGCCCGGTCCGACCGAGACTCTCAAAGCAGTCGTGAGCCGCCTGCCCCTGGCACAAGTTCTCGTGAGAATGGAAGGCGAAGAGACGGGTGTGAACATGACCAGGAGAGCGCTCGCCGGGGCCGGGCCGAACGGCGAACCGTCGCTCTACTGTCGCGAGGCCCGTGACAATGAGGCTGCCGAGTTTCGCTTGCTGGCCCGAGAGGCCCAATTCACGATCGCCGGGCCCGCGAACGACCTCCCGCTCGTCGGCGCACTCGATGGCTTTACGGAGGCTAACGCTCGCAAGCTCATTGAGCGGATCGAGCATATTGCACGTTGGACGACCCTTGCCCGACTCAGTAATCCCACCAGCTCGATCGGCGCGGACGACATCGCGCTCGCGATCCTGATCGACAGCAAGGCGGTTGCCGGCGTGGAGGTCCGCATCGCTTACTCGAGAGGTGCGCAAGGAGAATGGGTTCCGCCGCAAGTCCAGATCAGCTTGACTAACAAGTCCTCTCGGACGCTTTACTGCGCTCTCCTCGACCTGACCCAGAGCTACGGGATTTTTGCGGACATGACAACAGGAGGTTACCAACGGGCCAGCTCAGTGACAACAGGGGGCTGCATCCGGATCGGCCCCGGACAAATGGTGCACGCGAACGGCGGAGAACCGATTTCTGTCTCCATCCCCGACGAGATCGCGCGCGAGGGAGTGGTGGAGTACAATGAGATCCTCAAGCTGGTCGTCAGCACCGCCGAGTTCGACGCCCGGGTGGTGGCGCAACCGGATATCGACCAAGAAAGCCCGGCGTCGCGATCGACACAAGGTGAGGCCAGCGGCTTGAACTCGCTCATGGAACGTATTCAGACGCGCGGCCTCGAATCCGGCGAGTCGCGTACCCTCGCTGATTGGACGGCAACGTCGCTGATTTTCACGACCGTGCGGCCGCTCCCCGACCGAGAGATCCCGAGCAGTGGAGCTTCGGTCGAGCTGGCTTCCGGCGTCGTACTCTCGAGCCACCCACTTCTCCGGGCCAAAGCTAGGCTTTCAACGGAACCGCTGGCCCTACGCGAGCTGGGGGATGTCAACTTCCCACGCCTCTTGCTCGATGATCCCACGGTGTGCGTCCCCTTCATCGTTGCAGGCCCCAAGATCGCTCACCCCGGGCTGAGTGTCATAGAACTGCTCGATGTCGAGAACGCAGATGGTATCAGGGCAGAGTTCCCTCTGCGTCTGACCGCGTCGGTTCGCCTGACACCGGGCGAACAGATGCTGCCAGTCGCCTTCGATGGAGAGTTCTTTGTCAGTCTCGGCCACGCCCTCGCAACAGAGGACAATCGCACCGAAATTGTCATCGAGCGTTTGCCGATTCCGAACCCGTCGGCTCGCTTCGATCGGAACCTTGCTCGGCCGATCCGAGTGTTCCTCGAGAAAGTTGTGTGCGCGCCGGCCACGGCCGAGCTTGGTAGGGCAGGCCTGGCTGCCGTGGAAGTCGACAGCTCGGCGGACCGGGAAACTGCGATTTACGTGACGGACCACGCCAGAATCCGCACGTTGGTTGCCCAGGCGCCAAAGATTTTGCTGCTGGTCCACGGTCTCGTCGGCGACACGCGCGAGCAGCATCGCGGGCTTCGCCAGGTAACGCTCGCCGACGGGAAATCATTGGACTCGAACGTCGACTTGGTTCTGACCTTTGACTACGACGCCCACAAGGCCCGGATTGAGGACGCAGGGCTGCAGCTCAAGGACCAACTCGAGCGAGCCGGGCTGAAGCCGGGGCACGGCAAGCAACTCACGATCCTGGCACAAACGACTGGGGGACTCGTCGCGCGGTGGTTCATCGAGCGAGACGGTGGTGACCAGGTTGCGACTCGGTTAGTCATGTGCGGCACACCGAACGTCGGCGTGTCTTGGCCGAGCCTCCGCGACTGGTCGAGCGCCGTACTGGCCCTTGGCCTCAACCAGTTCACGAGCATGGTCTGGCCGGCCTCGGTCCTCAGGGGGCTCGTGCGAGTGACTCAAAGCGCGGACGCCTCCATTGAGCAATTCCGCTGCGGTTCCTCCGTCCTCCAATCGCTCAATGACGGCGAGGGGCCAGCGATTCCGTACTTGGTGATCGCAGGCACGAGCTCGCTCGTTCCTCACGCCTTGAGCCCTGAGTCCATTGGTCAATCGCCCTTCGACCGACTTCTCAGCCGCGTGGTTGACTCGGCGGATTCTCGGGCCGAGCTGGCGCGGCTCTTCGGCGCGCAAGAAAACGACCTGGCAGTTGCCGAGGCGATCGGGCGTGATCTCGGCGGATCGGCCTCGACACGGGCCTCATCCGATCCGTCGGGCAAGCTCGCGATCAAGACCGCCGCATGCGACCACTTCACGTATTTCCAGAGCCGGGAGGTTTTGGAATTCATCAGAGAGGTGTTGTGAGCGGATCGAAAGGTGTTGGTCGATGAGTTCCGCCGGCGGGCTCAAAACTATTTCGTCGCCGAGAAGGTGAAGGCCCATCAGTCGGGAAGTCTGCCCCTCCGCGCAGATCTCAAAGTGCTGCGAGGGTTGATCTCTCAGGAGCGGATCAAGCTCAAGCTCTTCGACAGCCGAACGAAGGACACGGCAAATAACTTAAGCTGTGGATCTAGGATTCGAAGCTAGATGCGAAGGGTTGTTCAATACTCCGATGCGGGCTCTGTTACCACCCCGGGAAAGTTGTCGAGCGAACGCTCAACCTCCGAACTCACGGCTCATGACCGTGCGCTCTTACTCGCAGAACGAATCGCGACCGTGCGCTCTTACTCGCAGAAGTGCCTAGAGCCAAACGATTTAAGTCGAGAACTCGGGGGGTGGCAGATCTGCTTCACGAACCTAGACCGTGCGCTCGTGTCGTCGCAAATGCTTATCAGGCAGGAACTTAAATCGGGGCGAGAGGATTTGAACCTCCGACCTCACGATCCCGAACCGTGCGCTCTAGCCAAACTGAGCTACGCCCCGTCAGCGTGAAAAATCAGTATTA
>Ga0209039_10002583_pt1 | contig 15178 bp, 10 predicted proteins | sample BogFormECP12_OM1_FD_188238 | JGI IMG/M metagenome (GOLD analysis project Ga0209039, IMG submission 188238) | Bog forest soil microbial communities from Calvert Island, British Columbia, Canada - ECP12_OM1 (SPAdes) (version 2) | ecosystem: Environmental > Aquatic > Freshwater > Wetlands > Bog ... | reverse complement strand
TTATCGCAGTGCTGAAGCGCTGCGCCACCCAAAATCTTTCCGCCGCAAGAGTAATGGCGCGCTAGCCGCCCGGCGGATGATCCACGATCGCTTCTGTCTTCGCATCCCAATACTGCTTCTTCCCCGACCAGTAGGACTGCGCCGCCATGATGCAGGCCACGGAATGCGCGAACCCATCATGCACCGACGAGTCAGGCTGCTTGCGCGAACGCATGCAGTCGAACCAGTTGCCCATGTGCTCCAGCGACAAGTCATCAATCCCCATCGGCGGAAGTTCGGTCTGCCCCGGGAGAAGAATGTTTTTCGATTTTCTCTTCTGGTCGATGTCGGCGTCGTCTTCGTGCGTCCCTTTTTCTTCGATCACCTGGTAGCGCGGGCTGCCTTCACCACCGATATTGAACAGCGTGGCGGTTTTCCCCATGTAGCGCGTGAAGCTGGGCGCGTCATTGCCAAAACTGGTGGAATAGCTGACCAGAAACCCTTTCGGATACTCCAGCAGAGCTTGAAAAGTGTCGGCGTTTTCCCGGCCATCGTGCCAGGCGAACACGCCGCCGTGAGAGACGACAGACTTGGGGAAGTGGTCGTCCATGAACCAGTGCACTAAGTCAATGGCGTGGCTCATCCACTGGTCCGGAATGCCGCTCGAAAACTCCCGGTAGAGGCGAAACTCAAAATACAGCTGGGGATCAAAGGGGCGCGATGGCTTGGTGAGCAGCCATTTGCTCCAATCTGTGTCTTGCTCGCGGATCTGCTTTACCTCTGGGCGGCCGCGCCAGCGCGGACCGTGGTAGTTCCACACGATTTCCACTTTACTGATGTCTCCCAACGCGCCGCTGCGGACGACCTCCTGCGCCGCGTTCTGGTAGGGCTCGCTGCGATGCTGCGTGCCCACCTGGACGATGGTTTTGGCGTGAACCACGGCGTCGCGCGCCGCTTGCGCTTCCGCCAGCACATTCCCCATCGGCTTCTCGACGTAGGCGTCTTTGCCGGCTTCCGCCGCCATTTTCAGGATGGGGGAGTGCGAGTGTTCGGGAGTCGAGATCAGCACGCCGTCCACATCCTTCATGGCAAGCACTTCTTCCAAGTGCGCCGCGGCGCGGGGAGTTCGGCCGTAGTATCCGGTATTGGTGGCCACGGCTTTCTCGCGGTTGCTCTTCCACAAGTCGCAGACCACGGTCATCTCCACATTGTGAGTCCCCTTCAGCTTGGAAACAATCTCATCGAGTTCTCCGCCGCGGTTGCCGATACCGATGTGCGCCAGGGAAATGCGGCCATTGGCGCCGACAATGTTTTCGTAAGACAGCGCGGTGCGGGGAAAGACTGCACTCGCCGCGACGGCTGCGGCGGACTTGCCCAGAAAGACTCGGCGATTCATTTGCTGAGAGGATTCAGTCATGATGTGCTCCGATCTCGATCTGCTCCGGCCGGGGAAATGGCGATCTGCGGACTGAGCGATTCCGACCGCCATGCTACGGGCGAGCTATAGGTAAGTCAAGGAGGGCGGCAACGCGCAAAAACCGGCATCCACATTTGCGATCGCTCTTGCGCGCGGTCGAACAACTGTTTATGGTTCTGGCATGAATTTTCCCCGGTCCAGTGGGGTTCTGCTGCATCCGACGTCGTTGCCGGGGCCTCATGGCGCGGGCGATTTCGGCCCCGGGGCGTATCGCTTCGTGGATTTCCTGCATTCGGCCGGGCAGAAACTGTGGCAGGTTCTTCCCCTGAATCCGACGGGCTACGCAGACTCGCCGTTCCAATGTTTTTCCGCCAGCGCCGGGAACCCACTTCTGATCAGCCTCGATCTGCTGGCTGATGAAGGCATCCTCAGCCCGCAAGATCTGCGCAGTGCCCCGTCCTTTCCAGTTGAGAGCGTGGACTACGGCGCCGTCGTTCGTTTCAAAATGCCTCTCCTCGAAAAGGCCGCGAAGAATTTCTTGGCCAGCGCCTCGGGGGAGAAGCGCAGCCGATTCGAAGAATTCTCCCGCACCAATGCGGCGTGGCTCGATGACTGCGCGCTCTTCATGGCCGTGAAGGAAGCGCACGGGTTGGTGGCGTGGACTAAATGGCCATACGACATCGCGGCGCGTGAGCCCGAAGCCATGCAGCGATGGGCGGAACGGCTGGCCGCCTCGATCGCCGCCCAGAAATTCTTCCAGTACGAATTCTTCCAGCAGTGGCAGAAACTTCGTGCCTACGGGCGCGAGCGCAACGTTCGCATCATCGGCGATGTTCCCATCTATGTCGCGCACGACAGTGCCGACGTGTGGTCGAACCGGCAGTTCTTCCTGCTCGACGAACGGGGCCGTCCGCTGAAGATTGCGGGCGTACCGCCCGACTACTTCAGCTCCACCGGACAATGCTGGGGCAATCCGATCTACAACTGGTCGCTGCTTAAGCAAACCGGCTACCAGTGGTGGGTCGAGCGGCTGCGCTCCGCTCTGCGCCTCTATGACTTGGTCCGCATCGATCATTTCCGCGGGTTCGAAGCCTATTGGGAAGTGCCGGCCCATGAGACCACCGCCATCAACGGCCGCTGGGTCAAGGGCCCCGGGGCGGAGCTGTTCTCTGTGCTCCGTAAGGAACTCGGAGACCTGCCGATCATTGCCGAAAATCTCGGCGTCATCACTCCGGAAGTCGAGGCCATTCGCCACGAATTCGGGTTCCCGGGCATGGCCATTCTGCAATTCGCATTCGGCAATGATCCCCAGGCGCCGACGTTCAAGCCGCACAACTACGTCCGCGACCTCGTCGCCTATACCGGCACGCACGACAACGACACCGTGGTCGGCTGGTGGACCAGCGGCGGCGGCGACAGCACGCGTACGCCGGAAGACATCGAGAAAGAACACGCGCATGCTCGAGCGTATCTCGGCTTCAAAGACGACCCCATCCACTGGGTCATGATCCGCGGCATCATGTCGTCGGTAGCGAACACGGCCATCGCTCCCATGCAGGACATTCTGGGCCTGGGGAGTGAAGCGCGCATGAATCTGCCGGGCGTGCCGAGCGGGTATTGGAAATGGCGCATGAAACCGGGCGCGGCATCGGATGCGATCGCGGCCCGGCTGAGAGAAATGGTTCAGCTCTACGATCGTTGAGGTAGATTGGCGGGAAGACCTGGGAACCCGTCTCACAAATGGGTTCCGGGTAGGGCACGGCTTCAGCCGTGCCGCCGAGCCCACGAAATACGCGGGCTTTAGCCCCTGAGGGACCCGGGCGTGTAATCTCGGTCCACATTGTGAAATGGGTCTGCTCTGGGAACGACAGAGAGATGGGGACGAAACTCGTCACGCACAGGCGGTTCACATGGAAAAGCCCGACAAATCCTTCTGGCAAATCTGGAACATGAGCGTCGGTTTCTTCGGCATTCAGTTTGGCTGGGGACTGCAAATGGCCAACATGAGCGCCATCTATGAATACCTTGGCGCTCGTGCCGATCAGATTCCCATCCTCTGGCTGGCCGCTCCCCTCACCGGACTTATTGTGCAGCCCATCATCGGGCACGCCAGCGATCACACCTGGGGACGTCTCGGCCGGCGGCGGCCATACTTTCTTGCAGGGGCGATCCTCAGTTCGCTCGCCCTCATCCTGATGCCGCGCTCATCGGTACTCTGGATGGCGGCCGGCCTTCTCTGGATCCTCGACGCCTCGATCAACATCAGCATGGAACCTTTTCGCGCCTTCGTTGCCGACCTGCTTCCCGAGCGGCAACGCACCCGCGGATTCGCAACCCAAAGCCTGTTTATCGGGCTCGGCGCGGTGCTGGCCTCAGCCATGCCGTGGATGCTGACCAACTGGTTCCACCTCGGAGCGGGTGCGGCGGGACATGCCATTCCCCTGACCGTGCGCCTGTCTTTCTATCTTGGAGCCGCAGTATTTTTCGGAGCGGTCCTCTGGACCATCGTCACTACAAAGGAAGATCCGCCCGAAGATATGGAAGCTTTCCGGCGCATAAAAGCTGAGAAGCGCGGTCTGGGCACAAACGCTGCGGAGATTCTCGATTCCATCGCGGGGATGCCGCGGACCATGCGCCAGCTTGCTCCCGTGCAGATTCTCACCTGGCTTGGACTGTTTTGCATGTGGCTCTATTTTCCCGTGGCGGTGGCGCACAATGTGTTTGGCGCGGCCGACACCAGTTCGCCTCTCTATTCGGCGGGCGTGGAGTGGGGTGGGCTCTGCTTCGGCTTGTACTCAGCCGTCTGCTTTGCCTTCGCGTTCTTTCTTCCGGACATCGCCCGGGCCATCGGGCGCAAGCACACGCATAGCCTCTGCCTGGTCGCCGGCGGAATCGGGCTGATTTCAGTTGCATTCATCCACAACAAATATGTGCTGCTGCTGACCATGGTCGGTGTCGGTATCGCCTGGGCCAGCACGCTCGCCATGCCGTACTCCGTGCTGGCGGCATCGCTACCCAAAGAGAAGACCGGAGTCTACATGGGCATTTTCAACTTCTTCATTGTGACCCCGGAGATTATCGCGTCCCTGTTCTTCGGATGGGTTATGAACCACCTGCTGCACAACAATCGGCTCACCGCCGTGGTTGCCGGAGGCTGCTTCATGATCGTCGCAGCGCTGCTCATGCAGAGGGTTTACGATCCGGGAGAGGCGAAGGCGGGAGTCGAAGAAAAACAAGCAGCATTACGCCCCGCCGCAACATAGTTAAATGGCTGGAATCCAGTTCTTGTGGTGCGCCGGGTCTCGTTTCTCGGGCCGAACGGCGATCCCTTCCGGCACCCACACGCATGCACTCTCCCTTTGAGATTTACAATTTGCAGCAGGATCCGCCCCTACCTGCTCTGTAAGCCGATTCAGATCGTCCAGGCTTCCGGCAGCCAGAATCGCCTGGTTGTGGTCAGCCGGACTGACTCGCGTGAGAAAAATGATCCGGACATATCGGGCATCGACGGAGAAATCAAACAGACGCACGAGCGGTTGCGGTTTGCGGGATGTTTTCCCGTTGACTGTGGATTCGGCCGAGACCAACGCAATCGTCACGCCAGAGTCCTGGCCGGACATGACGGCATAGTAGGAAGTTTCGTAACCAATAAAGTCATCTCCGGCCGAGAGCTCCATCGCTCCGCCGACAACAGCCGTTTCTTTGAGCTCCGGCTTGTACTTGCCGGACTTGAGGATCGGCGTGACAGTCCGGATTCGCCATCCAGGCTGCAGGTCCACATAACTGCGATCGGCAACAGGCGGCGGCTGAGCGTGCGGGACGTGCATCGCGCAGCCGACTAACGTTGCGGTCACCGCCAAGCATAAAAACAGTGGCAAGCCCGCAGGAAACTGGAACATTTCAGCCTGATTCCGCTTCAGTCGCTAATCGCCTGATAGGCGAGTGTGTGCACCTGCTGGTTCAGGGTTAAGCCTCCTTCGGGATGCAGTTGCGCCATAAAGATAACTATCATCTGCTCCTTCGGGTCAATGGAAAAACTAGTGTAGAAGAACCCTCCCCAGTTGTACTCGCCCACAGATCCCAGCTCAGAGAGCGGCGCTTTGACGCCCGCAATTCCGAAGCCGAGGCCGAAGCCCTGGTCGGGGCTGATCTTTCCCAGGGTATCCGACGTCATAAGTTCGACAGACTTGCGGCTCAACAGGCGCGTGTTGCCGGCCTTGCCGCCATCGAGCATCATCTGGCAGAGGCGGGCATAATCGGTCGCCGTGGAAACCAGGCCAGCGCCGCCGGAGAAAAGCTTCTTCGGACCGCGCGTAGGGTAGTCGGCAGAATAGACAAAAGATCCTTCCCGGATGGGAGTGTCAGGAAAGCGATTCAGGCCCTTTCCCGGATAGTAGGTATATGCAGTAGCAAGACGCTCGAGCTTATTTTCCGGCGGAAAGAAATACGTGTCCTTCATGCCCAGAGGCTCGAAAATGCGCGTGCGGAAGAATTCGTCCAGCGGCATGCCTGAGACCACTTCCACCAGACGGCCCAGCACATCTACGCCCAGACTGTACTCGAAACGGTCGCCGGGGTTGAACAACAGCGGAAGGCCGGCCAGATGCTTCACGCTATCCCCAATCGTGCCGTCGTACTGGAGAAGGCCGCTGGCCACGCCTGCCTTCTCATACATGGGGCCCAGATCTTCATTCCAGTTGTAAGTGATTCCCGAAGTGTGGCGAAGCAGATCGCGAATGGTGATTTCTTTCGAGGCTGGAATCGTGTAGGGCTCGCCCGACGCGGGTTTTACCAGCACCTTGGGATTCTTGAACTCGGGCAGGTACTTTGAAACCGGATCATCGAGGAGGAACCGGCCCTCCTCGTACAGAATCATGACTGCGACGCTGGTGATGGGCTTGGTCATGGAGCAGATGCGGAACATGGCATCGGGCCGCATGGCCTTGCCGGCCTCGCGGTCCATCATGCCTTGCGCCTTGTACCAGGCTACGTGGCCGTGCCGGACGACGAGCGTGACCGCGCCGGCGATGCGTTTGTCATCAATGCTGCGCTGGACAGTAGCGCCGATGCGTTCCAACCGCTCGGACGACAAGCCGACCGCCTCCGGCTTGGCCGTGGGCAGATCCTGCGCAGCCGCTGCGACGACGAGAACAAAAAAACCGAGAAGAACCGGAATGATCCGGTTCTTCCCGGCTGAAGAATACGTGGAGCGCATGCTTCCTCCCATATGGGTTCTAGGACTTGATCGTCTTGGACGCCTCATCCCAGGTGACTGGTTTCTTGCGGAAGTACGATTCATTGGCCATGTGACAGGCGATGGCGGCGTTGTTGCCGAAGACGGCGTCTTCCGTCACCGGCTTGCGCGACCGCACCGACTGGAAGAAGTTCTGCAGGTGCGGACGCACATCGTCCCAATCGTGCCCTTTGTAGACAATGTCCTCGTGCACGGGCTCTTTTCCCAGCGGCGGATCGTGCTCCGCATGCCACTGCTTGAAGTATTCTTCCCGCATCTTTGCCGGGAAGCTGAAGGCGTAGTAGCTGGGATCAGTATCCACGCCCGCCTGGGGCGAATACTTCAGATCGAATTCGCCGGCATCGAGAAGTCCCTTGGGTCCCATAAAGCGTGCGATTTCTGGCGATTCGCAGCCCAGGTCCAGGCGCACGTAAACCGGGATTCCGTGATAGTCGAACAGCGCGGTGTGAAAGTCCGGCATATCGCGGCCATCATTGAAGCGGAAGATGCCGCCCAGCGCGGTCGCCGAGCGTGGAATTTCGTTCCATCCCAGCGTGGCCATCATGCCGCTGAGCAGGTGCACCATCAAATCGCCGGCTACGCCCGTGCCGTAGGCCTTCCAGCAGCGCCAGCGAGCGAAATGAAGCTTGTTGAAGGGGACCTTGGGGGCATCGTTGAGCCACGTATCCCAATCGAGAGTTTCCGGCGAGAGATCAAACGGCGGCGGATATTCCCAGGCACCGGTTGGATCGTTCCGTCCGTATGTCAGCTCCACCATTTCGATGTCGCCAATGGCGCCCGACTTGTACAGTTCGTTGGCCTTGGCGCAGAGCTCGGAACTGACTCGCTGCGAGCCGATCTGCACGATGCGATTGTTCTTCTGCGCCGCCTCGACCATGGCCAGTCCGTCAGCCACGGTGTGCGACATGGGCTTTTCGCAGTAGATGTCCTTGCCTGCATTGCAGGCATCCACCACCACGCGTCTATGCCAGTGATCGGGCACCGCCGCCACAATGCAGTCAATGTCCTTGCGATCGAGCAGTTCCTGATAATGGCGCGTAGTGGGCAAGCTCGCGTTTCCCGTCAGTTCCTTGGCCAGCGTGTGGCGCCCGTCATACAAGTCGGCGGCGGCCACACATTCCACGCCCGGAAGACTGATCGCACTGGGAAGCAGGCCCGAACCCTGCATTCCGATTCCGATCATGCCAAAGCGAACCTGATCGCTCGGCGCTACCATCCGCGGCAGCGGCGCCGCTTCGAGGAGGATAGTTTTTGAAATCAGCACGCCGCCGGCTGCGGCCGCGCTTCCTTGCAAGAATGCACGTCTGGAAAGACGACGTTTCATACGAATCCCTCCGAATGAGTTGACTGCGACCTGTTCCCGCTAATGCAATTACTTCTTGAGAGGTTTGATAGCAACTTCCTTGAAGAACACGATGTCGTTGTCGCTGTGATTTTGCAGGCCCATGTAACCGAATTCGGGGCGCGGACCGCGCTGCGGTTCGAAATCAAACTTGCGCTCCGGCACCGGATCGCCATCTTTGTAGTCGGTAACCTTCACGCCGTTGAGCACGACAATCGTGCGCAGCCCGTCCAGCGTGATGTCCATGGTGTTCCACTCCGGACCCGGCTTCCATGCGTGTTTCACCAGAGGCTTTGTCAGCGAATACAGCATGGCAGTTTCGTGATACTCATCCTCGCCCGAGGCCTCAGGATGATTGTCAATCTGTACTTCGAATCCGTAGTGCACCGGCATCCACTCTTCGCGCGGCTCGATAGGAATGCGGATGAAAACTCCGGAGTTGTCATTCACGTCCCGCATTTTGTAGATGACGTGAATCATGCAATTGCCGATCTTGCCACCTGTCCAGTAGAGCAGGCCCATGCCGCCGTGAGTGCGGATCAGGCCATCCTCCATGGTGTCACCGCCCGGGCCGACATGTTTCCAGCCGGTCAAATCCTTGCCGTTGAAAAGCTGCTGCCATTTATCGGGATCGCCCTTGCAGACATTCTCCTCGGACGCAAACGCGAGCGTTACGAAACTAGCCAGCAGAAAAAGGAAGACAATAAAACGTTTCAACATTGGGAATCACCTCAAGATTTTCGACTGCCTGTTTTATGACAGACCAATCTACTCGCACCGGCGTCGGGAATCAATCGCGGGAAGTGCGGCGTGGGGGAAAAGTCGCGGGAGCCCGCATGAAGTGGGTGCGGGGGTTTTGAGTGCTAACGCCGTTTACACAACTTTGCGCCTTTTGTTCGCCAGACAGGCGAAAGGAAAGCGCAAACTTGTGATAACGCGATATAGCGTCAACCATGCCTGGCCCGTGTGCAAGTTTATGCACATTAACAAAGCATCTCGAGCTTGCCAAAACAAGATGTGATCCGCGACACAGACGGAACGCGCCCCTCCGCGTAGTATTCGCGCCGCTTGACATCTCGCCTTTTAGAAGAGTCTCCCCTCCGCTGAGACGCGGCACTCCTTGAGGCGACTGCCCCGAATTTTCGGGAAACGCATTTCCATCTTACGACCATGGAGAACTCCAATGAAACATTCAATTGAGTTACGAGCGGCTCTATTAGCGGCCGCGATTGTGTTCGCTTTAACAACATCTGGACTGGCCCAAGAAGTGGTGCCCGAAGCGGGCTGGCGATTGCACGTCCATTCAAAACCACTGGTCATGCAGGGAAGGCTCGTTATTCCCGCATCCAACACGGTCAATGCCGCCGACACAGGTAACGCAGCCCACACCAACGTCCGGTTTATCGTGCCCACAAACGTTTCTCCCACTGAGTTGCCACCCTATCCGGGCTATGCCTATGAAACGCCTCAGTCACTCGCCTGCCACTATGGCATTGTGACACAGGCTACAGGTTGCAATCCCAATACCACAACCGCTACGCCCACAGGTGGCAGCCAGACCATCGCCATCGTCGACGCATACGACGATCCGGAAGCGGCTGCAGACTTGGCCTACTTCTCCGCCGTGTTCGGCCTTTACTTCAACCCGGCGCTGTTCCAAGTAATCTACGCCAACGGAACCGAACCGCCTTTTGACTACACGGGCGGCTGGGAGATGGAAGAGTCACTCGACATCGAATATGCCCACGCAATGGCGCCCCATGCCAAGCTTTACCTGGTGGAAGCAGCCTCGAATTCCTTTTCCGACCTTCTCACGGCCGTCCAGGTTGCAACCAACCTGGTGACATGCGGAAAGACCACCACATGCACGGGCGGCACGGGAAAGGGTGAAGTCTCCATGAGTTGGGGCGGTTCGGAATTCTCGGGCGAGACGGCCTATGACACGTATTTCACCACCCCCAACGTTGTTTATTTTGCCGCCTCCGGAGACAGTCCTGGCACAATCTATCCCTGTGTCTCGCCCAATGTCGTCTGTGTCGGCGGCACTACCCTTGCCCGCAACGCAAGCACTGGCAGTGCAATCGGCGAGATCACCTGGTCGGACGCAGGCGGCGGCCTCAGCGAATATGAGCCTATTCCGAGTTATCAAAGTGCGGTCAGCTCCATTGTCGGGAAAGTGCGCGGCGTCCCCGACATCTCCGCCGACGCCAACCCCGATACAGGCCTGTGGGTCTATGACACTTTTCCCCAGGACTACGAGTACTACTACAGTTGGTGGATCGTCGGAGGAACCAGTGCCTCCGCTCCGGTTGTGACCGGCATCGTCAACGCGGCGGGTAGTTTTGTAGCCTCCTCCAGTGCCGAGCTCACCACAATCTACGCGAATCGAGCAAACACTTCCGATTTCACCGACATCACCTACGGCTGGTGCGGCTTCTATTCCGGCACGAAGTCCGCCGCCGGATACGATCTCTGCACCGGAGTCGGTCGCCCCAATACTCTGGCGGGCAAGTAATTCCCCGCCTCACACCAAGCCAGGGCCGGGAGTATTTGTATATCCCCGGCCCTCTACCCCTGAGACGAAAACCTGTTGCTGTTACCCCGGCGCTGCATCCCCCGTGAGACGCATCCCAGGCTGAATCATCAACTCAAACGATTCGGACGCTCTCACCCAGTAGCTTGGGCAATCCGGAGGTTTGGCTCCTGATGCCTTTGAGATTCTTCCCGAGTGACGGCAAACCGGAAATAACCCACAACGGAAAAGCCAGGCTGGGAGAGGAGTCTGGATAGTTTACGTAACTAGGCGATCTCACTCATCGATCTTCTCTCGACACCAGCATTCCCGCGCTCCCTCCCGCGCCGCCCTCGGCCTCGCGCTTCTTCTGCCAGTCCTCTTCCGTGAGCACGGAAATCGCTTCCGCCTTTTTCTTCTTCAATCCGGCATTGGTGCCGGGAAGCTCTTTCTGGGTCAGCTTCTGGAAATCGCCGACTACGTCTTCCAGTTCGTGCGCCAAGGAATCGGCGCGCGCCGCCTGATAGTCCGCCGGACGCCCCTCGTAGCCATTGACGCTGCCGTAGAGTTGGCCGAGAAGTTCGCGGATGCGCTCCTCGCCGGTGATCATGCCGCCTTCCTTCGTGGCTACGATTTTCGACCGCAGCTCCTCGCAGCGGGCCGCCAGGTCTTGCAGTTGCTTGCGTAGAGGATCTTTCTCCGCCAGCTTCGCCGCCCTCGCATTGGCCGCGTCGCGCACGCCCTCGATGGCCTCGACCGCGTACGTCATGTGTTCGATGCTGTGATAGATCTTCATGGTCAGATCGAACTGGGCCTTGCGATCTTCCAGCGAGAACTTCGCCCGCGGATCCAGCACCACATTCAGCTGTTCGGTGTAGACCTTGTCGCCTTTGGTCATCTTCACCGTATAAGCGCCGGGCAGCACGCGCGGACCCTGTATGGCCTCGAACAATGCGGTCGCCGCGGGCGGAGCCGCTGGCGCCTTCACGCGCATGGACCAACTGGCGCGGTTCAAGCCGCGATGCTTGCTTCCGGCCACGGTGTCCACCTGCTTGCCATTCTGGTCCAGAATCTCGATCTTCAAATCGCCAAAGATGTGCCGGCCCTTCTGGTAGTAGGTAATCTGCGCTTCCGAGGGCCGGTTGCGTCCGGTAAACGCATCGTCGCCGTCGACCCAACCGCCCTGGGCATCGAAATATTGAATAGCTCGACCAGGGATCAGAGCGGCTTCCTTCGCCATCAGTTCAGGAGTCAGAGCGCGCAGCGGGGAAATGTCATCCATGATCCAGATGCCGCGCCCGTGGGTCGCCAGCACCAGGTCGCTCTCGCGCGCCTGCACCGCAATGTCGCGCACTGCGACCGCGGGAAAGTTGCTGCCTTTGTACTGCGCCCAGTGCTGCCCGCCGTCAATCGAGATCCAGAGGCCGAATTCCGTACCCAGGAACAACAGATTCGGGTTGACCGAATCTTCCTTGATCACGTGGGCATATCCGCGCACGCCGCTGTCCTCGACGGGAAGCGCCGTCCAGGTCTTGCCATAGTCTGAGGTCTTGTAGGCGTAGGGCTTCATGTCGCCGAAGGTGTGGCGATCAAAGGTCGCGTAGGCTGTGGCTTCGTCAAACCGGCTGGCTTCGACCGTGGACACCCAGGAATTCCTTCCCAGTCCGGAGATGTTGCCCACGACGTTGGTCCAGGTCTTGGCGCCGTCACGCGTGATCTGGACGTTGCCATCGTCGGTGCCCACCCAGATGATCTGTCCATTCTTGGGCGACTCGGAGATCGAATAAATCGTGGTGTGCGTTTCCGCCGACGAATTGTCCACGGTCACGCCCCCGGATTCTTCCTGTTTCTGTTTCTCTGGATCGTTGGTGGTGAGGTCGGGCGAAATGCGGTCCCACGACTGGCCGTGATCGCGCGAGCGGAACAGGAACTGCGCCCCGATGTAGATCGTGCCCTTCTCGCTGGGACTCATGTGAATGGGTGTGTTCCAGTTGAAGCGCAACTTCTTCTCGCCGTAGTTGGGCAGCGGCTTGATGCCGCGCACTTCGTGGGTATAACGGTTCACGCGCCCGATCTCTCCGCCTTGCGCTTCGGCATAGATGTAATTCGGGTCAGAGGTGTCCTCGAACATCCAGAATCCATCCCCGTCAAACATGTTTTCCCAGCGTGAATTCGAAACCCCTCCCGGATAAGACGAATCTCCCACCCAGGAACTGTTGTCCTGCAAGCCGCCGTAAACGTGATAGGGATCGGAATTGTCGGTGCTGACGTGGTAGAACTGCGAAATCGGCAGGTTCATCTGGTGCTTCCAGCGGCTGCCACCGTCCTCGCTGCGCCACAGGCCGCCGTCGTCGCCGGTAATCACAAGGGTCGGATTCTCGGGATCGATCCAGACATCATGAAAGTCTCCGTGCGCGCCTCCGGAGACGTAGTTGAAACTCTTGCCCCCGTCGGTCGAGAGCAAGAGAGGACCATCCGGTTTGAAGATTTTGTTTTCGTCCTTCGGATCGACAATCAGGTTGCCGAAATAGAACGGCCGCCATACCACGTAATTACTGGTATCGAGCTTCGCCCAGCTGGCGCCGGCGTCGTCGGAGCGGTAGAGGCCTCTTCCTTTTTCCGCTTCGATGTTGGCGTAAACGACTTGGGGCTTTGAGGGTGCGACCGCCATGGCCACTCGGCCCCAGGGCTTGGGCGGCAGGCCTTTGGCGTTGCTATCGTTGATCTCGGTCCAGTGATCGCCGCCATCGGTGGACTTGAACAGCCCGCTGCCCGGCCCGCCGGAACGGAATGTCCAGCCTTGGCGGCGGAAATCCCACATCGCGGCATAAACTGTCTTCGGCTCTGCCAGGCTCATCGCCAACAGGGCGCAACCAGTGGACCTGTTAGCGCCCGCCAGCACTTTCTTCCAGTTCTTGCCGCCGTCGCTCGTCTTGTAGACTCCGCGCCCGTCGTTGTCATCCCAGAGATGGCCGGTCGCGCACACCAGGACATTGTTGCCGTCCTTCGGATCAACCAGAATCTTCGCGATGTGTTCGCTGTCTTTGAGACCGACGTTGGTCCAGTTTTCCCCGCCGTCGGTAGACTTGTAAACGCCGTCGCCGATCGAGACGCTATTGCGCACCCAGCTCTCGCCGGTGCCCACCCAAACCGTCTTCGAATTTGATGGATCAATGGTCACGGCTCCGATCGATTGCACACTCTCCCGGTCGAAAACCGGCCGGAAGCTGATCCCGCCATTGACCGACTTCCAGACTCCGCCGCTGGCCGACGCCACGAAGATAGTGAGGCGCCCGTCCTGATCCACCGCATCCACGGCGGCCACGCGGCCGCTCATAGTTGCCGAGCCGATATTGCGCGCGGGAAGGCCCGAAACCGTTGCGGCGTCGAACTTATAGCCGCTCTGGCCGAAGGTCAGGGACGCGGCGCCCAACAGCGCGATGCCAGACCACAGACTTAACTTCCTCAGGGAATTCGGAGAAGCAGCACGTGCGTTCATGGTTTGCGGTCCTTTTCTTATTCCAGCCTTTTCAGAAGTTTTCGTGAAGGCGCAAGTCTTGCTCGCGCCGATTGCAAACGACTGGCCTCACTTTTTCGCGGCGTCCGGTTTAGCGGCCTGCTTCAGAGACGCGGGCACGGCAAAATCCGCCGGGTCGATCGCCACATTCACCTCAAGCTTCTCGATCGTTGTCGTCTGAGCGTCAGGATTCTCCTTCGATCCCCCTGCGATCCAGAACGGATGCATAACGCCGGCCACCGGCTTGTAGGAACCCATTTCGGTCACGCTTTCGCGGATGGTCCCGCGAATGGTCTCCTGCACTTCCTTGCGAATCTCCAGAAAGGTGTCGGGATCGAGGTAGTAGTAGATGATGTCGCCATTCTTCAGCGTCACCTTCAGGCGCAGGGCGTCGTCACCGTCCACCACGTCGTGGCCGAGATATTCAACGGTATTGCCCTTTTCTTTGTAGTCCATCAGGGGGCCGTCGAAGTCAGCGTCGCGAATCAGGCCCCGCATTTCGTCCTCGCCCAGGTATTCGGGATCCTTGTGCCCGCCGAAAGGCTGAATCTGCCAGCCGCTCGTGCCGTCGTAGGCAGTGATGGCCGTCATCCCCTGTATCGAGAAGGTCTCGCGCACCAGGTTGGGGCGCTGGCTTTCCTGGCCCACGGCTATGGTGAAGCCGCCGCCACCGCTGAGTTTGCCGGTCATGCGGACAGACTTGATGGCCTTTATCTTTTCCATCCCGCCTTTGGCTTCGATGTTCTTGTTGACGAGTTCTTCAGCGGTTTGCGCCTGCACAAAGACACTCATGCATAAGACTGCCACCAACACAATCACAGCGTGACGCATGGGACAAGCTCCTGTTGTACGGGACTGGGAGACCGGGAAACGAGACGACAAGTACTCTACGGCTTAGTGGACGATTTTGCCAAGGGCTGGTGAGCGCACAAGTCCAAGAAAGAAGGCCGCCCGATGGGGCGGCCGGTTGAACCTGTTGCCTGCCTGGCTAACGCGCAAACGAGAAATTCAAACCTGTGGTGAAGAGAACGTCGTTCTTCTTGGCCCCAATCGGCGGATTGGAAACGTAAATGTCGCCGAACTGGTTCTGCCAGCCCAGCCATTTGCTGATCTTGGTCACCGTGCCCAGATTAAAGGTTCCACGGTATTCGCCGGTC
>Ga0209039_10002582_pt1 | contig 15189 bp, 14 predicted proteins | sample BogFormECP12_OM1_FD_188238 | JGI IMG/M metagenome (GOLD analysis project Ga0209039, IMG submission 188238) | Bog forest soil microbial communities from Calvert Island, British Columbia, Canada - ECP12_OM1 (SPAdes) (version 2) | ecosystem: Environmental > Aquatic > Freshwater > Wetlands > Bog ... | reverse complement strand
AGGGCACGCACATCCCCTCCCACGGAGTCTCCTCAGCATCAATTCTCTGCTGACTCGTCCAGATTCCCCAAAGCCCCTCCGGTATCGGCGGATTGGGGTAGCGCGGGCATCCTGCCCACGGTGGCGCGGGCGTCCCGCCCGTGAACGGTCACGGCCAAGATGGCCGTGCCACCTCAAAATGAGTCAATCCCTTAAAACCTGTTCAATTCTTGGGGGGGTGACTCTAAGCGATAGTCACCGCAACTACAGACATCGACAAACTTCATTTCGACGTTCAACCTGCCTGTGGTCTGGGCCTTTAACTCAGTTTCCCCCTGCACGATCACTTGCTTAGGCGGGGCGTACTCGTCGATATAACGGTAGCGCCATATCTCTGTAGGTTTCGCGAAATCAGCGCTGGCAAAAGGATGACTGTCGATTTCGTCGGGCGGCCCATACATGATGTAGATTCGACCGCGGTCGGTCTTCCAGCCCGGAACACCTGCCGCAAAGTGTTCGTTTGCGTATGCGATGCGGCGGTAGTACTCCTCTCTGAACTCATTTTCGGCAGAGCCCGGTTTGGGATTGCGGCGATCCCAGAACTGTTGGATAAACTGGTCGCGCTCTTCATTGTCAGGCAGCTTTAGGAACGCGGCGCGCTCTTCTGGGGTCACAATCCAGCGCACTTCCTCATCCAGCCATCGCCGGTACGCCATGGGAAAGTTCAGCGCGCTCTCGCTGCTTTCAGTTGCCGGGGGCTCGCTGGTGGTGGACTGGGCGTGGGCAATCGCGCCGTGGACAGAGCCCTTCCCATTGCTAAACCACCCCTTTTGAGTTCGAACGTTGTAGTGGACCTCCTCGGCTACCAAGTGGCTCTGGGGATCCGTGAACACCACGTGACCACGAGCCATCACCTCGCCCGTAGCTTCATCGAAGGTGGCCTCGTCCGCCTTCACCTGCGTGCCCTCAAAAGCGATATCGACGTTGCCGCGAAGATGCAAGGTGTCTTTATCCTTCTGCTGGGAGTCCGCGTGGATGCTGATATTCTTTTTGAAAGCCGGCAATTCCACCTGCGCCCTCTCGCTGCTTTCCGCTGCTGGGTGTTCGCTGGGCTTGGACTGGGCATGGGCCATCGCGCCGAGGAACAACCCCATCGTTACAATTACAGAGGTCAATAGCGTGGTCGCAGCCAATCGAGAGATCGCCGGCGGTTCCTTGCCTCCGAGCAAGCGCCGGATGCGTGTTGCCAGCGATCCTCCACTGGCCCCGAGAGCAACGACCGAGATGGAAGACTGGTGTTCTGCCAGAAATGATAAGGCTTTCGCATACGACAGGGGATCGCCGCTGATGCTGATCGCCAAGTCATCGCAGCAGTGTTCGCGCTCCCGGCAAATTTGCTTCGATACCCACCAAGTGGCGGGGTGATAAAAGAGCAGAGTTTCCACCACGGATTGGAAAATATTGACGAGGTAGTCGTGGCGCCGGATGTGGGCCAGTTCGTGGGCGAGCAGGCCTTCCAGTTGGCTCGCCGAAAGCCCCACGAGGCAGCCCACCGGAATCAAAACGGCCGGACGCAGCCACCCAATGACCGTGGGGACTTCGACCACGGCGGAATTCACCAGCTTGACTGCGCGCGCGACTCCCAGGCGGCGGCTCAGCTTCTGGAAGACTAATAACAATTCCGTGGGAGCCGGTTGTAGGGCGGAAGACCTCATTCTCCAAGCGGCGATCAACCCGATATTCAACCGGCTCCAGAGAAGAATCACTCCCGTGAACCAGATCGATATAACCCATGGCATGGATTGATCCAATTTTCGCGCGCTATGCTTTAGCCAAGGTTCGGCGCTCCCACTCAATCCCTTCTGAAGACTCAGCCCGGGATTACTTTCAATCTGTGTGGGGGTAATTGCCATCCCCAGCATTTGCGGAGCGCCCGCGAGATGCCGCCAGGTAACTAGCGGCAGAACCAGCATCAGAACCAATGCGCCACAAGCCGCCCCGTAGCGCCATTGCGGCCGCCTGCTGCTGAGCCGACCTAGAACCCCGGCCAACAAAATCGCCACCACGGTTCCCTGCCACAGGAAATGCAGCAAGGTCCAACCGAGGGCGTGAATGGCCGGATGCTGAGAAAACTCCATGAGCGTTTTCATCGCGATCCTTTCTCGAACTCGTCAAGAATCTGCCGGATCTCCGCCAGCTCGGCGGCGGAAACTTTCTGCGATGAGAGTGCGCCAAGCACCAGGCTCTTGGCGGAACCGTCGAAGGCCCGCTGCAGAAGATTTTTGGCTAATTGCCGTTGGGTCTGCTCCTTGGGAAAGCGCGCCTCGTACACGTGCGAGCGATAGCGCTCACTGCGGGCGAGCAGACCTTTTTCCACCATAACCTGCATCTGCTTCAGTACCGTGGTGTAGCCCGTCTGTTTGCTGCGCAAGGCATCGTGGACCTCGCGAACCGTGCTCGGCCCCAGATTCCACAGAATGTTGAGAATAGCCAACTCCGCCTGGGTGGGAAGTGGCATTGCAGAATGGGATACGTCTCGTCGCTTCATGGAAGCACCGTACTACGATATCTATCGTATGTCAACGATTATTGTCGTAGGACCGCCCGGAATGGACGCCCGAATCGAAGGCAGGTTCAAGCCCTGACGCCCATTCGAAATCCTGCACATTTATCACGGCGCCCAAGACTGGCGATAGTTCGTTCCCTAAAGAGCCGACTCGCGCAGACCTCTCTTCTCTGATTGTGGCCACCGACGCAACTGTGCTACACCACCAACTTTTGCCCACAAAGGCGCGTTCGATGATATAATCTGAAACTTCGGGGTTCACGACTATTTCAGGAAGATAAAAACAGGCGAAGCGCAGACCTGTTTTGTTTGACTGCGGTTCGTCCCATGATGGAAATGAAAAGCCGCGGACCTACCGAACAGGTCCGCGCTACGCCTGCTATCACTGACACTTTAGCTAAATCACTCGAGGAGCCCAATATGCGAAGGAAGAAGAGGGACTCGCAGGAACTCCCCCGGGGAGGTTTTTCGCGACGCGACTTCTTAAAGGGCGCCAGCATGGCCGTGTCTACCGGTTTGCTGGCTGCGCCGGAAGCCGCCGCCGCGGCGCCGGAATCATCACCCGGCGTGGTGGGGCCGGGGGCAGTGCCGATTACTCTCCAGATCAACGGCAAGGCGCACAGCCTGAAGGTTGAGCCACGCGTGACCTTGCTGGACGCATTGCGCAATCAACTTGACATTACCGGCGCCAAGAAGGTGTGCGACCGCGGGGTTTGTGGCGCCTGCACGGTGATCCTGGACGGCCGTCCGGTATACGCTTGCAACGTGCTCGCCATCGAAGCGGAAGGCCACCGCATCGAGACCATCGAGGGATTGGGGACGGAGAGTCATCTCCACCCGGTGATGGCGGCATTCGTTGAGCACGATGCACAACAGTGTGGGTTTTGTACGCCTGGCTTCGTAGTCGCCTGCAAAGCCTTCCTGGACAAACATCCCAACCCGACCAGAGAAGAAGTGGAACATGGCCTGGGTGGCAACCTCTGCCGTTGCGGTACCTACGCAGGGGTTCGAGAAGCTGTACTGGAAGCAGCCCAAACCCTGAAGGGAGGACGCGCCAATGGATAAGTGCAAATATGATTGGCCGGCGGCCGGCGAACGCAGCCTCATCGGAAAGCGCTTCAAACGCATTGATGGGCCCGCCAAAGCCAGCGGCCGCGCGAAATACACTTACGACATGAACCCGCCCGGGCTGCTGACCGGCAAGATCTATCGCTCGCCTTACGCCCACGCGAAGATCACCGCCCTGGACACTTCCGAGGCGGAAAAGTTGCCCGGAGTGAAGAGCGTGCAGGTGATTTTGGGCGTGGGGAAGGAAACCAACTGGGTCGGCGATGAGATCGTGGCCCTCGCCGCCGAGAGCGAAGATATCGCCGAGGACGCCCTCCGCAAGATCAAAGTGGAATTCGAGGTGCTCCCCCACCTGGTCCTGGAAGAGAACTTGGATCAAGCCGGCGACCACGCCAAGGCCGCAGGAGGCAAGACGGCTGGCGACCCCGTCAAGGCTTTCGCCGACCCCGACGTGGTTGTTTCCGAGGGGTATTACGGCATCGCGGCCATCACCCATTGTTGCCTGGAATCCCATGGAAACGTGGCGCAGTGGACGGGAGAAAAACTGCTCACCTATTCTTCCACGCAGAATGTTTCCGGTCTCCCCGGCCAAATCGGGCAGTCGCTGCGCGAGCAAAAGGTGGACGTTGCGGATAAGAATATTGAGACCATTTGCAATTACGTGGGGGGTGGCTTCGGCAGCAAGTTCGGCCCCGATGAATGGGGCATCCATGTGGCGCAATTGGCGAAGGCCGCTGGCAAGCCCGTCAAGCTGATGCTCGATCGCAACATGGAACTGGAAGCGGCCGGGGCGCGGCCCTCCGCCTTCGCCCAAATCAAGGTGGCGGCAAAGAAAGATGGAAACCTGGTGGCGTGGGATTCCCACTCCTGGGGCACTGGCGGTCCAGCCGGCACGGGGATGGTGCCCCTACCTTACGTGTTGGCGATACCCAATAGCTCCACTCAGCATTCTTCCATCAGCACGAACACCGGGCCCGCCCGCGCCTGGCGCGCGCCGGATCATCCGCAGGCCGCGGCGCTCACCATGTGCGCGCTGGAAGATCTGGCGGCCAAGCTCAACATGGACCCCATCGAGTTTTTCTCCAAGAACGCGGACCTTTCCGGAGGACGGGGGAAGGTCTACCGGGAAGAACTCCAAAAGGCCGCCGAGCTAATCGATTGGAAAAAGAACTGGCACCCCCGGGGAGACAAAACCAGCGGCCACATTAAGCGCGGCATGGGGGTGAGCCTCCACACCTGGGGTGGACGCGGCCACAACAGCATGTGCATGGTGACCATCCACCCCGACGGCTCCGTGGAAACAACCCTGGGAAGCCAAGACCTGGGCACGGGCACGCGGACAGCGATTGCCGTCGTCGCGGCGGAGACACTGGGGCTGCCGGTGGAAGCCATCACGGTCAACATCGGGGATAGCAAGTTTCCGGCCTCGGGCGCCTCCGGGGGAAGCACGACGATCGGCGGCGTCTCGGCCTCCACTCGCCGCGGCGCGGTCGATGCTCGGGACCTGCTTTTTGCCGCCGTCGCCCCGAGTCTGGGCGTTCCGCCAGACCAGTTGGTGGCCGTGGATGGTCACATCCAGGCCAAAGGCGATGCTTCGAAGAAGGTGACCTGGAAAGAAGCCTGCGCCAAGCTGCAAACGAAGACCGTTCAGGCCACCGGCAAAAACCCCGGCCAGTGCGCGCTGGGGTCGAGCGGCGTGGGCGGCGTGCAGATTGCCGACGTCTCCGTGGATACCGAAACCGGCCTGGTGAAGATCAACAAGATGGTCGCGGTGCAAGACTGCGGCCTCATTATCAGCATGAAAACTGCGGAAAGCCAGGTCTACGGTGCGCTGATCATGGGCATTACTTACGCGCTGTTCGAAGAAAAGATCATGGACCAGATCACCGGGCGCATGCTGAATAACAACATGGAGTTTTATAAGCTGGCCGGCATCGGGGACATCGGCGAACTGGTGGTCCACATGATGACGGGCCCCGGCTACGACGAACGCGGGACGATTGGCCTCGGCGAGCCTCCGGTGGTTTCCCCCGGCGCCGCCATTTCCAATGCCGTGGCCAACGCCATTGGCGTGCGCGTGCCGACCATCCCCCTGACTCCCGACAAAGTTCTGGCCGCACTTGCGAAAGGAGGGATTGCCTAATGCCTGCCCTTGCAGAGGAATGTAGGGCCGAACAGCGTTCGGCCCCTGGGCGAGCGCCGCTCGCCCCTACGAAAGGAGGGATTGCCTAATGGAAGCCTTTGAATATGCTCGTCCGAAGTCAGCCCAGGAAGCCGTCAAGTTGCTCGCCGGTGGGGAGGGTGGAGCCCTCGCCCTGGCAGGGGGCACCGACCTCATCAGCTTGATGAAGGACGGCGCCGCGAAGCCCAAACGCCTGGTGAGCCTGCAACACGTCAGTGAACTCAAGGGAATTTCCTTTCACGGTGAGTCGGGGCTGCGCCTGGGCGCCGGCGTGACGCTCGAAGAGTTGATGGAGAACGCCGAAGTCCGGCAGCACTACCCCGCCTTGGTGCAGGCGGCGGAGGGCGTCAGCAGTCCACAGATCCGCAGCACGGGAACGGTGGGGGGCGACCTCTGCCAGCGCCCGCGCTGCTGGTACTATCGCGCCGGGTATGGATTGCTGGCGGTGTACAATGGCAAACCGCTGGTTCCCGATGGCGATAACCGCTACCACGCGATCCTGGGGAATTCCGGGCCGGCTTATTTCGTAAGCCCATCGAGCTTGGCGCCCATCCTCATGGCCTTGAACGCCAAGGTGAAATTCCACGGCCCCGAAGGCGCGCGGGAACTTTCCGTGCAAGATTTCTTTGTAACCCCCAAGAGCGATCAGGAGAGCGAGCACGCCCTGCGTCCGGGTGAAATCGTCACGGATATTCTGGTGCCGAATCCCGGGGACGTGAAGATGGCAGTTTACGAGGTGCGCCAGAAGGAAGCTCTTGATTGGCCGCTTGCCGCGACGGCCGTGGTCCTGAAGCTCGAGGGCGGCAGCGTGCAAAGCGCCAGCGTTGTACTGGGACACGTCGCGCCGGTGCCTTGGCCTTCACCGGAAGCGGAAGAAGCGCTGAAGGGAAAGTCAGTGAATGAAGATGCGGCATGGGAGGCGGGCAAAGCCGCGCTCAGCAAGGCCACGCCGCTTTCCAAGAATGCCTACAAAGTTCAATTGGCCCGCGTGGCAGTGAAGCGCGCCATTCTGCGTGCCGCGATGTAGGGCCGAACGGCGTTCGGCCCGGGCGAGCACCGCTCGCCCCTACATTGAAAGGAGAGGCCTAATGGTAACCGAACCGATTCGTCAAATTGCCGAACCCAAGGTGCAGTGCCGCATGATCCGCTCCAAGTGGATGTTCATTGAGGCGGAACCCGACCCCACGGTTCCTCGCTCCGGGGCCAGTATTTGCTGGTGCGTGCACACCCAGAAGGTTATGGGGCCGGATGGCCAGGTCGCAACGCCGGAAGCTTGCAATTCCGAACGCGCCTGCTTCGAAGCTCTTTAGTGCTGTTTCGAACTTGCGAAGTGGGACGGGCTGCGCCACCGGTGGGTTAGTCGTGGGTAGGTCACACTTCCCTTGCAAAAAGGACTCAGTTGTCGTACGCACGAACGGCCAAGGAGCAGAGCAATTGTCAGACGAAACCAAAGACAAGGGCAGCAAGACCCCGGTTTCCGACTGGCACGCAGTGGATAAGTTGCCGCTGTCAGTGATTCCCTTGTCGAGCGCGTCCCTCAACGATCTGAGCGACAGTTACGGTTCGCCCACGTGCTCTTGGCCCGTCTTCACGACCACGGAAATACGGCGATTGCGGGGATCGTTGAGGTCGGCGCCGTTGAGCGGCATCTGATCGGCGAAGCCGCGCATCTCGACGATTTGATCGAGGCGCAGACCGTCAGTGTAGAGCAGGCGGCGGGTGGCGTTGGCGCGGTCGGCCGCCAGCTCCCAATTGCTATAGCCGCTGGTGGGAGTGGCCGTGCGAAACGGCCGGGCGTCGGTATGGCCTTCAATGACAATCTTATTGGGCATCTTGACCAGCTCTTCGGCCAGGATGTTGAGCAGGTGCTCGCCAGCGGCCGTGGGCGTAGGACTGCCGGAATTGAAGAACATGCCGTCTTCCGTCTCCAGCAGGTCGATGCGCAGCCCCTCGGCGGTTACCGTGAACAAAATGTTTGCTTGGATTTGATGGAACTCCGGCAATTGCCGCAGGGCCGCTTCGATCCGCTTCTGAATGTCGCGCACCGTGCGATGATCCACCGCCAAACTTTCGCTGAGATTGCCGGCGCCGGTGCCGGTGTGCAGCTTGTAGCCCTTGGGGTCGCGGAAATAGCCTTGCACCGACTCCTTAACCTTCGCGCTGGAGCTCATCATCCAGAGCACGATGAACAGAGCCATCAAGGCGGTGACGAAATCAGCATAGGCCACCTTCCAAGCCCCGCCGTGGCGCGCCTGGACGGCCGCGCGCTGGAGCGGAACCCAGGGAGAAGCTGTAGCCGGCGAGGAAAGGTTCTCTGACACAATGCTCCTAGGCGGCGGAAGGCACCGATGCCGATGGGATATGGGCTTCACGCCGGACGGTAATGTGCATTTCCTCGAAACTGGGGCGCCATTCAACGGGAATGGACCGGCGCGCGGCTTCCACTGCGAGGATAGGCGAAATCCCGGCGGCGAACGCCGCAATGCCCGTGCGCAGCACTTGCAGGTGATGCGTGCGCGCCTCACCCTGGCCCTCCAGACGCGACGCGACGGGGCCGACCACCCCGTAACACAGCAGGATGCCAAGAAACGTGCCGACCAGCGCCGCCGCCACCTTCTCGCCGATGAGTTCGGGCGCGCCGCCGATGGACTGCATGGTGATCACCACACCCAGCACGGCGGCCACAATCCCCAGTCCGGGGAGGGCGTCCGCGACCGAGTTGAGGGCGCGCACCGGTTCGTGGCGGCCGCGCTGCTGGATGTCGATGTCCAGATCCATCAAGTAGCCCAGGTGGTGTGGTTCGCCAGCGCCCAGAACCAGCATGCGCAGAGAATCCAGAATGAAAACGAGCGTGCCGCGATCATCGAGCAAGTCTGGGTAGTTGGAAAAGATGGAGCTGGAGTCCGGCTCCTCCACGTGTGATTCCAGTATCACCGGGCCAGACCGTCGCGCGAGCGAGAAGATTTCAAAAAGCAGGCGCAGGTGCTGGAGATACGATTCACGCGTGTGCTTGGCCGAGTGAAACGTTTCGCGCAGGCCCTTGAGCATTTTGCGGATCACCACCGGTGGGTTGGAGACGAGGATGATCCCGAGGGCCGCCCCTCCAATGATGAGGAACTCGACCGGCTGCAGGAGGACCCAGGGGTTGCCTTTTTCCAGGACGTAACCCCCGAGGACTGCGACGAAAACCACAATAATTCCGAGCAGTGCGAGCAAATCAGCCCTCCTCGAAAATAGTAAGAGCAAACACGGAAGTGGAGCAATGGTCCGGAAGTACTATTTCCCTGCCCCGTTGAATCCCACGTCTAAATGGGATAAGATGTCACTGGGGTTAAACAAAAATGTGCTCCATGGAGGTTTGAATCATGAGGAAGATCACAATCTCGGTTGGGATCGGTCTATTTCTGCTGTCCGCTTGGGCAGTTCCCGGAAATGCGGCCCTTAAGGGCGATTACCTCGAAGCCCGTACCGAGGACGTTTACACCGGCCCCTGCTTTGCGATGTCCGAAGTTGGTTTGACCGGCCAGGAGGCCATTTTGGCCTGGAAAGTTCAGGAAGGCGACTGGCAAGGCGTCCCCCTGAGCGGACTAAGCGTGGTGGCCGTGGTCAGGGCCCACGCCACGCTGGGCGATCCTTATCACGACCCGTACCCGGCGCAATCGGTTCTGATTGTGGACTCCCGCGCCAGCAGCCAGCAGCGGACGGCGCTCGCCGCGTTTGCCGCCTCGATGGCAGGCGATTTGCTGAACCACGTGGTGCGGGTTGAGACGGCGCCCATTCAAATGACGGTGGAACATGGTGAACTTCACGGCGCAGCCAGGCTGGTGGCCGGTAATTTTGCCCGAATTGAGACCCGCAGCCTTTGCCAGGGTGACCACCTGTGCGGGAACGAAACAGTCTATTACCCGCCCCTCGTGGCCCTCGCCCACTCCATGCCCGCCTTTACGCTTGACATCTCATTCTCCGGACAGGGCCTGGGTGAAGTATGGAAGAACGTGGACAAGCGCAGCGCCTTCGTGGGCAGCTTCTAGCCGACCCGACATCAAGTCCGAAAACGGGAAACTTCCGCGCGGCAGTTTCCCGTTTTGTATTTATAACGTCTGATGGATTCATGACATCTAATGGGTATGGAGGGTTTGTCAATGAAACTGCACCGCGTTTTCGGACTGGTTCTGGCGATTCAACTCGGCGCGGCCTTAAGTGCCTTCGCCCAGGGTAGTTACAAGACGGAAGCCATTGGCGCTGCGCCCGCGGATGTCCCCGCCCCCATCCTGACCACTCTTGATTCGCAAGGAGTTCGCGTCTCGAGCGATCAGGGCGCGGCCATCTGCGAGGTATGGCTGCGCAAGACGCTCCCCGCCAGCGCCAACCCCAACACCTCGTCGGACGTCCTCTTTGGAGCTTTGCCCGTGGGAGGATTTCTGGGCGTTCTGCACTTCCCCAATGCGACGTCGGATTTTCGCAGTCAGACCGTCAAGGCTGGCTTCTACACCCTGCGCTACGAACTGATCCCCCAGGACGGAAACCATATGGGCGTGAATGCCACTCGCGACGCCTTCGTTCTGTCGCCCGTCTCTGACGACAAGGACCCGGACAAGGTACTGTCTTTCGATGACCTGGTGAAGTTGAGCCGGCTTGCCTCCGGCACCCCCCATCCCGGATTCCTGGTGGGCGCGCCGGTTAGCGGCGACACTTTTCCCTCCGTCGCCAAGGATGACTCGGGCAACTGGAATGTCCAAATGAAGGGACACGGGCAAGGCGCTGACCTGCCTCTGGCGTTCACGGTGGTAGGCCATTGGCAGGGGTAAGGGAATATTCGATTGCCGATTTGGGATTTTCGGTTGGGGCGCGCGGCCAGGCATTTTGGATTGGCGATTGGCGATTTGCGATTGGGGCGCGGGAGGCGCAAGCCTCTTCACGCAAGCGGTCCCGGGAAATTCCTTCTGAATTCGATCCTGAGTGACCCCCTCACCCACCGCCTTGCGGTTCCCCCTCTCCCCCAAAGGGGCGAGGGATGTAATCATCAATTATTGGTTCGCAGCTTTCAGCAGCCGTTCCTTTGGCATAAAGAGATTTATGAATACACCAAAACTAAGAATTCTTCTCCCCTCGCCCCCTTGGAGGAGAGGGGGGACCGCAAGGCGGTGGGTGAGGGGGGTCCTGGGTCGAACAAATAACAGTATGCAATCAGCAGCAACAATTCCCTGGCGACGCAGTCGGGCCGAAGTGGCTCTGACCCGTCCGCGGCGTCAAGCCTGGCTTCTCGCTGTGGCGCTCGCAGGCCTTTTCGCCTCGATTTTATGGGCCGGCCAGTCCAAGCCTCTAGCCGTGCTTGAAGGTAAACTGCTGAACACCCGAGGAGACTGTCCCCTGCTGAAGATCAACGGCCGGGAACAGGCGCTTTCCGCCGACACTCCCCACCTTCTCCACACGATGCAGGACAAGCGCTTGGACGGCCACGAGGTCCGCCTGGAAGGAACTGTGAAGCCGGATGGCTCCTTCGAGGTTCAATGGCTTTACACCCTTGACAATGGCAAGCTCTTTCGCGTGCGCTATTTCTGCGCCACCTGCAACATCGTGGCGCTGGAGCCCGGCAACTGCGTCTGCTGCCAGCAGCCCACGGAACTCCAGGAAATCCCCGTAGAGAAATCGGAAAACTAGCCCGGATTTCTCACCACAGATTCTCATGAGCCTGCGGCGCGCCACTGCACATGAAAATGTGCGAAGCACCTTGGACTGCGGTAGCAGCAGCTACCGCTTTCCGCCCTCGATTCAGACCGCCGATATGCAAGGTGAAAAGCGGTAGCTGCTGCTACCGCAGTCCAAAGTGCCTTCGGCACATTCATTTTCATAGGAGTGGCACAGACGCGCAGAGTGATGAAATCAAAAGGGCTTTTCTCTGCGTCTCAGTGCCTCTGTGGTCGAGATATTGTTTTTTCACACCTTCTCGGCTAGCATCCTTTGAGCCACGGCAGTGGCGGCATAATGTGGCCCACGGAACGGGACATTGAAAAGTGGGGGCGGTTCGCGAACCGCCCCCACGCCTTTTCAAAGCTCAACCCAATTCACCGCGCCCGGGTTGGCAAATCACCAAGGCACGTCGTTCCCGCGGGTTTCACCCACGGCTAGTAACATTTGGACCACTTCGAGGTCCCATCTGACTTTTCGCCCGACTCGCTTCCGTTTCCTCCCACACAGCGTGGCGGCAACCTCCCCAATGCACACGATGGCCACCGAGTTGCGGTTGTCTGTGTGGTGAGGGAAAAGCAGCAGCATCGGCATCATACCGTGCAGACATTACTTCACCATCACTGGACAAGTAGTCTCCGTCCGCGAGTGCAATAAGCAGCCTGCCCTCTCAAAGTGCTTAGGGGGGACCATGATAGGACAGTTGACAGAACGGATCTTATTAATAGACGACGAACCTCTTGTCCGAAAAATCATTTCGCGATACTTGGTGGCTGCGGGGTATGTCGTTCGAGTGGCGGTCGACGGTCTGGACGCGATCGGAAAACTCCGCGCGGGACTCCCAGACTTGATTATTTCCGACCTCAAAATGCCCCGCATGTCAGGGGTTGAGCTTCTTGACGTGGTTCGCAAGCGCTTCCCTCAAATACCTGTCATCGTAATCAGCGGCGTGGTCGCTGATGAAATGTCGGCAGGAGTGGCCGCCGATGCTTACTGCCCCAAGAATGAATTCCTATCTGAACAACTCCTCCAAACCATGTCGGACCTGAAAAGAAAACCTCCTCCGAGAACTGCTCTCGCGGATGTTGACAACAAACCCGTCCAGGCGAGACGTGATCGGGACGGGAACTGCGTCATCGGTTGCGACGATTGCTTGCGTGAATTCCGCGTCCACCGCCCCCTTCACATGGGAGGACATGAAGAGCGGACCCCCTGCGTTCACTGCGGAAAACTCGTCCAGTTCGTCGTCGCTGAATTCGATGTCTTTGAGTAGATCGCGCGGAGTTCCCCTTCTTAGAAACTTTGTGGCCTTTCCTCTTCGTGGGTGAGGCCAATCATCACGTGGGGCCTTCGCCGAAAACAGGATTCGCACCGCTGCGCAAAGAGTCCACATGTTTTTACAACAAGTCATGGGTCGAATCTGCGCGAAGCGCCGTGGAGTGCGGTAGCAGCAGCTACCGCCTTTCTCGCTCTTGCGCGATTGCAGTCTGCAGCAAAGGCGGAAGGCGGTAGCTGCTGCTACCGCACTCCACGGCGGGCTGCGCCCGCATCAAGGGCGCCCACATCCAATTCCCACCCACAAAATGCGTTTGGTTGCGGCTCCGCCGCCCTGAGCTTCATACCCGTCTGACAATACCCGTCTGACGAATACCCGATTAACAATTGCGTCCAGCGCCGGTCCAGTGTATGTTATCAGTCAAGGTGGATGTCCATAATGGATATTCCAGCAGAGTTGGCCGATTTATCCGAACTGCTGATTTCACGCCGCAAGTTGATCTTGCGTCTCACGGGCATCCTTTTCTGTTTCGCTTTCGCTGTGTCCATAATGGCCCATGGCCAGCAGGTCCTGCCGTCCGCTCCCCGGCTTCCCACTCTGACCACGGCCGAGCAGGTCCGAGAGCTTACCGCCGATCAAGCCAACCGGGGATATCCCGTCCACTTACGGGCCGTCGTTACCTTCATCGATTTAGCCGTCGGGGACTTCTTTGCGCAGGACTCGACCGCCGGTATTTATGTCAACGAGAACAACCTAAGCCTGCACTTCCGGCCGGGAGATTTGCTGGAAATTGACGGGGTAACCGAGGAACCGGACTTCGCTCCGCAGATTGGCAAGGCTCGTTACCGGTTGTTGGGCCAGGCGCCCCTCCCCCAGCCTCGCCAAGTGCATATGGGCGACCTGATATCGACCCGTGAGGACAGTCAGTGGGTGCAGCTCGAAGGCATTGTGCAGGACGTCGAAATTGCGGGTGATGTGGTAAAGCTCGACGTGGTCAGTGAAGGTCGGCGCCTGCTGGTCCACATTATGGATCCCGCGGGCTTGGACAAGGACCACCTGATTGACGCCAAGGTGAGAGTCACGGGTGTCTGCGCTTCGTTCTACAATCGCAACAATCAACTCGTCGGGGTGTGGCTGGCCGTACCCACCTCCCGCCAGATCGGCGTCGAGGAATGGCCCTTGAGCGACCCCTTCGCGGCGCCGGTCCGGCCGATTAGCAGCCTGATGGCCTTCACGGCCCGGAACACTTCGGAGCACCGGGTGCGCGTGCAAGGGACGGTCACTCTCCAACGGTCCAAGGGCGTCTTCATCCAGGATGGCCGTCAAGGGCTAATGATTTCCAGTTTGCCGGACGTGCCGCTCCGGCCCGGCGACCGCGTGGATGTGGTCGGCTTTGCCGATCTGGGCGATTATACGCCCGTCCTTCTGCACGCCCTCTTCCGGCGCATTGGGTCCGCCCCGCTTCCGCAGCCCCTCATCGTGACTGCCCAGAACGCGCGAGCCGGCGCCTTCGATACTCTGCGGGTGCGCATGGAGGCGACCCTGCGCGATGTGAGACGTAGCGACGCCGACCGCACGCTGGTGCTGGAAGACGGTGACGTACTATTTGAGGCGAGGAGCGCCGACGACCAAGTCTACCGGAACTGGTCCCGGCTGCTCACGGGGAGCCGCTTGCGGGTGACGGGCGTCTGTTCCGTGCACGTGGACCGCAATCGCACCCCTGACACTTTCAACATTCTTCTTGATTCGCCGGACAGCGTCGTCGTGCTCGCCAGGCCTTCGTGGTGGACCTTGCGAAACATGGGAGTGGTCCTGGCGTCGCTGGCAGGGCTTATCCTCGCCATCGGCGTCTGGGTGGTGGTGCTCCGCCGCCGCGTGAGCGAACAAACCGAGCTCATCCGGCGCCGCCTGGAGAGTGAGGCGGCCCTGGAAAAGCGATTTCAATACGTCGCCCGCGCCATCAACGATACGATTTGGGATTGGGATCTGGTGACGCAGGCCGTTAGTTGGAACAGCGGAATCCAGAACACCTTTCGGTACGCGACGGACGAGGTTGGGCCGGGGGCTGCCTGGCGGGGCGAGCGCCTGCACCCGGAGGACCGCGAGCGAGTGGAACAGAGCCTCCAAGCGGCAATCGCGGGCGGCGGGGAGACGTGGTCGGCGGAGTACCGATTCCAGTGCGGCGACGGGCAATACGCCTATGTGCTGGATCGGGGCTATGTCATGCGCGACAACTCGGGCCGAGCCGTCCGAATGATCGGCGCCATGATGGACATTACCGCCCGCAAACAAGTCGAGAAAGATACCCAACAGGCCAAAGAGGCGGCGGAGGCCGCGAACCGGGCCAAGAGTGAGTTTGTGGCGAACATGAGCCACGAGATCCGTACTCCCATGAACGGCGTCCTGGGAATGACCGATCTCCTGCTGGAT
>Ga0209039_10002581_pt1 | contig 15192 bp, 15 predicted proteins | sample BogFormECP12_OM1_FD_188238 | JGI IMG/M metagenome (GOLD analysis project Ga0209039, IMG submission 188238) | Bog forest soil microbial communities from Calvert Island, British Columbia, Canada - ECP12_OM1 (SPAdes) (version 2) | ecosystem: Environmental > Aquatic > Freshwater > Wetlands > Bog ... | reverse complement strand
AGGACCACGGCGAACGCGTACTCCCAGGCGTCCAGCGCGTCACTGTCGTCAGCCAGGTCGTCCAGCCATCCGGCGTCTTCGCCGGGAGCCAGGTCTTCGTCGTCCCTGTCCACGAGCTCGGCTTCTTCGGCCAGCCGGAGGAGGGCAGGGTGCACGGCGGCCGTCTGTACCGTCGTTTTGCGGACTTCGCCGGCAAGAGCACGGAGGTCGGCGAGAAGCGCGGATCGCCTCGCCTGGGCGGCGAGTTCCGCCTCTTCGGGCAGGCGGACCGGCGGGAGCACCGGCGGGAGATCGAATGCGTCCTCGAGGTCTATGTCGTCCCAGTTGGCCGGCCCGTCGTCGAGGCCGCTCAGGTAGTACTCGTCCAGGTCCGCGCCTTCGAGCACCCTGCCGTTCCTGAAGTCCAGGATGAGAGGATCTTTGTCCGCCACGGCTCACCAGCCTAATAACGGCGCACCCTCCGCGGGTGTGCCATCCGCGTTACGAGATCAAGATTTTACGGCTGGCCGTTCCCTAGCGCGGCGAGGCGGCGGTTCACCGCTTCGAGGTCGAACGGCTCGGGCTGCTGCTGCCCTGCGCCGAGGGCGTCAGCCACGCCAGCCGGGGGGTAGGGCGCTTAATCAGTGGCGCTGGCCCATCACGGCTCGCAGACAGCGCGGGAGCCTGTCGCATTGGGCGGGCGCGGCGCGCTACGATCCGATCCAGAATGGGAAAAATCCGCGTCGCGCTGGCCGAGGACCATGTGCTCCTCAGGGAGGGCATCTCCCGCCTGGTTGCGGCCAACGACGACTTCGAGCTGGTCGGGGCGGCGTCCGACCTGCCGCAACTGCTTGCCGTCGTCGGTGAGCAGATGCCCGACGTGGTCGTCACCGACATCCGGATGCCGCCGACCAGCACCGATGAGGGCATCAAGGCCGCCGCCTGGATCTGGGACAATCACCCGCAGGTCGGAGTGCTGGTGCTGAGCCAGTACACCGCTCCCGGGTACGCGCTTGCCTTGCTCGAGCACGGCTCGGCCGGACGGGGCTACGTGCTCAAGGAGCGGATCGGCAGCGTGGACGAGCTGGCCAGGGCCATCCGCATCGTCGCGCAGGGAGGGTCGGTGATCGACCCTCTCGTCGTCGACGAGCTAGTGCGGGCGCGCTCGCAGGAGCGCCAGCCGGGCCTGTCATCGCTGACGCCCAGGGAGGCGGAGATCCTGGCCGAGATGGCTCAGGGCAAGAGCAACGCCGCGATTGCCGCCACCTTGCTCGTCACCGAGCGCGCCGTGGAGAAGCACACCAACTCGATCTTCGCCAAGCTGGGGCTGTCGGAGGAGAAGGACGTTAACCGCAGGGTCAAGGCGGTGCTGGTTTTCCTCAGCCAGCAGGAGAAGCGGTGACGTTCCGCGGCTGCCTGTGAGGCTGGCCACACCCCCGCTGCGGATGGCAGCACCCTCGGCAACGGCGACGGCTCGTGCGAGGCTGGTTCCGTGACCAGCCCGCGTTCCGTGCTCGTGGTAGATGACCAGACGCCGTTCCGCTCGGCCGCCAGGGCCGTGCTGCGCCGTCTTGAGGGCTTCGAGTTCGCTGGCGAGGCGTCGAGCGGCCCGGAGGCGATCGAGCTGGTCGACCGGCTGCACCCGGCCCTCGTGCTGATGGACATCAACATGCCGGAGATGAGCGGGATCGAAGCGACCCGCCAGATCACGGCCGCCCATCCCGATGTGGTCGTGATCCTCTGCTCGAGCTACGACGCTGCCGACCTTCCTGCCTCGGCTGCGGCCAGCGGCGCGACCGCCTACGTCAACAAGGAACGGCTTGCCTCCGATACGATCCGCCGGCTGTGGGAGCAGCGGGATTCGGGCTCGTTCGCGACCTGCTGACCGGGAGTCCCGGCTGACCGGAGGTCCGGGCAGCGGCGGTCAGAGCAACCGCACAGTGCCAAAGACCTGGGCGCCCTGGCCCGGCTGCGACTCCCAGCGAATCGTGCCGCCGATGGCGCCCAGCCTGTCGGCCATGTTGACGAAGCCGTGGCCGCGGCGGGCGGCGGCGTCGTCGAAGCCGGGGCCGTCGTCGCTGACCGAGAACAGCAGGCCCCCTGACTCCTCCCAGACCCGTACCTCCACCCGTGCCTCCGGCGCGTGCTTGCCGGCATTCTGCAGCGCTTCCAGGCAGCAAAAGTAGATAGCCGCCTCGATGTCCGGGGTGTACCGGCCGATCCCGTCGGCGGTCACGGTGACAGCCAGCGGACTGCGGTTCCCTGCCGCGCGCAGCGCCTCCCCGAGCCCGCTGTCGGCCAGCAGCGGCGGGTAGATGCCATGGGCAAGCTCGCGCAGCTCCTGGATGGTGCCCTTGACATCGCCGGCCAGCTGGTCCAGCATCTCGGCTGCCGCCTGGGGATCGTCGGTGATGATGTCACGTGCCAGGCGCAGGTTCACCGCCATCGCCACCAGGTGCTGCTGCGCGCCGTCGTGCAGGTTGCGCTCCACCCGGCGGCGCTCGGCGTCGCCGCTCGCGACGATGCGTGCCCTGGACTGGCGCAGTTCGTCGGCCTGCTTACGCAGCTCGTCCAGCGTGGTCTGCAACGCCGTATCGAGCCGCGCGTTGTGGACCGCGAGGCCGACCTGCCTGGCCAGCTCGGTCAGCACGCGGTCGTCCTCGTCGGAGAAGGCATCCCCGGCGGCGGGCCGTTCGGCGATGATCAGCCCGAGCAGATCGCCGGCATGGCTGACCGGCGCGACCCTGATCTGGACCTGCGCGCGTCCGTCCAGCAGCGCGGGCAGCCAGACCGATGCCCAGGCGTTGCCTGACACGCCAGCCCTGGTCACGACCGTACGTTCCCTCGCCGTGACAACGACCGACCGTGGTCCGGTGTCGGGCACCGCGGCGACGAGTTCCAGCACGTCGCCTGTGCCCGTGTAGACCTCGGCGCTGGTCAGCGCCATGGTCTTGCGCAGCGACTCGGCCAGCTGCAGCAGCAGCTCGTCCATGGGGATGGCGCGGGTCAGCCTGCTGCCGAACGTGCGGAGCGTCTCGTCGGGCGCTTCCCTGGCCCCGTAGACGAAGCGGGTGGCCGAGGCGACCAGCCGGTCCCTGGCCGGCAGGTACCCGATCGCCGCGACCGCCGCCGCCAGCATCGACAGCCCGAGAATCTCGCGATCAGCCGCGTCGCTCGCCCCGCTTCCGATGCCGAGCACGATCACGAGGTAGATGGCCGCGACCACCGTGGTGAATCCTGCTATCGACAGCACCTGGACCAGCACCCGGCCGCCGTAGGGCCCGAGCGAGCGCAGTTCGCCGGCCATCATGCCGAACGCAAGGAAGGCCCCGCATCCGGCCGCCACGGCGGCGACCGCCTCGGGCCACCCGACGAGCACGTGCAGGACGACGACAACGAGCGCCGAGTCGGCCGCCAGCATGGCCCCGGCGGCCATCCACTGCATCCGCTGCCGGTCACGCGCGGACGCCGCCAGATAGCGCAGCCGCACCGCCGGCAGGGCGCACGCCACGGCCAGCGGCCAGGCCAGCGCGGCCGCCCAGACCGGGAACGACCGCCCGGCGATCGCCAGCGCGAGGCCGGCGCCCACCGCTGCGGCATAGGCCAGCCCCGCGCCGACCCTCCTGCCCCGCGTGGCGAGCCGGCCATCGGGCAGGGCGAGCAGCATGTGCACGGAGACGGCGATGACGATCGGCACGGCGAGGGTGGCCACGGCACGGGCGGCCTGATGCTGTCCGCCCGCCGCCTGGTCGCCGATCCGTACGGCGGTCAGCGCTACCGAGGCCGCCAGCGCGCCGAACGCCACCTGCCAGAGGGCTACCCGCTGCGCGGAGCGGGCGAGGATCGCGCCGGACACCGCGCCGACGCCGACCAGGCCGAAGGCAACGGCCTGCACGGCCGGGAGCGGCCCCGGCGTGCGCAGCCCGAGCACGGCGATCACGACGGTGGCCAGGGGTATGAGGACTCCGGCCAGGAGCCGCCGCGCCGTGCTGCCGCCCCGCGGCGGCGCCACGGCGGCCTGATCGCCGACGGCTGCGTTCGTCATCACGTCCATCGTCACTCCGCTCTCAGGACTTCAGCCGCCGGCGTTCGCGCAGCATGCCGCCCGGGAAGCGCGGCGACTACGTTGGCCAGCAGCAGGGCACCGAGCCCGGCCAGGGCGATCGAGCCGACCGGGACCGACGGGTCGGGTACCGCGGACAGCTCCCGGGCGAAGGCCAGCCAGAGCCACCGGCCCGCGGCGATGCCTACCGGCACGCCCACTACCAGGCCGATCACCACAATCACCGACGATTGCCAGGCAACCGCACCCGATAGCTGTCGGCGGGTGAAGCCCAGCGTCTTCAGCAGCGCGAAGTCCCGGCGGCGGCGACGCACCGACGCCACCAGGGTGAGGGCGAGTCCGGCCAGCGCCCCGGCGGCGAGCCCGCCGGCCAGGACGGCTGGCAGCGTGCCCATCGACCGGTAGTTCACGATCTCCGCGGGGCGCTGCACCGGCAGCAGCGAGAACAAGTTGATGTACGGCACGACGGGACCGACCGCGGCCACGGCCTGCGACGAGCGGGCATCATGGTTGAGCTGCCGGGTGATCTGCTCGAGCGAGCTCAGGCCGGCCGCCTGGCTCACGCCGGGCCGTAGCCGCACGAAGATGGCGTTCGGCCCGGAGATCGGGCCGTACGCGTCTAGGGCCGCTGTGGACATGACCCGCATGGGCACGATCGCCCCGGTGCTCATCGAGGCGTGCACGCCGAGAACGTCGCCGATCGTCGGCAGGGCGGACGTGCCAGCGATCCGCAGCCGGACGTGCGGGACGATGCCGCCCTCGGATACCACCACGCTGTCGCCAACCTGCTTATGCAGCTGGGCGAGAGTGGCCGGGCCGAGCACGATCTGGCCCGGGCCCTGGAGCCCGTGACCGGACAGCGGCCGCGGTGCCACCGCAGGATTCACGGGTTCGGCAATGGCCGGGACCGTCTGGCCGTCCACCTGGACCGTCTCGAAGTAGACGCCGACGGTGGCGGCTACGACCCGGTCGCGGGCCAGCAGCGGGCCGGTCCAGTTGGCTGGCAGCGGCCCATAGCCGTCGACCGAGTACAGAGCGTAGTTGAAGTTCCACCCGTACAGGGCCGGGTGCGAGATCAGGGTGGTCAGGCTGGCGCCGAAGGTCAGCGTGGCGGTGCCCACCATGACCGCCAGCAGCGCCCCCGCCATGACCGAGCGGGCCGGCACCGCGGTCCGCCCGCGACCCGGCTCCAGGGCGAACCGCAGGCCCGCCACGCCTGAGGCGGGCAGCCCCACGGCCAGCGCCGCCCGGACCACCCCAGAACCGCGATCGTCAGTCCCGCCACGCGCCGCCCGGTGCGGCGCCTGCCGGTATGCGAAGACGGCCGCCAGCCCGCCAAGGACGAGGACCAGCACCACCGCGCCCAGCCCGAGCACGGTCCAGTCGTGGTCGATCCCGGGGGCGGGATCGACCGTGCGCACCGGCCCGAACAGGGTCAGCGGGGACAGCCCGATGGCTACCGCCGCGGCCAGCAGCGCCCCGGCAATGACGGCGCCGAGGATTCCCAGCAGCCCATCAGCCATCGTCGCCGCGGGCCCGGCGCCGAGCGCCCGCAGCACTCTGGTGTCGTCCGCCCCGGCGCGGATCTGCCTGGAAATGGACTGGGTGCCGATGATCAGCGCAGCGAGCCCGGCGATCGCCCCGAACACGGCGAGAGCGATGGCCTCCGGGCGGATGGCCCGCTGCGCCTCGGCCTCTACGGCCGAGGTGATGTAGACCACGAGCTGGCCGCCGCTTTGCCTGGTATACGGGCTGGTGTTCAGGAAATGGTCGTACTCCTGCTCGACGACGGCGTCGTCCCGGCTACCGCCGGTGAGCTGCAGCCCGTCGTAGCTGTTCACGGCACAACACGAGCCGTATTCCCTGGCGAGGGCAGGGGTGCCGAGCAGGAACCCGGTCCGGTTCGTATCGATATCGTCATGGATGATCTGGATGTTAAGTTCGCCCAGCCCGACCACCGTCAGGTCAAGCTTTCGGTGGAAGGGGGTGATCTTCCCGGCACCGTTCTCGTCAATCCCGACCGGGAGGCGCGAGCCCACGTGCAAGCCGAGGACGGCGGCGGCCTCCGTGGTGGCCACGACCTCGTTGGAGCGCGCCGGGTTGGCCGCCCTCCCGCGCACGATCGTGACCCGATCCTGGTCGGAGAACAGGCCATCCGGGCTGGCGACCAGTTCTACCTGGGTGATGAGGACAGTGCCGATCCCGCCCCGCGGGGTGAGCGTTACGGCATTGAATTGATCGGTTCCCTCCGCATTCCGCACCAGCGGCAGCCGGGCGAGCTGGGCACGAAGATCTGGTGAGTAGCCGTTCGTCTGCGGCACCACGATGAGATCGGAGGGGTTGGTGCTGGCCAGGAATGTGGGATACGACGAATAGGTGCGGCGGGCCGCGGCGACCGATCCCATGGCGACGCCGCCGACCAGGCCGATCAGCACGGCCAGCGTCAGGTAGCCGCTCCACCGATGGCGGAAGGTGGCCCGGAACCGGTACCAGGCCAGGCGCGCGGCCGACTGATTCATGGCTAGCGGGCCTCGACCGTGAGGTTCCTGCCGCGCTCCGGCTCGCCCTGGGCGTCCGGGGGGAGGATGCGCCCGTCGAGCATCCGCACGATGCGCTGTGCGGCCCCGGCCACCTGGGCGTCGTGGGTGACCAGGACGATGGTCTGCCCGCCGCCGTGCAGCCGGCTCAGCAGCTCGATGACCTCCTGGCCGCCGTCGGAGTCGAGCGCGCCGGTCGGCTCGTCGGCCAGGAGCAGGGTCGGCTCGTTCGCCAGCGCCCGCGCGATCGCCAGCCGCTGCCGCTGGCCGCCGGACAGCACGCCGGGCGCCGCGGCCGCCTTGTCGCCGATGCCCAGCAGGTCAAGCAGGTCACGGGCCCGGGTCTCGGCCATCTTGCGCTTGCGGCCAGCGATCACCGCAGGCAGGGCCACGTTCTCAAGCACCGTCATCCCTTCCAGCAGGTTGAAGAACTGGAAGATGATGCCGATGTGCTTGCGGCGCAGCCGGGCCAGGTCGTCCTCGCCGCGCCCGGTCACCTGCTCATCAGCGACCGTGATCGTGCCCTCGTCGGCCAGCTCGAGCCCGGCCACGAGGTTCAGCAGCGTGGACTTGCCGCAGCCCGACGGCCCCATCAGGGCGACGAACTCGCCCGCTGCCACGGTCAGGTCAACGCCTCGAAGCGCACGTACCGGTGCGTTCTCGGCCTCGAATGTCTTGCGGACGCCGCGCATGGTCAGCGCTGGCAGGTTCTCGTTCATCGGCCCCCCCAGGTCGTTTATCGGGTCAAGGGAATGTTGGTTCCGCAGCCGCCACGGGGGTGCCGGGCTGCGTGAGCTTGTAGGCGACGATCGGCGTATCACGGCCCTTCACCAGCTGCGAAGGGAGCGCGATGGTGTTCGCGGGCACGGTCAGGGCACGGCTGGTGGCCTCGGAGAGCACGGTCTCGCCGGCCGCGGCGAACTGCTGCAGCCGCTGGGACAGGTTGACTGTGTCACCGACCAGCGTGTACTCCAGCCGTTCCTCCGAGCCGAGCAGGGCCGCCGCCGCCTCACCGGTCGACAGACCGATGCCCAGGCCGAACGCCTGTAGCCCGTCGGCCGCCCAGCCAGCGTTGATCTCGGCTTGCAGCGAGTGCATGGCCGCCGCCGCGGCTACCGCGCGGTCAGCGTGCTCCGGCTGCGGGAACGGCGCACCAAACACCGCCATCACCGCGTCGCCGACAAATTGCATGACAGTTCCTTCCTCACCGAGGATTGCACGGTTCATGGCCGCACGGTGAGTGTTGAGTTGCCCGGCCAGCTGGCTCGGGTCGGCATGCTCGGCGATGGTCGAGTAGGACCTGATGTCGCTCATCAGCACGGTCACGACCACGGTTTCGGTCTCGCCGATGCGCTGCCTGCCGTCCCGGAGCTTCTCGGCGAGCCCGCCCGGCAGCAGCCTGGACAGCGTCTCGCCCTGCTCCTCGCGGTCGACGATGGCCTGATGCAGCAGCCTGAGGCGGTTCAGCGCCGCCGGACTTCCGGAGGCGACACCCCCGGCCAGCTTGACGAAGACCGCTTCCACCTCCGCGTCGATCGCCTCGGGCGGCAACCGCCTGGCCACCGCGATGGCCTTGATCGGCTTGCCCTCGGCGATCATGCCGAGCAGTTCCTCCTCGGCGGAATCGAGCTCGCCTGGTGAGACAACGGGCCGGACCAGCGCCTCGACGATGGCAGGATCGAGCGCGGTGCCGCCGGTGGCCACGCTGCGGATCGCGTCGGCCAGCTGGTTGCCCTCGGCGACCCGGTCCTTCAGCAGGTAGCCGTAGCCGGCCGAGCCCTCGGCCAGCAGCGAGACCGCGTATTCGGGATCGTCGTACTGCGACAGCACCACGACCCCGGTCCCCGGGAAGCGTTTGCGCACTTCCTTGGCGGCATCGATGCCCTCGCGGTGAAAGGACGGCGGCATGCGGACATCGGTGACCAAGACCTGCGGCTCGGTGGCTGCGGCACCGCTGACGACCCCGTCGTAGTCGGCGGCCACCCCCACCACCCGCAGATCGGCGTGACGCTCGATGAGCGCGCGCACGCCCTCGCGCACGATCAGGTTGTCGTCCGCGAGGAATACGTCGATGGCACGTTCCGGAAATGCCGCAGTTTGCCCCACGCCATAAGTTGTCGCACACGTCGGCCCTGGCCGCCAGTGAGCAGCCACCCGGATACCGGTGGTGCTAGGCACACCTCGCACCGGCAGGCAGCCCGCGTGCTACTCGCTCCGCAGCACCAGGGCGGGACGTGCCCGCGCTGCGGACTCGCCCGGCGGGGCCGTCTGGTACCGGAAGGGTGTGGCGGTCGCGCGGGGTACCTGCACGCGGCGCTCGTGGTGGTAGGTACACCCGGAAACGCCAGCCACCATCCTGGCCCCGCGGGCACGGGAAAGGCGACGATGAGCACATGCGATATGAAAGCAGCGTTACCTCTCTTTCCTGGATTCCGTCGGAAGCGGTCACCGGCGGCACGCGGGTGGCTTTCGACGCCGGGTTCACCCACTACGACGATCCGCCGCCCGGCGAGCTCGGCGACATCGAGGCGCTGCGGGTCGCGGACCGGTTCCGGTTTGCCAACGTCCTGCGCGGCTGGATCGAGGTGGACGGCTCGGGCCGGATCACCGGCTCCGGCTATGAGGGCAGCGGCCTGATGGGCGCCACGACCGTTCGGCTGGGCGCGCTGAGCCACCGCTTCCAGGCGGTCAAGCTCCCCGACCTCCAGCGTGATCCAGAGTTCGGAGACGGCTGGGTGCGGTTCGTGCAGACCGTCGGCGGCCGGACCGGGGTGCCCGCGCCGAGGCGGGTGCGGCGGCGGCCGTTCGTGCAGTGGCAGGCCCCTTTGGTGTGGACCACCCTGTCGCTCACGCTGCACGCCGACGGGACGGCTGGGTCCGCGATGACCGGTGCCAGCCCGTTCCCCCGGCACTGGGTCTATGACTCCGAGGGCGCGCTCTCGCACAAGTCGGGCCTGACCGACTTCCGCGACTGGTATCGCAGGTCGTTCGGACGGCACAGCCCGTGGGGGGACGAGGACTCGGCGGCCCTGGTGACGGCCGTGGAGACGGCGCTGGAACGGGAGCTGTCCGTGCAGCTCATGCACGGGGGCGCCAAGCCCAGGATCCGGCGTATCAAGGCCGGCGACGTGCTGGTGCACCAGGGCGAGCCCGGAGCCGACATCTTCCTGCTGCTCGACGGGGTGCTCCGGGTCGAGCGGGACGGGGAGCGGCTGGCGGAGTACGGGCCCGGCGCCATGCTGGGGGAGCGCGCCCATCTCGAGGGTGGTACCCGGACATCGACGCTGGTGGCCGTCACCGCCTGCCGGGTGGCGGCGGTCGACACCGGCCAGCTCGACCGGTCCGCCCTGGAGGAGCTGTCCGGCGGGCACCGGCGAGAAGACGCGGGTCGGGGCCTAGGGTAGGCGGGGTGCGCCTGTATCTCTGCGGGGTTCGCGGCTCTACCCCGGCGCCGGGCGCGGAGTTCCTGCGTTACGGCGGCCACACCTCCTGCGTGGCGCTCGCCCGCGACGACGCCGCCAGGCCAGCGCTCGTCCTGGACGCCGGCACCGGCCTGCGGCGGGTCACCCAGCTGCTAGGCGGCCTGCCCTTCGACGGCACGATACTGCTCACTCACCTGCACTGGGACCATGTGCACGGGCTGCCGTTCTTCACCGGGGGCGACTGCTGCGGCTCGCGGGTCAACCTGCTGCTGCCCGAGCAGGAAGATGGTGCGGGCGCGGAGGAAGCGCTGGCCAAGGGCATGTCGCCACCGCATTTTCCGATACCGCCGCGCGGGCTGCGCGGCGCCTGGACCTTCGGCACCGTCGCGCCAGGTCCGTTGAAGGCAGAGGGCTTCACGATCGAGGCGCGGAAGATCCCGCACAAGGGCGGCGCGACACTCGGCTACCGGGTCAGCGACGGGTCCCGCGTGATCGCCTACCTGCCTGATCACTGCCCCACGGCCCTCGGGCCGGGACCGGAGGGATGGGGTGAGTACCACCGGGACGCGCTTGATCTCGCCAGCGACGTTGACCTGTTGCTGCACGATGCGTTCCTGCTGCCCGAGGAGGTTGCGGCCGAGGCCTCGTTCGGCCACGCAGCAGCCGACTATGCGATCGGCCTGGGCCAGCGGGCCGGGGCGCGACGGGTCATGCTGACCCACCACAAGCCGGGCCGTACCGACGATGCGCTCGATCAGCTTGCCAGCCGCGTCGGCGCTGGACCGGCCGATGTCATCGTGGCCGCCGAGGGCGAGATCCTTGAACTCTAGCGACGCACCGGACACCGCCGGCGCCATCGTGGTCGGCTCCGGGCCGAACGGGCTGGCGGCAGCCGTGACCCTGGCCCGGGCCGGCCTGCCTGTGCACGTCATCGAGGGAGCGGCCACCCCTGGCGGCGGCTGCAGGACCGAAGAGCTGACCCTGCCGGGGTTCCGTCACGACGTCTGCTCGGCGGTCCACCCGCTGGCCGGCGCCTCGCCGTTCTTCACCGGCACCGACCTGGCGGCGCACGGGGTCCGGCTGCTGACCCCGAAGGTGGCCTTCGCCCAGCCGCTGGACGGAGGCCGGGCAGCGGCCGCCCGCGGATCGGTAGACGAGACGGCCGGGGGACTCGGGCCAGACGGGCGCGCCTACCGGCAGCTGCTCGGGCCCCTGGTGCATGACGTCCCGCTCATCCTGCCCGCCATCCTCGCACCGCTGCGGACGGTCCCCGGGCATCCGGCGGCCATGGCCCGGTTCGGCCTGGAGGGCCTGCTGCCGGCCAGCGTGCTGTCGCGGCGGTTTCGCGGCGAGGAGGCCCGGGCGCTGATCGCGGGCGCGGCCGCGCACGCCATGCTGCCGCTCACCGCGCCGCTGACCAGCGCCTTCGGCTTGCTGTTCCTGATGATCGCGCATTCGGTCGGCTGGCCGGTGGTGGAGGGCGGCAGCGCCCGGCTCACCGATGCCCTGGTCGCCGAGATCACGTCGCTGGGCGGCAGGGTCGAGACCGGCCGCTGGGTGCAAACGCTGGACGACCTGCCGCAGGCGCGCGCGGTCCTGCTGGACGTGTCCCCGCGCCAGTTCATCGCGCTCGCGGGTGACCGGCTCCCGGCCAGGCAGCGCAGGGCGCTTGAGCGCTTCCGGTATGGTCCCGGGGTCTGCAAGGTCGACTGGGCGCTCAGCGGGCCGGTCCCCTGGCAGGCTCCGGCCTGCCGGGAGGCGGGCACGGTGCACCTGGGCGGCACGTTCGCCGAAGTCGCGCGGAGCGAATCAGACGTGGCCGCGGGCAGGCACCCCGGGCACCCGTTCTGCCTGGTGGCACAGCCGGGCGTGGTCGATCCCAGCAGGGCGCCGGACGGGCAGCAGACGCTGTGGGGATACTGCCACGTGCCGTCGGGCTCGACCGTGGACATGACCGACCGGATCGAGGCGCAGATCGAGCGGTTCGCGCCCGGCTTCCGCGACCTGATCCTGGCGAAGTCGGTCCGCACCGCCGCCGCGATGGAGCAGCACAACCCTAACTACATCGGCGGTGACATCAGCGGCGGCGCCGGAACGCTGTGCCAGACGATCTTCCGGCCGGCGCCGCAGTGGAATCCGTACCGGACTGCGCTCCCCGGCGTCTACCTGTGCTCGGCGTCTACCCCGCCCGGCGGCGGGGTGCACGGGATGTGCGGCGCCTGGGCGGCCCGGACCGCCCTCGCCGACCTGGGCGTGAGGCAAGGGCCCCTAACCGGCGACAGCGCCAGACCACCCCCTGACACGGCAGGATCCAGGTGAGGCAGCACGCTCTCCACCTCGGTGACCGACGTGGCCGATCGGGTCATGGCGGCCGTCAGGCACTGAGCATGGACGTAGTCGAGCGGGTGCTTGCGTTTTGGCGCTTGCGGCGCCATAATGGCGCTATGCCAAGTGTTCAGATTAAGGATGTGCCGGAACGGACGCACGCGGTCCTCCGCCAGCGCGCAGCCGCTGCTCACCAGTCCCTGCAGGAGTACTTGCGTGCCCGGCTGATCGAAGAGGCAGACCAGCCGACCCTACAGGAGGTCCTCGACCGCGCCGGCGGGCGCTCCGGCGGCTCGGTCCCGATCGAGACGGCTGTGGCCGCGCTGCATGACGACCGTGCTCGTCGTTGACGCCAGCGTCCTGGTCGTCGCGCTCGCCGATGACGGCGCGGACGGGGATCAGGCCCGGGCCAGGCTGCATGGCGAGCGGCTGGCCATGCCAGAGCTTGCCGACCTGGAGATCGCGTCTGTCCTGCGGCGGCAGGTAAGGGCCGGAGCCGTGGACGCCCGCCGTGCGGGCCTGGCGCTGGATGATCTGGCCGCGCTGCCGGCCCAGCGGGCGCCGCACCGCCCGCTGCTTGCCCGGTGCTGGGAACTGCGTGACAACCTCACCGTCTACGACGCGGCCTACGTGGCGCTCGCCGAAGCCATGCGCGCGACCCTGCTTACCGGTGACCAGCGGCTCGCCAGGGCTACCGGGCCGCAGTGCACCATCGAAGTCTTCCAGCCCGCGCGCTGACCCGCCGTCCGATGGTCACCGTGCCGACGAAGGCGGCGGGCAGGTGGGGGAGCCCAGTGATTCAAGCCGGTGCCGGACGCGAGCGAGGAAATCGGCGCTCAGGGCCTCGCCGCGTGCTGGTGCGCGACACCAGGCAGGACGGGGCCGGGCCGGTGCTGTGGTTCTCCCCGGTCGGCATCAGGGTAGCCGCGGGGTGCGCGGATGCGCCGCACCCTGCCGTCAGGAGGGCATGAACGGCCAGCCCACGCCGGACTGCTCGGCGATGACCGTGGCGTCAGGAGGTGCTTCCCCCCTGATCTGCCCGGCCAGTTCCCGGGCGTCGTCTTCGTTGCTGGCGCCGACGATCAGGAATTTCCAGCGCCGTACGGGCGTCCGGCCTTCGCTTTCCAGCTTGCGCGCCAGGGCGACCGTCTCGCGGTGGGACGGGAACTCCACCCGGACCTGCCACTGGGCAATCCCCGTGGCCAGGGACTCAGCGGTCTCGGCGTCCTCCAGCCGCTGGTGCTCCGCCTGGCGCTCGGCTCCGGTCTGCGGCATCGCGACGTCCGGGCTCTCCCACTGCTCCTCAATGGGGTGCCAGCGATGCAGGGCCGACTCCGCCGCCATGCCGTGCCGGGCCAGCACGTCGCGGGCGAGACGCTCAGCGTCCCTGGCGGCGGTCTCGGTCCCTGCGTACAGGAAGATCTGCCGGTCATCCGCGCCGACGGCGATGGCGCGGCCGACCTGGCGGCGGATGTCTTCTTCCACCTCATGCAGGGACAAGGGCCGCTGCGCCCGTCCGGCCTGCGCCTGGCCGCTCACCGAGAGGGTGACGCGCCAGTCATCGCTGTCTGCCACGGCATGACCCTAACGCACCCAAGCCAACCCTGGACCGGCCGGCGCCGGGCGAAGAACTCGTGGCCGCCGGCGGTCCAGGTGTTGACCTGGGCCAGCCGGCCCAGGTAGCCGTCGCGGTGCCAGCCGAACTGGTCATGGACCGTGCCGAGATGCATGCCGGCCAGGTCGCGCGCGAACGCCTCCCAGGAAGGCAGACGAGCGGCAGGTTAGACCGGGACGAGCTCTACGTGAATCTCGGCTGCTTCCGCAAGTGTGCGCAGGTCGCCGGGATCAGAGGTGAGGATGTCGTCGCCGTCGGCTGCGAGGCATACCACAGTGGCATCAATGGCGTCGGACTGGCCGCTGCGGGCAAGCAGCATCCCGGCTCGCCGTGCCAGCCTGTCGTCGACGGGAGCGACGTCGGTGCCGGCCAGGAGCCGGGCCATGGGCGCCTGCCGTCCGCTGCCACCGCGCCAGACCTGGGCGACCACGCCGCCGCTGGTGACCGGCGGGCGTCCGGCGAGACGTTCGCGCTTGACCAGCGCGACGACGTCACGGCTGCCGCGTTCGACGGCAACGAATGCCCCTGCGTCCAGCACGAGCATCAGGCAGCTCCCCGGCCGTGCTGCGCCGGCCCGGGTGAGCGCTGTTCCGGGTTGCCCCTGACGACGATGGCTCGTTCGCGTGCCCGTCGGGCGGCGTCCCGCATCTCATCGTCGGTGATTTCCCCGTGCTCGGCCTCGTAGGCGGCCAGGAATTCATCCAGGGCCTGCAGCCGCCGGTCGTGATCGGCCTTCAGCCGGAGGGCGTCATTGACCCAGGCGCTTATGCTCTCGGCGTGCCCTCCGGTGACAGCCTGCTGTGCCACCGCCACCAGCTCGGCGTCTACGGATGCCGAGAGCCGCCGCTTCGTAGTCATACGTTCATGCTATATCTCGCCCACGATTGTAGGAACATCTTGCTGTCTGGCCTCGTGCCGTGGAACCTGACGCGTTCGCGCCCGCGGTTACGTCGTCAGTATCCTCCGGGACCGTCAAGGCGAGGCTTGCACGTCGGAGTGCTTGCGACGTTGACGGGGCCGGGTGGGGCCTTGGGGTGCGCGGTGTATCAGCAGGCGGCATTCATCCCAGGTACCCGGCAAACGCTCCGCAAAGGTGCGGCTGGTCAACGCCTACATGCCACGGCTGCACGCGGCTGCCGCCCACGACACGGCGCTAGCCCCGTTTTCCGCACGCGCTGCATCGTCGCAGGTCAGAGGCTCGCAAGATCCACGACGTTGAGTAATCGTTGCAGCTCAAGGGCCGCCATGTGC
>Ga0209039_10002580_pt1 | contig 15193 bp, 16 predicted proteins | sample BogFormECP12_OM1_FD_188238 | JGI IMG/M metagenome (GOLD analysis project Ga0209039, IMG submission 188238) | Bog forest soil microbial communities from Calvert Island, British Columbia, Canada - ECP12_OM1 (SPAdes) (version 2) | ecosystem: Environmental > Aquatic > Freshwater > Wetlands > Bog ... | reverse complement strand
TGCAAATCGGCCGGACCTCCGTCCGTCGCATCCTGGCGTGAAATTAACCCTGAATCAGGTTCGCCCAGACGATCTTACGCACCCTTCCCGAAAGCTCACCAAAGATCAAGAAATCCCTTGTGCCAATCTGCCAGCAGGCTGACCCATGCATTGGCAGCCTGCCCTTGGCATCGGAATGTGTGGGATGTCTTTCTCGCCCAGGTATTTCCAATTCCGTCCATGTATAGCTTGGACCTCATTATTAGTCGCCCGGTTTCGGCCTCAAGCATGTCTTTCGTCCTGCCGGATGACAAGAGCCAGCTGCGAATCATCATTCCCGGCGGTTCGGGCCAACACCGTGCCGCACGCACTAAAGAACGTTCCCGCGACGACATCTGCTTGGAACTGTCCTGACAACGCATTCGCGCAATCGCTTCAGCAGTCAACGAATAATTGACACTTTTAACCTTCAACACCTCTTCGCGGATTGACACTCCCGCTCGCCCTTGAATTTCAGGAACTTGTGGGCGCTCTTGTTTTGGCAGGGCAGTTGCTCCCTTGGGAGATCGCAAAGGGCAATGGCTGCATGAATGGACGCGGCCACGCATGGCAGGAAGCGTTACCCCTAGGCAAAAACAGCAATGGAGTGAGCCACAGACAATGACACTGGAATCCGCTACACCATCCGAGACTTCGAAGGAGACTGCGGCCGCACTTCCGGCGGTACCCTCGGCGTCGCGTCGCCGCAAATGGACCGCTGTCTGATTTGGTTTGTGGTGCTGCACGTGCCCGTCGTCATCGGCGGTTATCTGGTTTATCGGTTCTTTTTCGCGAAGCCGGACACGCCGAAGGTCGTGGCGTTGTCCGGCCGCATTGAAGGGGACGACTTGGCGGTTGCGCCCAAGGTAACCGAAAGGATTCTGGAGATCCGGTTCCGCGAAGGCGGTTCGGTCAAAGCGGGCGACGTCATCGCAATCCTGGATGATCCGCAGTGCACGCGCGGGAACAGCAGGCCACGCGCCCAAGCGGCGGCGGCCGAGGCGCAGGTGGCATCGGCGCAGCAGCAGATCGAGGTCCTGAACGATCAGCTCCGGCAGACGGAACACTGTTGAAGTTATCGCGCAACCTGTGGCGCACCATGGCGCGTGAACTGCCTTGACACTCAGTTGTGTTCGAGCGCGGTGTCGATTACATGTGGAGGCGAGCATGTGGAATACACGACCGTACTTCTGGGTTGCCACCTGTAAGAACCATCGTTTCCACCACAAAGAGAATGTCAATTACCGGCACCACATTCTGCTTGCGGAGACAGACTCCTATGCCCAACTACCAATGTTGCCCGACCAGATTAAAGTTCGTTGTGATAGCTGCGGAAGAGAGTATTCGTATGCAAAGAAGGAAGTGATGCGAGCTGAGGTCGAGGTTCCCCACGGTTTCGCATCGCACCCTTTGTTTTCTAGTCCCGAGTGATTGAACCAAAGCACCCGCCGGAGATTTTGATACGAAGCGCCTCGTTCCAGGCGCAGATAAAAAGGAGGAAGACAATGGCAACAGGAACTATAGCAGTTTCATACTGAGTTGCAGCTTGAAGGGTTCCCAAGTGTGCGATCGAGCTTCTGGGACGGTTGTTTTTTGCGCTAACCTTCTTGGTGTTCGGAGCCGGTCACTTTGCAAAGCCAACCGTCGCTTACGCCGTAGTACGGGTCGTGCCTTGGGCATCGGTGGCGGTGCCGTTGTCTGGGCTAGTGGCACTGGCCGGCGGCTTGAGCATATTCCTGGGGTATCACACGAAGATTGGTGCCTGGCTGATTGTGCTCTTTCTTGTGCCTGTTACGTTCACGATGCACAGGTTTTGAAAGGTGCCCGATCCCATGATGGCGCAAATGCAGATGGCCTTGTTCATGAAGAACATCTCAATGCTTGGCGGCGCCTTGCTGATTTCGCAGTTTGGCGCGGGACCGTTCGGCCTTGACGCCCGAGGCACGCGGTAAACAAGTCCATTCAAATTCGTCTTGTAAGAAGACTTCACAGTGAAAAACATCGCGGAGTTGACGGCGCTGCTGCACGAATGGGGCAGAAAGGAACCACCATGATCTCACGAATGAAAAGGCTGGGAAGCACTCCCATGAAGTCCAGTGGTCATCGGCGTACAATACCCGTCGTGCGAAAACTAAAAACGGAGATTCTGGATCAAATGTCTAGCATTGTCATGAAACAAACGGAAACCGCAATTGCGGTTTGTACTGTCGCAGCCATGCTCGTTCTGATCGCCGCGCCCGCTAGGGCGGCTGCGCCTGCAACATTCGAGCTCTCGGGGCGGGTAGTGGGCCCATCCGGAAAGAAGGCCGTCTACGTCACGTTGTGGCAGGCCGATGGCTTCCTCAAGCGGCCCTTCCGGCAAATTCGCATCGAGCCGGGGGCTGAGCTCGTTTTCCGATTTGAAGTTCCCGCCGACCGCTCGGCGGTGAGCTCCTTTGAAGATCGCAACGGCAACGGCATTCTCGACATGGGACTGTTTGGGCCGAAAGAGCCCAGCGGCTTCTGGCGCCCGTTCACCGGCTGGCATAAACCTCGATTCGACGAGGTCGCCTCAACCATCGAGGGAGACACTCTCCACGCCGACATCACCCTCAAGTAGCGATGGCTAAAATTGGTGGCGGCCATCCGCATTGACTCCGCGACGCACAACCTCACCGAGATCCGGTTGGAATCAAGCTGATCAGCTTGTAGCCTCGGGGGGCACCATTCTCGGGCCCTGCTCGGAGCATTCCTTCTTAGGTGGGAAGCCCAGTATGCCCCCTATCGGATTGCCGGACCGGGGGCCACCGGTTGCTTTGCTGGGGCGCCGACTAATTTGCTCACTGAGAGCCAGTCAGTCTACTTATTCCCATCGCCGAGAGACGGCCACCAGTCCTTTCGTTCTCCCTCTTCGTTGAACTTCGCTCGCGTTCAGGATTGAGGCGGTCGCCACTGATTCGCGGATCAGGGTTAGTACTGCGGTCGGTGTCGTGTTTTTGGGTCGTTTACGCGGAAACCAAACCGGATTTGTGTGCTTAATGTGTGAAGCAGCATAGACTCCGCACTTTGAATTGTGGCAGCCAGGATGGAGGCGTTGAGCTTCCAGCAGGCGTTCGTCGATCAGCTCCTTATCCCGTCGCTGCGTTTCGCGCCTGGTCTTGGATTTCTTCTGGAAGACGTCAAACACATACACCGCCCCCATGATAGGTTCGATCGGTGAGACTAGGAAGGTATAGAGAGAACAACACCCGCTGGTCGAGGCTCAGAAAATCCCAGATGTCGCCCTCAACCGGACCGCACAGCCATTCCCAACGCCAGATCTTTAGTTCCTCGGACTCGACGAATACCAGAACGCGGACGCCATCCGGACCCTCACTGCGTGCCCGGACGAACGCATCCCGCACCGCATCACGAAACAGCGCCTGTCCCAGCGTACTGCCGTACGAGCGCCGGTTTGCGTCAATCGGCTCGCTGGCCATGTGCAAGCGACCTTCACTGCGCACCGGCAGCAGAGTGCCGGCACGATGATGTTCCACCACCACCGGCCAGCTTCCATCGACCCGTCGCGGGATCGTGATCTCTAATGCGTTCGCCACGGCATTCGCCAGAATGGAATATCAGAGTTTTGATGGGCACAACTCATCTTTGTCCTGCCTCAGCTGCAAATGGAGAGTTCTCCCGTTAAGATATCTACAATGGAGAGGGCTCATGAGCAACGAGCGGAAGCATCGCACCTCGGAAGAGAGAGTTGCCCTCTTGCGGCGGCACCTAATAGACAACGGCTGCGTCTTCCGCCGTCCGAACCGTACCGGAAATGGAGCGCGCTTAGGGTGAAGCCAGGGCGCCCATGCCGACCAGAAGCGAACAAACACCAAACGCAACGAGGCTTCTAAGAGAAGAAATCCGGCGCCTCTTAACCAGCAATAATTATCCACGTAGGAGATAAAAAGACAAGTGGCGATCATCAGGTTGCCCGTCTAAGGCTGTGACCTTGTCTATCCCCTCATTGCGTGTGGCCGGCTGTCGATCCGTCGATGACGACTGTTGTTAGAGCCGATGCGGTCACTGATTTCCAATTTATCGGTAGCAAGGTGAGCCCATTCCGCCTGAATTTACCATGTGGGAAACCGAGACCATTAATCGTACGCTCGATAGGTGTTGATAACAGCCCTTCCCCCCATCAATCCGAGATGACGCGAGAATCGAGCGAACGCCGGACGGGCAACCTTACAACCAGGAGGTTCGTCCCCGTCGAAGCGAGCGCCGTCATCCAGAAACAGGAAGTATTTCGATCCTTCGGCATCGAGTAGCACTCAGCGGGGCACCCGTGCGTTCTTACGACCCGGAGATAATCGATAAGACCGTGAACGGCCCGACAGCCTCGCGGCGCGTTTTGCTTCTAAGCCGCCGCTGGCATTCACGCTGGCAGCCATGCACTGAATTGACGATGTAAGTGATGGACAGAACGTGCCGTTGATATCACCAGAGCTTATCTCGCTAAATGGTGTTCAGAATGCACGAGGTAAATCTCTTACTTTCAGAAACTTATGGTTGGCCAGTTTCTTAATGGTGTTCAAACAGTGTTCAGGCCAAAGGCTAAGGCTGTAAGTTATTGAAAAGTTGGAGCGGGAGACGGGGATCGAACCCGCGACGTCCAGCTTGGGAAGCTGGCATTCTACCGCTGAATTACTCCCGCTCGTAATAATATATAATTATAACAAAAACATAGACTTTATGGAAATTAAAAAAAATCGATCTTCTGTTCAACATTCTACCGCTGACAAGTCTTCCGGGCTTCATCTCAATTTGTACTTGAATGAATTTGGACAACTTACCTGTATACCCATTTGTCTATCAAATCTACGTTGGTCTACGTTCTCCCTAGGGTATGTACGAAAAATAGACAGTAAGTTAGACAGTTTGTCAGCGTCAGGATGCAGCTCATTTAGCCGAAACAGCACACGACCCATGCTCCCTGTTCAAGTAGCCGCGACTGCCATTTCTCCGGTTGGTCGCGGAGGAAGTGTTTCGCTTTTCTCACTGTAAGTTGCAGCCTGCGGGATTCCGGCGTTGAAGGGCGTTTTTCGTTCCAAATCGGAATAAAGTGGTGGATTGGCCGGCTAGCGACAGATATTGGTAAACACTAGGCGACAAGGCAGGACCTATTTCTCCCGCAACGCGCCTGGGATGCTGGCCGGGTCAGTGGTGAGGGGGATTTCCCAAGAGTTATGCAGGAAGCGCCCTTTTGGTGTCCGCAAAGGGCGTTTGAACGAAGCCGCTGGGCGGCGGACGCTTCGCGTGCGTGGAGTTGAACGATTGTCCTGATGGGGTATGGTCGGGTCATAAGGAGGTTCCCTATGACCCGTTTACGCCAAATGATGCTGGAGGAACTCCAGCGTCGTAATTACTCTCCGGATACGATCCGCTGCTATCTCCGTGCGGTCGCAGATTTCGCCCGCTACTTCCACCGCTCTCCCGACCAACTACGTCCCGAGCACGTGCGTGAATACCAAGCCTATTTGTTCCGCGAGCGCAAGCTGAATGGGAGTAGTGTGACGCAGCAGTTGGCCGCGTTACGCTTCTTCTTCCTCAAAACCCTCAAGAAGCGTTGGACGATGGACGAGCCCAGGATATCGCAACGGGTAACCTTTTCGTTCGGCACAATCCGGAGGGAATATGTTTTGAGCGCTTGGCGATTCATTGGAACCAGCCCGCGCTTGGGGTGATCGCTCTCTATTTTGGAACCGCTTTGTTGACGAAGGAACAGCGCGCCATGGTTCCATCTCTCGATCTCCCCTTCTGGCCGGATTGGGAAGCCGAAGGATTTGGTATTCCCAGTGTGAAGGGCGGGCCCCTGCAAAGCTTCTTTCGGCGTTGGGATTTTGGGAACGCCAATATCCCCCTCGGTAGCTTCGGTCCTTCGATGGGCACGCCCTATTCGGCTGCCTACCCGAGGCCTTTGTACAGTGCCGCAGTGGGCGGCCCCAACGGATGAGTGGCGTTCGGTCCTGGGGCTGTGCCTGATGCGGCCCTCACGCTCCGCATACGTTCCTCAAATGCTGCCCTGGAATATCTGTATCGCGAGGGTCTTTGGGGAGCGCGGAAAGACGCGGACCGTGTTTGGGAGGAACCCTTTCGGCTCTTCTGGGCTCACGACGCCTGGGATGCCTACCTCCGATTATTCCAGTCTTTCCCTCCTGCTCCTTCCTCATCCCCGCTCACCAAGAAAGCCATTGGAACAGTTGGGGAAACTTCCGGGAGCAGCACTTCGGATTACGTGAACTCGCCGACTAGGTTGCGGATGATGTCGGCGCAAAGATCCTTGTGCTCGACGAGGGTTGGGAAACCCAAGATAGCCGTGGCATCCCGAATCTTCCCCACTACCCTAGCTTTATGAACGATTTGGCCTACATCCGGAAGAAGGGGCTGGAACTTAGGTTCTGGCAAGTTTGTGGGTGGGTCGATGACCCGGAAGCCAGCGGCCTACAGTCGGAGGACCTCTTGCGGGGTGTGGACGGCGTGCCTCGACGCGTGAACCGGACCATGGGGACTCACGCTGATCCGCATCGTTACGTGCTCGACCCGAGCTCGCCCCACGCCCGGGAGTATCTCCGCCAGCGAGCGTTGCGCATCATGCGAGAGTTGAAACCGCGACTGCTAAAGCTCGACTTCGGCTATGGTCTTCCGGGGCCCGACGTGGCCGTACGGCATGACCCGCGCTGCGGGGCGAGCGCTTCTCCTATACCTTGCTCAAGACCATTGCGGATGCGGTGCGCGAGGACGACCCCGGGGTGACAATCCAATACTACAGCATTCACCCTCTGATGGCGCCTGTCGAGGATCTGACCACGTTGGATGATTTGGGTGATGCCGGGGGACAGGAGTCTGCGGGGTACGGCGAGTGGTCCATCTGGGCCGCTCTGGCCGGAGCCCAAGGGCGAGCTATCAATGCGTCCAGTGGCTACGACTGGCGAGAGGACAACGAGGTCCTTCTGGATACGGCGGTGATTGGAGCCCCGGGATCCATTTTGCCCCTGCCCACGGGTGGAGAGGCACCAGTTCCAGGGCTGGATTTCCACCATCGCCGCGCCCTGGTCGAATGGTATCGCCATTCGAAGTTGTGGAAGCCATTGTGGTTGAACTCCGACAAGGGGGCCATTGGACATGAGCCACGCCCCCGCTGCTTCGGCCGCCTGGAGCCCATCCGGGGTGAAGACTGCGTCACTGCCCTCGTGCTTCGACCGGAAGGGATCGGTGCGAACGCGATGGATGTGCCTGGACTGGGTAAAATACGTTGGCAGGGCAGATGGGCGATCATCGCGCAAGACGACGAAACCCTCGCCGCTTCCCACTGCCTGGCTTGCATTCCGTTTGATGGCGGCTCCCTTCGGCTGCCGCGCAATTCAGCGCCGACTCGTGTCATCGCGGTTGAGAAAACGGAGCAGCCGTTGACCACTTGGTCGTGGCACGAACCTACCCTTGAGGTGCGATGCCCGCCCTCTCCGGAGATTGATGGCATCCTGGTGGTTAATTGACCTGACGATGTTGGTGACTCGGGAGACCGCAGAGCTACAGGTAGAATGCCCCGATGGTGGAAGTGTAAGGAAGAAGCTTTAGGAAGGCTTGCCCGCCCTACCCCCCGGAGCATCCGCCAAGGTTGCCCCCCCAGAGTTTCGGTTTGCAGGAGGCGCGAGGATTATGATAGCCTTGTGCTGCTGTTGGTTGATCGGGGCCTCCGCATCCAAGTGAATTGAAAATGTTAGGCAAAACGCCCCTGAAATTCTTCCCATTTGTCGCAATCCTATGCGTCCTGGGGTTAGAGGTCTTCCCGCGTCTTGCACGGACCCAGAACGCGACCACTGCCCCCAAGGTTGATTACCAGAAGGACATCCAACCGATTCTGGAAAAGAACTGTTACAGTTGCCACGGTGCTGCGACGCAGATGAGCGGCCTGCGCCTCGACAGCCGCCAAGCGTTCTTGGCGGGCGGCGCCTTGGGAAAGATCGTGACGCCGGGCAAAGCCGCGGACAGCACGCTCTACAAGCGAGTTGCGGGAATTGGCGAACTCGCACGGATGCCGTTTGGCGGCCAACCCCTGCCACCCGCGCAGATCGAATTGATTCGCACCTGGATTGACCAGGGCGCAGAAATTCCGGAATCGGCGGCAACCTACGCAGCCCCGGAGGCCGCCAAGACTCATTGGGGGTTTATCGCGCCAGTTCGGCCCGCTGTCCCGCAAGTCAGCCACAAGGCCTGGGTTCGGAATCCCATTGACTCTTTCATTCTGGCGCGACTGGAGAAGGAGGGGCTTTCTCCCTCTCCCCCGGCCGATCGCGTGACCCTCCTTCGCCGACTGAGTCTGGACCTGATCGGACTGCCACCCACGGCGGCGGAGGTTGATGCTTTCCTCGCCGACAAGAGTCCCAGCGCCTACGAGAAGCAGGTGGATCGCCTCTTGAACTCGCCCCATTACGGGGAGCGCTGGGGGCGCATCTGGCTTGACGCCGCGCGCTACGCGGACTCCAACGGTTATGAGAAGGACCAGCCGCGCCGCGTGTGGTTTTATCGCGATTGGGTGATCACCGCTCTCAATCGCGACCTGCCTTACAACCAGTTCATCATCGATCAAATCGCGGGGGACCTGCTGCCGCACGCCACGCAGGACCAGATCGTGGCCACCGGCTTCCTGCGCAATTCCATGATCAATGAAGAAGGGGGAATCGACCCCGAGCAGTTCCGCATGGAAGCCATGTTCGATCGCATGGACGCGATTGGCAAGGGCATGCTGGGCATCACCATCCAATGCGCGCAATGCCACAATCACAAGTTCGATCCGCTCAAGCAGGAAGAGTATTACCGCATGTTCGCGTTCATCAATAGCGCCAACGATTCCAACATCCCGGTCTATACGCCGCAAGAGCAGATCAAACGGCAGGAGATTTTCCGCAAGACGCGCGAAATTGAAGCCTTGCTCCAGCACCAGCACCCGACGTGGCAGGCGGACATGGCCAAGTGGGAAGAACAGGTGAAGCAGGGACAGCCGGAGTGGACGGTGATCCAGCCGACGGTGGCCGACATGTCCACCGGTGGGCAAAAATACCTTCTGCAGCAGGATGGCTCCTTCCTTTGCCAGGGCTACGCGCCCCCCCAGAGCCACGTGAAGATGTCGGTGAAGACGGATCTCGAAAACATCACGGCGATTCGCCTCGAGTTGCTCACCGACCAGCGGCTCCCACTGGGCGGCCCGGGCCGCTCGCTCCAAGGAACTGCCGCTTTGACAGAGTTTAAAGCGGAGGCTGCGCCTGCCGAAGCTCCCACGAAAGTCACCGAGTTGAAGTTCGCAAAAGCCACCACGGATTTCGAGCAGCCGGAGATGCCGATCGATCCCATCTTCGATGACAAGTCCGGCAAGAAGCGGGTGACGGGTCCGGTGGAATTCGCGATCGATGGCAAGGAAGAAACCGCCTGGGGGATTGATGCCGGTCCGGGCCTGCGCAACCAATCCAGGAAAGCAGTTCTTACCCTGGCGATGCCCATTTCCTTCCCCTCGGGTACAATTCTGACGATTTCCCTGGCGCAGGATCATGGGGGAGGCGAAGAAAGCGATAATCTCGGCCGGTTCCGTTTGTCCATTACCAACACGCCGGGTGCCACGGCTGACCCTTTGCCCAAGGACGTGCGTGACATCCTCGCCATTCCCGCCGCCGAGCGCACTCCTCTCCAGGTGCAGACCGTTTTTGGTTATTGGCGCACCACCGTTCCGCAATGGAAAACCGAAAACGATCAGATTGCGGATACTTGGCGGGGCTACCCCGAAGGCTCCGCGCAGCTCGTTCTGGCAACCCGCGATATGCCGCGGGAGACGCACATCCTGACCCGCGGCGATTTCCTGAAACCGACGAAGCTGGTGGAACCCGGCGTCCCGGCGTTTCTGCACCCGCTTCCGCAGGACGATTCCTGGAAGGACGGCCAACCCACGCGGCTGACCTTTGCGCGGTGGCTGGCGGCGCGGAACTCCCCCACCACGGCGCGCTCCATCGTGAACCGCGTGTGGCAGGCTTACTTCGGAATCGGTATCGTGGCGACCAGCGAAAATTTCGGCACCCAGTGCGAGCCGCCATCCCACCCCGAATTGCTGGATTGGCTGGCGGTGCAATTCATGGATCAAGGCTGGAGTTTGAAAAAGCTTCACCGGCTCATCGTTACTTCGGCGACGTACCGGCAGTCCTCCAAGGTAACGCCGGACCTTCTCGAGAAAGATCCTTACAATCGGCTTCTGGCCCGCGGTCCGCGCTTCCGGGTGGATGCAGAGGTCGTGCGTGATATTACCCTGAGCGCTGGCGGATTGCTGAACCCGGCAATAGGAGGGCCAAGCGTCTTTCCGCCCGCGCCGGATTTTCTCTTCCTTCCTCCGGTGAGTTACACGGTCAAGCCTTGGCATCAATCCACCGGCGACGAGGTTTACCGCCGTGCCCTTTACACGTTCCGTTATCGGTCGGTTCCTTATCCCGTGCTCGAGACCTTTGACGCCCCCAATGGAGATATGTCGTGCGTGCGGCGCGCGCGTTCCAATTCGCCGCTTCAGGCCTTGACAACGCTGAATGAGCCAGTGTTCGTGGAAGCCGCGCGGGCGCTGGCGGCGCACACCTTGGCGGATGGAGGCCGAACGGATGATCAGCGGCTGGTTTATGCCTTCCGCCGGTGCGTCGCACGGGAGCCGAACCAAGCGGAAAAAGTTGAGCTGCTCGGCTTCTTGCAAAAGGAAACCCGGCGCTATCGGGACGGCGAACTGAATCCGTGGGAATTGCTGGGCGGCAACGACGCGCTGGCTCCGTTGCTGCCGAAGAATGTGACCCCCGCGCAGGTGGCGGGATGGACCGCGGTTTCGCGGGTTTTGCTGAACCTGGATGAGACCATCACCAAAGAGTAGCCTGCTTCTCAGCGCCTCCGCGCCTCGGCGGTGAAAAGGATTTTGGGAGGAACCGCAATCATGAGTTGCTCAGATCACCTTTATCGGAATCTCAGCCCCAAGGAAGTATCGCGGCGCTGGTTTCTTCGCCAATGCAGCGTGGGTTTGGGATCGATTGCGTTTGCCCAGTTGCTCGCGGAAAGAGGGTACGCCGATACGACTCGCCCCGATCCGCTGGCCCCCAAGCAACCCCCATTCGCGCCCAAGGCCAAGCGCGTCATTTTTCTCTTCATGGCCGGCGCGCCCAGCCACCTGGAGTTATACGACTACAAGCCGCAATTGGCAAAGTTTGACGGCACCTTGCCCCCGCCCGATCTCTTAAAAGGTTATCGCGCCGCCTTCATCAATCCCAACTCGAAACTGATGGGCCCCAAGTTCAAGTTTGCGAAGTATGGAAAATCCGGCATCGAGCTTTCCGAGTTGCTGCCGCACTTGGCCAAGGTGGTCGATGACATTACCGTGGTGAAGTCGATGGTGACGGATGCCTTCAACCACGCCCCCGGACAGCTCTTGATGAATACCGGCACCATGCAGTTTGGACGCCCCAGCATGGGAGCTTGGGCGCTTTACGGACTGGGTTCGGAGGCCAAGGATTTGCCGGCCTTCGTGGTGTTCAGCTCCGGGAAGAAAGGCCCGAGCGGCGGGAATTCCTGTTGGGGAAGCGGCTTCCTGCCCACCGTTTATCAAGGGGTGGAGTTCCGCAGCAGCGGTGATCCGGTCCTCTACCTTTCCAACCCCAAAGGTGTGGATGCCGCCGAGCAACGCGACACCACGGATGCAATTAACAATATAAATAAAATGCGCGAAGATATTACCGGAGATCCCGAGATCGCCACGCGCATCAATTCCTTCGAGATGGCATTTCGGATGCAATCGAGCGCTCCGGAACGCATGGACCTTTCCAAGGAATCCCAAGCGACACTCGACCTTTACGGCGCCGTGCCGGGAAAACCCTCGTTTGCCAATAACTGCCTGCTGGCGCGTCGGCTGGTGGAACGCGGCGTTCGCTTCGTGCAGCTTTATCACGAGGCTTGGGATCAGCACGACCACTTGGTGGAAGACATCTCCGAGAATTGCCGCGACACGGACCAGGCGTGCGGGGGACTGATTCAAGATCTCAAGCAGCGCGGCATGCTGGACGACACGCTGGTGATCTGGGGCGGGGAATTCGGCCGCACCCCCATGGTGCAGGCCGCCACCGGTGCAGCCGCCAACGGCCGCGACCATCATCCCAATGCCTTTACCATGTGGCTTGCCGGCGGCGGAGTGCAGCGAGGTATTTCCATTGGCGAGAGTGATGACTTGGGCTTCAACGTCACCCAGGACCAGGTCCACGTTCACGATCTTCACGCTACCATTCTGAAGCTTCTCGGGTTCGATCACACCCAGCTTACCTTTAAATTCCAGGGACGCAATTTCCGCCTTACTGACGTGCACGGCAACGTCGTGGAAAAAATGTTGGCGTAAACGGGTTAGCTGGTGGACCTGGGGAGGTTCGAACCCAGATAGGGTATCAGTGAAGTGCAGATTGCGCGCAACCCACTCATTTTTTAGGGTCTTAGGAAAACGGCCGAAACGCCAGAAACTGCCTACTCGTAGAAGTGCAACCCTGCCCCCCAGAGGTTCCCATCTGGCAAGTTGACCGCTGGTAGGGTCGGGGACAGGCGCGGTAGCTCCGAAAAGCCTCCGGAGCGCCGTTTCCAGCCCCCGCCACATCAAAGAGAGTAACAACAGGATTGCTGAAGTGCTGGGAGGCCAAATCACAGACCAGGAGGCCCATCGCCGTCGAAGTGAGGATCGCAGCCGAGGAAGAGCAAACATTCTAGTCTTTCGGCTTCGAGCAAGACTTCGTCCGGCACCCTCTTGCGTTCGCTTTGCAAATACTCAACCAGCCCGTTGACGGCACTGACCACACACCGGTGCAGCATCTCGTCCTCGCGAGTTCCATCTACATACTGTCGCAACAGCACAGCGAAGGATTCGAATTCACGCGTCGGATACCGCTTCCGGCTCCCTGCGAGCGCTTGTTGGAAAACACAATGCTGATCGATTACCAGTGCCACCAGTCGGTCTTTTTTGGAGCCAGACATGTCTCGTCGCCGCCGAAGCTTAAGCGTAGACGGAGAATGGTTCCGATTGCAACGAGCGCCTCAAATTTCTTCGCTCGTGAAGGTTCGCGAGCCAACCTTCGTTTGCTTGTGGGAAGGGTTGTCATCGATAGATATTGGTAAACATTTGGCGACAAGGCAGGACCTATTTCCTCGAACCCCGTATCTGGGGAGTTTGCATGATTACTGGTGGGAAGGGCTGTTCTCGACAGCTATCTATAGACGGTGCCGATTCCTCGGAACTGATCGCCGGATGCATGTTTTCATGCCTTCTTGAAGGGGGCCCGCTCGATGCGGCCTTAAGAACGCGGCGTACAGTGGATACTGACTCTTTGCTTTGTCGTTTTCTGAGATCGGCCAGTCAGTGTACAATGTCGGAATCAGGGTATGGGTCTGTGGCCTACGTTTCCGGAAGGGTACATTCGTTACCTACGCTTGCGCCCGTGACGCCGTGATATCGGAGGCTGGGTGGCACATTTCCAGGATCGTTTGCGCAAGTGCCGTGCCCCCGCCCTTGAGCGCGATTGGAGGGTCAATGCCTAAGAAAGCTCTGCGTCCAATCTGCTTCATCGCGATGCCGTTCGGCAAAAAGACGCCTCCCGGAAAGCACGGATCCCTGGTTGATTTCGATCGGATCTACTCACATATCGGAAAGGGTGCCAAAACCCGCGGAGGTCGCCACTTTCACCGCCGAGGGCGCCATCACTTTCTGCGCCGCACCGTCGGGCCGGACAGCTCATCGATGTTGCTGGAGCCGCATTAGGCCGGGTGCATTTCCTTGAGTTGGTGGGCTGTAGGATACGAGGACACCGATTATGATAACTCCGGAGGTATGTCATGGCCAACTTCTACGTCTCTTCTACATTCGAAGACCTCAAGGAACACAGAGAGGCCGTTCGCGTCGCCTTGCACAAAATCAAGCAGAACGTTAATGCCATGGAGTACTACGTTGCAAGCGACGAACGTCCCATGGAGGTGTGCCTCGAGGATGTGGCTAAATGCGATGTCTACATTGGCATTTTCGCTTGGCGTTATGGGTATGTTCCCAAGCGGCCCGATCCGCAAAACGAAAAATCCATCACTGAACTCGAATATCGAGAAGCCTCGAAACGCAGCAAACGCCGATTAATCTTTATGGTCAAGAAGGGGGGTGCCTGGCCGACGGACCTTATGGACGCAGTCACCGGAGAAAACGAACGTGGAACGAGAATCGAGACGTTGCGCAAAGAACTCTGCGAACAGCACGGTGTCGCCTTCTTCGGCGATCCAAAGGACTTGGCCCTTCAGGTTGGTCTGGCGGTCTTCAGGGAACTCGCGATCGACCAGCCGCGGAAATTTGACCTTCCAGATGTGCTAGCCGATGCTGCCAACGTTCGTCAGGTAGGATCTTCGTTGATGCCGGAGATCGAGACGAAAATCAAAGCCGCATCTGCTAATGTGGAAACAGCCAAAGTGATTTCGATCAACCTTGGAGCTGGAAACGCCTGGTGGTCCACCCGGCTCCATCTCCTGGCCGCGCTTGCCACCGACTACACTCACATCCGGCAGATCGCATTCATCGATGGTGACGGCAGATTCATTGGGATGACTCCTCCGCAGTCTGTCGCCTCGCGGTTATGGGTTGCGCGCCCCGAATTGCGAGCGCTTTATGCGCCGGCGCCTTCGATGGAACTCGCTATCATGAACTTCCGTCAGCAGCTTGTCAGCCAAAGCGTTGGTGAGGCGGAGCTGAAGGTGTGGATTACCAAGGCATTGCTGGAAGAGTGGCTGGGCGAGGACCTGAGCAAGAGCGGCGTCACGAGTACCGGACCTCAAAGCGCTTTGTTCTTGTATGACATCCTTTCTTCGCCCAACGAATTTGTGCCGGTGCTCCAGCCGGACGGCACGCTTCTGGGAGTTGCGGATCGATCGGCTTTGGCGGTGCAAATCGCAAAATCCGAACTGCAGCAGCATATTAATCACGCGCTGCGTGCGGCCGGACAGTAGCCCTACCTCCGAGACCTACCACTGTTATCGACAGTTAGCGGTAGTTTACTGCGAAAGTGGTTCTGCCGAGGGCATCTAATTCCGTAATTCTCTGCAAACAAAGTCTTTACGTTCGAATCGCTTTCGAGGATTG
>Ga0209039_10002579_pt1 | contig 15195 bp, 14 predicted proteins | sample BogFormECP12_OM1_FD_188238 | JGI IMG/M metagenome (GOLD analysis project Ga0209039, IMG submission 188238) | Bog forest soil microbial communities from Calvert Island, British Columbia, Canada - ECP12_OM1 (SPAdes) (version 2) | ecosystem: Environmental > Aquatic > Freshwater > Wetlands > Bog ... | reverse complement strand
GATTGGTAGCGGGTACCGCCACTACCGATTCTTCCCAGAAAGAGGGTAGCCTTTTTCTTACCTGCCGTACAGGCGACTTTTGTAGCATAGAGACTGTAATCGCGTTTGTTGAGGATGAGTAATCCGTCACGCCTTTCGCCTGGCAATGGTGGGAATATAAATCCCTTGACTGCCTCACTACCCGTGCTATCATTGGCGTAAGGCGGATGCAAAACCGTCCGCCTATACCCGACAGGTGAAAGGAGGAAACAAGTATGCGTACAAGAACGGCGGTAAAGGTTCTCTTGGGTATAGTGGTGATCTCGGCATGGGTTCTTGGGTCTGGTGCGCAGGCAGGAGCAGAGACAATGAATTACAAGTTTTACATGTGGATGATTAAGGCGGACAGGGTTCCGATCGACGACGTGGAAGGACACATTCTGGCTCTTGCTCAGCGAGGAGGTTTCTACGTGTTTGAAAACGGAGAGATTGCCACTACTAAAAGGGTGAGCATGAATGATTTGGTCAATGAGTCAGGCTCGAGCATGTCGTATGAAACGATAAAGTTTGTCGATGGTTCTACCATTGTGCTCAAGGGCCAGGGTAGTGCGAAAGGAACAGCCACAGGCGCACTAGGGTCAACCGAAACGACAAGCGAGATCATCAAGGGTACGGGCAGATTTGAAGGAATTAAGGGCACCCAAAGCGCCAAAGCAAAGGCCCTTCCAGCCGACAAGGGTGAGGCTGGGTCAAAGTTATACGGTGAAGGGACCCTTGCTTACACCCTGCCCCCCAAGTGACTTCCGGGGATAGGGATAGGACCAAAAAACCCAGTTGAACTGCCTGGGCTTCTTGATCTTTCCTATTCTAGCGTTCTGCAAGAGTTGCGATCCCCTTTGCGCCCAGATATGATTTTGATATTCTTACCTGAGAGTGGTGGTTTCATCCCGTAATCCGCAGCCTTGCTATTTAGCGCCCATATTCGGATTGTGGAACGCAGTCACTGCCCGAGCATAACTTCCTACAATGGTGAATTATCTTTTCCGCGAAATGATTCATCGTTATACATGGAAATGCAGAAGCCATGCTACAATGTGCTTGTGATTTCCCTCATCTCTTGTATAATTGACATAAAGAGAAGCTTCACCTTTATGCAAAGTCTCTGTGGGAGACACCGTAAAGATGCCCGACATCAAACGTAAGCTCACCGCAATCCTCAGTGCCGATGTCAAAGGTTACAGCCGCCTCATGGGTGAGGATGAGGAGTGGACCCTCCGGACCTTGACTACCTACAAAGAGATGATGAGGAGCCTCCTCCAGCAACATCGGGGTCAAGTGGTTGGTACAGCGGGTGATAGCGTCTTGGCCGAGTTTCCCAGCGTGGTGGATGCGGTGCAGTGTGCCGTGGAGATTCAGCAGGTGCTCCGGGCAAAGAACGCCATGCTGCCGGAGAACCGGAGGATGGAGTTTCGCATCGGCATCAACCTCGGTGATGTGATCGAGGAAGGAGATACGATCTACGGCGATGGGGTGAACATCGCGGCCCGTCTGGAGAGTCTGGCCGAGGCTGGGGGGATCTGTATCTCGGGGAGCGCCTATGAGCAGATCGAGAACAAGCTGCCCTTGAGGTATGACTACCTGGGGGAACACGAGGTGAAAAACATCGCCAAGCCGGTGCGGGTCTACCGGGCGCGGATAGAGCCGGAGGCTGCGCCCCCCACCGTGGGTGTTGAGAAAAAGCCTGCCGTGAAACGAGTATCCATGGCTGCTCTGGGTATCGTAGCCGTCCTTGTCATCGCCGGTGCCGCAATCCTGTATCAGTTCGTCCTTCGTCCCGCTCCTTCTAAGACGGAGGTTGCCTCCAAGGAGAAGATGGCCTTTCCTCTGCCCGATAAGCCTTCCATCGCGGTCTTACCCTTCACCAACATGAGCAATGACAAAGAGCAGGACTATCTGGCCGACGGGCTGGCAGAGGAGATCATCAATGCCCTTTCCAAGCTGAGCAGCGTTTTTGTGATCGCGCGCAACTCGACCTTTACCTATAAAGGGAAACCGGTGAAGGTCCAGCAGGTCGCCGAGGAACTGGGGGTGCGGTATGTGCTGGAGGGGAGCGTGCGAAAGATGGGGAACAAGGTCAGAATTACCGCCCAATTGGTCGATGCCCTTACCGGTAACCACCTTATGTCCGAGCAATACGAACGTGACCTGAAGGACCTATTTGCCCTGCAGGACGATGTCACCATGAAGGTACTGACGAGCTTGCGAGTAAGTTTGACCGACGGAGAAAGCGCGCGTGCCTTTGCACGAGGTACGAAAAACCTGAATGCCTATCTGAAGCTCTTGGAGGCATATGAGCAAAGGGCAGTCTATAACAAGGAGAGCCAAGCACGAGCCCGGCAACTGGCGGAAGAGGCCCTTACCCTGGATCCAGGGTATGCACTGGCATACAGTCACCTTGCCCTGACACTCGGGAATGAGGTGAATTTAGGAGTCTATGACAACCCTCAGAAAGTTCTGGAACGAGCTTATGGACTCGCGGAAAAGGCTGTTGCACTCGACGATTCCTCGGCCTGGTCTCATATCGCCCTGGGCATGGTGGGCATACGGTACAAGAAGGATTGGGACAAAGCCATCGCAGAGGCCCAGCGCGCCATAGCCGTTGAACCCGGCTCAACTTATGGCTACGCGTACCTGGCCTTGTTCTTAACCTTTGCCGGACGCCATGAGGATGCCATCCCTTACTATAAGAAAGCCTTTCGTCTCAGCCCCCGCCCTCTGCCGATCTGGTCAATTAATTTGGCGTGGAGCTACACCGCAATGGGCCACTACGAGGAGGCAATCAGGATACTGAAAGGGATAACTGAAAGAGAGCCGGATCAGACGGTTGCACACATCCAACTCGCGGTGGCGTACGTGTCGAGCGGCAGGGAGGACGACGCAAGGAAGGAGGCGAAAGAGGTCCTCAGGATCGATCCCACGTTCTCTGTGGAGCGTTATTCCAGCAATTTGCCCTTCAAAGATCAGGCGGAGGTAGGCCGCATGAAAGAGGCCCTGCGCAAGGCAGGGCTGAAGTGAAGAACTGTAATGAAATCTTATTTTATTTAATCTTGCGGCTTTCTATCCGTAATCGTTTGTCCCTCGCGCTTATCAGAGTTGTGCATTAGTAGGTGTAAGCGAGTTTTTTGTGATGAAAAAGATTTTAAAAAATTCCTGCCGATAAATTTCGTTTGTTGCTTGCAATGCACGATTACACAGTAATTAACAGGATAGACGCAAAAATACTCTTTGCCTTCTCCACTATCATCTCGCTACAATGTGAAACAGCATCAAGGCCGACGTGCTTCGGTTGCTTGAACAAATCGTCTCGAACAGCAGGAGGCGCTTATGGGCGGAGAACAAACTGGAGCGAATGACAGTAAGTCTCAAAACAACGTATCGGGCACGGACCTCGAGGGCGCGGTTAGTACTTCCTAGAGTCATGATTTTCGTTCAAGTCGGCCCGGGAGGTCACCAAACCTCATTCACCCAGACTAACCACTCTCTTTCACATGGTTTTGCACTCGGCTCCCAGGACAAAGTAGGTATCTTTGTACCAGGCCACCGGTATCTGCGCGTCGTCGACCTTGTAATTCACTACCTCTGCCAGATAGATCGTGTGCCGGTAGGCGGGGAATGAGGTGATCACCTTGCACTCCAGGCTTGCCAGAGAGCCCTTGATGAGTGAAGCTGCGTCGGCCGAGCCTGGTTCCGTTGGAATCTTAAACTTCTTGAACTTGTCAACCTTGGCTCCATGACTGGCGCCCAACTCACGGGCTAGGTTGACCTGCTCGCGGGATACTATGTTGAGGACAAAGTCCCCCGTCTCCTCAATCAACTGGTGCGACATGCTATCTTTCGCCACACTCACCACCAGGTGCGGCAGCTCCTCTGAGATGAACATACAGGTGACCGTCATCGCATCCTTCTTGTCGGCCGTGCCTACTGTTAAAAGGGCCACCGAGCACGGCATCAGGTGGGTTATAGTTGCGATCATTCTCTTCATATCTTTCCTCCTTCTAGGGCTATCGCTTAGATCCGGTGCACTAAGTACCCCTGTATTGCGAGCTATGAAAAACCTGATATCACAAAACCTGCATTGCACACATTATCCATCAGGGTATCGGGTTTACCCGATCGGGGCACAGAGACCCATCGGTGTTTCATTCTCTGGGTCCCTGAACTCAGCCCCAGTTTCGTCCTGAATTGGAGCAAGAATCGCTTTAACATTTCGTTCTCTTCTATAGTCAGAATATAAGTCTTCATCCGTCCGGTATCAATGCCGTATCTGGACCAAGGCGCCGTCGACATAACGAAACGAAAAGCAGTCCAGGAGACTTTACCAAAATTGTCTGGTAATCCTACCGTGATCCCAATGATGGCAGGTACGGAGATTAAATGTGAACTTCCGCGAGTAACAAGTGCTTCCTGAAATCTTGGTGCCTCATTTTTGGCTCATTTTTGGCCAATGTTTCTCTTGAAATGCAGAGGTAGCGGTGGTACTCAATAGAAATGGGGAAAGGGGATAAATTATGGGTTTCACTGATTGGATCGCCAAACTAGGATTACGTGGCGTGGTAACAAAACTGGACGCGCTTGAAGGATGCGAGCGAGATGAGGGTATATTAAATATTACCGATCATTCTTCTGGAATATCCAATATGACCTGCGTTTTATCTGTATAGTTACTTGTTCGGCGGAGATGAATCATGAAAAAGGTATGTGGTACTTGTCTCTTTGGTTTTGATAGCAGAGCGGGCCGATCAGGCATAGAAGTGCTGTGTGCCCACGACAATGTATGGCGATCGGACAGTACAGAAAGCTGCGGCAAATGGATAGAAACATCAGGCGGCCTAACAAAGAAAGATGTACTTGATTTGGCAAACAGATCCAAGGATGAGGAAAACGTGGCAAGGCGACACCGAGAATTGTTGCAAGATTCTAAGACAAATCGCAGGACCCAGGTACTTCTGGTAGTGCTGGGTGCGTTGCTCGGGGTATTTGGCACATTGGTTTCTCAATATATACTGGCCGTGTGGCGAAAATGAAGAGTCGCCGAACCAGACGTGCAGCGAATAGGCCATAAAGCGGCCTTTCGCTGAACTTCCCGTTATGGATTTTGGAACAGTAGTCTATGCAAATTGAAGTTTTTCTGAAAATGAGAACAGCTTTCATACGGTACTTCTACGAGAATACCGCGAAGCCGTTCGAACAAATCAAGGCCGCAATTGAGAATGAAGAAGAGCCTTATGTTCCTCCATATAGTGAGGATGGTGAACCGCCATTCTTGGAGGAATGGATGGACGCCGAACAAGGAGCAGATACTGTAGGTCACGTTTGCATTTCGATGCTCTCATCTTCACTTCAGCTTTTCCTGAAAGCCTGGGTCGATCGACTAAAGAAGGAACACGGGATGAAGTTTAAAGTCGATTTCAAGAAGAAAGGGTGGTTCAACGGATATAAACAGATATTCCTGGAACTGCAATTGCCCTTATCGGAATGTAGTGTCGATTTCGATGTTGTCGAACAGATCACTCTTGCAAGGAACCGAGTTCAGCATCCCGAAGACCTCACCGAGTTGCGTGTCAAGCACGGCAAGAGCGATCTCGAAAGATTCCCAAAGCCCTTTTTCGCCAGCGAAGCTGGAATAAAGATGGCAATTCGCGATGACGATGACAGTATTATGTGGTGGCTGAGGCCATCGATCAAGTCGACAAGACAAAAAGTGCTTACCGCGGTCAATCAAGTGGAGGCATTCTGTTCTTGGTTGGAGGAAGAATACTGGAATGCTGTCCGTAACCATCGGTTGCATCGGATCGTGGCAAAAGGCGGCCACTCCCGGTGAGCCGTATGTTACTAACGGTAATCCGCAATACTCTCGGTTATCTCCGAATACTCCACTTGTAGAAGTCTTCGAGAACATTCGAGGCAAAGGTATTGAATACCGTCAGCGTCTCATACTTCCTTATGGCTTCTCTCGTGCACGCGGGCTGAAGTTCTTCTGAAGAAGGGCGTTGCCACAAATACCCCGGAGGGACACGACCATCTACACGGGCCAACGGTGAACTTCCGGTGTCTGCCCTTTCAATGTATCCAGTAACCATGCTAATATAGACAGCAAGAACGAAAGGGGGATATAAGCCACAAAGCGGCTCTAAAATACTACTGCTACAAAGAGGGAGACGTGAAATCAATAGTTAATCTCTTGGCAAAATCAGAGGCGTTTTCGAAGCTGATCTTTTCACTGGTGCTTCTCGCCATGAAGATGCGGATCGAGTCTACGGCGAGAAAATACCCGTTTTTCAAGACGCGCCTCAAAGAGAAGACGCTCACCGCCCAGTTAAAGCTCAAGGACAATTCAGCCGGCAGATACTTTACCATTAAGGACGGCGACGTGACGTCCGGAAGCGGTATTCACGCCTCTCCCGATGTCACCGTGATATTCGGAGACACGCGTGTAGCGCTCGATATGCTCGTGCCTCCCCGGGACCAGCTCGCCATGATCAATGCCATGAAGAGTTTCCACCTGGGGCTTGAAGGCCCGGAAGAGTTGACCAGCTGGTGGATGGAGACGCTGAGCCTGATGCTCTTTGCAGGCACCAAGTATGGCACGGACGTGGGCAAAGGGGTTACGAGATACACCAGCAATACCAACGGCGGCCCTGTCTTTGTCTATGTGAAAGACGGCAAGATCATACGGATCACGCCCATTGACTTTGACGACAAGGACGCTCAACCGTGGACGATCAGAGCCAGAGGCAAAACATTCACGCCTCCGCGCAGGACCACTATTTCCCCGTATACGCTCGTATTCAAATCGATGATCTATTCACCGGACAGAATCCTATATCCTATGAAGCGTGTTGATTTCGACCCTAATGGAAAGAGGAACTGTGAGAACAGGGGCACCTCGAATTATGTCCGTATCGGCTGGGAAGAGGCGCTCGATACCGTGGCAAACGAGATAAAGCGGGTTAAGAAGACATACGGTCCGGGAGCCATTCTCAATGGCAGCGGCTCCCATCACCTGTGGGGTGTCCTGGGCTACTGGCTGAGCGCACGGTTGAGGTTTTTCAATAACATCGGGTTCACGCCCATAGCGCATAATCCGGACAGTTGGGAAGGTTGGTACTGGGGTGCAATACATCACTGGGGGCAGAGTATGCATTTGGGCGCGCCCGAGAGCTACGGGACGGTTGAAGACTGTCTCAAGGAATGCGAGATGGTCGTCTTCTGGTCGAGCGATCCGGAGGCGACCAGTGGAGTCTATGGCGCTTTCGAAGGCACGATCCGCCGCCAGTGGTTGAAAGAGCTGGGTATCAAGATGGTACACATAGATCCCTTTTATAACCATACGGCCGCACTCCTCGGCGGCAAATGGCTCGCGCCGCGACCGGCAACGGGCAATGCCCTGCCTTTGGCAATCGCCTACGTCTGGATTACTGAAGGGCTCTACGACAAAGAGTACGTGGCGCAACGCACTTATGGCTTTGACCAGTGGAAAGAGTATATTCTCGGTAAAGAAGATGGCATCCCCAAAACCCCGGAATGGCAGGAAGCGGAGGCCGGCATCCCATCCAGAGAAGTGCGGGCTCTGGCAAGGTTGTGGGGCACAAGAAAGACCTACCTCGCAGCAGGAGGGCTCTCCGGTTTCGGCAGCGCATGCCGCGACGCGACCGGTAATGAGTGGGCACGGTCCATGGTCTGCCTCATGGCGATGCAGGGTCTCGGCAAGCCCGGAATCAATATGGGCGGCATGCAGCAAGGGACACCCATCGATACCAACTTTTATTTTCCCGGGTATGCCGAGGGAGGGCTGTCAGGGGACCTTGCCGGAACTGCCAGCGCAGTGAACCTCTATCCGCGCATGCCTCAGCTCCCGACCGTAAACACGGTCTATCAGCGGGTGCCCAGGCTTCGGATACCGGAGGCGATCCTCGACGGTCATACCTATGGGTATCCTACCGATCCCAAGACGATCGAGGGTCAGTTCCTCAGGTACAATTATCCGACGCCCGGCCATTCGCCCGTCAAGATGTATTACAAATACGGAGGCTCCCACATAGGCACCATGTGCGAGACCAACCGTTACGCCAATATGTACCGATCCGATAAACTCGAATTCGTTGCGAACCAGTCTATCTGGTTCGAAGGCGAAGCCAAGTTCGCCGATATCATACTGCCCGCCTGTACCAGCTTTGAACGCTGGGATATCAGCGAATTCGCCAACTGCGGCGGATATATACAGCACAGCTTTAACCAGTGCAACCACCGGGTGGCCCTGATCCAGCATAAATGTATCGAACCTCTGGGCGAATCAAAATCGGACTTTCAGATTTTCCTTGAGCTAGCGAAAAGGCTCGGGTTCTCCGCCATGTTTTCGGAAGGGTCGACGGAGTTTGACTGGTGCAAACGGCTGTTCGATGCCACTGATCTGCCCAAGGCAATAACCTGGGAAGAATTCCTGAAGAAGGGATACTACGTTCTGCCGGCTCCCACCGAGGAACTACGCGCTCCGGTCTCGTTCAGGGCCTTTGCCGAAGACAGGCTGAAAGACACGCCGGAGATCGCGCCGTTACCCGCTGATTACTCAGAGCAGGTGTTTAAGGGGCTCCAGACTCAATCAGGCAAGATAGAATTCGTATGCTCCAGTCTGAAGCGCTTTGACCCTGATGACCCGGAGAGGCCGGTGATGACCAAGTACATCCCTGCCTGGGAAGGTCATCACACCACTGAACTCTATCAAAAGTATCCCCTCCAGATGATCACGCCCCACCCTAGGTACAGCTTTCATACCATGGGCGACGGTAAACGGAGCTGGATCAACGATATCAAGGACCATCGGATACTGATCGACGGCTACTATTACTGGATCGTGCGGATCAACGCGAGGGACGCGAACGCGCGGGGCATTAAAGAGAACGATCTGGTGAAGGTATTCAATGACCGTGGTGCGGTCATCTGTGCAGCCCAGATCACTGAACGGGTCGGCCCGGGGACAGTCCACTCTTATGAGGGTTCCGCGGTCTATGATCCTGTGGGTGAACCGGGAAAATCTGCTGACCGCGCCGGATGTATGAACATATTGACCCCAGGCCGCTCAATCATAGAGAAATCGCACAGCATCGCCGCAAATTCGTGCCTCGTGCAGATAGAGCCATGGACCGATTCGCGAGGTGTGAAATGAAGAAATGGCATCTGGTCATCGATGTGGAGAAATGTGAGAACTGCAATAACTGTTTCCTGGCATGTAAAGATGAGCACGTGGATAATGATTGGCCGGGATACGCAGCCCCCATGCCCGGTCAGGGGCAAAGCTGGGTAAACATCCACGGTAAGGAACGGGGCGAATTTCCTCTCATCGATGTGGGCTACCTGCCCGTTCCGTGCATGCACTGTGATAATGCTCCGTGTATGAAAGCTTCCAATAACGGGGCAGTATCTAAGCGACCCGACGGTATCGTGATCATTGACCCCGTCAAATCACGAGACCAAAAGAATATTGTCAAGGCCTGCCCCTACGACGCTATTCAATGGAACGAACAGCTTGGGATCCCTCAAAAATGCACTCTTTGCGCCCATCTGCTTGATGAGGGTTGGCTAAAAACGCGCTGCGTGCAGGCTTGCCCCACGGGGGCGTTAAGCCTTCGTCAGGCCGAAGAGAGTGAGATAAGCGAAATCATCCAAACAGAAAACCTGGAGGCTTACCGGCCGGACCTCAAGACGAGCCCTCGCGTATACTACAAGAATCTGTATCGGTTCACCCGATGTTTTATCGCCGGAAGCATTGCCGTGCGATCAGGCGGCAAGGAGGAATGCGCTGATGGCGCCCGAGTCACTCTCTTGAACCCGGGCAACGAGGCAATCGGCGAGTCTGTGGCCGATAACTTCGGTGATTTTAAGTTTGACAACCTTGAAGAAAAGAGTGGCGCATATACTGTCAGAGTAGTCTACCCCGGTTATGGAACGAAGACAATTGAGGTCGACCTGACACAGAGCGTGTACGTGGGCACGATCTTTCTTTAGGGCAAGGGTCATGGGGCACGGGGCAAGGGAAGACAAAAGTGACGGTGAGATACATTGCGTAAACCAGATAAACCAGAGAAACAAAAAAAACTAGAAAAACCAGATAAACCCGCTGTCAAGATTCGCTCCTATACGTTTGAAGAGTTTGCCGAGCGGGTGCGGACCTTTCATACGTTTGCGGCACCGGGAGTGCTTATCGGCGGGTTTATGGTTGATTTGGCATACCGGCACCTTCCTGAAGAAGGGCTCTTTGATGCAATCGCTGAAACTCCCAAGTGTCTGCCTGACGCCATTCAGCTTCTTACGCCGTGCACCATAGGTAACGGCTGGCTTACAGTCCTCAAATTAGGCCGCTATGCACTGACCCTTTATGACAAACGGACGGGCGAAGGAGTACGTGTTTTTCTGGATCCGGTCAAAATTGAGTCGTGGTCCGAGATCAAGAATTGGTTCTTCAAACTGAAGCCCAAGAAAGAACAGGACGACCAACTCCTGTTGAGGCAGATCAGGGAGGCGGGCGCAAGCATCTGCGGCATCCAGCAAGTTAGAGTTGCCGGCCGGATACTTGAAAAGGAGCACCGAGTTGGCTTTGCCGTTTGTCCGCGCTGTAAAGAAAGCTACCCAATTGGTGACGGCGCACTCTGCCTGGCCTGTCAAGACGTGACCCCATACCTGGTGAGGTGAAGCAAATGGGTGAACATGGTGAGATCCTCCATACATCGCGTGTCAAGATTGTAAGAGTAAAAGGGCCGACGCGGAAGGCCATGGTTGAGGGCTTTGACGAGCCGATCTACTACGGTGTCCACGGCGGCATCAAGCGTTTCTACAACGTTGAGCCTGAGAAAGAATATCCTGCCACCCTGGACCACATGGTAGCGGCGACCGCCGGCTGAATGATGGGGACACTGGCCACGCTGCTGGCCGGAAAGGGTATCCCCACAACGGAAGACCTGTACTGGGTGGATGTCGAAGGCGATATCGAGAAGGTCAACAATATTCCGAAAATCACGCAGATACGCGTTACGTACCACCTCAGGGTGCCTGAGGCAAAGGCGCCGGATGCCAGGGAAGCCTTTTCCACCTATATCACAAGATGTCCTGCAGCCCAGAGCGTGATAGGCTGCATTGCCATTCGTGATGATTTGGTGCTGCATAATCGTGAATCCGCGTGATGGAGGGCCTCAATATTCTTTGACAAAACAGGCCCCGCAGTGTATACAAATCTGTACCGTACCTGAAGGTGGCAACCAAAAAATGGAGGCTGTCATGAGATTGTTAAAACTTGTTCTTCTTGTTGTTTCGTTGTGCATCATGTGCTCGCTCGCTACCACCGCGCCAGCTGCTGGGCCTGAGCTTATCGCGTTTTATACGCCCGCGGTAGGCGGTACCGGGTATATCCTTGGGGCGGGAGTCGTCACAGTCACGAATAAATATCTGCCAGAACTGAAAATGGTGCACGAGAGCACCACGGGGTCGATGGAAATCGTACGACGGATGATGCAGCGCGAGGCTCAAAAAAAAGACTGCTTTGGTCTTTTCGGCACCGTCGATGCCTGGAATGCTATGTACGGAAAGAACGAGTATGCGGGGAAACCTTTTGCGGGCATCAGGGCCCTTACCTACGTGCTCGGTACTGACGTCTACCTCGTGGTACCCACTAATTCTCCTATCAAGTCTTGGGCCGATGTCAAGGGCAGACGCATAGGTATCGGCGGCCCGGGAAGCACATCTGCCAATACCGCTCTCTATCTTCTTGAGGAATACGGTATCTTCAAGAAAGATTTCAAACCTTACTATTTTGTCTACAGGGAAACTGTAGAGGGCATCCAGAATGATAGCCTTGACGGCGGCATCCTGGTTGGGGGCTATCCTGTCGCGGCTTATTCTGAACTAGCCACGCAACGCGCTGTCCGGATCGTTCCCGTGGACGAAAAAATTTTGAAGAAGGTAACGACCGAGCACCCATATTACTATCGGGCGGTTATAAAGGCGAAATCCTATAAAGGCCTCGAACAGGATACGCCTGTGCTAGGATTCACCACGGCGATCTACGCCCACGACGCCATGAGCACCGATCTTGTCTACAAAGTCATCAAGAACCTTTTTGAACACAAGGCTGATTATTACGCCATCCATGCGTCCGCCAAGGATATGAGCGTGGAGGATGTAGCAAAAGGTATCCCCATACCGTTTCATCCGGGTGCCATAAAGTATCTTAAAGAAATCGGGGCAATGAAATAGAGGCTGTTAACGCCAAGCTGTTCGGCTCATAATTTACGATATTTTAGGAGGAACGCTAATGGACAAACGTGATCCCGCGCACTGGTATAACCGGACACGAGAAGAAATCCGCACCCGCGGAGCGATCTTCAACATTAATGAAGGCATTGACATCGACAACGGCAATAAGTGCATAACGAGGCTCATAGGATGGCCGGGGATAGGCACACGTATGGTTTCGTTTCACCTGCTGATCCACAAGCCCGGCGGAGCTTACGCGATGCACAGTCATCCCATCTCCGAGGAGAGCGTGACCTGCATTCGGGGCAAAGGTGAAGTGAACTTCGGCTCGGGGTGGGTGAAGATTGAGGCGGGCAATCTGATATTCGCGCCGATCGGCTGCGTGCACGCCACACGCAATGACCCCGACTCCAAGGAAGACTTTGTCATTCTTTCTTACGTCTGTCCTTCTCCTCTGGAGTGGTACCAGGAGATCGGCTTAATGGTAAAGGGCGAATTCAACACAAACCAGATTGATCTCCTGATGCTCAACAGCCGGACAGATAACATTCCAACAAAATGCGTAATGAAAGAGAATGAATTGGGCGGCGCAGAGCGGGCAGAAGTAAAAGGCTACGCGGAAGTTGCCAAGAGCGGCGGCGTATTCAACATGTACCGGGGCGCGCCCTTCAGGGGCTATGGCGGTCTCATGAAATTCATCATATGGCCCGGCGTCGGTGCGAAAAACTGCGGCCTCCATCACGCACATCATGAGCCGGGCGTGGCATTCAAACCGCATGTGCATCCGATCTCAGAGGATGCCATTCTGATCTGGGACGGCGAGGGCATGGGCTATCTGGAAAGCCGCTGGATTGAGGTTTCAGAGGGAGATATCATCTACGCCCCTGCCACGGTCAGGCACGGCACGGGATGCCGCAAGGATCAACCAAAGATGATGCATGCAGCCGGCTGCGCATCCCCGCCCCAGTTTGATCTGTATGAACAGGCCGGCTATCTGAAAGAGGGTAAGTTTACCGACTTTCCGCTTGCAAAGGGCGATGTTGGCAAATGAGTCTTCTTGAGGTCAAAGCCGTCACTAAATTTTTTGGCGGCTTACGAGCGCTCTACGACATCTCTTTCAGCCTTGAGCAAGGCGAGATCCTCGGACTGATCGGGCCGAACGGCGCTGGGAAGACCACGCTCTTCAATATTATCGCCGGCACCTTTCCTCCTTCTTCCGGCTCTGTGAAACTCGACAACGAAGAGATCACATCTCTGGGGTCGCGCCAGATATGCCACAAGGGTATCTCAAGGACGTATCAGCTTGTCCGTCCTTTTTCGAGCCTGACAGTCTATGAAAATGTGCTCGTAGGAATCTATTTTGGAAATGCGGAGACACGGGAGACACGCTCCGTGGATGATGAAGGCACTGAGTTGCTGCGACTGACCGGTCTGCTCCAGAAGGCCAATACTCCGGCAAAGAACCTGACGCTGGTAGGGAGGAAGCAGTTGGAGATTGCCCGTGCCCTGGCAACACGGCCGAAGATCCTGCTCCTGGATGAAGCCATCTCTGGCCTTAACCCGGCAGAGACTGAAACAGTGATGAATTTGATCCGTGAGATCCGTGATCGCGGGGTCACTGTCTTCATGATTGAGCATATTATGAAGGCGGTGATGGGGCTTTCGGACCGGATTCTCGTACTCAATTTCGGAGAGTTGATTGCCCAGGGTACTCCTGATCAGATCTCAAAGAACAAAGCTGTGATTGAAGCATATCTCGGAACAGAAGGAAGCGCCGAACAGGCGCAGGGAGCGTAGATGCTCAAGGTGGAGCAGGTTTCTGCCCAATACGGAGATATCAAAGTGCTCTGGGAAGCATCTCTGGAGATTTCCCCGAAAGAGATGGTGACCATGGTTGGATCGAACGGGTCAGGAAAGACAACCCTGATCAATACGATCATGGGCATGATGCACCCTGCCTCCGGTCGGATTGAGTTTCTTGGAGAGCCGATACATCAATTGCCGCCGCATAAAATAGTGGAGAGAGGGATCAGTTTGATCCCGGAAGGAAGAAAGCTTTTTCCGGATATGACCGTGGTGGAGAACCTCGAACTCGGCGCATACTTCCCCAATGCCAGAAAGAGGATTCCCGAAACGCTCCGCTGGGTCTTTGAACTCTTTCCCAGACTGGAGGAGAGAAAGGGCCAACTGGTGGGGACGCTCAGCGGCGGTGAGCAGCAGATGGTTACGGTCGGGAGGGGACTGATGTCCTTACCGCAACTCCTTCTTATCGACGAACCTTCCATGGGCCTCGCGCCCATCGTGGTGGCCGAGCTATTTCGCACTATACGCAAGATTAACCAGGAGGGAATGACCGTCTTTCTGGTAGAGCAGAATGCCCGGCAGGCGATGGAGATATCGGATCGAACCTACGTGCTGGAGAATGGTCGAATTGTGCGTCAAGGCAAGAGCAAAGATTTGCTCAATGATGATGAGATTCGCAAGGCTTATCTGGGACTTTAAAGGAGGCCTCGTAAAATAACTCTGCAAGGAAGAACAGGAGGAGGTTGAGTCATGAGAAAAGGATGTTTGGTTTTAGTTCTGGCGTTGGTACTCTTTATCGGGATAGTACTCCCGGCCTCAGCGCAGGAGAAGAAAGAGATCGTCATAGGTATGACCCTCTGTCTCACGGGAAGGTACGCCGTTGATGTCGGCCCCTTTGACAAGATGGTGAAGGCATGGGAAAACTACGTGAACAAGAAAGAAGGGGGGCTCTTCGTGAAGACGTACAACAAGAAGCTCCCGGTCAGGACGATCATCTATGACGACAAGAGCGACCAGGCAACGGCCGTGAAATTCTACGAGCGACTGGTGACCGTAGACAAGTGCGATATCCTTATCGGCCCCAAATCGAGCCCTATCACGTTCCCGGTG
>Ga0209039_10002578_pt1 | contig 15201 bp, 16 predicted proteins | sample BogFormECP12_OM1_FD_188238 | JGI IMG/M metagenome (GOLD analysis project Ga0209039, IMG submission 188238) | Bog forest soil microbial communities from Calvert Island, British Columbia, Canada - ECP12_OM1 (SPAdes) (version 2) | ecosystem: Environmental > Aquatic > Freshwater > Wetlands > Bog ... | reverse complement strand
TGAAAAATTATAGCACAAATGGTCTGTTTTCTTTAAGGTACAATTAGCCAACAATTAAAAAGATCACGCAAACGATGTTTCTTTCTTTGTGACCTGTGTCTTTACGTTTTGTTTAATATATTTCTACAAGGATTCCTCGTTGTTCGAAATTCTATTTCTCGGTACATCTGCCTCCGCGCCATCGGCAAAACGCGGGCTTTCAGCTCAAATCGTAACGCACAACGAATATCGTTTTCTCATTGACTGCGGCGAAGGGACACAGCGTCAGATTTTGCAAGCGGGCGTTGGCTTCAGACATTTGACGCGTATCCTGCTTACACATGGCCACCTCGATCACATCCTCGGCCTCGGCGGTCTGGTCAGCACGTTTATGCGCTGGGAGGCGATTGATCAGCTCGAAATCTTCGGCGGACGCGGCACGCTTGATCGCGTGCGCACTTTGATAGATGATGTTGTTTTACGCGGCAATCAGACGCCCATGCCGCTTCATTTTCGGGAAATCAAGCCGGGGATGTTCTTCGAGGCAGATGATTTTACGATCACGGCCTTTCCGGTAACCCATCGCGGGTCAGATTGTCTCGGTTATGTTTTTGAAACAAAAGCGCGGCGGCCATTTTTATCAGAGAAGGCTGACGAGCTTGGCGTTCCATTCGGACCTGAACGAAGTGATCTGGTGGCGGGCAAGGCGATTACTTTATCGAACGGCAAACGTGTTGCACCGGACGATGTATTAGGGCCGATTGAAAAAGGAGTTAAACTAGTCGTGGTGGGCGATTCTGGTAAGACGGATAACCTGCTCGAGGTCTGTAAAGACGCGGATGCACTGGTGATCGAGTCCACCTATCTTGAAGAAGAATCGGTAATGGCACATGAGTTTTCGCACCTCACTGCAAAACAGGGCGCAGAACTGGCGATTCAAGCTAATGTTAAGAAATTGATCCTTACACACATTTCGCGCCGCTACCGCGAGAAGGATGTTTTGAAGGAAGCCCAATCCATTCTTCCGAGTGCGGCGGTGGCGCGCGATTTTGATATTTACCAAATCAAGAGAGATGAAAAAAATGGAAATGAATAAACTTTTTACAATAGGGGTGTTGACTTCGGGCGGGGATTCGCCCGGCATGAATCCCGCCATCCGCGCCGTGGTACGGGCGGCCCATACAAATAATGCAGATGTATTAGGGGTCGTGGATGGCTATGAAGGATTGCTTAATGGCGAGTTTCGTCACCTTGGCGTGCGCGATGTGGGCGGCATTCTACAGCGCGGCGGAACGATTTTGCAGACCAGCCGCAGTCCGCGCTTCATGGAGGCTAAGGGACAACGCGAAGCCATCCGCCGTATGAACGAAGCGGGCATGGATGCTTTGATTGTGATCGGAGGCGAGGGTTCGCTGAAGGGCGCCTATGCTTTGCATCAACAAGGCGTAAAAGTGATCGGTCTGCCCGGTAGCATTGATAACGATGTGTGGGGAACGGACATTTCCATCGGTACGGACACGGCCATGAACACCATCATGGACGCGGTGGACAAATTGCGTGACACGGCTTCTTCGCATCGCCGCGCCTTTCTGATCGAAACGATGGGACGCAATTGCGGTTATCTGGCCGCGATGACTGGCATCGTTTGCGGCGCGGAGATCATTTTGATTCCAGAAGTTCATGTAACAGTGGAAGAGGTCGGCAAGATCATCGAGGATGCTTATACGCGCGGCAAGACCCACGCCATTATTATCAATGCAGAAGGTTCAGGGCATAACACCACGGAACTTGCCAATGCGCTCGAAGCGATGGATGTCGGCTTTACCACGCGCGTGACCATTCTTGGACACATTCAGCGCGGTGGTTCCCCAACGGCGTATGATCGTCTATTGGCTTGCCGCATGGGAGTGAAAGCGGTCGAGGGTTTGCTGGAAGGCAAGAGCGGAGTAATGACAGGGCTTAAAGGCCAGGACATTGAATATACCCCGCTTGAAGATGTAATCAGCAACAAGCGCACCGCGAACCTTGAGTATTATCAAATGACAAGGGTGTTGGCGCGCTAAATCATCGTCGGCTCTTCGTAGACTCCGAACACTTCTTTCATCAGCTGGATAATCTCGCCGAGCGTCACGTAGGCGTTAACACAATCCATTAAATATGGCATTGTGTTCTCGGTGCCCTGCAACGCAATGCGAAGCTTATCCATTGCCTGACCCACGTGTCCGTTATCGCGCGTCTTACGGATTTCACTCAAACGATCAATCTGACGTTTATAGCCGTTCGGATCCATTTCCAAAATCGGAACCGTGAGCGGCTTATCTTCCGCGTATGCATTCACACCGATAATTTTTCGCGTGCCGTTATCAATCTCTCGTTGATAGCGATACGCCGCGTCTGCAATTTCGCTTTGGAAGAATCCTTTTTCGATGGCGGGAATGACTCCACCCAACTCTTCGATGCGACGGAAATAATCATAGGCCTGCTTTTCTATTCTATCGGTCTGGGCCTCGACGAAGAAACTGCCGCCGAGCGGATCGATCGTGTTTGCCACTCCCGATTCTTCGGCGATGATCTGTTGCGTGCGTAATGCAATCGTCACCGCATGTTCAGATGGAAGCGCCAGCGCTTCGTCGAGTGAATTCGTGTGGAGGGACTGTGTTCCACCAAGGACAGCCGCCAAGGCTTGAATGGCGACACGCACTACATTATTTTCCGGTTGTTGTGCGGTGAGTGAAACGCCCGCAGTTTGTGTATGGAATCTTAGTAACCACGAGCGCGGATTCTTGGACTTGAATGTTTCCTTCATCTCGCGCGCCCAAATGCGGCGCGCGGTGCGGTACTTGGCAATCTCTTCAAAGAAGTCGTTATGCGCGTTGAAGAAGAACGAAAGACGTGGAGCAAACTCATCCACATCCATGCCGCGCTCGATTCCCCAGCGGACATATTCCAAGCCGTCTGCCAGAGTGAACGCCAATTCCTGTGCGGCAGTCGAACCGGCTTCACGGATGTGGTAACCGCTGATTGAGATCGTATTCCATTGCGGAACTTTCTGCGCGCCGAATTCCATCGTGTCCACCACGAGCCGCATCGAAGGCGAAGGCGGAAAGATATATTCTTTTTGTGCGATGAATTCTTTAAGGATGTCATTTTGAAGCGTGCCGCGTAATTGATCAGATCGCACACCTTGCTTTTCCGCGGCGGCAATATACATCGCCCAAATGATGGAAGCAGGTGAATTGATGGTCATGCTGGTGGAAACTTTATCGAGCGGAATTCCATCGAGCAGAATTTCCATGTCTTTCAACGATGAAACCGCCACGCCGCATTTGCCGAACTCGCCGAGCGCTTCGGGTTGGTCGGTGTCGTAGCCCATGAGCGTCGCGAGATCGAACGCAATCGAAAGTCCGGTTTGACCCTGATCGAGCAGATATTTGAATCGCTTGTTGGTTTCCTCTGCCGTTCCAAATCCGGCAAACATGCGCATCGTCCACAACTTGCCGCGATGCAGCGTCGGATGAACGCCGCGCGTATAGGGATATTCGCCGGGCAAGCCAAGGTCATTTTGATAATCTAAATTTTGGACATCGAGTGGAGTGTAAAGTCGGTTGATGGGTTGAGAGGATGTGGTGATGAATTGGTCCTGTCGCTCTGGCATGGACGCCAGAGTCTTTTTCAGGGAGGTCTCTTCCCACTTTTCAAGAGAATCTTTTAACTCATTCAGTTTCTTTTTATCGTACATAAGTCTCTCCTCGTTTGGCGAACGGTGATCGAGATTATAACCCCCTCCGTCTTTCAGGCACCTCCCCCATCGCTATGCGATGGGGGAGGCAAGGTAGGGGTCAATCTGGTATACTAAAATTAGAACAAAGGTAATTTATGTCTCCTCGTCTTGAACTTGATATTGATCCCTGCGATCACATTACCAGCGATGCCATCGGCAAACCGGGCCAGCGCGTTTTTTATATTCAAGCTTTTCGCGCCGAAAAAACATATACTGTCATCATTGAAAAAACTCAACTGCTTTCCATGGCCGTCGGTGTGGAAAAATTTTTGGCGGAAGTGGCGCGGCAGAATCCCAACCTCGAGGAAGCTGCGGCAGATTACGTTGAAGAACAGATGCACATCAATCCTCCCGTTGACCCGATGTTCCGCGTCGGCGAGATCGGTCTTGGGTATGATCAGGTTCGCGACCGCGTGGTGCTGTTGGTGCGTGAACTGCTGACGGAGGATCAAGATCCCGAATCGGGTGCGGTCATCCGCTTTTGGTGCACGCGTGAACAGATTCATAAAATGGCGCGCTGGGGCGCGGAAGTTTCACAGCGTGGACGCCCGCTTTGCCCACAATGCGGACAGCCAATGGAACCCGAAGGTCACTTCTGCCCGAAGAAGAATGGGCATTTACAATAACAATTCACAGTGACCAGCGCTCAATCCCACGATTTGCAATCTGCCTTTCAACAAGGCAAAATTAAACTCAAGGGCCAGTTCATTCTGGGCTCTAATTACACCTTCCTTGTTGACGTTCATTACGAAAATAACAATTATCCAGCCGTGTATAAACCCTCGCGCGGCGAGCAACCGCTTTGGGATTTTCCAGAGAACACGCTGGCCTTGCGCGAGGTCGCCGCATATATCGTCAGCGAGGCGCTGGGCTTTCACTTCGTCCCGTTCACAACGCTGCGTGCCGATGGTCCGCACGGCTCCGGTTCGCTCCAGCAATATATAGAATACGACCCCGAATATCATTATTTCAATTTCAGCTACGAAGACAAAGAGCAATTAAAGCCGGTCGTTTTGTTCGACCTGCTTGTTAACAACGCCGACCGCAAAGGCAGTCACGTTTTCTTTGATGCCGACTCGCACAAGCTTTGGGCAATTGATCACGGGATTTGTTTCCACGAATACGACAAACTGCGGACGGTCATTTGGGATTTTGCGGGTGAGCCAATTCCTGACGATCTATTATCGTGCATTTCGCATCTCTCCTCGAACCAAAGCCTGCTCGCGGGCCTTCAGCCTTATCTCGGACCACGCGAGATCACCGCGCTCAAATCCCGCGCCAAAGCGTTGATTGCCTCACGAGTTTTTCCGCGTCCGCCGCAGGGACGAAGATCGTTTCCATATCCGCCAGTTTGATCCTATGTCATTGCGAGCGGAGCGAAGCAATCTTAGATTTTATTCAAACAATCTATTGCATCAAAAGAGGAGATTGCCACGTCGCTGCTTGGGCAGCGACAGGCTCAGCGCAGCGCGGCTCCTCGCAATGACATTTTGAAATAGGAGAATAACATGACTCATTACAAACTCACTTTCATCGGTTTTGGCAACGTTGCTCAAGCATTGATCCATTTGCTGGAACGAAAGCGCGCAACCTTAAAGAATCAATATAACATCATGTTTTCCGTGACCGGCATCGCCACCGGCAAACACGGATTCGCGGTCAATCCAAATGGACTCGATATTGAGAAGGCATTGTCGCTTGTTAAATCGGGTCAGTCGGTTGCGAGTCTTTCGTCAATGCCGGTGAACGATTCATTATCGGTCATCAAGCAATCTAAAGCGGATGTGATGTTTGAAAATTCTCCGGTGAATGTTGCGACTGGTCAGCCCGCTATTGACCACGTGCGCGTGGCATTGAATGCGAACATGCACGCCATCACCGCCAACAAAGGCACAGTGGTGCACGGTTATCGCGAATTGACCGCGCTAGCAAAATCAAAAAACAAAAAGTTTTATTTTGAGTCAACGGTGTTGGGCGGCACACCCGTTTTCTCGGTGTTCCGCGGAGCGATGCCCGCCGCCGAATTGACATCTTTCAAAGGCATCATCAACTCAACCACCAATATCATCCTAACGCGCATGGAAAACGGCGAGACATTTGATGAAGCGGTGAGCTATTGTCAGAGCATCGGCGTGGCGGAAACCGATCCATCCAACGATGTGGATGGCTGGGATGCGGCGATCAAAGTCGCGGCACTGATCACGGTGTTGATGGATGCTCCATTCACGCCGCAGGAAGTGAATCGAACCGGCATCCGCAGCATCACGCCGGAAATGATTCGAAGCGCAAAAGAAAGAGGTCAGCGGTGGAAGCTGGTCGCGTCTGCGGAACGAAACGGGAATCAAATCAAAGGTCGCGTCGCGCCGGAATTAGTTGATGCGTCTTCGCGTTTGTATGGAATGGAAAGCGCCAGCGCCGGGCTTGAATTCCGCACCGATGTGCTGGGCGACTTGGCGATCATCCAGACCGAACGCGCAGGCATGGGCGCCGGACCCGAAGAAACGGCTTACGGTCTTTTCGCGGATTTCATCAATGCGGTGAACGGATAAATAGAAGGAGCCCTGGAAATCCATTAGCTCGTTTTGAAGCTGATAATAATGTTGTGTCAAACCTCTTTCTTTATTTATACTGCTTACTTTTTTCCATAATATATTGGACGAATTTCAAAGTACTTTCAAAATCCTTAGGGTCGGCAGGATGTCTCGCCGAATAAGCTGGATTAGGACGACCGTCCCATGCTCGATCAATCAAGACCGACCAAGCAGGATCTAAATTATGCTTAGCCCACTTAGTACCTGCAAGTTTAGAACCAGGGTATCCATTATGAAGATCATGCAACATGCGACAATAATTTAGAACGATAAGTGTTTGATAAAAATGATTTTTGTAAGGTTCTGGGTTGGCAAGGATTTCTTGTCCCCATCCGTTAATGGATTCGAATATTTCCATTCGCAATAAATCAACTGATATCGGATCAACCAATGTATTTGGCAGAGGTCCAGCCAAAGTTACACCATTCTCACAAACCACCCAGCGGACAAGAATAGTGTTGCAATGATTCGATTCAACAAGTGATCGCGCACCGTGACCAAGATACCAGAGTTTCTTACCGCCCTGCTGATAACGCCTTAATATATCTTTAGGAAGCTAAGAACCTTCCAAATGTTGAGCCCAAGAATACTCGAGAAAATAGACACGCTCGTGCATAATCTGCAAAGCATCAACCTGACTCTTAGAAAGTGCCTCGGTAATGACAATAATGAAGTCAACATCACTTTGGATGTCAAAATCGCCTACAGCAAACGAACCTTGTAGATATGCGCCGAAAAAATTCGTGCTTAGAATATTCTGCACGCTGTCTACTAGAATTCTTAAGACTGAATTTAATTCTGGGTATGGCGTTGGTGTCACCCTGTTTTTTTGATTCCATATTCCAGTCACTCCATGATTCTCGAATGAATCATATATTGTATTTTCATCCAGTCCGAGATTAAGCCGATTATTCTGGTCTTCAACTTTATGTCCTTATGTTTGAAAAAATAATATATTTTCAAGATCTCAAACCGACCGTTCCAAGACAAAATATCCTTGGTGCTTTTCAATCCCCATGTTAGATATGATTTCTCGTTCAAGCCGGTGCTGTTGATGACTCTCTGGTTGGCAATCTCGACGCCACGCGGAGAGGACACATCGAAGAAGATTTCGCATCCAGGAAAGGTGTCAGCGATTCTTTTTAGGAATGTCTTTACCTCGTCTTCTTCAAAATAATAAAAGACGCCCGCCGCGATAAACAAGACACTATCCGCAACTTTAATTTCCTTCAGCCAGTTCTCGTCAAGAAACGATGAGGAGATAAATCTTCTTTGCTCGCCCACCTTGATAAATTTTCTTCTTAACTCAATGACATCGGGCAAATCCAAATCGTATCCATTCCGCAACCGATATTCACAATGGTCCCTTTTGGATGTTGATCGAGAAATTCCTTAATCACCTCATCGATGTAAATCCTGCGCATGATCCACGCGACTTGGCTCAATTCGCTGATATTCTTGGTAATACTGGCAAAGTCATAATCCACCTTTTCGATGATCTCCAGCGCGGACTGATCCCGAAGGAAAGGCTTTTCCTTTTTCGACTCAAACGCGCGTCCCCACAAAGGTAGAAACAATGTTTTTTGCACAGCGCCAAGTTCGACAGAAATCTTATCAACCTTTTGCCCTCCGCGTTTTTCGTCCCAGCTATTGCCTATACAGGATCATTCTCTATAATTGTTGATAAGATTTTAAATCTCTTCACAAAAAGGTCAATCGTATCAAACCCAACGATGTCCGATTCTGATGTCTTTGTCATACGCCGTCCGCTACAGAATCTAAGCAGGCCGGGTTTGTTTTATTTGAATTTCTGGTTTGATGTTAGACTATCATATAAAACCAAAAATTATTGCAATTCATAGGAGCATTCAATGAACTCAATCCAAGGCAAACGTGTGATTATTACCGGGCCCACCTCCGGCGTGGGAAAGGCGATTGCTTTGCAGCTAGCCGCGCTCGGCGCAGAATTAATTCTTGCCTGCCGCGACCTCCAAAAAGGAGACCAGACTGCATCTGAGATTATCCAACGCACCGGCTCATCCAAACCGGTTGTAATGTATATGGATGCCTCGAGCCAGAAATCCATCCGGGAATTCGCGAAAGAGATTCATCAGCAATATTCACGCCTTGATGTGCTGGTCAACAATGCGGCAGGCAACCGCGGCACACTTCCCAAAACCAACAGCGCCGACGGCATTGAGTTAACATTCGCGACGAATGTGCTTGGCTATTTTTTGTTGACTCAAGAATTACTGGATCTGCTGAAAAAGAGCGCGCCCTCCCGAATTGTCAACGTGGCTTCGACTTATGCCAGCGATCTGGATCTGGATGATCTGCAATTCGAGCGCCGTCCATTTGAGAGCTTCAAAGCGTACGCTCAATCGAAGGCCTGCAACCGGTTGTTGACTTGGGCGTTCGCGCGGCGGTTGGATGGAAGTGGCGTGACGATCAATGCCTTGACTCCGGGGCTGATTACTGAAACTGGTCTCTATCGCAATGCCACACCGGAATTGGTCAAACGTCTGAACCAATATTCTGGTGGACGCACAAGCGCACAGGGTGCGGATACTGCTGTCTGGCTGGCAAGCGATTCCGAAGTGGAGGGAGTTACTGACAAGTTTTTTGAAGATCGCAAAGAGCTTCCCTGTGAGTTTCGGAATAAAAGGAATGAAGAAAAACTTTGGAGTATTTGCGAGGGATTCGTAAACCGATGACGCAAATCAGGGGGGGGGCGTATTACGGTATATTTTTTACTAAATACAACTCGCCGCGCTCAAAACCGCGTTCGAGATAGTATTCCCGCGTCCCCACCGCCGAAATCACCGCCATTCGCTGGAAGCCATTTTCTATTGCGATCTGCTCTGCTTGATGAATTAGATTCGTTCCAAGTCCCGCGTGCTGCGCTGCACCGGTTTTTTCCTCGCCCACCGGCAATGATTGTCCGTACACATGAACCTCGCGAATCAACGCAGCACCATTCAAATCATTCAATTGAGTCTGGGACGCATCTTTGGATGGCAAAGATAAACGGATGAAACCAGCTAGCTTATCATCGGGCGTGATGTAGGAGATGAAATGCTCTTCAGCATGGTCGGCATGATATACAAGATCATCCAACTTGAGCAACGCTGGATCAACCAGCTTGCCTCTGACTTCACGGCAGCGGATACATTCGCAGTGCGTGCCGCGTCGCTTCATTTCATCGTGGACATCCTGCCGCAAGCTTGTGCGGCGATTGCCCTCCACTACATTGGTTGACGGGATATCGCGGATGACGCGGTTCACGCGGCAATAGCGCGGGATGGTAGTTTTGACATCGGCGATCAGATCAATCAGCTCTTCGGTGGTGTACGGATGAAACTCGCCGCGTTTCCAATATTCATACAACTCCGCGTTCGCCAATAATTGATTCGGATAAATCTTGATCTCATCGGGACAAAAGCCTTGCCACAGCTTCGCAAAATCTTCGCGGTCTGATTCAAGAGATGCGCCATGCAGGTTGGGCATCCAATGCAAGACGATTTTGAATCCAGCCGCACGGAGCAGCGCTGTCGCGCGCCGCGTGCATTCGACGTCATGCCCGCGCTTGTTCATCTCGAGGATGCGGTCGTCCAAACTCTGCGCACCCATTTGGACTTTGGTCACGCCGAGATGTCGCAACCAACGGATTTCATCGGGCGTAATCTCATCGGGACGTGTCTCGATGACCAGTCCAACATTTCGATGTGATGCCGATTCGTTCAAGGATTGCACTTCGGCAAATCCGCCCTCCTCTTTCTCTCCCCCCAAATCCTTTGAATTTGGGGGGAGTTGGAGGGGGGTCTCATTCATGGCATCGAAGCAACGCTTCACAAACCATTCCTGATAATCTCGGCGATATGAGCTCCAAGTACCACCGAGAATCAGCAATTCAATTTTATCGGTGGGATGACCCAATGATTCCAAAGCCTGGATGCGCGACTTCACTTGCAGATACGGATCAAAGTCATGCTCGAGGCCGCGCATCGCGCCCGGCTCATCTGCCAGATAGGATTTTGGCATCCGCACATCGGTGGGACAAAAAATACATTTGCCGGGACACGGATAAGGCTTGGTCAGCACCGTAACGGTCGTCACGCCCGAAAGCGTGCGCATGGGCTTCATCCGCAGGCTTTCCAGCAGACGCGCGTCGGGATTCATTTCGTTGTTCCGCACCATCTCATGATACGCGGCCACCAAAACATATTTACCCATATAGCCGCCGTCCTTGAGCGGATAGTGCCGGATGGCATCCATCACGGTGCGGCCGCCGCGGATCTCATCAATAGCCTGACGCGCCAATATCATCCATTCAGGTCGGATGGTGTGAGTTGTGACCCATTCTTCCTGCCTTGGCGACCTCATTTTGATTCCTCGGGCTTAAGCACAAATTGATCCTTCACTTCAGCCAACTCTTTGTGCTTGAATAAATCGGTGTGGAGTCCGCATTCAGTTTTGCCGCGGCCTGCCCAACGTCCGGCGCGATCGTCGTCGTTCAATCCAACCGCAATGGTGCACGGTGCGCATCCAATACTGCGATAGCCGCGTTCATATAATAGATGCGTTGGCAAATGATATTCTTCCATATAAGCCTGCACATCGCGCTTCGTCCATTTGAGCAGGGGATTCACTTTCAACAAGCTGTCATCCTGCAATTCCAAAATTTTTGCGCGCGAACGTTCCGCGGTTTGATCGCGTCGAATGCCGCTGATCCAGGCACGCAATCCACTCAACGCTTTTTGCATCGGCTGGACCTTATGAATGTAACAGCACAAGTTCGGGTCCTGTATGGGCAGGATGCGCGTGTTCTGACGGGCAAAGCTGTCCCAGCGCGACTCGCGATAAAGATCAATGACGTTGAGATTCCATTCGCGTTGGATTCGTTCGCGGAAGATCAGCGTATCCCAAAAATGGTAGCCGGTATCCAGAAAGAAGATGCGAAGCCCGGGCATGATACCCACCGCCATATGCAACAACGGCATGCTTTGCGTTTGGAATGAGGTGCTCATGGCGATGTCAGGCGCAAACTTATCCACCGCCCATCGAATGATCTCCTGGGGCGTCTTCGCTTCGAACTGCGCCGAAAGCGCATCCACTTCACTTTTGCTGAACATGACCGAAAATTATACCCGTTATAATCAAGGCGTGAACAAAATTATTACCAAGCAGTTGCTGGATTTGAACCACCGCTTCTATACAGAATACGGGCGTGATTTTTCTGCCACGCGCGGACGATTGCAAATCGGTGTACTGCGCGTGATTGAATCCCTGCGCGGCGGCGAATCGATTCTGGATTTGGGATGCGGCAATGGCGAACTGGCGCGGACCTTATCACGGCGTAGCCATCACGGTTCGTATCTCGGCCTCGATTTTAGCCTACCGCTGCTCAATCAGGCTGAACGCAAAGCCTTTGCGTTTCCCGTTCAATTCATGCAAGCCGATTTGGTTTCCAGCAATTGGGATGTCGAAACTCGCAATGACATGTTTGATATTGTTTCCTCTTTTGCTGTTCTTCATCACATCCCGAGCAGTGAACTGCGTTTGCAAATCATCCAAAAGATTCATGAACTATTGAAACCAGATGAATTGTTCATCCATTCCAATTGGCAGTTCTTGAACAGTCCGCGCCTGAAGGCAAGGATTCAATCTTGGGAAAGCATCGGCTTGCAAGAAACAGATGTAGACGCCAACGATTATCTGCTCGATTGGAGACGCGGCGGCAATGGTCTGCGCTATGTGCATCATTTCGATGAATCAGAATTAGCAGATTTAGCTCAAGCCAGCGGATTTGAAATCATCGAAACTTTTTATTCCGATGGCGAAAATAAACGGTTAAGTCTCTATCAAATTTGGAAAAAAGTTAAAGGAATTTAAATTCACCACGGAGATCACGGAGTTCACAGAAATTTTTTTCTTCTTTGTGCCCTCGGTGTCCTTCGTGGTTAAATCATTTAACAAGCGGCTTGAATCCTTCTCCCACTGCTTCGTGCGCCTGACCGATCACCATGAAAGCCTTTGGATCAACTTCCTGAAGGATGGCCTTCAATTGAGAAACTTCCGAACGGCTGATAACGCAATATAGAACAGGACGTTCCGCACCAGTGTACGCGCCTTTGCCTTGCAGGATGGTCATGCCGCGTTCCATATCTGTTAGGACTCGTTGAGCTACCGCATCGGGATGGTTGGTCACAATTAACGCTGTACGTATCGTGCCGGGGCCTTCAAGAACAGTCTCCGAAACGAGGCCGCTAACATATAACGTGATGATGGCATAAAGCGCCTGCTTCCAGCCAAAGACGAATCCGGCCGCGAGGATTACGGCGGAATCCACCATCAGATAACTTTGTGTCATTGGCACGCTACGATAATGATTAAGGATGCGGGCGAGGACGTCCGAGCCGCCGCTCGTCCCACGTGCGCGATAGACTAATCCATAACCCACGCCGCTGATCACAGCTCCGTAAAGGGAATTCAAAAAAATATCATCGGTTATACCTTGGGTGGGAAAAATATTCAAGCGCGGAATCAAATCCACAAAAAGGGAATAAACGATCACTGCAAACGCGGTACGAAGTGCAAAGCGCGATCCACCGAGGAAACGCCAGCCGAGAACGAACAGTGGAATGTTCCCGATCAGAACCATCAGCCCAATTGGCCAATCAGTGTAATGATTGATCAATTGTGATATTCCGCTGACGCCGCCGCTTGCTAGATTTGCAGGAACAAGGAACAAGCGTAGTCCAATTGCTTGTATGATCGCACCGATGGAGATCAAAGCGTAGTCAAGAAAAAGCGGCCAGAATTTATTAAACGAATTCATTGCACAGGTCAATTCAATCCAGCAAATTCACGCCAGTCAGTTTCTCGATCACGCCGATCACAGCAGAGTTATCCAATTCGCCCATACCCAATTCGATCATCTTTTCAAAAAGTTTTGTATTCTCTGCTGCCGATGGTAATGGCATCCTGTACTCGCGCGCCGTATCCATCACAATCTTCAAATCCTTCAATTGCATATGAGCTTTGAAGCCCGGCGCACGATTGCCCGCGAACAAACGCGGCGGCTTGACGTCCAACGTCCAACATTGGGCCGCGCCCGCTTTGATCGCTTCCACAACCTTTTGCGGATCCACACCGGCTTTGCGCGCGAAAATCAAAAGTTCGCCCATCGCCGTCATCTGCGCCGCGACCATGATTTGATTCGCGGCCTTTGCAACCTGTCCCGCGCCCGAGTCGCCGACATGCGTAACCGTCTTGCCCATCGCCTTGAAGATTGGCATAACTTTTTCAACAGCTTCCGCTGGACCGCCGACCATGATGGTCAGCGTGCCGTTCTTCGCACCGATGTCTCCGCCGGAAACGGGTGCATCCAACGACAGCACACCTTTGGTTGATAATTTTTCCGCAATCATGCGCGCCGAGGCTGGTCTGATGGTGGAATTATCAACAAAGATCAGACCTTTGTGTGCGCCTTCGATGATTCCATTTTTGCCAAGCGCAACTTTTTCAACATCCGGCGAATCTGGTAAGTTCGTGAAAACCACATCCACTTGCGACGCAACTTCAGAAGGCGAATTCGCGGAGGTCGCACCTTCATGAACCAAATCATCTACTGATGCACTCGAACGGTTATGAACGACGAGGGGGAAACCCGCCTTTAAAATATTGCGGGCAATGGATTTGCCCATCAATCCTAAGCCGATATATCCAACCGTATGCATAACGACTCCTGTTCGTTGTTGTAAAAGATATTTATACGATTATACCAATGAGCTTGTTCATCTTATCTCAATAGAAAAGAGAAACCCGCTTTTTAATTAATCGAAGCGGGTCAAGGTCGAAGGTTGAAGCGTTATTTAAGTTCGTAGGTCATGTCGACTGTTACTGTCAGCGTCAATTGACCAGCATTGATCGGTACGGACGCTGGCGCGGCCGCAAGACCGCCACCGCCTTTGCCATATACATCCGTCACGGGCTGTGGAATATTATTCGTGAAGCTGATAGTCTGCACATTACCAAGCGTGACGCCTGATGCAGATGCAAGTCCCTGTGCTTGTGTTTGAGCATCTTTGACAGCCTGATCACGGGCCTGTTGGATCGCTGTGCTTTTATCAGCAACATCGAATTGAATGTTGTTCACACTATTGGCACCTGCCTGGACGGTAGCGTCCAACAGATTGCCCAGCTTATCCAGTTGATGGACCGTCACGTAAACAGTGTTATCCACAACGTACGTTGTGCTTCCGGGCTTTCCGGTTTGTTGATCGTATTGCGTATTGGGATAGATGCTGAAGTTGGTGGTTCGAATATCTTTTGCATCCACGCCAGAATTTTCCACTGCATCGACTACTTGTTGGGTTTGAGTGTTATTGGCTGAAACAGCCTCGGAGGCAGTTGGTTGCTCCGTATGTACGCCGATATTGATGTACGCCACATCCGGCGTGAGGTAGACTAGCCCTGTTCCGGTCACGTTCAATGTCCGTTGAGGCGGGGCTGGGTTGGGAGCGATAGTTGTCGCGCCGCAAGCACTTAGGACAACTGCGCCAAATAGAATGGCTGATACGAGCAGAAATTTGATTCGCATGATGATCTCCTTTTTGTTTCTCTCCAGACGTCTGATTTATTTGAAAAGTTCCCGCGTATTTTAACAGATGATTGTTTACCAAACCGCACCGTAAAGCCCTTGCATTTATGCGTAGGGATATAAGGTGCGCTACCGCGAAGTGGTAGAATTGTATCTACTCACACTCCTGCCGGTAGAGGAAGAGCAGGAGTTCCAAACAAATTTTGAATGGCATCAAAAGGAGACGTTCCTTTCAGAGTAGCCGTGTC
>Ga0209039_10002577_pt1 | contig 15209 bp, 16 predicted proteins | sample BogFormECP12_OM1_FD_188238 | JGI IMG/M metagenome (GOLD analysis project Ga0209039, IMG submission 188238) | Bog forest soil microbial communities from Calvert Island, British Columbia, Canada - ECP12_OM1 (SPAdes) (version 2) | ecosystem: Environmental > Aquatic > Freshwater > Wetlands > Bog ... | reverse complement strand
GAGATCCGCTGCGGCGCTTCCGGAGGGTGCGCAAGGAGACCGAGCAGCTAAAGCGCTCGCGGGCGGCGCATGGCACCGATCTCATGATCCGCTTTGCCGACCGGACGGGCTCGCGCACCCTCGTGGACGCGGGCACGCGCTTCACGTCGCGGCTTCACCCCTATCACCTCATCGTGACCAACGTGGCGGGGCCGCAGATCCCGCTTCACCTGCTCGAGGCCCGGCTCCTCGGCTTGTATCCGCAGCTTCCCCTCTTCGAACACCAAGGCCTCGCGGTGGCCGTGATGAGCTACCTCGGGAAGGTGGGCTTTGGCTTCATCGGCGATCCGGATTTGGTCCCCGACCTCGCTGCGTTTGGACAGGCGATCCAGGAATCTTTCGAGGAGTTGCGCGAGGCAGCCGGCAAGACCCGAGCCCTAGCTAGCTAGGCCTCCCGCGCACACAGGCCGGCGGCCGTCGCGACGGCGAAAACCGTATTCGCGACGAATACCAGCAGCGTCACGACGTTTAAGAGACCACCCAAGCGCACGGCCGCGGGCGCGCCCGCAAGGTCACCGACCACGCGCATGAAGAGTGAACGCGGGCAGAAATCGCATCGGTCGCGCAAGCAGCGCGGGGAAGATGATGGGGGCATGTCCGAAGATCATCGTCATGACGAAGCCGAGGAAGAGTGCATGCAGGATCGCGTCGTAGCGAGGTCTGGCGGCGGGCGCCCCGAAGACGAGTACCAGCACGCCGCTCACCGCGAGCCAGGTGCGGAGAGCGCCCAGCCGCGTCCGATACCGACTGCGCGCTCAAGCGAGATCAGCGTACCGAGAAAGCCGCACACCATGAGCGGCCCATGAAAGGCGACGAGTTCTGGTGTCGCCGCGGGGAACGCGAAGCCGAGTCGGATGAGCGCCCCGGCAAGCCCGAGGACGAGCGAAAGCATTCCGAGCGTGAGGAGGGGGAGCCGTGCAGCCACGGGGATCGCGCCCGGCCGCGGGGGTGCTGACTTTCGTGCAGGATCGCGGGATGCAGCCACTGTGCGAGCATACCGCGACCCTTCCTGCGCCCCGCACGCGAGGTATGATCCCCGTCATACGAGTCGCCACTCGGATACGGCAGGCTTTGTGGGGAGGTCCCAGTATGCCGCTTGTCGACATCGAGCCGATCCTCACGGATGCCGAGCGCCAGCTCCGCGACGCGGCGCATAAATTCGCCGAGGAGGTGATGCGTCCTGCGGGCCGAGCCCTCGACCCGCTGCCGGATCCCGCGCAGGTGATCGCGCCGGATTCAGTCCTATGGCAGGTCTTCAACCGCTACCGAGACATGGGCTTTGACGACCTCGACGGCGCGACGGAGGATCTCCCACCCGTCGAGCGTGCGCGTGCGCGCGCGATGGTGAGCGAGGAGCTTGGCTGGGGCGACGCGGGCCTGGCCATCAGCCTTGGTGTGGCAGACTTCCATCGCATCTTCGCCCGCATGTCGTGTCGGCCGTCGCTCATCGAGCGCTTCTGCGGTTCGCAGAGCCGCGAGATCGGCTGCTGGGCCGTGACAGAGCCCGATCATGGCAGCGACACGCTTGCGGTGAGCGAGCCTGCGTTCGGCGATCCCAAGGTCCGCGCGAACTGCATCGCGCGCCGCGACGGCAAGACGTACGTGATCCGCGGACAGAAGTCGGCATGGGTCTCCAATGGTTCGATCGCAACAGTCGCGGCGCTTTTCTGCACCATCGACCCAAGCCACGGCTTCCGCGGCGGCGCAATCTGTCTTGTGCCCCTTGACCTTCCGGGCGTCTCCCGCGGCAGGCCCCTCGACAAGCTCGGGCAGCGCGCGCTCAACCAAGGCGAGATCTTCTTCGACGATGTCCGCGTGCCTGAGGAGTACGTGGTCGTTGGCTCCGACGCGTATGCATCCGCGGTCGAGGCCGTGCTTGCACTCGCGAATGCATCGATGGGTACGATCTTTGTTGGCCTCGCCCGCGCAGCCGTTGAGCACGCACTCGCGTATGCACATGAACGCGTCCAGGGAGGTGCTCCGATCTTTGCACACCAGAGTGTGAAGTCTCGCCTCTTCAAGATCTTTATGCAGGTCGAAGCTGCACGAGCACTTGCTCGCCGAGTGTTTGTTTACAACACGACGCATCCACCGCTCGTCCAGTATTCGATCGCTTCGAAGGTGTTCTGCACGAACACTGCGTTCGAAGCGGCCAGTGGGGCGCTCCAGATCTACGGCGGAAATGGGCTGTCGCGCGAGTACCCGATCGAGAAGCTATTGCGCGATGCGCGCGCGTCGATGATCGAGGATGGATGCAATGATCTCCTGAGCCTGGTCGGGGCGTCGAAACTCTGACCGGGGCTGGGATAGGAGAACGCAGCATGGAACTTCGAGAGGCGATCGGCCGCCGTCGTTCCTTCCGGTTCCTCCGACCGTATCGCCCGGTGGAGCCTGAGAAGATCCAGCGCATGCTTGAGGCTGCACGCCTGGCGTCGCATTGGGGTAATGTGGGGAGCCTGCGTGCCGTTGTGGTGTTTCGGGACAGCGCTTCTCCCGAGGCCCTCTCTGCGATCACGGCACCCATCGCGGGCTACCAGATCCGGCTCGCACCTGTGATCATTGTCTGGTATCTCGATACCGCCGCCGTAGACGAGCAGGCGGATCGCCTGCGAGAACTCCTCAAGGCGGGCGCGCTCGGTTTCGGCGAGGGGAAGGAGAAGGCGCTCGAAGAGCAGCTGATCCCCGTATTCCGGACCATCAAGGACAAGATGAAGGAGCCCGGACTCGGCGAGATCGACTGCGGCCAGGGCATCGCGCAGGCGACACTCGTCGCGGTCGAGCAGGGGCTCGGCACCTGCTGCCTCTCCTCTCCCAACGTGGACAAGATCCGCGCGGCGCTCGGCATGCCCGAGACCTGCCGGATCGTGGTACTCCAGACCGTGGGGTACCCTGCCGAGAGCCCGGAGGCCGGCGGCCAAAGGCCACGGCAGCCTTTCGAGAAGCTCTTCCACATGAATCGCTACGGAGAGCCCTTCCCGCGGGACGCGAAGGTCGTGGGGGAGCTTGAGCGCGACCGCATGATCCAGCAGCAAGCGCCGCTGCCGTGGCGAGAAAAGGAGCTCCAATTTCTTCAAAACGCGTTGGGGGTGAAGGGACATGGACTGCTCTAAGCCTTCGGGCGCGAGCGTCGCCATGTCGCATCACCGAGATGGCCACGTCGACTTGAAGGAGATCTCATGAAGCTGCGCGCGGTGATTGCGGGCGTCGGCATGACGAATTTCGGCAAGCACCTGGAGTCCGGTCTCAAGGCGCTCGGCGGTGAGGCGGTGCAGAGCGCCCTGGCCGACGCAGGGATCGACGCACATCAGCTCGAGGTGGCCTATGTCGGTAATGCCGCGGCCGGTCTCGTGACGGGGCAGGAGTCGATCCGCGGGCAGGTGATCTTGCGCTCTCTCGGGATCGGGCGCATCCCCGTGATCAACGTGGAAAATGCCTGTGCCAGCGCCTCGACAGCGCTGCAGCAAGCATGCGGAGCCGTCTCCGCGGGACAATACGAGGTGGCGCTGGCACTTGGTGTCGAGAAGCTCACGCATCCTGACAAAGCGAAAAGCTTCGCAGCCTTTTCTGGCGCCGTCGACGTCGAAGCCCTTGCAGGCATCCTGGCCCAGCTCCGCCGCGCCGCCGAGGAGGGCGGCGCGCGCGCGGCGAGCGCCGGTGCGGGCGAGAAGCGCTCGATGTTCATGGACCTCTACGCCGCCGTCGCGCGCGCCCATATGAAGCGGTACGGCACGACGGTGGAGCAGTTCGCCGGGATCGCGGCCAAGAACTCCCACCACGGGAGCCTAAACCCCCGTGCGCAGCTCCGCGAGGCGATGAGTGTGGCCGACGTCTTGGCAGCGCCCATGGTGGCGGAACCCCTGACGCGGCCGATGTGCTCGCCCATCGGCGATGGAGGAGCCGCCGCCGTGATCGTGAGCGCGCGCCGAGCGCGTGAGCTCGGAATTCGTCGCCCGGTGCAGGTGATATCGAGCGTACTGCACTCAGGCTGGGACCACGGGATCGACGATCCGGGCACGGTCGAAGTCTGCGCACGCGAGGCGTATGAAGAGGCCGGGATCGGCCCGAATGAGGTCGACGTGATCGAGTGTCACGATGCGACGGCGCCCGCCGAGCTGATGGCCTACGAATCTCTCGGGCTTTGTGGCAAAGGCGAGGGTGGGAAGCTCGTCGACAGCCAGGTGACCTGGCTCGGTGGCACGATCCCCGTGAATCCTTCGGGAGGTCTGCTGCGCAAGGGCCATCCCGTAGGCGCCACCGGCCTCGCGCAGATTGTCGAGCTCACCGAGCAGCTCCAGGGACGCTCGGGACCGCGACAGGTTGACGGCGCGAGGGTTGCACTCGCCCAAAACGGCGGCGGCAATATTGGTATCGACGCTGCCGCCATGTGCGTGACCATCCTTACGGTCTAGCTCAGGGGCGAAGCGATGCGTGAGCGCAGCGAGCTCCTCTTGACGGACCTGGTTTCGCTGCGTGCCGAGCAGCGCCCGCACCTCGACGTGCTCACCTTCGAACGAGGCGAGAAGCCGCCGGAGGTGCGTACCTACGCCGACCTCGCGCGCAATGCAAATCGGATCGCCGCTGCACTCGTCGCGCGTGGCCTTGCACGCGGCGAACGGTTTGGCCTCATGCTGCGCAACCACCCCGAGTTCGTTGAGACGATGATCGCCGCGTCCACCACGGCCTGTGTCTTCGTGCCGATCGACCCGCGCACGCGCGGCGAGAAGCTGGCCTATGTGCTTCGCAACTCAGGCTGCCGGGGGATCGTGTGTGCCGATTACTGCCTCGGGGCGGCCCGCGACGTGCGGGCGCACGTACCCGAACTCGCGTGGGTGCTGGCCCTCGAGACAGGCGAGGACGCTGATTGCGTGGCGCTCGCTAGCGCCCCGGGTATCGAGTCGCTGGGCGAGGTGCTCTCGAAGCCTGCCCCGACTGTAGACGTGCGACTCGCTGGGCCGAGCGATCCGCTGCAGATCATCTACACCTCAGGCACGACGGGCGATCCCAAGGGAGTCGTCTTCCCGAACCAGCGCTTTGGGGCATTCGCACTCCTCGGGATGCTCCTCGGCTACCGACCCGACGACCGACCCTACACCGGCCTTTCGCTCACGCATGGTAACGCACAGGCCGTGACGCTCGGCCCGTCGCTGCACATGGGGCTGCGGGCAGTCTTTAGCCGGCGCTTCACCAAGTCGAGACTCTGGGACGTAAGCCGCCGTTTTGGCTGCACGACTTTCTCGCTGCTCGGCGGCATGGCGACGGCAATCTACGCCGAGCCGCCGCGACCCGATGATTCCGACAACCCGGTGCGGATGGTCGTCAGTGCAGGCATGCCAGCGGCCATCTGGGAAGCGTTCGAGAAGCGTTTCGGTGTACAGATTTTCGAGTGGTATGGGGCAGTCGAGGGAGGGCTCGCCTTCAAGCCGAGCGGAGCCGGTCCGGTGGGAAGCTTCGGCAAGCCCGCGCCCGGGCTCGAGATGAAGATCGTCGACGAGAATGGGAACGAATGCGCACCCGGGGTCGTGGGTGAGATCGTGTCGCGCCCGTCAAGCGGCGAGAAGGCGAGCGTCGAGTACTTCCGCAATGAGGAGGCTTCACGCGCCAAGACGCAGGGTGGCTGGCTGCACAGTGGCGATATGGGCCACCGCGACGTCGACGGCTGGTTCTTCTTCGACTACCGAAAGGGCGGCGGGATCCGGCACAACGGCGACTTCGTGAATCCGGGCTTCGTGGAGAAGTTGATTGCCGAGCAGCCCTCCGTCGCCGATGTCTTCGTGTACGGCGTACCGGCGCGCTCTGGGTCACCCGGGGAGAAGGACGTGGTCGCCGCGATCGCGCCTGCGCCGGGTGCCACCTTCGATCCAGTGGCGGTCTTCGCCGCATGCCGGCGCGGCCTTGAGCCAAACTTTGTGCCCACCTACCTGCAGGTCGTAGACGAGATCCCAAAGACGGCCTCCGAGAAGCCGCAGGAGCGGTTCTTGCTCGAGCGTTTCAAGCCTGGAGCAGTCGGCGTCTACACCAAGACGCACAGCGCCAAGGCTCGGCGGCCTCGGCGAATCCCCGCTTCAGGGCCGGAGGCAAAGCGTGAGTGGGAGGAAGATCCACCGCAGGGCGGGGATATCGGCTAGGGCGACCCCGAATCCTGAGTCCGCCACCCAGACACGATAGGTTGCGAGCCGCAAGAGAGGCGTCCTTCCCGATCGCAGCTGCACGCGTCGCCACAGGTTCGCCTCACCCGCTGCTTGCTTCCACGGATGAGGCGGTGATGCTTAGAAGATCGCTCGGGCGATGAGTCCCGAAGCGCGAGGCGCGTTGCCCCACCACGCCAAATCGGGGCGTCAGAGGGTCGGATGCGGCCGCGCCGGGGTTGGTGCGACGGCTCAGCGTCGGTCACGGAGCATGTGCGCCGCGCGCTAAGCCCTACGGTGCTCGCCGGGCCGCCTTCGGTCGATCAGGTCGCCCGCGCGCTCGGCCTGAGCCACCGCACCCTCAACCGGCGGCTGGCAGCAGAAGGCACGAGCGTCAAGGTGCTGCTTGAAGATGTGCGCTGCGAACTCGGACGACAATTGCTCGAAGAGACACGCATGCCGCTTAGCGAAATCGCAAAGACGCTTCAGTATTCGGAGCCGAGCGCCTTCTCGCGGGCCTTCAAAGGCTGGACGGGGAGCACCACACCCAGTGAGTGCAGCGCGAAGGCAATGCGGGAACGGCCACGCGGAATGTGAAGGCTCTACTCCACCCCTCTAGGAGTGCCGTCGCACCTTGCGGGGCAGGAAACGCAAGCTCGCGCGGTGAACGGGAGATGCAATCCAACCCTCGACCGGGCTCCGGAATGCCGAATGATTTCAATGAGTATGAGTTCTGGCGAGGGACGGAAGTCCAGTCCTCGACCGCTCGAGGCCGCTTCTTCCTCGCGGGAGTTGACGGAGTGCCCGTTCCTGGACGTAGAATGCCCGCCTAGAATGCTTATCCGCGATCGACGACGGAACGCGCAAACGAATCCGCGCAAATGAACCGAATCGTAAGTTGGCACTTCGCCTGGTGGTTTCTGGCCGCTGGCTTGTCCGCTCCCGGCGCTCTCGCCACAACGTTCTCCGGCACAGTGGCGACGACGGGCGGGCAACCCATCGCCGGGGCAATGGTAACCGCCTTCGACGAGCCCAAGAGCCGGAAGGAAACGGTCTTCACTGGGTCCGACGGCCGCTATACATTGCACACGTCCTTTGTCGGCAACCTGACGCTACGTGCGCGCACCCCGTACTTCAAGGATGTCGTGAAGACTGTCACCGCGACCGACACGGATGTGCAGATCATCGACTTCGCGGCGGAAAAACTGGTCTCTCCCGCGGAACTCTCCGATTCGCTGCCCGCATCGGCGCATGCGGCAATCCTCCCCTTCCCTAGCAAGAGCGTAAAGGACACCTTCATCAGCCAGTGCAACTACTGCCACCAACAGGGCAATTCGCTAACGCGCCGCCCACGCCCTGAGGACGAGTGGAAGCAGACCGTCCGGCGGATGGAGGGCTACGCCGCGATGGTCACGTACAGTGAGGCCCGGGCCATCAGCAAGACGATGCTCAACGCCTTAACGGCACGCCGGTGAAAGCGATCGAGACCTACGACGCGAGCCCCGAGCTTGCCCGTGCCAAAATCGAGGAGTGGCACGTCGGTGATCCGCTCTCATTCATTCACGACACTGGCGTGGGCGACGACGACAAGCTGTACGGGGTCGACGAAGGCCACGATGTGATCTGGATCCTCGACCGCACGACCAGTCAGATCGAAAAACTGGCTCTGCCCGACATCGATCTGCCGGTTGGCGGAGTGTTCTCGGGGCTGCGGTTGCCGATTGGCATCTTCACCGGCAAGCATGGACCGCACAGCATCGCACAGACAACGGATGGGCGGATCTGGATCACCGCTGCGCTGTCGAGCTCGCTCATTGCGCTCGATCCGAAGGCCAAAGCGTTCAAGGTATACCCGGTGCCACGAGGCTTCCTCTGGAAGGGCGGTCTGTATCCGCATACGGTCCGAGTCGACAAGAACGACATCGTCTGGTTCACGGTCGACATGTCCAACCAGGTCGCACGCTTCGACCCGATGACCGAGCAGTTCACGATGATCGACTTGCCATCCAAAGGACCGATGCGCTGGCTGATGGACACTTTCTTCGGCGTCATTCTTAAGATCGCTGCCTGGTTCCCAAAGCAGAACCTCCACCTCGTCCTGTCGCATCACAAATGGCTCAACGCCGGCAAGGACATCCTGACTCAGCCATACGGAATCGACGTGAACCCGGTGGATGGCGGGATCTGGTACGCGAAGCTGATGACGAACCAGATCGGCCATATCGATCCCAAGACACTCGAGGTCACCGAATACAGCACGCCGATGGCGGGCCCGCGCCGGCCGCGCTTCGATGCGAATGGCATCCTGTGGATTCCCGCCTTCGACTCGGGCGGTCTCATGAGCTTCGATACGAAGACAAAGCAGTTCAAGACGTGGCTGCTACCGCGCCTCGCCCCGAACGAATACGAGATTCCGTACGCACTCAATGTCCACCCGAAGACCGGGGATGTCTGGATCACGGCCAATAACAGCGACCGAGTGCTGCGCTTCACGCCGGCGACCGGGCAGTTCGTGAGCTACCCGTCACCGTCGCGCGTTACGTTTCTGCGGGACCTCGAGTTCACCAAGGACGGCAAGGTGTGCTCGAGCAACGCCAACCTGCCGGCGTACGCGCACGAGGACCGCGTGCCCGCTTTCATCTGCATCGATCCCGCCGGCAGCGAAGCGGACAGAGCAATCGCCGCTGGCACCAGGGGGAATTGAGCCCGATTGCCGCCTTTCGCCTCCGGAGAACAGCGTGCTGTACAAGTCAATGCGTTACATCGTGCTCTATATCGCGATTGCCGCGGCCATCATCGCTTTGGGGCACGCGCTGAGCTATCTGTTTGGGTAGCCGGCCTGCCGATCGCGCACGACCGGTCCCGTCGCTGAAGCCAAGGTCGACGCGGTCGAGGAACGGCATCACGATCACGTAGCACGGCAAGCTGAAGCGCAGCAGGCTCAGTCGCTCCCCGTTGGGTCTTCCTTACAGTAACGCCCCTTAGCGGCCCGTCGTCGCGGACCCTGTCCTGACTTCCGCCGCCCGCTGCCGCCACTCCATCGGCGTCACGCCTGTCCCACTTCCGGAACGCGCGGTCGAAGGCGCTGAGCTCCGAGTACCCAAGCAGGAAGGCGATCTCCGCGAGCGGCGTCTCGCCTTGCTCGAGGTAGCCCTCGGCGAGCTCACGGCGCACGTCAGCACAAGGTCCTTCCAGACGAGGCCGCGCTCGCCAAGGCGGCGCTGCAGGGTGCGCTCCGAAAGGCCGACGCGGCGCGCGATCGCCCCGAGCGCCGGATGACCGTCGCACACCATACGCGCCACGAGCGTGCGCAGGTCGCCGAGCCAACGGTCGGCGCCGCCGAACGGGCGAGTTTGATGTCGCTTCTCCAGGACTTCGCGCATCATACGGTGGTCGTGTCCAGCAGCTGGCCTTCGCCCGTTCGACGGCGCCGGCCGGTTCTGCCCACCAATGGAGAACCGCACCCCATGCAACGCATGCGCTTTCAGCTGATCTTCGGCGCGGCCCTGCTGGCCCTTTTGATCGCGGTGTGCCTGCAGCAGTCGCCCGGCTCATGGCGCGGCAAGTTGACCAAGGAGGAGGTCTCGGACTATCTCACCCGCGTCGACCGGCAGGTGCCCATGCTGCCGGAGGAAAAGGCCGAGGCGTTCAAGCGCCTGCGAACCTTCGGCGAGGCCGATGACGGCAAGCCCGTGTACATGCTCAACGTGATGCGCATGTTCGACAAGGTCAAGGCGTTGCCCGGCCAGCCGACCTTTCCCGGCACGCCGGCGCAGGCCAATGCGTACTACGAAGAGAAGGCCAAACCGCTGCTGTTCAAGAGCGGCAGCTATCCGGTCTATGATGGCAACGTCTCGGGAAGAAACCTGTTCGGCTACGAGCGCAGCCAGGACGACTGGAACCGCGTCCTCGTGGTGCACTATCCGAGCCGCCGCGCCTTTCTCGAGCTGGTGGCCGACCCCGCCTATGGCCCGATCGCGCCGTACAAGCTGATGTCCCTGGATCTGTTGCTGGTGCCCACCGATGCAGACCTGGTGCTGCCTGAGCTGAGGCTGGTGGTGGGGGCACTGTGCCTGGTGGCCTTCCTGGCCGTGGGTTGGGTTCGCGCCGCTCGGTGCGCGGGTTGAAGGAGAGGTCGTGAAGGCACGTGTGGCGCCTGGCCGAGGCGCTCGGCATGGACTCTAAGCGGCCGGTCATCTTCGAGTGCGTGGGGGCGCCTGGTGTCCTGCAAGGCATCGTCGGCCGTGCGCCGCATTTCTCGCGCATCGTCGTCGTGGGCGTCTGCATGCAAAGCGACCAGATCGAACCGGCGATCGCGATCAACAAGGAAGTCGAGCTGCGCTTCGCGCTCGGCTACTCGCCGGTGGAATTTCACGACACGCTGCACATGATCGCCCAAGGCCGCGTCGAGTTCGCCGTCCATCCTGCTGGGAGGTTAAACACAGGCCCGCTCTGGAAGAAGGCAAACGTATGCAAAGTCGGCTCCGGCCGAGGCGGTTTGTAGCTTTTCCTCTTTTGGCGGCCCTGGTGGTGGCTGCTCACTCATCTATCAGTAAGGTTTGACCGCTCGCGATGGCGATCGTGGTTCCCGCAGCCGTATGACGCCGGTCATACAAGGTCGCTCCCTCGCCGACCGATGCCCTCTTATAGGAAGGGGGAACCATGAGGGATCGACTGCACTCTGAGCTGAGACCTTGTCGCGGGGCACGCATTGGGCAGCGCTGGGACTCGCGGCGATGGCACTCGCCTGCGCTCACCCCGGGACTGAGGTGGAACCTGTTGTGTGGATGAGCACCAGCGGCGCCGACGAAGCGCAGTTTGTTCGTGACACGGCCACCTGTCTATCGCGGAGCGTGACGGCGGCTGGGGTGGACCAGGGCGGGGTGTTTGTGTTCTGCATGAATGGAAGGGGCTGGGAGGAGCAGGTGTCCGTGGGAGCAGCGCGATAGGAGAAGGTGAGCGCAGTGCCACAAAGACCCACACAAGGGCGGCGTGACGCTCTGCCTCGGCCCCGACTGAAGCGCGAGCGGAGTTGGCCTGCCGGCCTGAAGCCGGCCAGTCGTCCGAGGGCCTTTGTGCCCGCGCTGGCGGGCGTGGCGGCGGGGTTCGGGGCGCGTGGGCGGACTGAGACCCGTCGAGCGGCGGCCGGGAAGTTGGCACACTCTAGGCACACAACGGCGCGAAGCATCGCGCCGACGAAAACGGCCTCTCGTGTAACTCTCTGCCGTTCTTTGGTTTTTTGGTGGGCGCGGACGGGATCGAACCGCCGACCCCTCGGTGTAAGTCCGGCCTGGCGTTCTGGGGCGGCGCACCGGGTCCCGCCAACCCCGCGAATTTACAAGGGTTGGAAAGACAGAGAGAGTCAATCGAGGTACCAATAGCCAGCCGGGTCCCACCAAAAGTCACACCACACGGCCTTGTGTCAGGACCTCTTGGAACCGAGTTCAGCGGGGAATGCTCTGCTCAAGGTACGGGAGGTGTTGGGTGACCCCGTACCGCAGATGACCGTGAGATGCGCGATCTCTCGCGGAGTCTGCACTTGGAGACTTGTGAACCCGTGCCGCCAGAGACGCAGAACCCCTCGGCATTGTCGGCGGTCTGTCAGGCATGCCGCGTTCTCGCCGGCTTCCGCCGCTTGCGCGCAGCCGGTTTTGCCGCGCGTGTGGCTGCGAGCTAACGCGCGCGAAAGCGGCGCGTGCGCCACCTTGCCTCCGCTGGTCACGCGCGTCGCGTAGGTGGCTATAAATGCGAACGGCAGGTCGGGGTCGGCGCGGTTCTCGGCGAGGTGGAAGCACACCCGTCCGACCACGTTCCAGGCCGCACCGTGTACGCGCAGGTAGTCCTGCACCGAGCCCGAGAACGCCCGGATCTCGTCGACGAACGCATGGGCGGTGGCGTCCCACCAGGCGCGCAAGGCGCCGGCGTCAAGGTATTCAGCGCCTCGCATTGGCGGAGCGGCGCGCAGAAATGCGGCAATGTCATCTTCGGTCGCCGCGGGGACGGCATGCTCGCGCTTGTCCTCGAGGTCGGGTTCTGCGCACAGCCGTGTGGCAAAGCATCGACCTAGGTCGCGCACCAAGGCCAGCGATGGGGCAAGCTTGTGTCGACATGCGCGAGCCCGAGGTACAGGATGGCGTGCCCCACGCCGCGGTCGAACGCAGCTCGCAGGCGCGCTCGGGCGGTCGGGGCGAGGCCGTCGACAGCGTCGTCCTCGGCCGCGTCGATGCGCAGCAGGCCGGACGGCGTGAAAGCCGCTGCGAGCGCCCCAGGTACGGCAGGTTGACCCTTGGCGCGCGCGAGATCGAGCCGCGGTTTCATTTTCGCGGGAGAAAAAGCCGGCGCATGTCCCCGATCGGTCTCCAGCTGCGAGCCTGTCGTTCGCCAAGACTTCTGATTTACATAGCTCAGCTCTTCGAATCGGGACACACAGTCTCGCTCGAGCCCTCTTGGGCAGGCGATGACCAGGCCAAACCCCATCGTCACGATCCGGTTCCCACGCACTTCTGACCGGCTCCTCGTGCTCTGCATCAGCTCCTCCAACTGCGAGTCGGAAGGAAGCTCGCGAATCTGAGCAGCGTTCTGAGACTCAGTCACTGCCACCACCGTCATGGCCTGCTAGGCAGAGCCCGTCGTGATGCAGCGGCTTGGGCGGGTGTTGGGAGTAACCTGGGATTGGCTGCATCAGCGACGGCTGGTGTTATCCCGCAGCCACGCCGCGTATTCGTCCTCGGTGATTGCGCCGGCCGCGAGGCCAAGAGTCATACGGGTGGCCTCAGCTTCGGATGCGCTCAGTTCCAGGCCATTGCGGTCGAGGAATGTCGCGGCAGCGGCGAAGCCAGTGCGCTTGTTGCCGTCGACGAAGGGGTGGTTGCGAATGATCCCGGCGGCATAGCAAGCAGCCAGGGCGGGAAGATCGGGATCGCCGTACGAGCGGAGGTTGACAGGGCGGGCGAGGGCGGACTCGAGGAGACTCTGATCGCGCAACCCCGGGGAGCCGCCGTGCTCAACGATGAGGAGATCGTGGACCGCGAGAACCAGACGAAACTGAAGCCAGACTGGCTTTCTCACTCCGCTTCTTGTCACCTGGCGAGCTCGCGCAGCGTGTTACGGTACTTCTTCATGACCTTCTGGGCGCTCTTGAGCTGGACCTCAAACTCCGGATCGTAGGGGGTCAGCTCGACGCCCGTCGGTGTCTCGATTAGAAAGAGCTCGTCGCCCGCTTCGAGGTGAAGGCGGTCAAGTTCTGCCTTGGGCAGGATGACGCCCGTGGACGAGCCAATTTTCCTGAGCGTGAGCTTGTTGGGCATGCCCTCTCCTCTCTTTTCGGATATTATAATATTTATTATAATACAGGACTGCGCGACGTCAACCCGGGCCCTGGGCACTTGTCTTCCAGGCCGTGGACGAGCGGAATTTCTATCACCGCGCGTGGCGCTGAAGCCTCGCACGGGTTGCGTCTTTCTAGCGCGCCGCGAAGGTGCCTAGTCCCCTAGACTCCCCAAATGACTGAACGGCCGAGGGGAGGCTGGAGCCGCTTAACCCTCGGCGGTATCAATTTTTTGGAGCGGGAAATGGGCTCGAACTCGCGACCCTCAGCTTGGAAAGCTATCCAGAGCCTTCTGGATTCTCTGAGGATTTTTGGTGGGCGCGACAGGGATCGAAGCTGTGACCCCCTCGGTGTAAGTCCGGCCCGGCGCGTAGGGCGGCTCGCAGGTGTCTGCTAAGTCCGCGAAATTGCAACGATCATAAAGTCAGCAGGAGTCAGGTGAAGCCACAAAAGGACGTGGGGGTCCCCACAAAAGTCCCCTCACAAACAAATGTGTTAGAATCATCTCGCAATCAGATTTGACAATCAGATTTGACCCGAACATCGTAGCTCGTCTCAGACTCGCAGCCGGTTCCGACGTCCGACGTCATACTTTTCGCGACTATCGAGTTCGAGGCCCTTTGATCATCTCGTTGTGCGCAGCTCCGGTATCCTGCTCTGGGCGCGCAAAGACCACGGCGACGGAGGCTTCTCGCCGCTGGAAGCGCAGAGGCCTTTGTCCTCTGAGAACGCTGGACCATTCAGAGTTTTTTTCTGAGGTCGATCGGTCGATCGAGGCGGTTCGGCTCGCCTTTGGCCGCTCCTCCAGCTCCTGAAGCCCAGAGGTGGCGCTCAAGGTTCATCCCCCGGAGTTACAAAACCACCGCGTGGCGCAGTGCCTCGCGGATTGTAGGTGCGCAGGCGCGCCGATGCTCCCCGGAGCGCGGCCTCCGCGACGCCGCGCAGCAGGCCGGCGAAGACAAATTTGTGGAGCGGGTAGATGCCATACCAGTACGCGAGACCCAAGAGACCGAGGGGGTCGAAGATCGCGGTCTGGCGGATGCGCGCGCCGTCGCCGTCAGGCTCGACTTCAAACTCGAGCCACGCGCGGCCCGGCAGCCGCATCTCCGCCCCGAGCCGGAGCCTGCGGTCGGGCTCGATCGCTTCGACGCGCCAGCAATCGAGCGCATCACCCACGCGCAGCTGATCAGGGTCGCGCCGCCCGCGCCGCAGCCCGACGCCTCCCACCAGCAGATCGAGCCAGCCGCGCAGCCGCCACAAGAAGTCGCCGTGGTACCAGCCCGTCTGACCACCGAGGCGCCGGATCGATGCGAACACCGCGGCCGGCGTCGCCGCGACGCGTCGCGTGCGCGAATCCACTAGTCGATTACCGAAGCGCACGCCGCCCCACGAGCGCGCTGCGCCGGACGACGAGAGGGCATCGGACCAACGCGTCTCAGCCATCTCGCGGTCCTCGTTGACTAGAGCGCGCGCGATCGCCTCGCGCGCACCGATCGGGCGGACCGCGAAGTCGTTGAGCGCCGCCGTGTCGTGCACCACCGTCGGGTAGCAGATGCTGTCGACGAGCTTCCGGCCGACCCGGGAGTAGAGCGGCGTCACCAGGCCGAGCCAGAGGCTTGAGAGCCGCGGCGTCAGCACTGGCACCGGAATCATCCAGCGCGAGAGCCCGCGCTGCCGCGCGTACTGTCGAGTAGCCCGGGGCAGTTGCCCACCCCGGG